>Ga0209540_10003626_pt1 | contig 10447 bp, 6 predicted proteins | sample BarGraIncu01121A_FD_184501 | JGI IMG/M metagenome (GOLD analysis project Ga0209540, IMG submission 184501) | Arctic peat soil microbial communities from Barrow, Alaska - Barrow Graham LP Incubations 011-21A (SPAdes) (version 2) | ecosystem: Environmental > Terrestrial > Soil > Wetlands > Peat... | reverse complement strand
ATTTTAATCCGCAAAGAAAAAGAATAAATTCAAACAACACTAATTTTTTGAAAACGAGTTTTGACTGTTTTATGAATATTGACAAATTCATTATGTGTGGTTATCATTTAAGCGCTAATTTGAAACCGACCTCCTTCAGATCCTGAGAATTTGTGCCAATAAACAATTTAAAATCACCCGGTTCATAGGTGTATTTCATGTTGATGTCGTAAAACTTCAGATCGTTGGCCGTGAGGGTGAAGGTGATGGTTTTGGCGTCTCCCGAATTGATCGAAACCTTTTGAAAACCTTTTAATTCTTTCACGGGTCGCGTGACTGACCCTGCCATATCACGGATATAAAGCTGTGCAGTTTCAATGCCATCGTACTCGCTGGTGTTGGTGATGGTCACTGTTGCTGTTAACTGATCCGTTGGGGTTATGGTGGTTTTGTTTAATGTGATCGGACTGTAACTGAATGAAGCATAACTCAAGCCAAAACCAAAAGGATAAAGAGGTGTATTAGGGATGTCCAGATATTTTGAAGTGTACTTTTGGGTTGCATCGTAGGGTCTGCCGGTACTCTTGGCATTATAGTAAATGGGGATCTGGCCGACGCTGCGGGGGAAAGTCATCGTGAGTTTCCCGGATGGATTGTATTTTCCGAACAGCACATCGGCAATGGCATCACCTGCCATGGTTCCGCCATACCATGTTTCCAGAATAGCATCCAGGTTTTCATCTTCCCAGGAAAGGGTAAGGGGACGGCCATTCATCAATACCAGAACGATTGGTTTTCCGGTGGCTTTAAGCGCTTTTAACAAAACCCTCTGGTTTTCAGGAAGTGAGATATCACTCATGCTGGCAGCTTCGCCACACATCGTAAAAGACTCTCCCAGGAAAACAACGGCCATGTCAGCATCTTCGACTGTTTTTACGGCTTCTTTGATCAACTGGGCCGGTGATTTTGCATCGGAAATGATATCTGCACCGTGAGGATTGAGTTTGTTGATCAGCTGCATATCGTCAAGCAAATTGGCGCCCTTTGCATACAGGAAACTATTCGTCGGATATTGTTTCTGAAGGGCATCCCAGAAACTAACAGCTTTTTTCCAATCACCGGCGCCACTCCAACTGCCTAAAAGATCGCGCTGATCTTTAACCATTGGACCGATAAAGGCGATTTTTGCAGTGCTTTTGAGTGGGAGCAGGGAGTGTTCGTTTTTGAATAGTACCATGCTTTCGAGTGCTGCTTCCTTAGACAATTGCAATTTATCGGCACTCATGATTACTTTGGATGCACGGTCGTTGCTCATATTCCGATATGGATCGGTAAAAAGTCCCAGCTTATATTTAGCTTCCAATATGCGTTTGCATGATTGTTCGATAACGGACAGTGGAACAATTTTCTTCTCAACCAGCGTCTTTAACTGTTTCAGATAAATCTCACTCACCATGTCCATATCGTCACCTGCCTTGATTGCAAGCTCGGCTACTTTTGGTTCATCCCCAAGGCCATGGTTCATCAACTCCATGATGGCTGTATAATCTGTTGCAACAACTCCGGTGAAACCCCATTTTTTGCGAAGGACATCGGTAAGCAACCATTTATTGGCGGCAGCAGGAACACCATTGATCTCATTGAATGAACTCATCACACTTCCGGCGCCGGCGTCAATGGCAGCTTTGTACGGGGGAAGGTAATATTCAAACATTTTCCGTTCGCTCATGTCCACCGTATTGTAGTCCCTGCCGGCTTCGGTAGCGCCATAAAGGGCGAAATGTTTAACACAGGCCAAAACGGCATCGTTTGCGGACAGATCTTTGCCCTGATAACCGCGTACTGTGGCGGCAGCAACCTGAGAACCCAGCCAGGTATCTTCTCCTGATCCTTCTGAAACGCGGCCCCAACGTGGGTCACGGGCAATGTCAACCATCGGGGAGAAGACCCAGTTTAATCCATCGGCAGATGCTTCTTCGGCTGCTGCACGGGCTGCGTGTTCTATAAGCGGCAGATCCCATGTAGCTGCCAATCCCAGGTTTATCGGAAAGATGGTTTTGTGACCGTGGATGACATCGTAGCCAAACAACAGGGGTATTTTTAACCGTGTTTTCTTTACGGCAATATCCTGAAGCTTGTGAACGGCATCGGGAGTGAAAGTATTGAATACGCCACCCACCATACCCTTTTCGATGTTTTGTTCGACACCCATGCTCAGAATGGGTCCGGTGACATCAAACCCGATAGAGGGAAGGTTAAGCTGGCCGATTTTTTCATCGAGTGTCATTTTAGCCATCAGGGCTTTTACGTAATTGTCCATTTTAGCTGTTTTATTGGTTTGTGCATTGACTGCAATACCTGTAAGTGCTAAAATGAGGACTGTAAAAAAGAGTTTTAGTTTCATTTTGTATATTGTTTGTAGTATGAGCATAATTATTCTGAACGGAGTATTTTGGTGCGTTGCGAAACGCCATTTTCGTTGACGGCCTCTATCTGAAAATAGTAGGGCAGCTCTTTGTCCATGGCTTTAAAATAATATTCGTTGGCGCCATGCACCATGATGCAGTTGTACAATTTATCTGGGGCGATACCGGTGTAAATATTGTAGGCATAAGCATTGTCAACACTCTGCCATTTTATCCAGGCGCTTCGTTTGTCAAATGCAGTGCGCAATAAAATAAAGTTTTTGACGGTATCGGGTTTGGCTCCACCGCCATTTCCGAAGACCCGGAGTCCGCTAAGTGCAAACTTTCCGGAAGCCATGTGGACATTGACCATTTTAATATACCGGGCTTTAACAGGCTTCTGCAATTTTACATAATCGTGGGGTACATCGGTGTGGTTGGCGCTTTTGTCGATGAGGATCTTCCAACTTTTATTGTCTACAGAGTAGAATAAACGGTACTGATGATAAATGTCTTTGGCTTTTCCAAGGATGGTTGCATCCTGATCTGCATAGTTGATCTGTATTGCATTGACGGTGCTTAACCCGCCCAGATCGGTCTGGATCCATTCCCCGGGATTGGCTGTCTTAGCACACCAGTATGTTTTGATGTTTTCATCAACGGCATTGTTGGCTGTAAAAGCTCCTAAAGTGGAAGAGACCGTGACCGGCTTATTGTAATTGAGTAACATCCATCCTGTAAAAGTTCCCAGTGTGTGATTTTGTGTAAAGAGTTCCTTGTTATTGGCTGTCGGGAGATAATGGGGGTAGTCGCCAAAGACCGTATTGGCATATAATACATTGTCTTTGTCGAATCCTGCAGGCCAAAGTCCCAGTCTTCGTTCGAAGTTGTTTTTTACGGATATGGCTATGGTGGAGATGTGCCACCAGTTGCCAAAGTTATCCTGAAAAGTATTTCCATGACCTGCTCCACGGGCAAAGCCACCGGGTTTGTAGGAGAATGGATTGTGGGGTTGAGGCTCGAACGGGCCAAGGGGGTTGTCACTTACCTCTACGCCATCGCCGTATCCGCTAAATTCAGTTCCGGGAGCGCCGTACTGCAGGAAATATTTTCCATCGTGTTTTGTCATCCAACTGCCTTCGATAAAAGGTTTCAGGAAGGTATTGTCGAGGTATTCTCCAAATCGTTGCCAACCAAAGCGTTCATCATTCAATTTGAAGAGCGGTTTATCTTCTCCAATCGGAGCAAAAGTCTTTCGGTTGATCTCGGATACGTAGAGGGGGAACTCGTTGCTGCTGCCATGGTATAGAAAAAGCCGACCTTCAGTATCCAGAAAGAAGTCTGGATCCCAGGCGCCTAACTGGAAATCATGAATTGCCTCTTTCCATTGACCTGATTTGGGGTCGGTGCTCATCCAGATTGGAAAGGTTTTAGTGTAGGTGGATCCATAAACCAATAAAGTATCACCCTGCACCCAAACTGCCGGGGCACATAAATCATCGTAAACTTTGTGTTCGGGGCGTAAGAATGATCGGGAGATAAACTTCCAGTTATATAAGTCGGTGCTCCACCAGTAGCCCATCTGGTTGGTTGAAAACAAATAGTAATCGCCCTTGTATTGTGTGATTACCGGATCTGCTGTAGCACGATGCTTTCCCCATTCAGCAAAATTGGGAATTGGGGTGAATCCATAATCCAGATTCATCGGGTTGCAATAGGTTTGCTGTTTGTTTTGTCCATTACAGACTCCGAAAAGCAAAAGCAATGAAAAAAGGAGAGCAGAGAATATATTTTTCAAAGGTGTTAGTTTTTAATAGTTTATCAGTAATTCTATTTATGTCACCCCTTCGGGGCTTAAGTTGTGATGTTTGCCTTTTTACAATCATGCCATCCCTTCGGGATTTTTGTTGGGATTGCAAATCCGCAACAGCGGAGCAGTATCATAGAAAATGTAGGGAGGCCCCTTGTGGGTCTCCAGGGCAATATCATAGAAAATACCTGAACAGCCCTTGAAACATTTCTTTTTGGTATTGATTTTTTTCATTTTAGCTGCCCTGGAGACCCACAAGGGGCCTCCCTACATTTTTCTCATTACTGCCTTTAATAGTCCCGAAGGGACGTCATGATTGTAGGAAATACGATCCCTCCTCTCAAGCCCCGAAGGGGTGACATGATATTTTTAATGAATATTTAACCTCATAAATTGATTGCTGGACTGTGAAAATCAAGTTTTCGTAGCCCTGCTTTGACTTCAGGGCAGCTCATAAATAGTTTCCATAACAAGCCTGTACGGTAGTTTTCGATCATCACCACAATGGGTCCCTGGTCGATGGCTAAATATGATTTGCCATACCAATTGCGGGTTTCGCAAAATGAGTCCGTAAAACCATATTCACCCCAGATCTTATCACCCAGATCATAATAAAAATGACGAAGCGCCTGCATTGAATATTTTGGTGTGTAAGGGAATGCAGACAAGGCCGCTGTAGGCGAAATCACCCCCAGATCACTGGTCGGGGAGTGTGCATTGTAGCCTTCGTAGTTATCGCTTGCCGTCAACCCCCAGCTATTCTCTCCATAGCCTTTGAACTTTTTGGGGTTATCAATGCAGTATGCCCTGTTGATGAGGGTTTGGTTTATGTTTTGCTCCCAGTAGTTTGCATAACGGTCGGATAATCCCTTCGGATTAAGACCCATGAAAGAGTATTGAGAAAAGAAAAGTGGGCCGCCATAATCAAAGCCCAAGGGAAGTTTAATTCCATAAAAGCTTCTCCCATTGATGAAGAATTCACTCTTTGCCCAACCTTTGTGATAGACATCTGCAGATACAGGATAGCGTTCAGCGCATGCAGCCAGGACATAAGTAATCAGACATTCGTTGAAACCATGGATCGGGAGATTCATAGCCCAACCATTGTTTGGTGACCAGTGCCAGTAAAGGACATCTTTACCGCCATTGGTGTACCAGTTCCATTCTACCTCATTCCAGAGCCAGTTGATTTTATTGCGAAGTTCATGTTCTTTTGGTGTATCATGATTGTAATATTGTCTGGCACAAAGCAACCCTTCGAACAGGTATGAGGTTTCAACAAGATCACCACCATCGTCTTTACGACTAAAGGGAATCACTTTTCCCGTGCTGCCTTGTAGCCAATGTGGGAAAACACCATGAAAAGAATTTGCTTTTGAAAGGAAGTTGATGATCCTGAGCATGCGGTCTACTGCCTGTTCCCGGGTTATCCATTTCCGATTTACCGCTACAATCATACCCATTATGCCAAAACCGGATCCTCCGATGGTCACGACTTCGTTTCCATATCCATACGCCTCATTGCTGCGTTCTCTTGCAAGCCCACTTACCGGATGTCCAAAATCCCAGAAATATCGAAAAGTCTGTCGTTGTACGACATCAAGCAGGGCGCTGTCAGACAGGTTTTTAATTATCCCAACCGGTTTTATCCCGATGATGTTGCCTGTTTTGTTTTGTGCAAACATAAAACATGAAAGCAGCACAAATACAGTTATTATGATTGTTTTTTTCATTGCAGATAAATATACAATTATAAATTCGGACTCGTGAAGCCTAGTGATTTCATGCCCGTTTTTACTTCAGGACAACTCATAAACAGATTCCAGATCAGTCCGCTTCGATAGTTTTCAATCATGACAATCATTGGACCCTGGTCAATAGCCAGATTGGATGTGCCAAACCACAAATCGTTAATACTAAAAGAATCATAGAAACCATATGGTCCCCAGGTCTTATCACCTAACTGATAGTAGAAGAACTTCAAAGCCTGCATTGATTCAATAGGAGTATACGGCAAAGAAGAAACTGCTGCGGTAGGAGCTATCACGCCAACATCGTTGGTGGGGGAGCTTGACGTGTAGCCATTTGCAATATCACTGGCGGTCAGTCCCCAGCAAAGCGAACTGTAACCATTATATCCTTTGGGATTATTCACACAATAATTATAGTTGATCAATGCGTGCGCCCTTGTTTGAGTTTCATAATTGGCATATGCATCGGTCAGACCCTTTGGATTGATGGCCATAAAGGAATAGTGTTCGAAGAAAAGAGGTCCTCCTAAAGTAGGTCCAAGGGGGAGCATGATGTTGTAATAACTGCTTCCGTTTTTCATTGAACCATTTGTTGTCCAACCGTTATCATAAACAATTTTAGGTATGGGGAAAGTAGTGGATGATGCTCCCAGGACGTATGGCATGAGCGCTTCATCCCAACCATGGATCGGCATATTGATGGCCCAACCCTGATCCGGACTCCAGTGCCAGTAAAGTACATTTTGATTGTTTTGCCTGAACCAACTCCATTCCACATTGTTCCAAAGTGTATTGATGTCGGCCCTGAGCGTTGTTTCATCAGTAGAAGCGGCATTGAAATATTGCCGGGCGGTGAGCAGTCCTTCCATCAGGAAAGATGTTTCGACCAGGTCAGCCCCATTGTCCTGTGCACTGAAAGGAACTACAGCACCCGTGACACCATTCATCCAGTGGGGAAAAGCGCCATGGAACTTTTGAGCTGTATTCTTTAAAAATACTACTATCTTTTGCATCCTTAATAATCCATCTGCACGAGTTATAAACTGGCGGTTTACAGCAACAACAATAGCCATGATACCAAAGCCGGAGCCTCCCATGGTGACCACATCACCAGAGGTGTTGCGTTCACGTGCCAACCCACATACCGGATGGCCAAAATCCCAAAAATACTTAAAGGTTTGTTTTTGAATGATGTCGAGCAACTGATCATCGGTCACTACCGGAAACTTATTGGTAGAGTCGATGGCGGTAGTCAGTTGCAGACTCAGGGCTGTTTGCAGATTGCCGTTTGCAGTAGATTTGAGATCAGTAGTGACACCTACATTGTATCTGGTCAGATATTGCAAAGGTTGTGATGGGGTTATCACGATTGTAAAATCGTTGTCTTCGTAAGAAGTATTAAAAGGAACGATTGTACCGGATGTATTTTTAAAACTTACACTGTTGGCTATCGAAGAGTGATTGATTGCAGTTGAAAAAGAAAATTTTATAACCGGGTTGAGGTTGATATTGGAATAGGTAAAGCCATTGTACACTCCGTTGATTTTAAGTGCATTGAAACTAAAAGATGATGGGGTAACCGGAGGAGTAACGGGATTATTTTTTTTACTGCAAGCTGTTAATGACAGTATTGCAATAAAAAACCAATATATTTTCAGTTTAGTCATAGCATGATCATTATTCGATAAGTAGCTGTCTGATCCTATAGGTAGAGACGCATGATATTGCGTCTCTACGATAGAAGATCATCCAAACGTAGAGACGCAAGAAATTACGTCTCTACAGAAGTAGAGATTGCACTTCAGGAAATTATTTTCCTTTGGCCTCAAGTGCAACAATAGCAGAAATATCAGTTGGAGCAAGCGCCTTATTATAGATTCTTACTTCATCTAAAGTACCCGTTAAATAGCTGGCCCAACCCTGAGAATCTGTTGCAGATGTCTGACTTGGTGTTGTTTGAAATTGTACACAGCCAAATACCAACTTACCCACACTGGTAAAGTTTAAAGGTCCGGTGAGTCCACCAATCGTACCACTGTTGACAGCTGATCCATTGACATATAGTGTACATTTTGAAGTGGTCGCATCATAAGAAAATGCAATATTGACCCAGCTTCCAAAGAGGTTCTGAACATTATCAACTGCATAGGTATAATCATTGGTTCCCTGAGTAATATGGATTCTTACTTTGCCATTGGTATTTACACTGCCATTTTCAAAAAACATATCGATATTCCCCCAGAAATTAACAGTATTAGCAAGTGATAAAAAACCAATGATTCCTGTTGAAGGTGGAGGTGTATTGATCCAAAGGGTCGTAGTAAAGCTTTGAAGACTTTTGATAGCAGCTGAGGGAGTTGCCAGAACATAACCATTCAAAACGCCCTGTAAAGCCTGCCCTTCAAATCCTGTAGTAAAAGTAGAACCTGTAGCTGTACCGGCCGTACCGGAAACACTATCTACCAGATTTCCATTAAATGACCAGTAACCAACAAGGTTTGCAGTTGCAATTTGTTTTACACTCGTGTAACCGCCAATATTTAATGGAGGAGCGTAGCTTGAAGGATCAAAAGCTTTCATACAGGATGATAAACCAATGCTCAGGAGTGCTATAAAGAACAAGTTTTTATAAAATATCTTTTTCATAGAATAGATTTTTAAATTAATAACCGGGGTTTTGCGTTAACATTCCTGCGCTCAGGTCGATTTCATTCTGTGGAATAGGCCATACTTCATTCTTATTGGCTTTCCACCCCTTAGGTCCAAACACTGTTGCAGCACGACCCTGACGGATTACATCAAAATAACGATCGAATTCCATTGCCATTTCAACCCGTCTTTCATGATAGATGGCTGCCCGTAAAGCGATCGGATCGGTTGTGGTTACTTTTGGGAGAATGGTATTATTTCCCTGTCTTGCCCTTAACCTAACCTGTTCCATGGAGGCCAATGCCTGTGTAGAATTCCCAAGTTCATTGGAAGCTTCGGCATTCATGAGCAAAACATCGGCATAGCGTAACACAATTTTATTTTGCATGCAGCCTTCATTGAAGCCATTGACAAACTGACTAAAAGGAACATAAGATTTCATGTTATACATTGGGTTATCACCAATTGCGGGAATAGCATCACCTTCGGGGGTAGTCGTTCCTCTGAAAATAATGGTTCCACTCTTACGAGGATCATTGGCTTCAAATTCGTTGGCCAAATCCTGGGTTGGGACATTGAAACCCCATCCACCCCCTGTTATACCACGTACACCCTGAACCTGTGAGTACTGTGAGTTGGATGCAGCAGAATTACCGGGAACCAGCATACATTGTACTTCAAAGATGGACTCAGAATTGTTTTTATTGTTGTAACGGAACAACTGTTCAAAGTTAGGATAGAGGGTATAACCCATACCCATTACCTGAGTTGTGAAAGTAACGACATCAGCCCAATGCTTTTGATACATGGAAACCTTGGCATGAAGTGCAAGTGCAGCCCCTTTTGTGGCATGTCCGATATCTATAGCAGCATAGGTTTGTGGTAAAACTGTTGCAGCATCTTTAAGGTCTGCTTCAATTGCAGCATAAACATCTGCTTTTGGAGAACGGAGTATATTGTATTCTGCTGAGTTTTTCGGTACTGAAAGTCTTAATGGTACATCACCAAATGCTCTTACCAGTCTGAAATAGGAATAAGCTCTGATGAATTTAGCTTCGGCAAGATAACGTGCCTTAAGTGTAGCATCCATATTTACTCCCGGAACATTATCCAGTACTACATTTGCCAGATTTATTGTCTGATACTGACCATGCCAGAAGTCCAATAATTGACCGTCGCCTGCAGTGACAGAAAAGTTATCATAGTTGTTAAAGAAAGAAGCATCGTTGGGACTACTCCCTTTTTCAGCATCGTCAGATCCCATACTTTCAACAGCTATGGGGGCAAAAGCAATATTTGTCCATTCTCTCAGGTTGGCGTACATGGCATTAACGGCTTTACCGGCATCGGTAGCATTTTGAAAAAAGGCTACTGCAGGCTGCTGATTTTGAAGCGGAACATTGAGAAAGCTCTTCTGACAGCTTTGACTTATTAATAACAGACAGCTAAACAAGGTGACTCTAAATAGCTGCTTAAAATATTTTATGTTTTTCATAGTATTCAGAGATTAAAAAGTTACGTTAACACCAAAATTGTAGGTAGCATAGAGCGGGTAAACATTTGCATCTATACCGGCATTTGTTGGAGTACCGCCAACTTCAGGGCTAAAGCCCTTGTATTTAAAGAAGTTAAGAGGGTTTTGGGCGTTTGCATAAATCCTGAGTTTCTTGATCTTAAACTTTGTCATTATGCTTTCGGGTAAAGTATAACCCAGTTGAATATTTCGGACTCTGAAGTAAGCGCCACTTTCTACATAGAAGGAGTTTGGAATGGCATTGGCTGTTGAACCAACGTTTGCTGATGGATAGGTATTTGAAGTTCCATCTCCATGCCAACGATGATCATAGAAATCC
>Ga0209540_10003625_pt1 | contig 10449 bp, 6 predicted proteins | sample BarGraIncu01121A_FD_184501 | JGI IMG/M metagenome (GOLD analysis project Ga0209540, IMG submission 184501) | Arctic peat soil microbial communities from Barrow, Alaska - Barrow Graham LP Incubations 011-21A (SPAdes) (version 2) | ecosystem: Environmental > Terrestrial > Soil > Wetlands > Peat... | reverse complement strand
CAAAATGACAAACAATTGATAACCGTCCCAAAGGCTGACGGCACATTTATCCAGGCAGACATGGTCAAAAACTGGGATGAGGAAAAATGGATGAAGGAATTCCGCTTCCTCAGCGAGGCCGAAATGCACTACCTTGTGCTTGCTTCCCCTGATAAACTCGCCCTGGGAGTTGTGGATATGTGCCTTAAAACAGCGCAGAAAAGTGGATTCAAGGTATTCCTGGGAATCCAGTACGACGATGCATGGTGGAGAAAAGGCAGCAAAGACAAGTCGTGGCTTTTTGAGCAGATGAGAATCGGATGCAGGATCGCGGATAATCTCTACGAGAAATATCACAACAAATACCCCGACTCCTTCTACGGCTGGTACTTCGCCTATGAGGTGGACAATGTCAAGTTCAACCGCAGGGTGAAATTTAAGATGCTTGCAGAAGCCCTGGATATACTACTGAAACACTTAAGGATCAATGGACACAGGCTGCCGATCATGCTGTCACCCTTCATGAGATCAACCTGGGGAAAAGCCAGGGGTTATGCTGAAAACTGGGCTTGGCTGTTCAATGCTACGGAGCTCGGGGATGGTGACATATTCTGCCCCCAGGATTCAGTGGGTGGTGGAGGTCTCAAGATAAATGAGCTGGACGAGTGGTTCAGGGAGCTGAAAAAAGCTGTCGACTCAAAGCCGGGGCTCCTGTTCTGGGCAAACACCGAGAATTTTGAACACAGATACTGGAGCAGCGCTCCGCTGAACAGATTCCTGCAGCAAATGCAAATCGTCAGCAAATATGTGGACAATATTATCACATTTTCCTACAGCCACTACTACAGTCCGAACAACATAGACGGCAGGTTCCATGATATGTATCTGGACTACCTGAAAAAAGGAAGCTTGCCAGAGGCGGAACTTCAGCCGCCCGAAAAGCTCGCCGTTAAAAGGATAGGGTTGAATGTCCACAGAATAACCTGGGAGGAGGCCGATAACCCGACAGGCAACTTCGGCTATGAGCTCTTCAGGAACGGAAAAAAAGTTTTCGGAACCTATGAGCAGAGGATATACGGTGGAAAGTCACAGGGAAAGGTTCGCAGCTTCGTGGACAGGAATATATTTAAGTGGAGGCCCTGGGGGATAGTCTACGAGGTTAGGACTGTGGACTTCGCGGGAAACGCCTCAAAAAAAATAAAAGCCAGGGCGTTCATTTGAAACATCCTGAACAGAAACGGGACGGTTAACAAATGTTTCAAATGACAAACACTTGATAACCGTCCCGCCTTTTTTTCCAATATTTCATGAAGGAAATAAGGCGTCTCTGTAGAATATTATAAATATAGAAATAATTAATATTTTGCGATCATTATCCAAAATAATTATGAGGGGTTATGCTGTGAAAAACGCACACGAAACACCCGGAATAAATAACCGAAATAAGGGCGATGCAAAATCATTAAGGCTTCAAAGTATATCAAACGATACAAAGGAGGTTATTAGAGTGAACACAAAGCAAAGCAAAGAGATGGTAGCGATGATACTAGCAGGCGGGCAAGGAGCAAGGCTCAGAGAACTTACTAAAGTTATATGCAAGCCGGCCATACCATTTGCAGGCAAATACAGGATCATAGACTTCGCACTGAGTAACTGCATGCATTCAGGTGTAGACACAGTAGGAGTCCTTACCCAGTACAAACCTATGAGCCTGCACACCCACATAGGTGTCGGTGTGCCTTGGGATCTGGACAGGATATTTGGCGGTGTTTACATGCTGTCGCCATACCAGACTGAAAAAGGCGCCAACTGGTATGAAGGCACAGCAAATGCCATATTTGAGAATATTGAATTCATCGATTACTACAATCCGGAATATCTTCTCATATTGTCCGGAGACCACATATACAAGATGGACTACTCGAAGATGCTCGACTTCCACAAGGAAAATGAAGCCGATGCAACCATCGCCGTCATAGAGGTTCCGGAGGCCGATGTAAGTAGGTTCGGAATCATGAGCACGAATGTGGACGGCACAATCTATGAATTTACTGAAAAGCCGAAGGAATCGGAGAGCAAGCTGGCATCAATGGGAGTATATATATTCTCCTGGAGCAATCTGAGGAAGATGCTCATGGAAGACAGCGAAGACGAAAAATCCGATCATGACTTCGGGAAGAATATAATACCAAAAATGCTCGGACAGGGCGAAAAGCTCGTCGCATTTCCTTTCAGCGGATACTGGAAGGACGTAGGTACTATAGACAGCTACTGGGAAGCAAATCTTGACCTCATAGATGACTTTTCCACACTGAACCTTTATGAGGATAAGTGGAGGATATTCTCAAAGAGCACGGTGAATCCGCCTCAGTATATAGGAAGCGAAGCGCGTATTGTGAATTCAATAGTTTCAGACGGCTGCGTCATCCTGGGGGATGTACACAATTCAGTCCTTTTCCCTAACGTAACCGTAGGGAAGAATTCAAAGGTCATGAATTCAGTCGTGATGGCAACTACGACCATTGAGGAAAACGTGATAATTGACAAGGCGGTTATCGGAAATGACTGTTACATAAGGAAAAACACAGTAGTCAGCGGAGAAACCGAAGTAGCACTGGTTGGACCTGGCCGTGATGTAAAGACAAACATACTTGGATAGGAGGTAAAGCCATGTTAACAAATTATTTGGGACTTCTCATGCTTAATGAAAATGAAATTGACATAAGGGGGCTGACAATAAACAGGCCGCTGGCATCAATACCGATTGGAGGAAGATACAGGATCGTTGATTTTGTGCTTTCAAACATGATCAATGCAGGTGTAATAAATATCGGCGCGTTTGCAAAGAGCGACTCCAGATCACTCACCGAGCACCTTGGCACAGGCAAGCCTTGGGGACTGGACAGAAACACTAACGGCCTACACCTTTACCAGTACTCGCCGAACGGCATGCTGATGGGCGACGTAAAAATGATAAGCAACAACCTGGGATTTTTCAAAAAGAGCATCCAGGACAACGTCATAATATCCCGTTCAAATATGATATGCAAGATAGACTACAAGGATGCAATAAAGGGCCATGAGGAGAGCGGCAGAGATATCACAGTGATATACAAGAAGATAGCCAATGCAGACAGGGAGATGCTTGACGGCAGAATGCTTTTCATTGATGAGAGCGGGCTTGTTACAGGAACCGGCATAAACCTTGGCTCAGATAAGGATGCCAACATATCAATGGAGATGTTCCTTATGAGCAAGGATAAGTTCATGGAATTCATGAGCACCAGCATGCAGAAGGGTATAGCCGAGAGCTCCTTTGAGATAATATATGAATACATGAAAACAAACGACGTCAATACTTATGAATACAAGGGGTATCTCAAAAGAGTGGATTCAATCTACAGTTACTTCCATGCAAACATGGACATGCTGGATCAGGATGTTCTGAACGAACTCTTTTACAAGAACGGCAGGATATATACGAAAGTCAAAAATGATCCTCCGACAAAATATTCCCACCACGCTGATGTGAGCAATTCACTCATATCAAACGGATGTATAATCGACGGGAAGGTTAAGAACAGCGTCCTTGGAAGGCAGGTCATTGTGAAAAAAGGTGCCTTTGTTGAGAATTGCGTCATCCTCCAGAACTGCGTCATTGAGGAAAACGCCTTATTGACAAATGTAATCATTGACAAAGGCGGGCTTGTGAAAAAGAATATAATCCTCAAGGGCAGTACGATGCACCCTTATGTCATTGAGAAGAACAGCACCATAGATTCTTAATAAGCAACATCACAATCTCATTTGCAATGGAGGTTTTAGAATGAAGGTATTATTCGCAGCTTCTGAAGTGGCGCCTTTCATAAAAACAGGAGGTCTCGGGGATGTGGCTTTCTCGCTTCCCAAAGCGCTCAAAAATGCTGGGGTCGACTGCAGGGTCATACTTCCGAAGTACCTTGATATTCCGTCCTACTTCAAGGACAACATGAATACAATAATGCAAATACAAGATTTTTTCAGCATCGATCATCTGGAATATGAAGGGATGCACTTCTACTTTGTCGGCAACGACGAGTACTTCGAAAGAGAGGGCATATACGGCTTCGAGGATGACAACATGAGATTCGACCTTTTCTGCAGGGCGGTGCTTTATTTCCTGGACACTTCGGATGAATTCATTCCGGACATCATCCACTGCAACGACTGGCACACAGCACTGATCCCATACCTTATAAAAGAAAAATATCAGGACAGCGAAAAAATCAAGGACATCAAGACCATGCTCACCATCCACAACCTGAAGTTCCAGGGGGTATTCGATCTTGGATTCATGGTGGTCAACTTCATGAAAATCGGGATAGTTTTTGCCGACCGTATCACAACGGTCAGCAAGGCATATGCGGAAGAGATAACAACACCTGAATTCGGAGAGGGGCTGGACGAGATGCTGCTGGAACGCGGAGATCTGCCCATCGGTATAATGAACGGGATAGACACCGATTTCTACAACCCGGAAACCGACAAGGACATATTCTACAACTACAGCGGCAGCGACAGGTCGGGAAAAAAGAAGAACAAGAGGGAGCTGCAGAGATTCCTGGGCCTTGACAAGATGGAAGGGGTTCCAATGTTAGCAATGGTATCCAGGATAGACAGCGACAAGGGCTTCGACCTGGTTTCTGACATAATGAAAGAGCTCATGGAAATGGATATCCAGTTCGTGCTGCTTGGACAGGGGGACAAGAAGTATGAGGACCTCTTCGAAGAGTACTCCGCCGTAGAACCTGAAATGATCTCCTCCAATATCGTCTTCTCGACAAAGCTGGCAAAACAGATATACTCAGGGGCAGACATTTTCCTCATGCCGTCGATGTACGAGGCATGCGGGATAAGCCAGCTCATTGCTTTAAGGTACGGTACAGTCCCTATCGTCAGGGAGACGGGGGGGCTAAAGGATACAGTCCGGAATTATGATGAGGATGCGGATTCAGGAACAGGCTTCGGATTCAGCGGATACAATTCAAGAGAGCTGCTCGACACAATAAAGAAAGCGGTAGCACTTTACAGACAGAAGGACAAATGGGAAAGGCTTGTGGACCGGGCTATGGCCGAGGACAACAGCTGGAATAAATCATCCAGACTATATATGGACATATATGAGTCTATGCTAAAATAATGGCTTACAGCCGGGCACAAGGAGGAATCAATATGGAAATCGAAACTATAAAAAACGATATAATAAAGAAACTGGCAGGCAATTTTTCGACCGATGTCGAAGGAGCAACACCGCTTCGTAAATATGATGCCATAGCAAGCGTCATCAAGGACTACTGCAATGAAAACCTGCTGGCGACCAGGAGGCAATACGCCAAAGAAAAAGTAAAACAGGTTTACTATTTTTCCATGGAATTCCTCATTGGAAGGCTCCTCGAGAGCAACCTAATCAATCTTGGAATTAAAGAAGAGTTCGCGCAGGCGCTCAGAGAACTTGGCATCGATCTGGATGAAATCATAGAGATGGAAGCGGATCCCGGGCTTGGAAACGGAGGACTGGGAAGACTTGCGGCCTGCTTCATGGACTCCATGGCTTCCATGGGTATACCGGCACAGGGCTGCGGAATAAGGTATCAGTACGGGCTCTTCGAACAGAAAATAATAAACGGATACCAGGTTGAGCTGCCGGACAGCTGGCTTAAAAACGGATTCGCCTGGGAAACCAGGAAGGCGGACAGCTCAGTTATCGTAAATTTCGGAGGAAGGGTGGATCTTCCGCTGGTCAACGGAAAAATGAAACCGATATACTCTGACGCGGAGTCTGTGAAAGCAGTGCCTTACGACGTCAGCATCGTCGGTTACGAAAACAAAATTGTCAACAAACTCAGGCTTTGGAGTGCAGAAAACGTGGACCAGGATTTCGACTTTTCCGCATTCTGCCAGGGCGACTACTCAAAGGCCTTCGAGTCAAAGAGCATAGTCAGCTCCATATCCCAGGTTCTCTACCCTGATGATTCCAATGACAGGGGAAAGGTGCTGAGGCTTAAGCAGGAGTATTTCTTCGTGTCGGCAGGACTGCAGTCCATAATCAGGGACTACCTGAAGCTTGGACTGCCGCTGCAGGAATTACACGAGCATGTGGCGATACATATAAACGACACACATCCCGCATTCGCCATACCTGAGCTCATGAGGCTCCTGATGGACGAGAATGACTTAGGATGGGAAGAAGCATGGAACATAACCGTAAACACCGTGGCATACACAAACCACACCATAATGTCGGAGGCTCTTGAGAAGTGGCCTGTCAAGATGTTCAGTCAGATTGTGCCAAGGATATTCATGATTGTGTATGAGATAAACGAAAGGCTTATGTATTCGCTGTCCAATGAATATAAGATACCTGATCTCAGGTCAGAGGACATCTCAATCATCGAGGGCGGCTGCGTCCATATGGCACGGCTGGCAGTGGTTGGAAGCCACTCGGTCAACGGTGTTGCAAAGGTTCATTCCGAGATACTCAAGCATGACGTCATGAACAATTTCTACAGGGTTTACCCTGAAAGATTCAATAACAAGACAAACGGAATAACGCACAGAAGGTGGCTGCTGAAGGCCAATCCGAGGCTGAGCTCCGCCTTGACTGAGGTCATAGGCGATTCCTGGATCAAGAAGCCTAACGATCTGATAAAGCTGAAGGACTTCGAGCACGACATTGAGGTCCAGAAGAAGCTGGCAGCTGTTAAGAGAGAGAACAAGACGGATTTCGCCAACTACGTCATGAAAAAAAGAGGGGTTAAGATAGACCCGGACTCCATTTTCGACGTGCAGGCTAAAAGGCTTCATTCTTACAAGAGGCAGCTGATGAACGTGATGAACATAATAGACCTGTACAACAGGGTTCTGGACAACCCGTCGCTTGACATAGTGCCAAGGACCTTCATATTCGCTGCAAAGGCATCCCCGAGCTACTTCCTGGCAAAGCAGGTCATAAAGCTCATAAACAGCGCTGCAGAGAAGATAAACAACGACAAAGCAGTAGACGGAAGGATAAAAGTTCTCTTCATGGAAAACTACGGTGTATCCATGGCAGAGAGGATGATCCCTGCCGCAGATGTGAGCGAGCAGATATCCACGGCCTCCAAGGAAGCCTCGGGCACGGGAAACATGAAGTTCATGATGAACGGGGCGATAACCCTGGCAACAATGGACGGGGCCAACGTGGAGATCAGCGAAGCCGTCGGCAAGGAGAACATGGTCATATTCGGAATGTCCGTGCAGGAGGTGCTGGAACTCAACAGGACCTGCGCCTATTCGGCCATGAACGTTATCAGGGATGACATGAGGCTTCAGAGGATAGTCAACCAGCTTACCACAGGATTCTTCAACGCAGCCAACGGCGAGTTCAACGACATCATGAGGCACCTGATCCCGGGTAACGACGAGTATTATGTGCTCAAGGACTTCGCAGCCTACGCGGATGCCCAGAACAGGATAGACAAGCTGTACAGGGACAGGGAGAACTGGCAGAGGATGAGCCTTGTGAACACTGCCTACTCCGGACGGTTCTCAAGCGACAACACCATAGCCGAATACGCTAAGGATATATGGAATGTAAAATCGGTCATAAAATAAACCGATACAGCAGCAAAAAAGAGCTTCATTTCCGCATGCCGCGGACATGAAGTTCTTTGCTTTTAAAGAAAATATTGGCAATGTTCCAAAGGATGTTGTAAAATATTATCAGCAGATAAAACAGATTGCTGGAGGATTAAACATGCAAAGGAAATATATTATTGTTGCCGCCGTCATGATCGCGGCGGTTTTAGCAGGCGCGTATTTATGGACGGATTTGGGGATTAAGGGGAACAGGGTTGGAGCAAGCCAGACAAGCAGCGAAACTCCTGTTGCCGCCACAGTAAATGTGGACGAGCAGGACATCGTAAAAGAAATCCACCTGATGAGCAACTCGCTCATCCAGGCCGGAGACAAACAGATTTGGGGCCAGAAAGATGTGAACAAGACGAGCATTGAAAAGGTGATCAAGATGCTGGATCAGGCGACCGAGAGCGCCAGGACAGAACAACTCAGGGAGATAGTGGTCAGGTGGAAGCAGGGCGATTTCAGCCAGATAGTAGACGACCACAACTACGTTTGGGACCTTCTGGGGGGAACCGTGGGCCTGGCCAGCAGCTCAAACGATGAAGCGGTCGCGGAGGCGATAGCGAATCTGAAAGATTCGGGGCAGTAACTCCTGAAGAACTGTAAAACGGAAAAATGCCGGCATACCCGAAACGGATCGGGTATGCCGGCATTAACTCATTTCATCTATATTATCTTTCGCTCAGCTTCCTGTCCAGGAGCTCTTTGGCAACTTTAGGGTTTGCTTTTCCTTTGGAAGCCTTCATAAGCTGTCCCATAAGGAACCCTGCGGCTTGCTTCTTTCCTGCCTTGAAGTCCTCAATGGACTGAGGGTTTGCATCCAGGATGTCGTCGGCGATCTTTTCGATCTCGCTGGTGTCGCTGATCTGGGCAAGGCCCTTTTCTTCAACGACAGTGTCGGCGCTCTTTCCGGTTACGAACATCTCCTCAAAAACTTCTTTTGCAGCAGTAGTGCTCAGCTGTCCGCCTTTGATCAGGCTGAGGAGCTTCACAAGGGCAGCAGGAGCAACCGGGATTGCCGATGCTTCCAGGTCCTTTTCCTTGAGCAGCCTCAGGATGTCTCCGAGGATCCAGTTTGCAGCTATCTTCGGTTCCGCGCCGGCTGAAACAGCTTCCTCGTAGTATTTGGCGAGGGCTCTTTCGTCCACTATAATTGAAGCTTCCTTCTCGGGAAGTCCGTACTGGCTTATGAATCTAGCCTTCTTCGCCTTAGGCATTTCAGGGAGTGTAGCTTTTGCGTTTGCTACAACCTCCGGCTTTACTATTATAGGAAGCAGGTCTGGCTCAGGGAAATATCTGTAGTCGTGGGCTTCTTCCTTAGATCTCATGGATACGGTCTTGCCTTTTCCTGCATCCCATCTCCTTGTTTCCTGCTTTATCTTGAATTCTTCGCCGAAGCTGTAGAGTTCAAGCTGCCTCTTCTCTTCTTTTTCAAGTGCTTTCTGGAGCTCCTTGAAGGAGTTCAGGTTCTTGAGCTCAACTTTTGTGTTGAGGACATCCGATCCGAATTCCCTTATAGATATGTTGGCGTCGCATCTCAGTGAGCCCTGTTCCATCCGGCAGTCCGAGATGTCGCTGAATTCAAGCACGCCCTTGAGTGTCCTTAAGAATTCGACTGCTTCATCTACGGATCTCATGTCAGGCTCGGAAACTATTTCTACAAGAGGCACTCCAACCCTGTTGTAGTCGATGTAGGAGATGTCCTCGCCTTCAACGTGGATGAGCTTTCCCGCATCCTCTTCTATGTGGATCCTGTTGAGCCTTACCCTTCTTGTGTCGCCGCCAGTTTCTATGTCGACAAAGCCGCCGCTGCACATAGGCAGGTCGAACTGTGAAGTCTGGTAAGCTTTAGGCAGGTCAGGATAGAAGTAGTTCTTTCTGTCCATTTTGTTCAGCATGTTTATTTTGCAGTTCAATGCAGTTCCTGCCTTTACAGCCAGGTTTATGACCTCTTCGTTGAGGACCGGCAGTGTGCCCGGAAGCCCAAGGCAGATAGGGCATGTGTTTGCATTTGGTTTTGCGCCGAATTCCGTAGAACAGGAGCAGAATATTTTAGATTTTGTATGCAGTTCTGCATGTATTTCAAGACCGATTACTGTTTCAAAAGCCATTTTTCAATCCCCTTTCTATAATTCAGGCTGCTTGCCTGAAAGAGCAAGTTCCTGCTCGAGCGCGTATGCAGCTTTGAGTATTTTGTCCTCGCCGAAGTGCGGTCCTATTATCTGAAGTCCTATAGGAAGTCCGTTTTCGCTGAATCCGCACGGCATCGAAAGGCCGGGGAGTCCTGCAAGGTTGATATTTATTGTGTATATGTCCGCCAGGTACATTTCCAGCGGGTCCTCGCTCTTCTCGCCTATCTTGAAAGGGAGAACAGGCGATGTAGGGCTGAGAATCAGGTCGTATTCTGCGAATGCAGCCTTGAACTGGTTCTTTATCAGCCTCTTGAGCTTCTGCGCCTTATTGTAGTATGCGTCATAGTAGCCCGATGAGAGCACGTAGGTTCCGAGCATTATCCTTCTTTTGACTTCTGTCCCGAAGGCTTCTGTCCTCGATTTTTCCATGAGGTCGTAAACGCCGTCGAATTCATCAGGTCTGTAGCCGTATCTTATCCCGTCGAATCTCGCAAGGTTTGAGCTTGCCTCGGCTGACGATATAACGTAATATGCTGAGAGTCCTTCCTCCGTTACAGGCAGGGACATCTCTGAAACTTCCGCCCCCAGCTTCCTGAAGGTCTCGATGGAGGCTTTTATTGATGCTGCTATTTCAGGATCCAGTCCTGACTGGAAGAATTCTTTAGGCACGCCTATCTTC
>Ga0209540_10003624_pt1 | contig 10450 bp, 7 predicted proteins | sample BarGraIncu01121A_FD_184501 | JGI IMG/M metagenome (GOLD analysis project Ga0209540, IMG submission 184501) | Arctic peat soil microbial communities from Barrow, Alaska - Barrow Graham LP Incubations 011-21A (SPAdes) (version 2) | ecosystem: Environmental > Terrestrial > Soil > Wetlands > Peat... | reverse complement strand
TGCTTGGGATGCGAGCAAAGCGTCTCCGGTGGGGCCAACTCGACGATCTTGCCCAGGTACATGACGGCGATCCGGTCGGAGACGTGGCGCACGACCGAGAGATCGTGGGCGATGAACAAAAGCGTCACGCCCATCTCGTCGCGCAGGTCTTCGAGCAGGTTCAGCACCTGGGCCTGGATCGAGACGTCCAGCGCGGAGACGGGCTCGTCGGCCAGGATCAGCTTGGGCTTGGTCACGATCGCACGAGCGACGCCGATACGCTGCCTCTGGCCGCCGGAGAACTCGTACGGGTAGCGGTTGTAGTGCTCGGGGTTGAGCCCGACCATCTTCATGACCTCGCGCACGTGGGCTCGACGCTCTGTCTTCGAGCCCAGCTTGTGTATCCGCAGTGGCTCGCCGATGATCGCGCCCACCGGGCGACGTGGATTGAGCGCCGAGTAGGGATCCTGGAGGATGATCTGCATATCGCGCCTGAGCGGGCGCAGCTGACGGCGAGACCAGTTGGTGATGTCCTTGCCGTCGAAGACGATCCGCCCGCTGGTGGGCTCGATCAGCCTGGTGACAAGACGCGCCAGCGTGGACTTGCCGCAACCGGTCTCGCCCACCAGCCCGAGCGTCTCGCCGCGCTTGACCTCGAGCGAGACATCTTCGACCGCGTGTACCTGACCGAGCTCGTGGCTAAGGAAGACGCCGCGCGTCAAGGCGAAGTACTTGGTCAAGCCACCGACGGTGATCAGGGCGTCGGGGCTGGCCTCCACCGCCACATCCGAGAACGTTACGCTCAGGTCTTCTCCAAAGCGGTTACGACCCAGGGCGCCCTTCAAGAACCCCACGTCGGCAACGACCCAGATCGCAAAAAACTGGCCGAAAACGGGAATCAGCGTGGCAGCGAGGTGCCAGCCGGGATGATCGCGGTCGTGGAGACGCTTGATCGTGGCGGCGAGGAAGGGCCCCAGGCAGACCAGAGCGAGTCCGCCGGCAACATAAAAGGCCATCTTGCCCCGGCCCAGTGCTCCCAGAACGAGAAACGGGCCGAGAACGATGCAGCTCAACGGCAGGATGCCCTTGAGCCAGTAGTCGCTCCGATTGATACGCCCTTTGACTGAGGTGAGGACCTTCCAGACCGTCAAGACTCGTCTCCTTGAGAGCAGGAATTGCGGCGGACGGTGCAATTTCGGCGTGTTAACGAGGGTGCTTGCATGGGCTCAGGATCTGTACTGGGTTTGAAGTTCGCGGCCGATCCGCCGCCTATCGGCGGGCTGCAAGTGACAGGCGACCAGGTGATCGCGTTCCGACTCCAGTAGCTCGGGCTCGGTCTTCAGGCAGACGTCCATCACATAGGGGCAGCGGGGGTGGAAAGGACAGCCGGTGGGCAAGTTGATCAGGCTCGGGGGCATGCCCGAGATCGAGTCGAGCCGGCCGGGTCTCGGCGCATCGAGGCGCGGGATCGAGCGCATCAGCCCCCAGGTGTACGGGAGCTCTGGCTTGGTGAAGAGAGTCTCTCGCGAAGTTCTCTCCATCACGCGACCGGCGTACATGACCGCGACCTCGTCGGCGATCTCGGCGATCACGCCAAGATCGTGGGTGATCATGACTATTGCCGTCTGGTACTCGTCTTTCAACCTCCGGATCAGGTCGAGGATCTGGGCCTGGACGGTGACGTCAAGCGCGGTCGTGGGCTCATCGGCGATCAGTACGTCCGGTTTCAGCACCAGCGCCATTGCGATCATCACCCGCTGGCGCATGCCGCCCGAGAGCTCATGGGGGTAACTGTCGATCCGTTTCTCCGGGCTCGGAATTCCGACTTCGTGCAGGGCCTCGATCGCCCGCGCTCGCGCATCACCCTTGGAGACATCCTCGTGCGCTTGAATCGCCTCGACTATCTGCCAGCCGACTTTGTACAGCGGGTGTAGCGAGGAAAGAGGATCCTGGAAGATCATCGCGATCCGCTGCCCGCGTACGCTTCGCATCTGGTTGTCGGGCAGAGTCACAAGATCGGTGCCGTCGAAATCGATCGAGCCGGTGATAGTCGCATTCGGGAAGCGAGTCAGGCCCATCACAGTCAGCGCCGTCACGCTCTTGCCCGAGCCCGACTCGCCGACGATGCCCAGAGTCCGCCCACGCTCGACCGAGAGGCGAGCGCCCTCCACCGCGCGCACGACGCCGTCGCGCGTTCGGAAGTGAACGTGCAGATCGCGGATCTCGAGTAGGGAGGTCATCTATCGAAGTCTCAGTAGCGAACGCGCGGGTCGAGGAAGGCGTAGAGGATGTCCACGATCAGGTTGGCGCTGATGATGAAAAAGGCGCCGAAGAGCACAGTGCCCTGGATCGAAGGCAGGTCAGAGTCGATGATCGACTGGTAGGCGAAACGCCCGACGCCCGGAATGTTGAACACCGTCTCGGTCAGAACAGCGCCGCCGAAGAGGGCGCCGAGATCGAGGCCGGCCATCGTCACGACCGGTGTCAGTGCAGCCCGCAGGCCGTGACGGAAAATAACCCGCCGTTCGGAAAGCCCTTTTGCCCGCGCCGTGCGGATGTAGTCCTCGCTCATGACTTCGATCAAGTTGCCGCGCACCATGCGCGCGTAGAAGGCGGCGAAGGCGGCCGCGAGCACGAACCAGGGCAAGATAAGTGAGTTGACCCAGCCCCCCGGGTCTTGAGAAAAGGAGACGTAGCTGCCTGAGCCGCCGAAGAGCGGTATCAACCCGATATCGCTGGAGAAGAGGAAAAGCGCGATCAGGCCCAGCCAGTAGACCGGAGCGGAGATCGCGGCAAGAGAGGCGCCCATGGTGAAGCGATCGAGCAGCGAGCGACGCTTGATCGCGGAGATCACTCCGACTGGGATACCCAGCAGGATCCAGAGCACAAAGGCTCCGATCGCCACCGAGAAGGTCACCGGCAGGCGACTGAAGATCTCTGTTTTGACGGATACCTCGTTGTGGTACGAGTAGCCGAGATCGAAGTGTAGAACGAGCTTCTTCATGTAAATCCCGTACTGCTCGTAGAACGGCTTGTCGAGACCGAGGCTGTGATTGATCTCGGCGATACGAGCGGGTGTCGCCCCCTTTCCCGCTCTCAGCTGGGCGGGGTCGGCCGACGGGAGCAGGTAGAAGATGATGAAGGTGAGCATGCTGACGATCACGAGCATCGCGACTCCCCAGAGCACGCGGCGAACGACGTAGCGGAACATCGAGGAGTTAGCCAGACCCCGCGAGAGCGCCCAGGGTGATCTGAAGAGGCGTGAGATAACGCTCCCCGGCCCGGTGGGCCGGGGAGCGTTATTCACTAACTCGGTGTTACGTGACTCCAACGTCTCCTACTTGACTGACATGAAGGCGACGTCGGGACTTCCGCTGTTCCAGGTCTGAATGGCCGGGATGACCCTGGGTGAGAAGAGACCCGGGAACTTCTCCCAGATCCACGGCACGGCCGCGGCCGTCTCCGTGATCATCTTGTCGATATTGCCCCAGGCTGCGTAACGCTTCTTGGCGTCGAGGATGGGTGCGGCATCCGCCATCGCCTTGTTGATCTTCGGATCGTTCAGCAGCGGCCAGTTGGAGTTGTTGACCGTCGCGATGCTCTTTCCGTTGAAGGTCGCGTCGAGCAGCGTCTGCGGCTCCTGGAAATCGGCCAGCCAACCAACGTTCGGGCAGATAGCCGGCTCCTTCTTCGGCACGTTGCAGTAGACCGTGTACATCGTCGGGTGTGTAACCGAGACGATGCTGGTCGACATGCCGATCTTGGCGAGATTGTTGGCGATCACCTTGGCCGTGTTGGAACCAGGAGGCGTGTTGTCGGCCACCATCGTGACCTTCGGGCCGCTGTACATACCGTCCTTGTAGCCGGCCAGCTTCATCTCGGCCTTGGCCTTCGCCACGTCGCCCGCGTGATTCGTGCTCGGGAACGGGTCGTAGCTGAAACCACCCGCGTCCTCGAAGCCCTTTTTCGTGAAGCTCGGGTCGATGAAGTGGGTGGCGATATCGCCGTCAATCGGGCCGCCACGCGTCTTTCGCATGGCCTCGCGATCGAGCACATACGCGACCGCTTTGCGTACATGCAGGTTGTCGAACGGCGGTTTCTGCGTGTTCAGCGGTATATAGCGACCGCCGCTCGTCGGGGTGAAGAAGAGCAGCTTGTTCAGCTTCTTGTCGCTTGTGATCCGCTTGAGCTCGGTCGGCGGCGGCGGCGAATCGCCGTTGACGTCACCGGTGCCCGCGAGGATCTTCTTCGTCATCACGGATACGTCCGTGAACCCCTCGGCGAACACGATCTTGTCGGCATATGCGGGCCGGTAGTCCGTCTTCGCAACCCAGTTCGGGTTGCGAATGAGTTCGATTTTCCGACCGGGGGTATAGCCGACTCCGTTGATCTTGCCGGCTTTGTCGTTCCGGATCATGTACGGACCGGATGCGACCTGATAGAAGCCGTAATCAGACAGCTTCTTGTTGTCGAATTTCCGCGCGTACTCCTCCGGTACCGGCGCGGTCAGCGGTAGCGCCAAAGCGCCCTGGAAGACGCCCGACGGTGCCGTGAGCTTGAACACGATCGTGTACTTGTCGGGTGTCTGAATGCCGGATATCGGTTGAGGCGTGGCCGGCGACTTGCTCGGCACACCTTCGAGGCCTCCGAAGTAGACGCCCGCATAGCTGCTCGGAACGCTCGCTGAGAACCCCCGCTCGATCGCGTACTTCACGTCGGCAGAGGTCACCTCGCGGTTGACCGGCGGAGCGAATCGCACGCCCTTTCTCATATGGACGGTGAACGTCTTTCCGTCCGCAGAGACCTCCGGTGCGCTCTCAGCCATATCAGGAACGACCTCGGTGCTGCCGGCCTTATAGCTATAGAGAGGCCGGTCGACCGGGTAGACGACCTCGTAAGAGAACGAGTAGTAGGCCAGGCCCGGATCGATGTAGTCGACGTCGGCTTGCGAGAGGACGGTTATCGTCCCGCCCTTTTTCCCGCCGGCTCCATCGACACCCATACCACTCTGTAACTTGCCGCTGCTCTTCGAGCCGCCTCCGCAACCGACAATGGCAAACGCCAGGGCGGCAAGCAACAGCAGCCACACAACGCGGGAGGAACCAGCACCCAACCTGCGGCGCTGGCTAGTAAGACCTTTCATGCGATTCCTCCTTCAGGGTTTTCGTTGTCAGTGTGAATAGATACATCTCAGTCCACCACTCTCGGATCGAGCGCGTCTCGAATGCCGTCACCGAGGAGATTGAAGGCCAGCACCGTGAGCAGAAGAGCGGCGCCGGGGAATGCGAAGTACCACCAGGCTGTATCGAAAATATTCGTCGCGTCGGCGATCATCTGCCCCCAGCTCGCCTGCGGCGGCGTGATTCCAACTCCCAGATACGAGAGTGCGGCCTCGAGCAGGATGTTGGTGGGTATGACCAGCGTGGTGTAGACGATGATCGGTGCGACCAGATTTGGCAAGATCTCGCGGAAGAGGATCGCCATATCGCCGGCACCGCTGGCACGCGCCGCTTCGACGAACTCCTTCTCGCGCAGCGAAAGCACTTGCCCGCGAATGATGCGGCCGATGTAGGTCCAGTTGATGATCGCTATCACGGCGATCACGGTCGGAGCGCCCGGCTTGATCAGCCCGCCCAGGCAACCATTGCCGATCGAGCAGGCCGAGGCGATTCCGAGGGCCAGCAGGAGTACGGGGAAGGCGAGCATGACATCGATGAAACGGGAGATCAGCGTGTCCACGACGCCGCGGTAGAAACCGGCGATCATGCCCGCCACGACGCCGACGAGGACGGCGATCGTGGTCGCGATCAGAGCCACCTCGAGTGAGACGCGGGCACCGTAGACGACGCGCGAGAAGACGTCTTCGCCGACGCTGTCGGCTCCAAACAGGAAGAGCGGGTGAAGAGACGGGCCCTTGGGGATTCCGAAAGAGTCGGTCTCGTACGTGTACTGGGCATTGGGCGGATGCGCGAGACCGATCTTCACGAACAGCGGCGCACAAATCGCCGTCAGCACGATGAAAACGATGAAGCCGGCCGAGACAAGCGCAACCTTGTCCTCGCGGAAGCGCACCCAGAAGAGCTGCCATGGACCGCGCCCGACGATCTCCTCGGCGTCCAGCGCCGAGATCTCCTCGACCAGGTCGTCGCCGCGGCCGATCAGATCAGGCGTCGACACGGACCGTCCCCTTCAAACGGGTGCATTTCACGTCCAACCGCCTCGCCGCCCGGCAAGTCCCTCGGCTTTTGCCGCGGACGCTACAGAGAACTTCGGGCTCTTGGTTTTTTGCACGCGATATTCGAAGCGGTACCGACTCTCCACCCCTCCACGACCGCCGGTTAAGCCGTGGATAAGGGGATTCTACTGTCTGGAAGCCGACATCAAGAAACGACGATCGTCATTCCTCGATCTACGTGTCTTCGCGGAGCGCCGCGCTTGCGCGGGCCGCGGCGTTCCGGAGCAGCTTCAGCTGGTGCTGCCGTGTCCGCCGGGCCTGACGACCTGCAGCGCCTGGCGTAGGAGAGCGTGCTCCTCGGCCGTGCCGGCGGTGACGCGAATCGCCGTCGGCGCTCCGAACCCATGTAGCGGACGGACGATGACACCTTGCTCGAGCAGGCGCTCGAAAAACGGGCGGCTGTCTACCCCGAGATCGACGTAAAGGAAGTTCGCAACCGCCGGGCCGAGAGTCTCCAGCCCGAAGGCCCTGAGAATGCGCCCCAGCTCGGCAATCGCGACCGTGTTGTAGGAGCGCCTGTGCTCGAGCTCGGCCTCGGCATCGTCGCCGGTGAGGCTGGCAACCGCCGCCGCCTGTGCAGTCGAGTTGACGTCGAAGGCCGGCCGCACCTTGGCAATCGCGGCGCAGATCTCCTTCGAGGCGACCGCGTAGCCGACGCGAAGGCCGGCCAGCCCGTAGATCTTGGAGAAGGAGCGAAGCACGGCCACCCGCTTGCCCCGCTTGAAGTACTCCTCGATCGCGTCGGGGTAGTCGGGCTCCTCGATGTACTCGAAATAAGCCTGGTCGATCACCGTCAGCAAATGCCCGGGAACGCGCTCGAAGTAGGCGTCGAGCTCCTCGCGGCTGGTCATGGTCCCGGTCGGATTGTTGGGGTTGCAGATGTAGACGATCTTCGTCTTCGGCCCGATCTGCGCCAGCATCGCCTCGAGGTCGTAGCGGTTGTCGCGGAGCGGCACCGGCTTGGGAGTTGCGCCCAGCTTGAGCGTGTCGAGCATGTAACTGGCAAAGGAGGGCCAGCCGAAAACGACCTCGTCGCCGGGCTCGAGTAGTGCCAGCGAGAGATAGCCGATCAGACCGTCTGCTCCGGCGCCGTGCGCGACCTCGTCGATGTCCACGCCGAGGCGCTCGGCCAGTACCGCACGCATCTGGTAGGCGCCTCCGTCGGGATATCGATTGAGCTCGTAGGACTGGGTCGCGAGTACCTGACGAGCGATGGGGAAAGGCCCGAACGGGCCTTCGTTCGAAGCCAGCTTCACGACGCGACTCATGCCTAGCTCGCGCTCGACTTCCTCTACGGGCTTGCCCCCTTCGTAGGGCTCAATCGAATTCAGAGCAGCTCGGATAAGCGGCCTCGCAGTGCGGGATCGGGAGCCTCTTCGCATGCCCGTACCCTATCGAGTGCGAACGAGCTTTGCCGTTCTGAAAAACGCGCACGCCGGAACCAGACCGAGGCGCCGCCGCGGCCGCGCGAGTCGAGTCAGCGCGCCTTACGTTTGGGCGCCACGTGAACCGGCCGCCCGAGGGCGACGAGACCGGCTTCCTTTATCGCCTCGCTCAAGGTCGGGTGCGCCGTCATTCCCAGCGAGAGCGTCTCGATCGTCGCTTCGGCGTCGATGGCGACCCGCCCGACCTCGATCAGCTCGGTCGCGTGCGGCCCCACGACAACCAGGCCGAGTAGCTCGCCGTAGCGGCTCTCGTGAATGGTCTTCACCCAGCCCTTCGTCTCGCTCTGCATCACGGCGCGCCCGTTCGCCGCCCAGGGGAAGCGGCCGATCACGATCTCGTCACCGTGTCGCTCGCGCGCCTCGGCCTCGGTCAGGCCGACCGCCGCGATCTCCGGCTCGCTGTAGATCGGGCGCGGGACGGTGCGCTCCCCGACGACCGCCTCGTGCCCGGTCGCGTTCTCGGCCGCGATCTCCGCCTCGTAAAAGGCCGTGTGGGCGAGCTGCCAGTGCCCCGCCACGTCGCCGGCGGCGTAGATGTGAGCGACGTTCGTACGCCTGTTCTCGTCGGTCTGGATGCCGCCCTTGGGATCGAAGGAAACCCCGGCTGCCTCCAGGCCGATGCCCTCGACGTTCGGCGCCCGCCCGACCGAGACCAGCATCAGATCGGCTTCGATCGTCTCGTCGCCCGCGAGCTGGACGCGAAGCGCCCCGCCTGCCTCCTCGACCTTGGTGCAGGCCTTTCCGAGCTGCAAGTCGATGCCGCGGCGGCGGAAGCTCTTCTCCAGCTCGTTCGAGACGTCTTCGTCTTCCATGGGAAGCAGTCTCTCGAGCAACTCGACGATCGTCACCTTTGAGCCGAAGCGGGCGAAGATGGAAGCGAACTCGCAGCCGATCACGCCGCCGCCGAGGATGAGCAGGCGCGGCGGAACCTCGGTCTGGGCGAGCAGGCCGGTCGAATCGACACAACGCGCGGAATCGATGCCGGGGATGGGAGGAACGATCGGGTGCGATCCGGTGGCCACGATCGCGCTCGCGAACGAGATCTCCTCGCCACCTTCGACGGCAATCGTGTGCGGATCCGTGAAGCGGCCAAACCCCTTCACCCGCTCGACGCCGTTGGCCTTGAACAGCATCGTCACGCCGCCCGTCATGCGCTCGACCGTGCCGGCCTTCCAGGCGTTGGCGCGCTCGAAGTCGAGGCTGGCCTCGTTGATGCGGATGCCGAGGTTCTCGTAGCTCTCCTCGATCTCCTTGATGGCGCGCGCCGTCTGCACCCAGGCCTTGGTGGGAATACAGCCCACGCGCAGGCAAACCCCGCCGAGCGCGGCCTCGCTCTCGACGCAGACGACCTTCGCACCGAGTTGCGCGGCACGGATCGCGGCCGGATAACCGCCCGGCCCACCTCCAAGGACGGCGACGTCAAATTCCATGGCAGTCCTTCCTTCTGCTCGCTGACGCTTCGATCCTAACGGGCGGATGTGATCGATCTCGTACTAACTCGGCGTTAGTACCTGGGCGAGCTGGATGCGGTTCCCGTCTGGATCGAAGACGTCGAGCAGCCGGATCCTTCCGTGCAACTCGAGCACCGTGCCGACCTCGACGCCGGAGTTGCGCAACCGCTCGGCCTCGGCCTTGGCGTCGTCAACGTCGACCACAGCCACTCCCCCGTCTTCGGGCTCGCCTTCGGTCAGACCGATCTCCATCGATCCGCTGCGTAGCCGCGCCCAGCTTCCCTCGGCATCCCGGTAGATCTCCTCGAAGCCGAGCAGATCAACGTAAAAGAGGCGCGCGGCGGCGAGGTCGCGCACCCGGTACCAGACCTTGACCCCCGTATCCGGCATCAGCGCTCCGACACTAGAGCATCAGCCCCGGCTCTTCGAGGAAGCCCTTGACCGCAGCCAGGAACTCGGCCGCGACCGAACCGTCCACGGCGCGATGATCGCAGGTGAGAGTGAGCGTGAGAACGGGTGCGATCTCGACCGCGCCGGCGCGCGCAATCGGGCGCTCGACGATCGCGCCGGCGGCGATGATCGCAACCTGAGGCGGGTTGAGCACGGCGATGAACTGCTCGACGTCGAAGGTGCCCAGGTTGGAGATGGTGAAGGTGCCTCCTTCTAGCTCCTCCAGCTCGATGGTGCTCTCGAGCGTGCGCGATACGAGGTCTCTACGGGCGAGCGCGAGCTCGGACAGGTTCTTGTGCTCGCAGCCGCGCAGCACAGGCACGATCAGCCCGCGATCAGTTGTCGTGGCGATACCGATGTCCACGGAGTGATGGATCTCGATCGCATTGCCAAGCCAGAGCGCATTGACGCCGGGGTAGCGAATAAGCGCCTGCGCGCAAGCCCTGGTCAGGAAGTCGGCGATGCTCGCGGGATGCTCGCCGGGCTCCGCTCGCTCGCGCAGGCGGGCGCGCATCGCCAGCACTTCGCTCATGTCGGCCGACGTGGTGAGCTGGAAGGCGGGCGCCTGCCAGGCCTCGCTCAGGCGGCGCGCGATCGTGCGGCGAATGTTCGTCAGCGGCACACGTTCGACCTGACCCGGTACCGCGCCGTCCAGGGCCGAGACGGCCGCGGCGCGCTTGACGTCTTCGGCGACGATCCTCCCGTCGGGGCCGCTGCCCGTCATTCCCCCAAGATCGATACCGCGCTCGCGCGCCAACCTGCGTGCGAGCGGAGAGGCCTTCTTTCGCCCGTCCGGCTCGCTGCCGTCGAGCGACGCCGCAGGCAAGGGCGCGGCAGTCTCCGAAACGGCTTCCGGCTCGGGCTCGGGCTCGGGCGGCGGCGCGACGGAC
>Ga0209540_10003622_pt1 | contig 10451 bp, 7 predicted proteins | sample BarGraIncu01121A_FD_184501 | JGI IMG/M metagenome (GOLD analysis project Ga0209540, IMG submission 184501) | Arctic peat soil microbial communities from Barrow, Alaska - Barrow Graham LP Incubations 011-21A (SPAdes) (version 2) | ecosystem: Environmental > Terrestrial > Soil > Wetlands > Peat... | reverse complement strand
GCGCGAATCCGCTTTATCGCCGCCGCAAAATCCGCACAATGTCCGCGCATGCATCCGTAGCTCAATTGGATAGAGCTTCTGACTTCGGATCAGAAGGTTGCAGGTTCGAGTCCTGCCGGATGCACCATATTTTATTGGGGTTTGATGCTTCTCCGCATTTTGTAAAGCTGCCGAGTAGTATCAAAAGTAGTAACAGGGGCGTTTTAATCGCTCCGCTTTGTCACGGCTGCAAATGTTGCCCACGCCATGCGCCGAGACGCCTTATATGCACCCACCCGGCCAGTCAAACGCGCATCCTGTGTAAGCCAGCGACGCAAGGCGGGCATCGTGGCGAGTGTCGGGACTGTTGCGGTCTGGCCGGTCAACCGCACTTCCGGCTTGGCGGTCGCCAGCGGTTGCCGAGTCTTGCCGACACTGGCTGCGCTTGGCATCGGATACCGAGAGCGTGTCCGGCAAGGTTGGCCGGATGCCAGTTACCCGGCGTTGCGGTCGGGCCTGCCTGCTGCCACCGGTTTCGCGTCACGCCACGCGCCCGGCAAGGTGCAAGACTGTCCGGTGTCACCCCGAAGGTTTCCGGCTCGTTGGCGGTCGGGAAAGCCGTCGCCACGGCACCGCCGACAGCGGCAGAGCTTTGGCACCAACTGCCGCGAGAGTGTTCGGCAAATGAGGACTCTCTTATTTTTTGGCCGACCGTCTAGGCAGGATGGCGGAGTGGGGTGCAAAATCGCGTCTGCCGTCTGCGGAATCTGTGCGGGAACTAACTTGGAAACGAGCAAAACCGGCTTTTTATATGGGTGAAGGGTGATCTCTCGCCTGCCACGCGAGGAAGGGCACATCGCGCGCGCGCGGAGAACCTTTCGCCTGCGGAAATTGAGAATAATTTCACCCCATGTCAATACCCCACCCGACTCTCAAAAGCCCGTCTTAACCAATCGTAGCAATGCTTTCATCCCCTTTTCACCCTCAAAATAGCAAAATCAGCCTTTTGACCAGTTCCGAGCCAAAGGCCACTCTCGAAACCGAAACCACATTGGAAATTCACTTGTCCAACCTTTCGATTTGACAGAAAGTGAGTGTGAGTGAAGGTTTCTCGCGTGTCCTTGAGGCCCCACCACCTCGCGCGCGTGCCAAACACGGTCGTATTCGACCAAATTCAGCAATTGCGCACGTTTTACGGCCATGAAATGACCTCAGCTTTGCTGGGCATCCACGTCCACGCTCTTGGATTCAAGGATCAGCCGTCGCCAGCCGTCCGGCGCCTTGCCTACATTCTGCACCAGATGGCGTTCCGGCCCGGCAGGATGGTATCCCTCTTTGAGATTCTGACCTGTGGCAAATACGAGCGCGGGATGCCACAAGAGCGGGGATTGCCGGACGGGGACTGGACGATCTGACACCACAAGCGGCGCTACCGGCACCCGCTCCGGCTTGGCCAGACGGCGATGGCGGGAGTGGGGTATTTGGGTTGCCCGCCCCATCGTCAAAATATGACATTAGTGTGCCTCCATTCTATCCCTAAACCACGGGGTTAGCCGAGCTACTGCCGGAACCCACCCCAGCCGAACAGGAGCACAGGGATTAAATAGCTAGGGACGGATTCACGTTTTTATGGCGGGAATACACTACCACTGCCCGGAAGATGCACCCAAATGGGAACGTCAGCAGAATGGGTCTAGGCGACTTCAAACTGTTTTTGCCGCAAATGTTCCGTGCCGAGAGCAAGCGCCGTTTCCACCAAAACTCGGATTCGCGCATTGCAGTTGGCAAAATGAAGTTTTTGCAAAACTTCCGGGCTTTGGCTGACAAGGTTGGCGATCAGCGCGTTCGCATAGGAACTGTTCATGTTGCGGACGCCCTGAAAATCCAAAACGATTTTTTCGTGGCTGTGGACAAAAGGATCAATACGGGAGAATCTAAAGGCACCCGCTTTTTCACCATCTGCCAAAAAATCTCCAAACTCGTTCGCCAGTTGGATGTGCAGCGTCATGAGAAGAAGTTACCAAACTCTTTGCCGTTTGGCAACAAGCCAACGGCGGTTTTTACTTGGTGCATCATTTCGGGGAAATTCCTGATTTTTGACCGGACAAAGGTCAAAACGCAAATTGTTCCCTGAAAAGGGGTTGTCAGCGTTTTTTGTTGCGGAAATTCCCTGCCCGCAAGCTCCGAAAATACGCCTTTTCCGCTCGCCAAGAAAAAATGTCCTCCGGTCTGTGTGCAAAGCTCTTTTAACAACGTCAGCCCCACGCCCGCATTGACCGACTCGCCCCACGGCGACGGCAAATGCGACTTGGACGAGACTTTCGGCTGTAACGCCGTGGCGATTGCATCTGCGTCCGTCCAGTCCGGCTTACATAGTGGCGAACCATTGTCCGCGAAACTTCGCAACACGCCGATTCCGTGATCGGCAATGGCTACGCGAACCAAGTCCGTGCGCGGCATGTATTGTGCCATTGCGAATCCCGGTGCTTTCGCGTGCTGAATTACATTGTTCGCCAGTTCGGAAACCGAGTATTCGAGCAAGTCAAACACTCCGCTTTGTTCCGGGTCGTCAACGTGCGAATCCGGCGAAATGCAATATGCAATGTCCGTGGAAAGTTCGCCTACGCTTGCCGAACCTTCTCCGCCGATGCGCCGTATTTCCACAAACCGGCTGCCTGCGTCGTGACGTTGGAAATCTTCCGGCAACTGCAAACCGCAAAGCGAATAGAAATTGATGCGCTGAAAATAACGGAACGCCGGACACTCTTTGCAATTGTGAAAGACCACCCGCTTGTTTTGTTTGCGCCAAAATTGAGTCTTCGCAAGCAGCAAAACCAGCGCGCCCGGCGTCCAAAAAGTCACCGGCAAGAAATCCACGGCGATTTCGTCCGCCGCGTCGCCCGCGCCCAGCCGGTCAAGCAATTCCGGCAACTCCTGCTCGTAAGCATACGCTGGCAAAGCAATCGTTGTCATATTCACACGGCTAACATTCGTCGAAATTCATCACAATAGTTGCCGGCCACCTAAAACCAGCAGGTCGGAGAATTGCGTCGCCTGTAGGTTGTTGTATTCGGTTTGCAACACCTTCACGTAATCCCACGGCTTGCCGGTCAACCGTGACGTGTTCTCGCACCACAATTTTGCCGCCCGGTCTTTGTTGGCCACGTTCACGTCTTCCAGTCCCTTTGTCTCGACGATGTGATGCGTTCCGTCACTTGTCAGCACCACGAAATCCGGCTCGTAATGGCGGAAGTTGCCCGCGTTGTCGGTGTATTCAATGGCAAAGCCAAATTGCTCCGGCAATTTCGCAAAGCGTGCCACGTCGTCCGCCTTTTCCAAAAACTGCGCGAACTCCTTTTCAAATTCGTTATCGCACGGCACGAGATTGAAAACGCATTTGCTCGCCTTCATTGTCGGACGCGACCAAGGGAACGGCGGCGTTTCGGACAATCCGCGCCCGGCGTGTAGCAGTTGCGGTTCAAGTTCCGACAGCACCAGCTTGCGCAGTGCCTCGACAAAAGTTTTTACCGTGACGTATTGCGCGACGTTGCTGCTGATGGCCCTCAACATCGCCGGGTCATTCAAGTCCACCGGTTCGCCAAATGCCTTTTTCGCCAAAAACTCACGCACCTTTGGCGCGAGCGCGGAAAATTGCGACGGCAGTTTCACGTCTTGCGCGATGCGCCGGGCGTAATACCCGATCACTTCTTCCGCCGTCTGCGGTTCGGGGATTTTGTATTGCCGCTCAATCAACTTTTGCAGCGTGATGATGTCGTAACCCTCGTAACGAAACGTCTTCGCAACCGCGTCGCCTTCTTTGCGCGGCAAAACCGGGCACTTGAATTTGCTCACGTCCATTTCCGCGATTTCTTCCGCGAGCGATTTTTTGCGCGTCAAGACGGGGCTTAAAACCGGAATGGGAATGTCTTTGTCCTTTTTCTTTTCGTCCGGCGCGATGGTGACAATCACCACCTTTTCCATGCCGACCTCAAAGGTTTCCAACTGCAATTCTTCGTCGCGTTCCAACTGCTCCACGAACTCAATGAACGTGTTATTGCCAATCACGTCCACATGCTCGATGTAACCGGAGCCAGTGCCGCGAAACATCAAGCGCAAGCCGCGCCCGACCGTCTGCTCCGGCAGGATGTTCGCCTTTGAAGTGTAAGGCCGCAGCCCGACGATGACCGTGACGCCTTGCACGTCCCAGCCTTCGCGCAACATCAGCACGCTGACAATGCAGTTGACCGGACTGGTTTCGTGATCCACCTCACGCGAAACTGTGCGCGCCCTGTCCAAGTCTTTCTTTGAAACCTCGCCGGACTTGTCTGTGTGAATCACCAACAGCTTGTCGCCGCCAAATTCCGACGGATATTTCTTCTGCAACCAGTCGCCTACGTCGTCGGCTTCCTCCGTGTCGTTCATCATCACAAACAACACCGGCTTTTTCCCGAACGTTTTCAATTGGTCGCGGTATTCCTTCCACCGCTCGACACCCGCCGCCAGGTATGCCTGATAGCGCGTGCTGGCAATTTCGGACTTTGGCTCATGGAAACCCTTCGCAATGCCCTTCAATGGCCGTTTCACCACGTTGTCCAAAATTGCCTGCTTTAGTGGATAATCGAAAACCGTCCACGAAAACAACTGCCCCTTGCTGTGGCGCGGCGTGGCGGTGAAATCAAACTGCGCGGCCAAGCCTTTGGGAACATCCTTGTTCAACCGGCGTATGATTTTATTCCATTCGCTTTCCTCGTCGTGTGTATGGTGCGCCTCGTCGTTAAGCACGGCCACCGTGCCGCCCCGCGCAATGATTCGCTTGTCAATATCCTCCACCGCTAACTTTTCCGCCGGCGGCGGTGGCCCCAAAACTTCTCTCAACGCATCCGGTTCGTTTGTCTCGCCATTTTCCCGCTCGTAAAATTGCTGAATGTTGCTCAGGTATAATGCGCCCAGCGAACCCGCCCGCTCGCCTTCGCCGCGCATGTAACATTGGAAATCCCAATAAACGCGAAGCTCGTTTGGAATGACGGGATCGGTGTTGAAAATCTGCCCGCCTTCAAAATCCGTCCGCAACCGTTCAAACACAATCACGTTTGGCGCAATGAGCAGAAACGTCTTGGCAAAATCATCCCGCGCTTCCGCCACGGCGTTGAAAAACTGCCACGCAATCACCAGCGACATGACTTTGGTTTTGCCGCTGCCCGTCGCCATCTTCACGCAATAACGGGCGAAGTCATCATATTGCAGCAGGCGCAAATCGCGCCGCGTGGCGAAAGTCTCCACCAGATTTTTGTGCCGCCGGATGTTCGCCACTTCGTAGAGATAAATCAGCGTCTCGACCGCCTCGCGCTGGGAATAGTGATATTGGAACTTGCGGCCATTCGGCAGCCGGTGATCGGTGTAAAACCAGTGATTCAGCAAAAGGCGCGTCGTGTCCGTCGCGCCCTTGTAACCGGCTTCGCGCCACACCTTAACCTTTTCGCGGATGCCCGGCACGCACGGCGCAGTTGAAACCCGCGCTTCCAGCAAGCCGAGTTGGTCAACGTCGTTTTTCTTTTTGCGTGGCATGGGCGTCTTCTCCACTAGGCTTTGCCGTCCGGCGTTGAAACCGGCCGTGTTTCTATTGGCTGGATAGCTGGCATCCTCGTATTAGATTTCACTCGCCCTCCATTCTGGAGCCATCGCAAGAAGAGCATCCTTCGCTCCTTTGCATCCGTAGGCAGGGTAATCTTGCCTTAACCGAGCCAGATTCATATAAGCATAGAGTTTGAAAAGTTCGACGCCCTTGCGAATGTATATGCCATAACGAATGCCATCCGTGACAATCAGACGATGGCACTCGGACTTTCTGTCCGCGTATGTCGTGGCCTGCGGAAATGCGGTGAGGCAGGAGTTGTCCATCTTTTTGGCTTCGACTACAACCTGAAGGGTGCTATCGCTCCGGGGAAGCTGCTCAAACAGCGCCACGTCAACGCGGTGCCATTCCACAGCCATTCGTTGGGGCGTCCAACCCAATGCGCGTAGTAAGGGAACCACGAGATACGCAACGGTTTCGTGTTCGGATGGTTTGCCTTCTGATTGCTCATACCACTTCGCGATGCGCGTAAGTTCTCCGATCTCCTGCAAAAGATGCGTTATTGAGGAACTTGCAACGCCGTGGTCGAACAAAAATTCTGAAATAGCTTCTACCGGTATATCGTTTTTTACGACCGAAACTGGCAACCTAGGCAGCGGAGCAGAAAACACTTTGTCAGGAACAACGAGTTTAGAAAGCCACTTGGTTACTGGGCCAATGTTCAACTCCTGCGTTGTATCACCCGACTTGAGGGCATAAGTGGCGAATTCTTTTTCGCCTTTCCACAACCATCGCACGCGTCGGACGTGCTCCAAATTCCAACCATCAATATCGCCAAATTCATGATTCCAGTCGTAGGGACCTGCAATCTGGCCGACTCCCAGCACTAAAGCTGTTCCGCTTCGTAGCACCACGAGATGGCCGTCCTGCATTTTTTCAGCAAAGCGTCTTATATCAGTGATCTTTTTCGACGAAATTTCATCTTTGCGAAGTTGCGCTTCACAATCAGGCCACTTTCCGGCGTAACCAGGTCCATTCAGGATGACGCCCCACTTTAAACACAGTTCTGCGTAGTTGCGATCAGTGTCCCCAGCGGCTTGCTGCCATATAGTCTTGCCTAATATGTTCATAATAATTCAGTCTTTCAGTTTTTGATCTTATGTGGGTTCTTTGACTTTCACCTTCACCGTTTTCGTGGTGTCGTTGCCGAGAATATCAATCACCTTCACGACCACCGTGTATTCGCCCGGCGCGTCGTAAGTGTGCTTCGTCTCCAAATCCAGTTTCGGCTCTTTGCGCGTGCGGTAGGTCTGCCACTCGTTGTGGAACGTGTCGCCCTTGTTGTCCCAATCCACCGCCCAATAATCAATCCACTGACTCCAATGCTTCACCGTGCGCCGCACGTCTTCCGGCACGTCATCCGGCGGAATCACAAAATCCTTCAGCTTCAAAGCCACTTCGCGTTTGTCCGCCTTCGCTTCCACGGACAGCGCGGCCAGTTCAAAGAAATGAATGTCGCCTTCCAAAACCGCCCGCTTGTCCATCGCGTCATGCGGGATGCGCAGAAACCGCAGTTGAATGTTCGCCGCCGCCGCCTGCTGCTTGGCGACTTCGTTCATCTCAAAGGCGAAATCCCAGCCCAACAAATCCACGCCGTTCGTTTTGGGCGCGTCCTTGCCCGTGCCGATGGCGCGTTTGAACTCCGCCGCGATTTGCGCCACGTCGCCCACGCTCACCGGCGCGTCCACCGCGCCGACGTGAACCATGCGCCCGCCCCTCACTCCATGCAGCCACGAATAACCGTTCAACGGCTTGGCTTGGTAGAGCTTCAAAATGAAATGCACGTAATCACGCTGCCGCGCTTCCTCTTTCGTTTTGCTTCTGAATTCTTCCTGCTGCCACAACTGCCGCTCATATTTGCCGAGATTCTGGACGATGAACGGACGCACGCCGGGAATGGAAAGCAACCGCTTACGTGTCGTGTGAATCGCGAACCGACCCAAATCGCCAGTAATCCAACGCCGCTTCAATTTCTCGGCAACTACCGCCGTCGTGCCGCTGCCGCCGAAAATGTCCAACACCAAATCGCCCTGATTCGACGAAGCTTTGATGATGCGTTCGAGCAGAGCTTCCGGCTTCTGCGTGGGATAGCCTGTTCGTTCCAATGATTGGGAATTGATTGCCCGAACATCAGTCCACAGCGAATGAATTGCGTGTCCTTCGGTCTCATCAAGATACCTTTTGATTCGTGGCATCCCAGACTCGTTTAGAACGATAGAGCCTTCCGCCCAAAACCTGTTGATGTTCTCCTGACTATATCGCCACATTGCCCCGGCCGGCGGAGCGATGGTTTTTTCGCCAAACCGCATTGGTTTTCCAGCTTTGCCGTGTGCAGGAGCGGTTGGGTTGTCCAGTGTGTATTTTCGACCATCTTTGTCTTCGTTAGTGTAATGGCTCGCGATCAGGGACTCTTTGACTGGAACAAATTGTTTTGAAAAATTTGCGTTTTCAGTTTTAACGTAGTACCAAATGGTTTCGTGAACAGTTCCGAATCGTTTTGCGTCAGCGTGGAAGTTGAACCGTTGCCAGATTATTTCGTTCCGCAAGTTTTCAGCCCCAAACACTTCATCGAGAATACACCTCACGAACGAACTGACTTGCCAACCAACATGCACATAGAGGCTGCCGGTTTCGTGAAGTAACTCATGCGACAACACGGCGGTCTCGTAGAACCATTGCAGGTAAGAATCCAGCCCGCGTCCCCAAGTGTCGCGGTAGGCTTTGTGTTCAATAATGCTCGGCTCTTTGGTGAACGTGGCCGCGTCGTCTTCCTCCCCGCCGGGGTGATTCGGCACGCTGGCGGTGAAGGAAAAATCCGCGCCGGTGTCGAACGGTGGGTCGTAGTAAATCAGGTTCACCTTGCCCGCGAACTCGGCCAGCAGCGACGGCAGCACATATTTCTTGTCGCCCCAAATCAGCCGGTTGCGCCATTCGGTCTGCCGGTGCTGCCCGAAAAGTTCCAGCGTGTGCCGCCGAGCCGCCGCCGATTCGTTGACCGTCTCGACCGTTTGAAACGGCAACGCCACGCGCAACGGCGCGACGCGGTTTCCCGCGCTGTCATATTTGCCTTCCCAAACCAGTTCCGTCCGGGTGACGGCGAGCGGGTGCTGGGTCTTGGCCGCCGTCTCGTTGGTTTCTGCCATGCGCGGAGCGTAGCAACGCACCGGACGTGGGGCAAGCCAGGTTGAACGCTGTAATTTGAGCGTGCGCTTGGTCAACCGCCTTTACAGCCGCCTTACGCTTGATCCCAATTTATCACTTCAACGCAGGCGAAGATTTAGTAGGCGTACCCATCTCCCCATACCTCACCGGAACAAACTCAACGGTTTGCTGGTTGATTTTTTGACAACCGTATTCTTCGGTGGAATTAGCGGCAATTCTGCTCGTAAGTAAACCGTTACCCCATGATTCACGCAGTAATCCTGCGTTCGCATCGGAAGTCTGACCATACGCTTTCATAAGCATCATCATATCGGTTATTTAGTTTTGCACTTTAATTTGAATTTGGCAAGTCCCGTTTCTGCCAACCTTCGAATAAAGCCAAGATATTTAGGGAAATTTTCAAATCAACCTCACGTCGAGCAAAAATCTTACCTCTTGATATGTAAGAGCTTGCGAGCTTCATGCTTTCGATAATTGCGCGGCACAATTCGTATTCGACTGGTGGTAGATTAATTACCGAAGTTTGTTGTAAAACTTGTTGAATAACTTGTTGAATAACTTGCTGTAATACCTCAGGTGGAAGGCCGCTAGGAATGCTAACTTGTGGAACGGCAGCAAATAGATGTGCCGCTATTGGCGATTTTGCGACTTCTTCCATCGCGTTGAACGGAGTGCGGCACTTCATTTCATCTTCAAGGTCAAGCCAGACTTCCCAAATCAAGCGCTCCAAATTGTTATCCGGCTCGACAACTTTCAAACCGATTTCTTTGGCTTCTTTGCGTCCAAGAGGGTAGCCGTGAGTGAAGAATTTTGTTTTTAGCGTTTCTGCAATGACCTTTGCCTTTTGCCCTTCTGCGTCCTTCATGTGCATCCGTAACAATTTCTCACCCATTGACAAAGAAAGTTGCGCAGCGCGGGCGGCGATTCCAATCGGAACCGCGCCAGACTCTTTGCAGAACAACTCAAAAGCAGATTTAAGGTGCTCTTGGTCGGAAAGTCCGACATTTTCTTTGATAAAACGTAGGAATTCAGTCAAATCTTCAGATCCAAATTGAACGACTTCCTTTGTGCCCGGCTTCAGTGCAGTTATTTGTGGATCAACAGGGCCAAGGTTTGCACAGGAATGCATAACGATTTCGTCTGCACCTAAAGCAAGCAAGGTTGCCGCACTAAATGCAGCCTGCGGGACCAACACGCCAACCTTTTTGACTCTTTCGCGTAGGAGCGACATGATTCGCCAAGCCACGGTTGCATCTCCTCCATTGCTAACAATAAGCAGATCGGCAGCAACCGCATCATTTGGCAACAGAAGAATCTGGTCAATGATTTGGGGTAGGGCATCCACGCCCATTTGTGCCGCAGCATTCAGGCGACTGCCAGTCACATAGGTAATAACAGGTCTGCCGCGAATTTGCTCAATCTCCCGGTATTTTTTTAATCGGTCAACAAGCGGCATAGGATTTCCGACATTTTCACAGAAATTGACAAACGAACAATGTTTTTTTGCTCCTTTTTCGGGTTTTGCTAATCCACAAACTTTGCCAAGTCAATTCAAGCGGGAATTCCAAACTGTTCCACTCCCTAAATTCCCGCCGTTTCGAGCGCAGACCCCTTGGGGATGGAAGGGGGCGAGCATCCGGGGATGGGTGGGGGTTTTGGGGCAGCAGACCCGGCTAAT
>Ga0209540_10003621_pt1 | contig 10452 bp, 7 predicted proteins | sample BarGraIncu01121A_FD_184501 | JGI IMG/M metagenome (GOLD analysis project Ga0209540, IMG submission 184501) | Arctic peat soil microbial communities from Barrow, Alaska - Barrow Graham LP Incubations 011-21A (SPAdes) (version 2) | ecosystem: Environmental > Terrestrial > Soil > Wetlands > Peat... | reverse complement strand
TTTCTCCTCCGTTGTCATCCGGCCGAGGAACCAGCGGTGGTCGTCGCTCGCCAGGGTCGCGTCGATCAACGCCCCGACCTTGCGGGCCGCCGCCGCCTTGGCGCCGCCGGCCGCGATCCCCTTCGCCACGAGTCCCTGCGCCTCGGGGATGAACTCGCTGTAGAACGACTTGGCCACCTCGTAGAGCCCGTGCCAGTGCGTGTAATCGGGACCCTGCATCGAGGCGCCGTGGCGCGCCCGCCTTCCTTCGTGGTGCCAGAGTTCGAACCAGGTCCAATCGATCTTCTGGGCGAACGGCGTGTCGCCGGCGAGACCGCCCTGCTTGAGCGCGTCGAAGATCGCCTTGCCGGGCGTGCCGAACTTCTCGTTGTAGAGGTCCACGAGGCCGTCGTACTGGGTGTAGAAGCTGTCCGCGAACGCCGGCGCGTGGCAGGCGACGCAGACGTCCTTCATGGCGGCCCGCCGCTTCTGCCACGGGATCGGGTTGGCGAGGCCGAGCCTGGCGTCGGCGAGGTCGGCGCGGATCGAGATCTCCGGGCGGTTGTTCCACGAGATGCGGTCGCCGACGTTGTGCGTCACCCCCTGGTCGCTGGTGGCGCTCATGTGGCAGGTGGCGCAGGTGGGGCCGACGCTGTAGTCCTCGCCGACGACCCACTTGGGGCGGTCGATGTTGATCTTGCCGGCGTTGGCCGCGAACGAGATCCCGTGCTTGGACTCCTGGTAGATCTCCTTCTGCGGGTGGTCCGGCCCCAGGTGGCACTTGCCGCAGGTGTCGGGGTACCGCGCCTGCGCGGCGGAAAACGTGTGGCGCTGGTGGCACGCCGAGCACGAGCCGCGCGAGCCGTCGAGGTTGATGCGGCCGATCCCGGTGTTGGGCCAGGTGTCCGGGGTGGGCCGGCCGTCCTTGTCGACCTTGACCGCCGATCCATGGCACTGCTGGCAGCCGTTCACCAGCAGCGCCGACCCGCCGTGGAAGGCGGCGTTCCCCTCCACCACCTCGGCAAGGGTGTTGTCGAGGGAGCCGAGGATCTCGGCCGCCTTGGCGTGGCGGCTCGCCTGGAACTCGGCGGCCTCGCGCTCGTGGCAACGGGCGCACTCGGCCGGCGTCACGATCGTGTGAACCGTATACCCGTTGTGCTCGTAGGCGCCCGCCGTGCCCGCCTTGACGCCGTGGCACTCGAAGCAACCGACGTTGCCGCGGAAGTGCTTAGAATCGCCCCACTGCTGGACGATCGCCGGCGTCTGTTGCCGGTGGCACTCGTTGCACGCCGCACTCTCGTCCGAGAGCCTGGGGAAGAAGACCGGCCCGGCATGGCTCGCGGCCGCCACGAGAAGCGCGAAACCGAGAACGCCAACTGGCACGACGACTCCGGTTCGCCGGACGGGTTGGTTGTCCATCGTGACACCTCCCTCGCGGGTTCTCCGCGTCTGGCCCCGATGCGGCAGGGTCGCTCCTCCCAGCATGAGGCGATCTGTCGGAACTTCCTTGACCTGGGTCAATGTAGCCCAGATCCGGCACCCGCGTGAGGGTGCGGCTTTGCGCGTCCTTGCGGCTCCCAGAGCGGGTCGCCTGCGGTCCTGGTGAACAGCCACTCCTCGAACGCCACGGGCGCGTAGCCGATCTCGCGCCGCGCCGGCTCGATGTCGAAGGCGGCGTCCATCGTGACCCCGACGATCGTGTCGCGTTTGAGGAGCGCGCGACGCTGGACGAGGCGCATCAGTCCCGCGAGGCCCCAGCACAGCCAGAGCGGCACCGAAACGACCGGTTTGGCGATGTCGAGACGACGACAGATCATCTCGGTGTACGCGCGCATGGTGTGGGCGTCAGCGCCGCCGAAGTTGTACGTCTTGCCGTACGCGATCGGGCGGTCCACGACCAGCGCGAGCCCCTCCACGAGGTCGTCGACGTGCACCCAGCGCTTCATGGCATTGCCGCGACCGACAATCGGGACGATCCCCCTCGCCCTGCGCACGCGCTCGACGTAAAGAACGAGTTCCTGCCCGCCGCCCCCGGGCCCGAACACCAGCGTCGGGCGGACGATGGTGAAGTTCGTCCGGCCGCGCGGCGCCCGCATCAACTGCTCGGCGAGGTGCTTGGTCTCACCGTAAGTCGTGCGGACCCGATAGCCGGCGGCCGCCGCCGAGACGTAGACGAAGTGCCCGACGCCCGCCGTCACCGCGGCTTCGACGAGGCGAGCCGTCCCTTCGAGGTTGACTCTCCGAAACAACTCGGCGTCCTCGGCGTACAGGACCGCGGCGAGGTGAAGCACGGCGTCGACACCGGCGAGCGGCCCGGCAAGCGTCTCCGGCCGGGTGATGTCTCCGGTCATGACCTCGCAGTCGACGCCGGCGAGGTTGGCGAGCAGCGGGTCGTTGGCGACGGCCATCACGCGGACGTGCCGCCCGGCCGCGAGCAAGCGCTTGACGAGCCGGCTGCCGATGAAGCCGGTGCCGCCGGTGACGAGGACCGTGCTCATCGCCGGTCGCCCTGGTGGTGGTCAGGGTGCGCAGGTTTCATGAGGTACCTTCCGAAGATCGTGTCCCGAGATCCGAGATACTGCGCGGCGGTGTCGAACTCGGGCGTGTGCGGCAGGTCGGCCAGCGAGTCCCGGTACCGTGTCGCGGTGGCGATCGTGGTCTGGATCCCCGGGTCGGCGACCCTTCCGAGGGGGGCGAGAACGTAGATCTTGAGCGATCTCTCGGCGCTTGCCAGCACGAGCAGGGCGAACGCCAGACGCGCGCGGAACGGGGCGCCGCTCCACCACAGCCGCGTCGCCGCCGCCGCGACCACGAGGTGGACCACGAACAGCGCCGGCATGCTGACCCGCATCGCCCAGTCGTTGTACTTGCCGAGATAGACGAACGTCGCCGCGACCAACGTCAGGCTGGCGAGAGAGAGCGCGTACCACTCGGGTTCCGTGACCACGCCGAACCGTCGTCGCACCAACCCCACCGCGAGCCAGAAGGCCCCCACGGCGAGCAGAAGGAAGAGCGCGTACTTGAGCCAGTCCGTCGGCGCGGAGAACGTCGACAACAGTAGGCCGGCGAACTGCTGCGGTCCGTGCGCCAGAAAGTAGAGACCGACCGTGAGCGCCAGCGCCGCGCCAGGCAGCGCGCTGCGCCACGCAAGGCTCGAGCGCAAGTCCCGCACGCATGCCGCCGCGGTGAACGGGAGCAGGCCGAGAGCCACGAACGGCGACCAGAGCGCGGCGGCGGCGTTGGCCAGCAGCACGTAATGGGCCGGCTGCTTTTCGAGCAACGAACGCATCACGCACGCGGCGCCGAGCCAGGCCCCCAGCGTATGCTGCGGCACCCATATGAGCGCCGCCGGCTCGGCCTGAAAGATCAGCCTGGTCTGGGGCCCGGCGAAGGTGAAGAAGTGCTCCGCGAAGTTGTTTGTGTACCACCACTCCCGGTCGGGGGTACCGGCCAGGAGGCCGATCTTCTGGGCCAACGAGTACAACCCGGGCATCCAGCTAAACCCGTCGATGAGCGTGAACAGCACGAGGACCCAGCCTCCGCGCGGGCGGCCGAGGCGCGCCACCCATGCGAACGCGAGGAGGAGGCCGCCAAGGCCCCATGCGAACGATGCCAGCGCGGCCCAATGGATCCCGAGGAGCTTGCCGAGCACCCCCGTCGGAAGGTAATACGCGAGGTAGTAACACAGGATCGGGTCGCCGCCGGACGCGCCGCCGTAGGAGATCGGCCAGCTCCGGGTGATGAGATCGTGGAAGACGAGGTTGTGTTTGAGGTAGTCCCACGTCTGCACGTTGAACTCGCCGATGCCGGCGGCGATCGCCCAGAACCCGGCGAGTCCGCCGGCCAGGATCCATTGCCGAGGCGGGAGCGGTGGGGTGTCGGTGAGGGACCGCCGCGCCGCGTCGGTCACCGCCGCGACGATCAACGCGACCAGCGGAACAGCCCACGCCAGCCGCAACCATCCCAGGGCGAAGATCGCGTTGGGGAGCAACAGGTAGCCGAGGGTGGCAACGAATAGACCGTCCCTGCGCATCTGGCTCACCGCGCGCCGCCGCCGGAGTGATCGCCGGACGCCCCCAACTCGCCCCCGGAGCCCCGCCGCGCAATCACGGTGGCACCGGGGCCGTCATAGACGACGGCGAAGCCGGCGCGGTGCTCGAAGCCGGCGGCCGGACCCGCCGCGCCTGTCGTGGCGCCGGCCGGCTTGGAGACCCACACGTAGGTGAAGCCGTTGCCGAAGCGGGTGGACCACGCCTCGACGCACGCGGCATTCACAACCTGGCACTGCTTGAGCGCCGAGTACGCATCGAGGCGGCGGCCGAACTCGCCGCCGGGCAGCCACTCGGCGCCGTTCGCGGTCGCGACGCTGGCGCGGTGGGCGAGCACCGGGAACCAGGAGTCGACGGGGTCGGCCCACCACGAGCCGGCGGTCGAGGCCACGAGGAAGCGGGCGTCCCCCGGGGTGTTCGCGGCTACCCACGCCATTGCCTCGCGCTCCGCCGGCGACACACGACGCATCGCCGGCCACTGCTCGGAGGCGCGGTGGAGGTTCGATACGACGAGAGTGTAGGTAAGGAGTGCGGCGAGGACAAGCGCCATCGCCGCGTGCGACCTCGCGCGGCTGTGCGGCGCCTCGACGGCGGGGGAGGGCGCGAACGCCGGCAGGACGACGTCCGTCAGCGCGCCCGCTGCGAGCAGCGCCACCGGGATGGTTGCCAGGGTCGGGGCGCTGCGTGGGACCACGGTGTACGCGGCCAGCAGCCAACCCGGAAGGAGCACGCGACCGCCGCAAATCGCGGTGAGCAGCGCGAGCAGGGCCAGGCACGCGATTGGGGCCAGGCCGCGCTCGCCGGTGAGTTCGGGCGAGGCCAGACGGAGCAGGGAACCCCATCGCCAGTCCGCGGTTGCGGAGGCGCCGAGGAATGGTTGCAGGCCGTGCCTCGAAAGCACCGTGACCCACCACGGGGCGGCGATCAGCGCAGCGGCGGCGGCAACGCCCGCCATCAGGCCGAGCCGCCGGCGGTTGAGTCCCGCCGCGGCTGCGATGACGGCCAGACCCACCAGGGCGAACAGTCCCATCTCGGGGTGCGAGAGGATTGCAAGGCCGCTCCACACCGCGGCTGGGAGTGCGGCCCGCCGCCGGTCTCCGACCAACAGGTCGTGGCCCGCGGTGAGAGCGAGCATCGCGAACACGAAGCCGAAACCGCGCGTCAGGCCGCCGCCGGCGATCAGAAACTCGTAGCTGCGCGGCAGCACCGCGAAGAGGAGGGCCGCGAGACCCGCCGCGAACGGCGAGCCGAGGACGCGCCCGGCGAGCATGAGGAACGCCGCGATTGCGGCGAGGTTCGTGAGGAGCGGCAGGAACCGCAGCAGGCCAAGCACGCTCCACCCGGTGGCGCGGTGGAGCGCGGCGGTGACGTAGAGAGCGAGGGGAGGGTACGCGAACGGGATGCGGGCCTGGTTGTAGTCCGTGAACGTGGGCAGCGCGAGGCCGGCACCCGCGAGCTCGCCGGCCATGACACAGAAGAGTCCGCCGTCGTTGATGGGAAAGTCGTCCTCGAGAACGCGGGAAAGGCGAACTGCGAGTGCAAGGGCGAGCGCCACCAGCAACCATCCCGCCACTCGCCGCGAATTCGGCACCGGAACCTCCCCGTCTGCGGATCGCCCGGACGCGCCGGGCCCGCGAGGAGTCGCGACGATCCCGTACCGCCGGCCGTGAGGCGAACCACAACGCCGCGCCCGTCAGCCACGGGCGCCACCCTGGCCTCAAGGGTAGCAAAGGCGCCGAAGCGCCCGAAAGGGCGGCCGCCGCGATCGCCGGCTCAGCCGAGCCGTGGCAGGCTGACGCCGCGGAACGCCCGCGGTGTGGGAGGCTCGGCGCCGTCGTGCACGATGTCGCCCCGAATCCCGGCGACGACGACTTCGACGGGTACCCGACGCGAGGCGCGCGCAGCCGCGAGACGGGCGAGCTGGACGAGACCGCCGCAGCAGGGGACCTCCATCACCATCACCGTGAGGGAGGCGATCTTGGCCTCGTCGATCATGGCGACGAGCTTCTCGAGGTAGATCTCCTGGCGGGCGTCGAGCTTGGGGCAGGCGATGGCGAGCGAGCGGCCGGCCAGGTGGTCGCGGTGGAAGTCGCCGACCGCGTACGCGACGCAATCGGCCGCCAGCAGCACGTCGGCGCCCTGGAAGTACGGCGCGGCCGGCGCCACCAGGTGGAGTTGGACCGGCCAGTGGCGCAGCGCCGAGGGCCGGCCGGCAGCGTCCGGTCTGGGCGTGAGATCGGGCGCCGCGAAGCTCACCGCGCGGGAACCCGGGCATGCGGCGAACCCGCCCGCAGCCGGGACCGGCCGGCGCGCGACTGCAGTCTCGTCGAACGGCGCCGCCTCGACGGGCTCGACCGTGATCGCGCCCTGCGGGCAGTGGCCGAGGCACGCGCCGAGGCCGTCACAGTGCGACTCGCTCACGAGACGCGCCTTGCCGTCCACGAGCGCAATCGCGCCCTCGGCGCACGCGCCCACGCACAGGCCACACCCGTCGCACTTCGCCTCGTCGATCCGGACGACATCCCTCATCACCATTGCGGTCTTCCCCCCAAAGCGTCCATCCGCGAGGGTACGGCACGCTCGGCGGGCGCGCCTTGACCGGGGTCAAGCCGGCGGCGGTTCCGTCAATCGGGTGGGGCGATGGCGAGTGCCGCCGCGAGCGCCTCCGGGGTGTTGCAGTTGGCCGTGACCCCGGGGTCGTCCACGTCGACGACGACGACCCGCACGTCGTGCAGAACCTCGCGCAACGTCGGGCCCGGCCGCTCCCCGCTCGCGATCGTCGTCGCGACGGCGCGCGGGAGCGCGACCGGGTGACCGTGCTTGCCACGGAACGAGGGGATCGCGGCATTAGCGCCGGCGCCGGCGAGCGCGCGCACGGTGTCGGGGCGCACGAGCGGGTGGTCCACGGGGAGCACCACGACGGTATCCCAGCCGGGGCTGGCGAGGAGGAGGCCGAGGCCGGCCCTGATCGACTCGAACATCGGCAGGCCGGGCGAGGCGAGCGGGACAGCAACCAGCCCGGCCGGATGGGGCGCGGCCGCGTCGGGCGGAAGCGTCGCGACGATCGGCGAGGCCCCCCCGCCGGCGAGCGCCTCGGCGCACGCCGCCAGGAACGTCCGCCCGTCGGGAAGGGTCGCGAACGCCTTCGGACCCCCGAAGCGGACGCCCGCACCGCCGGCGAGGATCAACCCTGCGGCGCGCGCCGCCACGGTTCGGGAACCTCGCCGATGCGGTCGAGGCGGATGAGCTCGGCCATGATGGAGACCGCGATCTCCTCGGGCGTCACCGCACCGAGGTCGAGCCCGACGGGGCAGCGCAGGGTGTGCACGCGGTCAGGAGGCACGCCGGCGGCCGCCGCGGTGTGGCGGATCGCCGCGGCCTTGTTCCGCGAGCCAACCACCCCGATCCCGGCGAAGGGGCGCAGAAGGGCGGCCACGGCCCACGCGCCGTCGGCATCGGCATCGCCGGTCGCGACGACGACCTGCGTGCGCTCGGGGCCCTCCCATGCGTCGAGCAGTGTCGGGTCGGAGGTCGCGAGGCACTCCACGGTCGCGGCATCGGGCAACGGCTCCGGCCGCTGGGGCGCGGCGAGCGTGACGCGGTAGCCGGCGTGCGCCCCGGCGCGCGCCAACGCCTTGCCGACGTGGCCGGCCCCGACCACGAGCAGGCGCCGCTGCGGCGAGAACTTTTCCAGCATCAGTGTCACCACCCCTCCGCAGTTCGTAGCGATTTCCAAGGTGCGGCCGGCGTCGCGGCCCGCCAGCATCTCGGCCGCGTTCGCGAGCGCGGCGGCTTCGACCTCGCCGCCGCCGACGGTGCCGCGGCGCACCCCGCGGGCCGAGACCACCAGGCGCGTCCCCGCCTTGCGCGGCGCCGAGCCCGTCACGCCGGCGACGGTAACGAGGACGCAGGTGTCGCCCTCGTCAACGGCCTGGAGCAACCGTCTCAGGACTTGCATGCTCGTGCTCCTCCTCCATAGCCACCCAGGCGAACGGGTGGGCGTCTCCGAGCGCCGCCACGATCGCCGGCGGGGTGAGCGGCAGCGTGTCGATCTCGACGCCGAGCGCCTCGACCACCGCGTTGCGCACGGCGGCCGCCGCCGGGATCAGCGCCGGCTCGCCGACGCCCTTGGCGCCGAACGGCCCGCCCGCGCCGTCGCTCTCTACGATCGCGATGTTGACTTTGGGAGCGTCGGCGGAGGTCGGGATCAGGTAGTCGGTGAACGACGGGTTGACGAGGCGGCCGTGGTCGAGCGCCAGCCTCTCGGTCGTGGCCCACCCGGCGCCCTGCACCACGCCGCCCTGGATCTGGCCCTCGAGGGCATCGCGGTGGATGACGCGGCCGACGTCGTGGGCGGCCGAAACCTCCTCCACACGGACGACGCCGAGCTCGCGGTCGACGGCCACCCGCGCGACGTGGCAGGCGACCGCGTAGAACTCGTACGGTTCGCCGGCGCCGGTGGCGGGGTCGAAGCGGCGCGGCTTGCTGCGGTACCAGCCGGTGGCGATCGCTTCGATCCGGCGAGCCGACATCGTGGCGGCGACCTCGGCGACGGCAACGCTGCGGTCGGGCGCGCCGGCCACCTGGGCGCGGCCGGCCGCCAGCTCGACCTGCTCGCGGCGGCAACCGAGCAACTCGGCCGCGACCGGGTCGAGCCTGGTGCGCAGCCGCCTCACCGCGTCGAGGATCGCCATCCCCGAGGCGTGCGCGCCGCGCGAGGCCACGGTCGGGCCGGAGTCCGCGACGGTCGTGGTGTCGGGCTGCCACACCTGCACCGCGGCGGGGTCGACGCCGAGCGCCTGCGCCGCGATCGTCTGGCAGGCGGCGAGGTTCCCCTGACCGATCTCGGTGAGGCCGACGCGCACGACCACCGAGCCGTCGGCCTGCAGGATCACCACCGCCGAGGAGCGGTCGAGGCGCTGGCCGCCGTGGTGGAGGTTGCAGCCGTACAGCGCGAGGGCGATCCCCATCCCCTCCCGCGTCGGGGCGTCGGCCGCGCGCGGCCGGGCGTGGAACTCGTCCCAACCGGCGAGCGCCGCGGCGCGGTCCAGACACTCGCGCGTCAGCACGGGCCGCCGCAGGAGCTGGCCGGTGCAGATCCGCCGGCGGCGGTCGTCGAGCAGGTTGCGGCGGCGGAACTCGAGCGGGTCGAGGCCGGCGGCGCGCGCCAGGCGGTCCACGGTGGCCTCCGCGGCCCACGTCACCTGCGGCGCGCCGAAGCCGCGGAACGCCCCGCCGAACAGGTTGTTGGTGTACGCGATGCGGGTGGTGACACGCACCGACGGAACGTCGTAGGGGCCGATCGCCGAGACGTTGGCGCGCTCGGCAACGACCGTCGAGATGCCGGCGTACGCCCCCGCGTCGAGCACGGCGTCGACCTCGGCGAAGCGCAGGCGGCCGTCGCGGTCGGCGCCCCAGCGGTGGCGGATCACCATCGCGTGGCGTTTCGTCGAGCCCTGCATGTCCATCTCGCGCGGGAGCACGAAGTGCACCGGCCGGCCGGTCGCGAACGCGAGGACCGCGGCGCACGCCGCCGGTTCGGACGGGTAGTCCTCCTTGCCGCCGAACCCGCCGCCGGTCGGCGCCTGCTCGACGCGCACCGCGGCGAGCGGCAGCCCGAGCACCCGCGCCACCGCCTGCTGGACGTAGAACGGGCACTGGCACGAGGCGATGATCGTGATGCGGCTGCGCCCCTCCGGGATCGCCAGGCAGCCCTGCGGCTCGAGGTAGGCGTGTTCCTGGCCGCCGACGTGGTAGAGCGCCTCCACGACCACGTCGGCCCGTCTCCGGCCGGCCGCGCCGCGCACCACCTGGAACGTCCTGACGAGGTTGCCGCCGTCGTGGACGAGCGGGCCACCGGGGGCGAGCGCGACCACCGGGTCGTGCACCGCCGGTATCGGCTCGAGGGTCGCCTTCACCAGGCGAGCGGCCTGCCACGCCGCCTCCTGGGTACGCGCCGCGACGAGCGCAAGGCGGTCGCCGACCATCCGCACCCGATCGGTGACGAGCAGGGGCTGGTCGGGGAAGATGACGCCGACGAGGTTGGCCCCGGGGATCTCGGCCGCGGTCAGCACCGCCTCGACGCCGTCGACGGCGCGGGCCGGGGCGGTGTCGAGGGCGGCGACGCGGGCCGAGGCGACCGGCGCGACGGCGGCCGCCGCGTGCAACATCCCGGGGAGGGCGAGGTCGCCGACGTAGCGGGTGGAGCCGGCAACCTTGGCGCGCGCGTCCGGGCGCTCGTGGCGCCCGCCGAGAGGGCCGGGGTCCGTGGTCCGGGATCCGGGGTCCGGAACGGCGTGGCCGCCGGGCGGCTGGCGGTCAGGCCGGGGCATCGGCCGTTTCCTTCGCCGCCGCGTCGTCGAGCGCCTCCATGACCTTGGCGTAGCCGGTGCAACGGCACAGGTTACCGGCGAGCAAGCGCGTC
>Ga0209540_10003620_pt1 | contig 10453 bp, 9 predicted proteins | sample BarGraIncu01121A_FD_184501 | JGI IMG/M metagenome (GOLD analysis project Ga0209540, IMG submission 184501) | Arctic peat soil microbial communities from Barrow, Alaska - Barrow Graham LP Incubations 011-21A (SPAdes) (version 2) | ecosystem: Environmental > Terrestrial > Soil > Wetlands > Peat... | reverse complement strand
CAGCTCGAGGCGCTTCTCGGTGCGGCCCATGAAGTTGTCGTTGGTCGTGTGCACGCAGGGCGCGATGAAGACGTCTTCCTCGATGGTCACATACGCCGTGATGTAGGCGTTTGCCTGGACGCGGGTGCGATCGCCGATCGTGGTGTCGTTCTCGACCAGCGAGCCGCGGCCGACCACCGTGTTCGTGCCCAGGGTGACGCGCTCGCGGATGCAGGCCTGGTCGCCGACGATGGCGTCGGGGCCGATCGTGGCGCCCGCGAAGACGATCGCGCCGGTTGAGATGGTCGCTCCGGCTCCGATCACCGCGGGCGGAAGAGGCTCCTTTTTCGCGGTCGACTTCTTGCCGAGCGACGGCTGCTTGCCGACCACGGCATTGTCGAGGATCTTGCAGCCCTCGCCCAGCACCGTGCCGGGATAGACGATGGCGCTGGCGGCGATCTCGCAGCGCTCGGCGGCCATTACTTGCCTTCGGCGACGAGCGACTGCTGCAACTGATCGAGCGTGCGCGAGACGGTGAGCCCGCCGTGGGCGACGGCGCGGGCGTCGCCCTTGCCTTCCAGCAGATCGAGGAAGGTCTGGCACTCCAGGCGCAGCGGCTCGTCGTTCGGGACCTTCGGCGAGTACTTGTCGCCGGTGCGCGTCTGCCACTCGCCGTAGGTGTCGGTGGGCTGCTCCGGCGCCTTGTCGAAGACGGTGATCTTGTGATCGAGCTCCATATCGTCGAAGACGACCATCTTCTCGCGACCGACGACGGTCATCTTGCGCATCTTCTGCGGATCGAGCCAGGAGAGCTGCATGTGCGCCACCTTCCCGGAGGGGAAGCGCAGGTAGCAGAACACGACGTCCTGCACGCCTTCGGTCAGGAAAGACTGGCCGTGCGCCCAGGCCTCGCTCGGCTCCTCGCCGATCAGGTACAGGATTACCGAAAGGTCGTGCACGCCGAGCGACCAGAGAGCATTCTCGTCGCGGCGGATCTTGCCCAGGTTTTGGCGGTTCCCGTACAGGTAGAGGACGTCGCCCAACTCGCCGGAATCGACGATCTTCTTGAGCATCAGAACGCCGGGGTGATAGAGCAGCAGGTGGCCGGGCATCAGCACGAGCCCGCGCGCCTCAGCCAGCGCGGTCATCTCTTCCGCGTCGGCCGCATTCATCGCCATCGGCTTCTCGACGAAGACGTTCTTGCCGGCCTCGAGCGCCTGTTTGGCCAGCGGCGCATGGGTGGGAACCGGCGTGGCAATCACAACGGCGTCCAGCTCCGGATCCTCGAGCATGTCCTTGAAACGAGTGGTGGCGCGAGCGCCCGGATAGCGCTTGGCCTGCTTTTCGAGCAGCCCGGGCGACGCGTCGCAGATCCAGCTCAGATCGGCGAGCAGATCGAAGTTGCGGGCCAGATTCGGGCCCCAGTAGCCGAGACCGGCGACACCTACTTTCATAGCTTCCAAACCTTTCCTTCGCGCGGAGCCTGGCCCTTGGTCGCGTTGCGAAAATCGACGACCAGCTTGGCGCGCTTGGCGACGTCGTCGTAGTCGATCTCGGAGTGGTCGGTGATAACGGTGACGCAGTCGTAGTCCTCAGGCGCGAGCTCTACCGACTTCAGCTCGAACTGGGGCAACTCGGCCACGAACGGATCGTGGTAGGAGACGAGCGCACCCTGCTGGAGCAGGAGCTTGATCACCTTCAGCGCGGGTGACTCGCGCATGTCGGAGATGTCCTTCTTGTAGGCCACTCCGAGCACGAGAATCTTCGAGCCGCGAATCGGCTTGGACTGCGAGTTGAGCGCCCGCGTGATCTTGCCGCGGCAGAAGTAGGGCATGCTCTCGTTGATCTTGCCGGCCAGCTCGATGAACTCGGTCGAGAAGTTGTGCTCGCGCGCCTTCCAGGTGAGGTAGAAGGGGTCGATCGGGATGCAGTGACCACCGAGACCGGGGCCGGGCGCGAACTTCATGAAGCCGAACGGCTTGCTCGCCGCGGCCTCGATGATCTCCCAGACGTCCAGGCTCATGCGGTCGCAGAGCTGAGCCAGCTCGTTGACCAGCGCGATGTTGACCGAGCGAAAGATGTTCTCGAGCAGCTTCGTCATCTCGGCCGACTCGGGCGAGGAGACCTCGATCACCGTGTCGATCGCCGTGCGGTAGAGCTCCGCGACCTTCTTGGTCGAGACTTCGTCCAGACCGCCGACGACCTTCGGCGTCGTCTTGGTGGTGAAATCCTCACGGCCCGGATCGACGCGTTCGGGCGAGAAGGCGAGGAAGAAGTCCTTGCCGACCTGGAGCCCGCTTCCCTCCTCCAGCACGGGGCGCAACTTGTCGCGCGTGGTGCCCGGGTAGGTGGTCGATTCCAACACCACCATCTGACCGGGCTGCAGACGCTGGGCGATCTGCTCCACCGCCGACATCACGATCGTCAAGTCGGGCTCACGCTGTTTCGAGAGCGGCGTGGGCAGGGCGATCAGGATGGCCTCGAAATTCTTCAGCTCGTCGTAGTCGGTGGTCGCCCTCAGACGTCCGGACTCGACGAGCGCGGACAGAACCGGCGAGGGAACGTCTTCGATGTAGCTGTCGCCCTTGTTGATGCGCTCGGCCCGCTCGGGGCTGATGTCCACGAGCAGCACGTCATTGCCGGCCTCGGCAAAGACCTGAGCGAGCGGGACGCCGACATAGCCGGCGCCGACAATTGCGACCTTTCTAGGCATGCGCGGGCAATACCCTACCGGCCCGCAGCCTGTGCCAGACGATCGAAACGCACTAGGTCCGAGCCCTCAGTGCGGCCGCGATCTTTTCGGAGGCATGTCCGTCGCCGTACAGCACGGGCAGGTTGGCCGGCATGCGCGCCCCGGCGACCGCGCGGGCGATCTGCTCCGGGTCGTCGTCCACGAGCACGTTCGCACCCAGCTCGACCGTGTCCATCCACTCCGTGGAGGGACGCATGGTCACGCAGGGCACTCCATACCAGTAGGCCTCCTTCTGCAGCCCGCCCGAGTCGGTAGCGATCACTCGTGCCTGCGAGGCCAGCGCGGTCAGGTCGAGATAGCCGAGCGGCGCGGTCAGCTCGATCTGCGAGCCCAGCTTCAGTTTCTCGCGCGCGAGGGCGGCTCGCGTGCGCGGGTGAACCGGAAAGACGACCCGGTCGCGGAGCGCGTTCAGTCCCTCGACGATGCGGCCGAGGCGAGGCTGAACTACGTTTGCCTCGCGGTGGACAGTGGCGAGGACGTAGTTGCCGGGCTCTAGCGAGAAGCGCCTGAGCACATCCGAGCGCTCGCGTGCGAGCGAAGCAAAAAGCCTGACCGCGTCGGCCATCACGTCGCCGACCACCAACGCTTCGCCGCCGACGCCTTCGCTGGCAAGCGTCCGAGTCGAGCGCTCGTCGGGGCAGAGGAGCAGTTCGGCCAGGCGATCGACCTCCACCCGGTTTCTCTCCTCGGGCATCGACCAGTCACCCGAGCGCAGCCCCGCTTCGACATGCGCGATCGAGACGGCGGCGTCGTGCGCCACGCGCGCTCCGGCCAGCGTCGAGTTCGTGTCGCCGAAAACGAGCACCCAGTCGGGCTTCTCGGCCTCGATCGCCGCCAGGATCCCCGGCCGCATCCGCTCGATCATCTCGTCATGCGCAAGCGACCCGGCCTCGAGCCTGTAAACCGGCTCACCCAGTCCCAGCTCCTCGAAGAAAAGCTGCGACAGCTCGCGGTCGTAGTGCTGCCCGGTGTGGAGCAGCACCTCCTCGATCCCGGCCGCCTCGAACGCGGCTGAGAGCGGCGCCGACTTGATGAACTGTGGCCTGTTACCTACGACCGAGAGAACGCGCAAAGATCGACTCCTTCTTCGGGAAGCTTGCGGCGGTCAGGCGCTACAGTACTCATCCGCGGGCCGTTAGCTCAGTTGGTAGAGCAGGGGACTCTTAATCCCAAGGTCGAAGGTTCGAATCCTTCACGGCCCATTAAGGAAGCCCCGCTAATCGTAGCCTTCTGTTGCTTAGTGAGATAACGCTGGGGGCTCTGCGCGTACCGTGGTAGTACGGACGACTACACACGCCGCACCCGCCGAGCCTCGGCCCGACTCGAGCCAACATGTCGCCCTGCTCCGATCAAGCTGAGCCGAGGACTAGAGACCGGGACGCTTGTGCTCAAGCTAGCTGAGAACCGGCTTTAGATCGACCACACGGTTACTGGCCCACTGAACTCCGCCGGAGACGCGGGGTGAGTGCCGCGAGCACGGCGAGCGCGAAGGTAGGTATCACGCACGCCCACTCGGTCAACGTCTGTCACACCTCGCGCTTGCAGCTTGCGGGTGACAGGCATCTTCGGCAACTCACTTTCCCCCCAAATTGCGCCTCCGGCGGATCTTGTCTCGAGCGTTTCTCCTCCTGGCCCGCCAGAGTGGCCGGCCACCTTACTAATCGGCGTCCGTCTGACCATCCTTAACATCGAATCTCGGAAGGGGGGTCCCGCCCTCCACTATAAGTGATCATCTCGGGCGGTATTCCGTCGAAGATTTGTCACGCTCGAAGAGGCTGTCCCCGACCTGGCCCCGTGCGGGACGGCCGCGGGCTTTCGAGTTTTGTTAGGTTGACCTATAACAAGTTGAGGCGGCGGCGTGTTTCCCCCCAAACGTCGCCGCTTTCTACGTTATCGACGGCGCAGGACACGTCCACCCCCTACGTGAGCGATACCGCTAACTCCGCTCGAATCACGCCCACTGTTGGGGCAACAATGGGGCAACCAGCCCCACCGAGACCCACCGAGATCGAACGGCCTTAAACGGCTCGAAATCGCTCGTTTTCCAGCTAGACCGAGATCTACCGAGGTCCCAGCGGCCTCCTCTTAATCCCAAGGTCGAAGGTTCGAATCCTTCACGGCCCACCTTCTCCGCCGAAAGTCCGCCCGCGAAGCGGGCGAAGACTTTCGGCGGTATGACCTCTGCGTTGTCCGAGCCTGCGCGCCTTCGGCGCGGATGACTCGTCTGCTCCAAGAAGCGGAGCGGGCTAACCGTGAGTGTGGGCAGTGTTCGAGGCGGAGATCCGGAGGATGGCGTTTGTTAGCCGCGCCCGCCATGTCGGTCGCGGTGGCAAGTGAGCGTGTTTGTTTACCCGACGTGATTCTCAGACGATCAGTCGTTCAATCGGGTACTGGTCGTAAACCAGGTGCGTAGCTCGAACAAGGTCTTTAAAGAAACCCGCCAACTCCCGCAAGCGAGCTTCTTCGGCTACGCCTTGCCCACCCTGTGCGCCCTAGTTTCTTCAGGACGCTGGGCGGTGGCGGTCGATCTCGCGCTGGATGGCAGTCTCGCTGATCGGCCTGCGGGCGAAGAACTTCCAGGCGTGCATCACGACGAAGAAGCCCCAGATGGCGGACACCCAGGTAGGCCAAGGTACGCCGTCGCCCGTAGAGTGATCCGTCAACGCCCAGATCAGCCAGAGCAGGCCGTTGACGCCAACGTAGGTGGCGAGACTACCGACGAATTCGCGCTTCTCCTCCAAGCGTGCGATCGCGCGAGCGCGAAGCTCCTGATCGTCATCCATCTCGCCAAACATCCTACTCGAGCCCTGAGGACGAGGGCAACACCCTTCTCCGCAAAAAAACCACGGCTCCGCTCGCGTCGATTGTTCGCGGCCTACGTAACCGGAGGCGGCTTGTGCGAGGCGTCGGTGAACTCCTCGAAGCGGCCGCGGACGAGGTAGGCGGCCTGCTCGCCGATGTCCACCGCGTGGTCACCGATTCGCTCCAGGCAGCGCGAGGCGAGCATCATCCGCATCGCCCATTCGCGTTGAGACTCATCCGGGCCCAGCGCGATCAGGCGATCGATCAGTTTTCGGTTGGCCCGGTCGATCGGCCTGTCCATTTCGATCAGCGCCTGCGAGTCTGTGAAGTCGCGGGCGTAGAAGTACTCGAGGCCGGTGCCGAGCATCTCGCGGCAGCGCTCGCCCATTTCCTCCAGCGCCTCCAGCACGGCTCGGTCCCGGGGCAGGCCGTGCGCCAGCTTGGCCAGCTTGGCGACCGTTACGCAGTAGTCGGCGATCCGCTCCAGATGGAGGTTGATGTAGAGAATCGCCAACACCAGCCGCAACTCGCCGGCCACCGGCGTCTGCCGGGCGAGCAGCGAAGGAATGCTCTGCTCGATCGTGAGATAGCGACGGTCGATCTCGTCGTCAAAGGCGATCAGCTCGTCGGCCAGCTCGAGGTCGTCGCGCGCAAGTACGTTGAGCGCGCCGCGGATCGCCCGGTCGACGAGCTTTCCCTCTTCCCTGAGCACGCTCTCGAGCTCTTCCAACTCACTTGTGTACAGCTCTCTCATCCGAACCGCCCCGTGACGTAGCCCTCCGTACGTTTGTCGGAGGGGTTGGTAAAGATTTTCTCCGTCTCGTCGTACTCGACCAGCACGCCCTGGCGGCTGCCATCCGGGCTGACATCGAGCCCGAAGAAGGCGGTCATATCGGCGACACGCGCCGCCTGCTGCATGTTGTGGGTGACGATCACGAGCGTATAGTCGCGCTTCAGCTCGTGCATCAGATCCTCGATCGCCGAGGTGGCGATCGGGTCGAGTGCCGAGGCGGGCTCGTCGAGCAAGATGACCTCCGGCTCGACGGCGATGGCTCGCGCGATACAGAGCCGCTGCTGCTGTCCTCCCGAAAGTCCGAGCGCGCTGTCCTTGAGCCTGTCCTTGACCTCGTCCCAGAGCGCGGCCGCGTGCAGAGCCTTCTCGACCCGCTCGTCGAGGTCCTTCTTCATCCCGAGAATGCGAAGCCCGTAGGCGACGTTGTCGTAGATCGACTTGGGGAACGGATTCGGCTTCTGGAAGACCATCCCGATCCGCCGGCGCACCTCGACGGCGTCGACCCTGGGCCCGTAGAGGTCGATCCCGCGGTAGCGCAGCTCGCCCGTGAGCCGGGCCGAGGGCACGAGGTCGGTCATACGGTTGAGCGTGCGGATGAACGTGCTCTTGCCGCAGCCCGACGGACCGATGATCGCCGTGATCAACCGCTGGTAGATTTCGATGTTGACGCTGTCGATCGCCTTCTGGTCGCCGTAGAAGACAGAGACGTCACGGGCCTCGAACACTGCCTCGCGCTCGCCCGCCGCAGACGATCGCCCCTGGCCGGCGAGATCGATCCTGGTTCTGATCGCCTCCACGCGCCTATCCTCCCAGTTTCTTCCGGTAGCGAGCCATGGCCAGCTTCGCAGCCAGACTGGTGACGAGAACGAAGCACATCAGCGTGAAGGCGGTCGCCCAGGCCTTGGCCTGGGACGCGGGATCGGACAGGTCGGAGTATGTGAAGATCACATACGTCATCGACTGCAGCGGGTGGAGGGGATTCGCGTCGGCGTAACTGTTCGCGCCGAGCGAGGTGAGGAAGAGGAGCGGCGCCGTCTCTCCGGCTGCGCGGGCGATTGCAAGCGTCGTGCCCGTGAGAACGCCTCCCATCGCCGAGGGAACGACGACGCTGAAGGTCGTTCGCCAGCGGCTGACACCCAGCGCCAGGCTGGCCTCGCGCTGCGCGGACGGGACGAGCAGGAGAACCTCTTCGGTCGCCCTGGCGATGAGCGGCACCATGATGATCGCGAGCGCCAGCGAGCCGGCAAGGGCGCTCTGGCCGTGCGCGACAACGATCAGCGTGAAGACGAAGATCCCGATCACGATCGTCGGGATACCGTTTGTGATGTCGAGCGCGAGCCGGGCGACGCGGGCCAGCCGCGGCGGCGCCAGCTCGCTGACGTAGATCGCTACCAGGACGCCCAGCGGCAGCGCCATCAGAGTCGCGATGCCGACTATCACACCGCTTCCGACGATTGCAAAGAGAATGCCTCCACCGGAGGGATTGAAGCCCTGCGCCTGGCTCTTGGTGAAGAAATCGAGACTAAGGGCGCTCGCGCCCCGGCTGGCGACCGAGACCACCACGATCGCAAGCACGGCCACGGCGAGCAACGCGGCGCCGAAGGCGAGAGCGCCCATCATCCGGCTCACGAGCTGGCGCCGGCGGAGGCGACCGCTCGTGCGTAGCGAGAAGACAGGCTCGGGCATCAGTCGGCGCTCATTCCCTGCGTTTCCAGCGCCCGGTCGAGCGCGATCCGCCGCCCGCGAGGGCGCCGATCGATCGGACGGATGAGTAGCTGGGCGCCAATATTCACGGCCAGCGAGATCACGAGCAGGATCGTCGCCAGATAGACGAGTGACGAAGTCTGCAGGTTGGTCCCGGAGCCGTTGTATTGCCCGGCAATACGGGCAGCGAGCGTATCGGTGTGGCTGAACAGTGAGAGGTGTATCCCGATCGTCGAACCGCTCACCATCAGGACCGCCATCGCCTCGCCCACAGCCCGGCCGAAGCCGAGCGCCACGGCTGCGAGGATTCCCGGGCGCGCGGCAGGGAGCAAGACGCCACGCACCATCTCCCAGCGCGTCGCGCCGAGCGCGAGCGCTCCTTCGCGCAGCTCCGACGGCACGGTCGTGAAGAGCTCGCGCGTAACGCTGGCGACGATCGGCACGACCATGATCGTCAGAATCAGAATCGCCGTCAGGATGCCGGTGCCCGAATGCTGTCCGCGGAAGAAGGGGAGGAATCCAAGCGTCGAGCTTAGAAACGGCTCGATCTGGTTCTGGACGAAGGGGCCGAGAACGAGGATGCCCCAGAGACCCAGAATGACGCTCGGGATCGCCGCCAACATCTCGACCAGCGCACCCAGCAGCGCACGCACGGGTTTCGGCGCCAGTTCGGTCAGAAAGAGTGCGATGGCGATCGCAAGTGGCGTGGCTATCGCGATTGCGAGTATCGCCGTGACGGCCGTTCCAAAGATCAGCGAGAGGGCGCCGAACTGGTTGTGAATGGCGTCCCACGTCTGCGATGTCAGGAAACCGAGACCGAAACGGTCGAAGGCCAAGCGGGACCCCCTGACCAGCTCGTAGGCGATCAAACCGAGGATGGTGACAGCGAGGGCCGCGGCGGAAAAGGTGATCGCCTTGAGCGCCGGATCTCCGATCCGGTCGAACCTTCCGCGCGTGCGCTCGAAAACGGCGCCCTTGTCTCCGTGTGAACTCTCCACGACAAGCTCAGCCTAGATGCGCGAGATAGCGCTCAGAACCCCGGTTCACCACGTTGTAACCACATCGCCACCACCTTCTTGCCCACGAACGGGGCAGGCGCTGGCAGGCTCGCTGCAGATGAACTCTGAACCGAAACCAAGGAGAAAAAAGCAGATGACCCGACGTGGGTTTCTCATAAGCACTCTCGCCGTCGTGGTGGCTCTTGCAACCGGCATCAGCGCCGCGAATGGCTCTGCAAAACGAACCACGGCCACTACCCTGAACGGCGCAGGTAGCTCGTTCGTGTACCCGCTGGTTACGACCTGGGAGCCGGCGTTCAAGAGCGCCAGTGGCATCGGGGTCGGCTACCAGCCGATTGGAAGCGGCGCCGGAATCAAAGCCGTCACGAGTCGCTCGGTGGACTTCGGCGCCAGTGACGCGCCGCTAACCCCTGATCAGCAGACAGCTTGTAATAACTGTCTGACGATCCCGTGGGCGTTCTCGGCGACTTCGATTGCCTATCGGGGGACAGGCCTTCCCGCCAATTTGCACATCACCGGAGCCGTCTTGGCCGATATTTACCTCGGCAACATCAAGAACTGGTCGGCTCCTGCGCTCAAGAAGTTGAACCCGAAAGTCAAGCTCCCGAATAAACCAATCACTCCGATCTTCCGCAGCGACGCAAGCGGAACGAGTTACAACTTCACGCAGTACCTCTCGAGCATTGCGCCGGTCTGGGGGAGCAAGATCGGCGTCGGTACACAGCCGAACTTCCCGGTCGGCGTCGGCGCTCCCAAGAGCTCCGGTGTCGCGGCCACTCTGTTGAAGACCGACGGTGGCATCTGCTACGTCGACGTCGCCTATGCAACGACGAACCACTTCAACGTGTTCGCGGTCAAGAATCGCGCCGGCAAGTTCGTCAAGCCCACACCGAAGCCGATCCAGGCCGCGGCCAATCTGATCACAAAGGCCAAAGCAGACAGCTCGGGGCTCGTTCTCAATGTGGTCGACCCGCCGAAGCCGTCACTACCGAAGTTCAAGCCGATCACGACGAAGAACGCGGCGCAGAAAGCGAAGATCATCAAGCATCGCCAGAAGCTGCTGGCGCAGGCCAGGGCGAAGAACAAGAAGCTCGTCATCGCCTACCCGATCTGCACCTTCACCTACGCGGTCGTACCGAAGGCGGCAAAGCAGCCGGCCGCACTCAAGAAGTTCCTCACCTGGGCGCTCAAGAAAGGACAGACCTACGGCGCGCCTCTCTACTTTGTGGCGATCCCGAAGGTCGTTCAGAAAGAGTCGCTCAAGCTCGTCAATCGAATCCACCAGGGCTAGCTGGTACCTGCGAATCAGCCGAAACGGGCGCCGGCTTGATACCGGCGCCCGTCTTCGTTCTAGTCGGAGAAGGTGCAACGCACCGTCAGGCCCTCACCGGGTGCGCCGTTTGC
>Ga0209540_10003619_pt1 | contig 10456 bp, 8 predicted proteins | sample BarGraIncu01121A_FD_184501 | JGI IMG/M metagenome (GOLD analysis project Ga0209540, IMG submission 184501) | Arctic peat soil microbial communities from Barrow, Alaska - Barrow Graham LP Incubations 011-21A (SPAdes) (version 2) | ecosystem: Environmental > Terrestrial > Soil > Wetlands > Peat... | reverse complement strand
CGTGGCGTTCGCCGTGTTGGTAGAGGAGGGCAAGAGCGGTGCCACCGTGGCGGCGCCCATCGCCAAGTCATTCCTGGTGAACCTCCAGCGCTAAGCCCAAACCTAGGGACGGTGCAGGTCACCCCCCGCCAAACCTAGGGACGGTGCAGGTCACCCCCCGCCAAACCTAGGGACGGTGCAGGTCACCCCCCGCCAAACTGGATCGCACAATCACTGGGTCTTCTTGAGGTTGATGCGCGGTCCGTAGGTTTGCGGAGCGATGGACCGCACGCTACCTAGGTTTGCGGAGCGGTGGACTGCACCGTCCCTAGGTTTGCGGGTTGGAGACGACAAAGCCCCGGCCGAAGCCGGGGGCTTTGTACGACGACTGCTCAGTCGCAGTTCATTGCGTGAGCTCAGAACCTCTGAATCAGAGAGCCTGAACCTTCTCAGCCTGCGGGCCCTTCGGACCCTGGGTGACCTCGAACTCGACGCGCTGCCCCTCATCGAGCGACCGGTAGCCGCTCGTCTCGATCGCGGAGTAGTGAACGAACACGTCCGGGCCGCCACCATCCTGGGCGATGAATCCGAAGCCCTTTTCAGCGTTGAACCACTTAACGGTGCCTTGTGCCATGGGGATAACTCTTTCTTTGTTAGCCATTGGAGTCCACACTTCGTGGGCCCCAGGCTGCCGCACTACCCCCACAACTAGCGGGACATGCCCGTTGTTATGAAAAAAGCCCGCTGATGAGCGGGCACTTCTTCGAATCTGCGAGGAACTGCAACTGCAACCGTTAACGAGGCTAGCACGCGAACCGTGCCATGCGCCTCCTTAGGAATGACCTCTTTCAGCGCCCGCTTCCCGCTCGATTCGTCTCGTCCGAACGGTCCATTCCACGGCGCGTTCGCTCTCTCAGTCAACTGGTCCGGACCGGCTGACCCAGGTCAACCGGCCCAGGTCAGCTGGTCCGGACCGCGCCACGCAGATGATCCCCAGACCCTCCCGTCGGCCGCACCGCGAAGTCCCACCCCTGATTCCCTTTGCGCCACAAGGAAACTCACGACAGAAGGCAGGAGGAGCGGCCGACTGAAGACGACGTCGACGACATACGCCGATAGGAGTCGTGACTCGATCGCCACCACGGCCAACCGAGGTCGCCGCTGCCCGCGCGAACAGGACGGCGGAGTTGGGGGCGCCGTCCAGCGTGATGATCCTGGGGTAGGCCACGATCAGGCCCCGAGCCAGCTCTGGCCGCAGACCCGGACCACCTGACCGGTCACGCCGGCGCTGGCGCTCTGGGCGAGCCAGGCGATGGTCTCACCGACGTCGACCGGTTGACCGCCCTGGCCGAGACTGTTGATCCTTCGACCAATCTCACGGGTGGCCAGGGGGATCCTGGCGGTCATCTCTGTCTCAATGAAACCTGGGGCCACGGCGTTGACGGTGATACCGCGGTCGGCGACCTGGGCCGCGAGTGCCTGCACCATGCCGATGACGCCAGCCTTGCTGGCTGCGTAGCTGGCCTGGCCTCGGTTGCCGGCGATGCCACTGATCGACGAGACCGAGACGATTCGACCGCCATCTGTGATGCCGCCCAAGCCGTCCTTCAGACAAGGGTCGAGCAGAACCTCGTTCATTCGCAGCTGTGAGCCAAGGTTCACGCCGAGCACGCTGCCCCACCGGTCGACATCGGTGTTGACGAGCAGCTTGTCCCGGGTTATCCCGGCGTTGTGCACAAGGACGTCGAGCCGGCCGCCGTGACGCTGGGCCACGTAGGCCGCGATCCGCTGACCGGCATCCGCAGCCGTGACATCGAGCTGAAGTGCAGTGCCCCCGATGCGGTTGGCGACTGCGGCCAAGGCCTGGCCGGCGGCCGGGACATCCAGGCAGATGACGTGGGCGCCGTCGCGTGCAAAGACCTCGACGATCGAGGCACCGAGACCTCGGGCCGCACCAGTGACCAGCACAACCTGCCCCACGAAGGGCCGTGCCCAGTCGGCCGGCGGCGTCACCTCGGCCGACTCGACCCGAACCACCTGACCGTCGACGTATGCCGAACACGCCGAGAGCAGGAAACGCAGCGGTGACTCCAGTGCTGGACCTGCCCCCTGCCCTGCGTAGATGAGGTTGGCCGTCGCGCCGTCACGAAGTTCTTTGGCGACACTGCGAATGATGCCCTCGAGCGCGCGCTGGGTTGCCGCGGCGGCCGGGTCCGCCAGGGACTCCGGCGGGGTGCCGACCAGGACGATCCGGGCGCAGGCGTCGAGTCGGCGCAAGGACGGCGCCAGAACGGCCCGCAGCGACTCCAGGTCTTCGACGACGCGAGCAGCGCTGACATCGATCACGACAGCTCCGAGCCGAGACCCAGACCCAGAACCGGGCCCAGACCCAGCTTGCGGCGAGTCAGCCTCTGCCGTCATGACATCAGCGGCAATGACATCCACCACCGCCGACGTCAGGATCCGCTGAATCTCGGGTAGCAGCGGCGCGCCGGCGACGCCGGCGACGATGGCCGGACCAACGAGCAGGGGCTGCCCCACGGAATATCGGCGCAGCCTGGCCGGCCGCGGTAGGCCGAGCTTGGCAGCAAGAGCCTTGCCAGGGCCACTTGTGACCAAGTCGCTGTAGCGGTCCCGCATCTCAGATCGCCTCCAGAATTGCCACGACGCCCTGTCCGCCAGCCGCGCAGATGGAGATCAGACCTCTGCCGGATCCCCTTTCCGACAGCTGCTTTGCCAGCGAGGCCGCGATGCGCCCACCCGTGGCGGCGAACGGGTGGCCGGCGGCCAGCGAGGAGCCGTTGACGTTGAGCCTGCTCCGGTCGATCGAGCCGAGCGGGGCGTCCAGACCGAGACGGTCGCGACAGAACTTGTCGCTCTGCCACGCGGCCAAGGTCACCAGGACAGTCGAGGCGAAGGCCTCGTGGATCTCGTAGTAGTCGAAGTCCTGCAGGGATAGGCCGTTTCGCGCGAGGAGGCGCGGCACGGCATACGCGGGAGCCATCAACAGTCCCTCATCACCGTGGACATAGTCCACGGCCGCCGTCTCGGCGTCCACGAAGCGGGCCAGCGCGGGCAGCTTACGTTCGGCCGCCCACTCCGGCGAGGCGAGCAGTACGACCGAGGCGCCATCGGTCAGCGAAGTGCAGTTGCCTGCCGTCATGGTTGCGTCCTGGCCCTTGCCGAACACCGGCGTGAGCCGGGACAGCTTGTCGACTGAGGTGTCAGAGCGAAGATTTTGGTCGCGGATCACCCCGAGATAGGGGGTGAGGAGGTCGTCGAAGAAGCCACGGTCGTATGCCGAGGCCAGGTTGTGGTGGCTGGCTGCGGCCAGCTCGTCCTGGGACTCACGGCTGACCTGCCACTGCGAAGTGGTGACGGCCTGGTGCTCGCCCATGGACATACCGGTGCGCGGCTCCTCGTTGCGCGGGACCTCGGGCATGAGGTGCCCGGGCCGAAGTCCGCTCAGCGCCTTGAGCCGGTCCAGCGGGGTCTTCGCCCGGTTGGCCGCGAGCAGAGTGCGGCGCAACCCGTCGCTCACCGCGATGGGCGCGTCGCTGGCGCTGTCGACACCACCAGCGATCCCGGAGTCGATCTGGCCGAGGGCGATCTTGTTGGCCACCAGGATTGCCGCCTCCAGGCCGGTGCCGCACGCCTGCTGCACGTCATAGGCAGGCGTGCTCGACGACAGCTGGCAGCCCAGGACGCTCTCCCGGGTCAGGTTGAAGTCGCGACTGTGCTTGAGCACGGCGCCGGCGGCAACCTCACCGACAGCCTCACCGGACAGACCGAACCGGGCCACGAGCCCGTCAAGCGCCGCGATCAACATGTCCTGGTTGGACGCCTCGGCGTACGGCCCGTTGGCGCGGACGAACGGGATGCGGTTGCCACCAACGATGACGGCCCGCGGGCCTGAGGTATTGCCAGCCATGCTTCCTCCAAGGTCGAACGATGCGTGCAGACGAGAGTAGCCATCCGCAACGACGGAGACGCGTCGCAACCCTGAACCGTTTCCCGACGACGTAGACCACGCCCACCGCGACGCTGTGCTAAGGGCGCGTCAAGGTTGGCGGCGAGAACGTTAGGGAGACGTCAAGATGTCGTCGAATCACGCGTGGCGGCACTTGGCTGGATGGATGAACACACTCGTCGCGCTTCCCAAACGACTACTGGTGGGTCGTCCCCTGCACAGCTCGATGATGGGCGAGACGTTGCTGCCGAAGAAGCTCGCCCTCCCGGTGTTCTGCAGCGACGCGTTGTCGTCGAACGCGTACGCCACCGAAGAGATCCTGCTCATGCTCAGCCTGGGCGGGCTCTCACTGTTGCACCTGACGCCGTGGGTCGCCGCCGCGGTCGTCCTGCTGCTCGTCGTGGTGGTGCTGTCTTATCGTCAGACCTGCCACGCATACCCCGGCGGCGGCGGAGCCTACGCGGTGAGCCGGGCGAACCTGGGGCGCAATGCTGCCCTCGTCGCGGGCAGCGCGCTGCTGGTCGACTACGTGCTGACCGTGGCAGTGTCGGTGGCTGCCGGGGTGGCGAACATCGTCTCGGCGGTTCCGTCCCTGGCACCCCACGTCGTGAGCCTGGCCATCGGACTGGTCACGTTGTTGGCGCTGATGAACCTGCGCGGCACCAAGGAGTCGGGCACGTTCTTCGCCGTCCCCACCTACGGTTTCGTCCTATGCGTGTTCGCCATGCTGGCGCTCGGCGCGCTGCAGATCCTCAGCGGCAATGCTCCGGTGGCAGAGTCCGCGACCATCGGCATACGCGCACAGGAGAGCGCCAGCGGTCTCCTGGTCGCCGTGCTCGTCCTGCGCGCGTTCGCCTCCGGCTGCACCGCGTTGACGGGGTTGGAGGCGGTCAGCAACGGCGTCCCGAGCTTCAAGAAGCCCAAGAGCCGAAACGCGGCCTCGACACTGTCGATCATGGGGATCCTGACGGTCGTCATGTTCGTCGGGATCGCGACCCTGGCGTTGGTCAGCAAGGTCCACGTTGCGGCCGATCCCTCCCAGCTTGTCGATGCCCCGCAGGGCTACACCCAGCGCACCGTGATCGCCCAGATCGCCGGGGCCGTTTTCGGCAACGACTCGATCGGCTTCTACGCGGTGCAGGCCTTCACAGCCGCAATCCTGGTGCTGGCCGCGAATACAGCCTTCAACGGGTTCCCGATCCTTGCCTCGATCCTCGGCCACGACGGGTTCCTACCGCGGCAGTTCGCCCGGCGAGGCGACCGGTTGGTGTTCTCCAACGGCATCGTCATCTTGGCCATCCTGGCCATCGCGCTCATCCGGGCCTTCGACGCCAGCACCACCCGACTTATCCAGCTGTACATCATCGGCGTGTTCGTTGCCTTCACCCTGAGCCAGGCCGGGATGGTGCGACACTGGCTGACGCTGATACGGCCTGCACTCAAGCCCAAGGAGCGCGGCCAGATCCAGCGATCCCTCGCGATCAATGCTCTGGGCGCGACAACCACAGCCCTGGTGCTGGTGATCGTGCTGATCACCAAGTTCACCCACGGCGCGTGGATCGTGGTGATCGCGATGCCGGTGGTCTTCGCGCTGATGACCGCGATTCGGAGCCACTACGACAACGTCGCCATCGAAGTGGCACCCGCCCCGGCAGGGGTGCTGCTGCCGAGCCGGATCCACGCGATGGTGCTGGTCTCCAAGCTGCACGCCCCGACCCTGCGAGCGCTGGCCTTCGCCCGGGCGACCCGTCCGAGCACGTTGACAGCGATCACGGTGCGGACGTCGCCGGCGGAGACCGAACAGCTCATGCGCGAGTGGGTGGAGCGCGATGTGCCGGTGCCGTTGACGGTGCTGGACTCCCCCTTCCGAGATGTCACGCGACCGGTGATCGAGCACATCGCCCACCTGCACCGGGAAAGCTCCCGCGACGTCGTGTCCGTCTTCGTCCCCGAGTATGTCGTGGGCCATTGGTGGGAGCACGCGCTTCACAACCAGAGCGCTCTGCGACTCAAGGCGCGGCTGCTGTTCCAGCCCGGGGTCATGGTCACCAGCGTCCCCTTCCGGCTCGCGTCGGCCGAGATCGCCGAGGCACGCCGCGCCGCCGAGCTGGAACTGGAGCCGGGTGACCAGGCGGGAGTTGTGGGAGGCTGACAAAGTGAACGTTCAGCCTTCAGGAGTGGGCGCCAGCCCGGGGCCGATCGTGACGTTGCCACGGTCCATTGGTGGCCTGTCCCGGTCACGGCGCTGGGCCGGGATCCTGGTCGCGGGCGTCGGGCTTCCCCTGCTGACCATCGCCCTGGTCTCAGTTCCGTCCAGCCTTGCCGCCGAGAGCACGCTGATGATCTACCTGCTCTCAGTGGTGGTCGTGGCCGTGGTCGGCGGAATCGTGCCCGCGCTGCTCGCGGCGGTGGCCTCGTTCCTGCTGGTCAACTGGTTCCTCACGCCTCCCTACCACACGTTGGTGGTGGAGAACCGCGACGCCGCTATCGACCTGTTCGTCTTCGTCGTGGCCGCGGTCGTGGTTAGCCTCACCGTCGAGATTGGGGCTCGGAACCGTGAAACAGCCGAGCGCACTCGAATGGAGTCGCGACTGATCTCCCAGCTCAGCTCGGCAGAGTTCACCGGAGCCTCGCTGGTTGCGGTGCTCGAGCAGGTGCGCGGCTTGTTCGGGATGAGCACCGTAGCCCTGGTGGACCCAGCCCGCGACGACGACTCTCCCCTGGCATTACTGGGCCCGCCCCCACCCGAGCGCCCCAGTCTGACGGTGGATGCAACCGACGGCCTGCAACTAGTTGCCTACGGACCGGAGGTCTTCGCCGAGGACCGCAGGCTGCTCGGCATGCTTGCCGCGATGGCTAGCCGGGCATGGCAGGGCCAGCAGCTGGCCGAGCAGGCGGCCCAGGCCCGCCAGCTCGCCGAGACCGACCGGGTTCGCTCCGCCCTGCTGGCCGCGGTCAGCCACGACCTGCGTACCCCTCTGGCCGGGATCAAGGCGGCGGTCTCCAGCCTGCGCCAGGAGGACGTTCCTTGGACGGAGGAGGAGCAGCGCGAGCTGCTGCTGACCATCGACGAGTCCACCGACCGGCTCACCGATCTCATCTCCAACATCCTGGCGATGAGTCGCATCCAGGCCGGCGCGGTGTCCGTGCAGGTCAGCCCGGTGGCGCTCGACGAGGTGGTGGCGCGGGCACTGTTGGGCTCAGAGGCGAATGTCACCGTCGACGTACCCGAGGACCTGCCCTTGGTGCTCGCCGACGCCGGGCTGCTGGAACGGGTCGTGGCCAACCTCGTCGACAACGCGCGCCGGTTCAGCCCGCCCGGTGTCCGTGTCCGTATCCACGCCGACCCACCACGTGCCGCACACGGGACGGATCCGGTGGCCACGACCACTCCGCCGGCCTGCGTACAACTACACGTCACCGACCACGGCCCCGGCATCCCCCAGCCCCAGAGGGAGCGCATGTTCACGGCTTTCCAGCGCCTCGGCGACCACGACGCCGGCGCAGGCCTGGGCCTCGGCCTGGCGATCGCCCAAGGGTTCACCGAGGCCATGCACGCCGAGCTCACTCCTTCCGCCACACCCGGAGGCGGGCTGACCATGACCATCACCGTCCCGGTTGCCACTCTTCAGGGTGCCGACGTGCCGGTGCCCGGATGACCAAGGTGCTCATCGTGGAGGACGAGCCACAGCTACGGCGAGCTCTGGGCATCAACCTGCGCGCTCACCGCTACGACGTTGAGGCCGTCGCCGACGGGACGGCGGCGCTGCGAGCAGCCGCCGCGAGCCCACCGGACCTGGTCATCCTTGACCTCGGTCTGCCCGACATGGACGGCAACGAGGTGGTCCACGGACTGCGCGGCTGGACTCGAGTCCCGATCATCATCCTGTCCGCGCGCGACACCCAGTACGACAAGGTCAACGCCCTGGACGCAGGGGCCGATGACTATCTCAGCAAACCGTTCGGGATGGACGAGCTGCTCGCCCGAATGCGTGCCGCACTACGCAGGGCCCAGACCGCGGAGGACGCGCCGGTCATCACAACCGAGACGTGCACCATCGACCTGGCCGCCAAGCGGGTCACCCGCGGCGACAACGAGGTTCGGCTCACGCCAACCGAGTGGCACCTCCTGGAGGTCCTGACTCGACACTCCGGGAGCCTGGTCTCCGGCAAGCAGCTTCTACAGGAAGTCTGGGGTCCGACCTATGGCGCCGAGACGAACTACCTGCGGGTGTACATGGCCCAGCTGCGGCGAAAGCTGGAATCCGAACCATCCCATCCACGGCACCTGATCACCGAGCCCGGCGTCGGCTACCGCTTCGAACCATGAGGGTGCGCAGTCCCGGCACCACATCGGCCGCGAAAGACGCGAGGAACCGAGATTGGTCGTGACCCGGTGCATGGAAGACCAGGTGGTTGAAGCCGAGGTCGAGGTACGGCTTGATCTGGGCGAGGACGGTCTCGGGATCAGAGGCCACGATCCACCGGCTGGCCACCTGCTCGATGGAGAGTGCATCGCTGGCAGCCTCTATCTGCATCGGGTCGCTGAGGCCGTGCTTCTGCTCGGGCGTCAGCGACAGGGGAGCCCAGAACCGGGTGTTCTCCATCGCCAGCCGGGGGTCCGTGTCATAGGACAGCTTGATCTCGATCATCCGGTCGATCGACCCGGGGGCTCGGCCTGCCGTGGCCAGGCCCTCGTCCACGGCCGGGATGAGCTTGTCCCGGTAGAGCTCGGGACCCTTGCCCGAGGTGCAGATGAACCCGTCACCGGAGCCGCCGGCATACCTCGCCACCACCGGGCCACCGGCCGCGATGTAGATGGGCACCGGACGGTCCGGGCGGTCATACACGGTGGCGTCGCGGGTCTGGTAGTAGTCGCCCTCGAAGGTGACCCGCTCGCCGGCCCAGAGCTCACGCATCAGGGCAACCGCCTCACGCATCCGGGCAAAGCGCTCCTTGAACTCGGGCCACTCGAGCCGTGAGATCCCGACCTCGTTCAGCGCCTCGCCAGTGCCGACACCGAGCATGACCCGGTCGGGATACAGGCAGGCCAGGGTGCCGAACGCCTGCGCCACGACGGCCGGGTTGTAGCGGAAGGTCGGCGTCATGACGGACGTGCCCAGCAGGACCCGCTCGGTACGCTCGCCGACCGCGGCCAGCCAGGCCACCGAGAACGGGGCATGGCCGCCGGTATGGCGATACGGCTGGAAGTGGTCGGAGATCATCACGCTGTCCAGACCGACCTGCTCGGCCTGGACAGCGAGCTCGACGAGCTCTCGAGGGTTGAACTGCTCGGCCGAAGCCTTGTAGCCGATCCGTGGCGTCATGGCCACAGTGTCACGTACGGTCCCATCGGCCGCCACCGCGGCGCCGACAGAACCGAGCCAACAACCGCCTGCAGCAACACGCCAACTTCTTCGAATGTCAGGCGGATAGCGGTCAGCTACCTACAATCCCGTGCATGCACAGGGGGACCGTCTTGAGAACTGCGTTGGCGCTGATGCTAATGCTGGGTGTCAGCGTCGTGACTATCGGGACGCCGGCGACGGCGGCGACCACGGGCCGGTATCGGACGCAACCTATGAGAACCGTGCCTGCGCCGGTCAACCTTGGGCTCTCCGTCACCGTGAAGGCCGGGACCACACACCTGGTGAGCAGCTACCTCGTCGTGGGCGGCGCAAGCACGCTCACGTTGGTCTCCCATCTGGTGTACTGCCGCCTCGCGGGATCAGCCACGGTGACCGAGCGGATCGTCACCGGGCAGAATGTCCTCCGCGCGACGAAGGTGACCCTGCTCACCCGCGCACTGGTCACGGCCCCGGCCACTGGTGACCTCACCTGCCGGTTATACGCCATCTTCTTCAGGCTCACCACTGGACGCGTCGGCGGGACGATAAACGTCCTGTCGGGTACCAGCCTGATGCAATCGGGTACCAGCCTGAACAGGCTGGCTACCCCCATTCAGTCCTCGGCGCAGACCTGGCAAGACGGCCGGGTCCTGGTCAACACGTCATACCGCGCAGCACCTGTCCGCTTCACGCCCGTCGAAGGGACAGACTCCATCCAGGCTTTCGGGGACGTCAACGTCACGGTCTGCTATGACGGCGGCAAGGACCGGGGCAGCTGCCTCGGCGCAGGGTCCAGGCGTTCGGCCTTGTTCGCGTCCGTCGGGACCCAGCTCGTGGTCCAACAGCTGCAGGCCGACGGCACCGTCTGCCGCACGATGGTCAACGGCCCCCTGGTCGCTACCCGAATCAGCAACACGATTCACCACTGGAAGTTCAACAAGTCGGTCAGCAACATTGCCGTGAGCTCGACCTGCACCTCGCCGGAATTCAGAGCCTACCTACGTGTCACGACGAGCAGAATCGCCAACTCGATCGTTGTCGAGGAAAACCACCAGAGCGAGACCGCACTGTACGTCCGGCCGTGATCTGACCCGCACCAGCGGAGGGCGAGGGATTCGAACCCTCGGTGGGTGTAACCCCACAGCGGTTTTCAAGAGCG
>Ga0209540_10003617_pt1 | contig 10463 bp, 6 predicted proteins | sample BarGraIncu01121A_FD_184501 | JGI IMG/M metagenome (GOLD analysis project Ga0209540, IMG submission 184501) | Arctic peat soil microbial communities from Barrow, Alaska - Barrow Graham LP Incubations 011-21A (SPAdes) (version 2) | ecosystem: Environmental > Terrestrial > Soil > Wetlands > Peat... | reverse complement strand
CCCGACTGCTGAGCGGCGAGCGGAAGCGGGCGCACCGCCTCGAAGGACGACAGCGCAAGCAGGGCAAGCATCCCCAGCCAGACGCCGCCGAGCCGTCCGCCGGCAACCGCCGAAGTCGCAACGGCAAGCACCGCGACCAGCGTGATGCCCGAGGCGAGAAGCACGAGTGCATCGCCCGCTGCAGCGATTCGCCCGTGCCGGCCGGCGAGTTGGCCCAGACTGTGATCGACCCTTTCGATCCGCTCCAGCTGCCAGTCGACGCGACCGAAGGCGACCAGCTCCGAGCCGGCCGCGAGCGCCTCTACGATCTCGCTCGTCAGCTCTGCGCGCAGGGGCGCCTCGTGGCGGCCGCTCGCCCTTGTCGCCCGGCCGGTAGCCGCGGCAGCGATCAACGCGGCGGCGGCGAGCCCCAGCCCGAGCACCGGCGCGGCGACGGGTAGCACGACGGCGGCGGCCGAGACCGCGCCGGCACAGGCGACGAGCGCCACCAGCGGCGGCGCGAGCGCCCGCAAGAAGAGAAACTGCATGGTCTCGACATCGCCCACGAAGCGGCTGAGCAGATCTCCCGTGCGGGCCGTGCCGAGCCCGCCGGGAACGAGCGGCTCCAGGCGCTCGAAAAACGAGACGCGCAGGCGACCCAGGAAGCGAAAGGCCGCGTCGTGCGAGACGAGGCGTTCGAAGTAGCGGAAGGCCGCCCGCGAGACGCCGAAGAACTGCACCAGGCCGATCGCGATTCCGAGCGAGAGGATGGGTGGCTCCAACGCCGACTTCGAGATCAGGTAGCCGGCGGTCGCCATCAGGCCGATTCCCGCCGCGACCGAGCAGGCGCCGAGCAAGATCGATATCGCCAGGCGGCGGCGCAGCGGACGAGCCTCGGCGAGCACGCGGCGAAGCGCCGTGCGGCGAAGCGCCGTGCGGCGAAGCGCGGGGCTCATCGCAAGACCTCCTCGAGCCTGATCGTGCGCCCGGCCAGAGGTAGCAGTGAGGCGTCGTGACTGGCGATCACAACCGTCTGCTTTCGCTCCAGCCGCTCCAGAGCCAGCCGGATCTGCGCTGCGGTTGCTGCGTCGAGGTGTGCGGTCGGCTCGTCGAGCAGCAGCAGCGGCGCCTCGCGAACGAGCGCGCGGGCCAGCGCGATTCGCCGCCGCTCGCCGCTGGAGAGTTGCCGCCCGCCCTCGCCCACCCTCGTATCGAGACCATCCGGCAAGGCGGTGACGAGCGGCGTGCAGCCCGCCGCTTCGAGGGCTGTCCAGAGCTTTTCCTCGGACGCTTCCGGCGCGGCGAATCTGAGCACCTCGGCGATCGTTCCTAAGGGCAGCCGGGGATCTTGCGGTAACCAGGCGACGCGGCGGCGCCACTCGTCGGGATCGAGCTCGCGCAGGTCGACGCCCCCGACCGTGATCCGGCCCCGCTGCGGATCGGCGAAGCGAAGCAGCAGCGAAAGCAACGTCGTCTTTCCCACGCCGCTCTCGCCGGCGAGCAGTAACCGTTCTCCGGGCCGAATCTCGCAGTCGAAGCCCGAGAGAACCTGCGCGGCTCGGCTCTCGTAGGCGAAGTCGATCTTCTCCAACCGGATCGCAACCGAGCTCGGGTCGGGCGCTACGAGCGCGGCTACCGGCGCCGTCACCGCCGGCGCAAGGTCGATCAGCTCGAAGACCCTACGCGCGGCGGCCAGGCCGTCGGCCGAAGCATGAAACTGAGCCGCGACCGAACGCAGCGGTAGATACAGCTCCGGCGCAAGAACGAGCACCGCGAAGGAAGGCGTGAGCTGGACGTCTCCGTTCACGAGGCGGATGCCGATCACGGCCGCGATCAGCGCGATCGACATCGTCGAGGCCAGCTCGAGCGCCAGCGCCGAGAGGAAGGCGATACGGAGAGTGCCCATCGTCTCCTCGCGGAACTGCTCGCTCGTCAGGCCGATCGTCTCCACCTGCGCTCGTCCGCGCCGGTAGGCGCGCAGCGTCGCCAGGCCGCGCACCACGTCGAGGAAGTGGGCGCTGAGGAGCGAGAGGGCCTGCAGCCTGCGCTTCGTCCTCGCCTCCGCCGCCCTGCCGATCAGCACGGCGAAGAGCGGGATGAGCGGCAGCGTGAGCGCCATGATCAGCGCCGAGACCGGGTCGCGGAAAGCGACCCAGACGAGAATCGCCGGCGCGACCGCTGCGGCCAACACGAGCTGGGGTAGAAAGCGTGAGAAGTAGGGGTCTAGCGCGTCGAGCCCGCTTGTCACGCTCGTTGCCACCTCGCCGGTGCGCAAGTCGCCGAGACCGCCGGGCCGAGCCCGAAAGACCTGCTCGAGCGCGCAGCGGCGTAAACGTCCGCGCACCTGCCGCGAGGTTGCCTGGCCGCTCGTCTCCAGAGCCCAGCCTACGCATGCTCGCAGTGCGGCGATCCCAACCAGCAGCCCGAGCAAGCTCGATATCGAGGCCAGGTCGCCGCCGCTTAGGAACACCCGCGTGACGATTCGCCCGATCAGCTCGGCCCAGACGATCACGAGCACGGCTGAGAGCGCCGCCAGGATAAACGCACCAATAAGGAAGCGTTTGATCGCCGGCGCCTCTCGTAAAAGCCGTCGGTCGAGCGGGCCCACTACGACGTCGGCCGGTCGTTCGGCCCGCGGAGCAGCTCTCCACCCGGGAGAGGATCGCCGCGCAATCGCGCCCTGAAGACCCAGTACGTCCAGGTCTGGTAGGCGAGCACGATCGGTGTGAAGATCAGCGCCACGATCGCCATCGTCGCCAGCGTGTGATGCGAAGAGCTGCTCGAGAAGACGGTCAGGTTGTTAACCGTGGTAACCGTGCCGAAGAGATTGCCCTGCCTCGTGCTCGAGACGAGCACGTTCGGGTAGAGGCCGACGAAGAAGGCCGCCACGCTGGAGCAGATCGCAAGCGCGGTAGCGGCGAAGGCGGCGCCGTCGCGGTCGCGAAAGACGAGCCCGAGCGAGAGCGTCAGGAGCAGCGCGGCGATTCCGGCGAGCAGCGCCGCCGCGATCCACTTCCCGTCGGTGCCACCCGAGTCGGTCGCGCTCCAGACGAAGATCGCAAGCACAAGCGCGGCCGCCGGCGCCACGAGGCGTATCGCAAACTTCTTCGCCCGCAGGCGCACCTCGCCCGTCGTGCGCAGGGTGAGGAAGACGGCGCCGTGGAAGGCGAACAAGGTAAGCGAGGTGAGTCCGCCGAGGATCGCGTAGCCGCCGAAGAGGTCGAGCAGCCCGCCCGAGAACTCACCGTGCGAGTCGATCGGAACGCCGTGGATGATATTGGCGAAGGTGAGCCCCCAGAGGAAGGCCGGCACCGCACTCCCCAGCACGATCGCCAGCTCCCAGGCCGATCTCCAGCGCCGATCGTCGCGCTTGGTTCGGTACTCGATCGCAACGCCGCGGAAGATCAGCGCGATCAGGATCAGGAAGAAGACGATGTAGTAGCCTGAAAACAGGGTCGCGTACCAGTTCGGGAAGGCGGCGAAGGTGGCGCCGCCGGCGACGATCAGCCAGACCTCGTTTCCATCCCAAACCGGCTCGATAGTCCCTATCACGGCCTTGCGCTCGGCATCGTTGCGCCCGATCAGCCGCATCAGCATGCCGACGCCAAAGTCGAAGCCCTCGAGCACCAGGTAGCCGGCCCAGAGCACACCGATGACGACGAACCAGAAGCCCTGCAAGCTGAGGAAGTCGCCGCCCATCTAGTACCCCAGCTCGATCCGCTTCGGTTGCTCGCCCTTGTCGGCCGGCGGTTCGGGCCCGCGTTTGACGACGTAGACGACGAGGCCGGCCTCGATCGCGGCGAGCAGCGTGTAGACGAGAACGAAACCGGCCAGCGTGAAGGCGACCGCCTGGACGCTGACCGCGCGCGAGAAGGCGTCCGACGTCTTGAGCAGGCCCTCGACGACCCAGGGCTGGCGTCCCATCTCTCTGAGCAGCCAGCCGAACGTATTGGCGAGGAAGGGGAGCGCCAGCAGCGGAATCGACAAGCGAAGGAAACGGCGCGATTGCTCCAGCTTGCGCCGGCGAACGAGCCAGAGCCCGAGCGCGGCCCAGCCGACGAGGAGCGTCCCGATCGCGATCATCAGACGGAACGACCAGTAGTTGACGGCAACGATCGGCTTGTAGTTTCCGGCGCCGTACTCCTTCTGATATTCGCGCTGCCAGTAGTTGATGCCGTAGACCTTGCTGTTCCAGCGCCAGTCGGTGAGGAAGGAGAGTGCGTGCGGAACGGTGACGTTGAAGCTGTTCTTGCTCGGGTACTTCTCGAACGGCTGGAGGGCAAACAGCGACAGGCTTGCCGGCTTCTCGGTCTCGAACAGAGCCTCCGCGGCGGCCATCTTCATCGGCTGCTCGCGCGACACCAGCTGCCCCTGGAAATGCCCCCAGGTGGCGACCGAGATCCCCCCGATCAGGAGCACGACGAGCGAGATCTGCGCCGTGTGGGCGAACAGCTCGACCTCGTTTTTCTTCAGCAGGTGATAGGCCGACACGGCCAGCACGAGCGCCCCGGCTGTGACGACGGCCGCCGACATGACGTGCGCGAAGGCTTCGAGCAGGTTCCCCTGCGTCATGATCGCCCAGAGCGACGTCATCTCGGCCCGGCCGCTGACCTTGTTGAGGTGGTAGCCGACCGGGTGCTGCATCCAGGAGTTGGCGGCCAGGATGAAGTAGGCCGAGAGGATTGATCCGAGCGCCACGGCCCAGATCGTCGCCAGGTGCACGCGCGGGCTCAGCCTTCCGGCGCCGAAGATCCAGAGCCCGATGAAGACCGACTCCAGGAAGAAGGCGACGAGGCCCTCGATCGCCAGCGGCGCACCGAAGATGTCACCCACGTAACGCGAGTAGGTAGCCCAGTTCATGCCGAACTGGAACTCCTGCACGATGCCGGTGACCACACCGAGGGCGATGTTGATGATGAGGATCTTCCCGAAGAAGACCGTCAGGCGCTGGTAGCGCTCCTGTTTAGTGCGGTACCAGGCGGTCTGCAGACCTGCGACGAAGAGCCCCATCCCGATCGTGATCGGGACGAAGAGGAAGTGGTAGATGATCGTGATCGCGAACTGCCAGCGCGACAACTCAGCCGTTGTTGCGGCAAGGGCGCTCAAGCGAGGGCGTTCTCTCTGGTGCGGCGCATGCCCAGTTCATACCCGCTTCGGCCCGGGATTTCAAACCAGAGTTTGCAGGTGCTCTTAGCGGCGACGCGAGCGCGCCAGCTTCACGAGAACGAGCACCCCGATTACGGTCGCCACGAGGCGAATCGCCTTCTCTCCCTGCAGCTTCGACTCGCCTGAGGCTCGCTCGTTCATGTTCACCGGCACTTCCTCGAGCCTGAGTCCCGCGCCGGCGATCCTGAGCAGTGCCTCGACTTCGGGCGCCTCGCTCGTGAAAGGCTCCGCGAGGAGAGGCAGCGCCTTGGCGTTGACCGCATACATGCCGCTCGTCGCGTCTGCGAACGGTCGCCGCAGCGCAAGCCCCATCGCGCGCCGAAGCAGCGCGGTGCCGAGCCTACGGGCGCCGCTCGGTTGGTAGCGCCAGGGCTCATAGCCTTCACCGGAGACGAAGCGCGAGCCGACGGCCACGTCGCAGCGGTCGTCGCGCACGAGTCGAAGCAGGCGCGCGAGCTCGGCCGGCGGATGCTGACCGTCGGCGTCCACCCGGCCACAGTAGGCGTAGCCGCGCTCCAGCGCCCAGCGGTAGCCGGCGGCGATGCCGGTCTTGAGCCCTCGGTTTTCGCCGAAGGACAGCACCTCCGCTCCGTGTGCCCGTGCGACTTCGGCCGTACGGTCGGTCGATCCGTCGTCGACAACGAGGACGTCTGCCTGCGGTAGCTCGCGCTGGAGCTCGACCAGAACAGCCGGCAGGTTCTGCTCCTCGTTCCAGGCCGGGATGAAGACAACGGTGTCGCGCTTCGGCGCTTTATCGCTTCGCGGGCTCACGCGACCACTCTGCCATGAATGGAGAACCGAGCGTCGCGCGGAGAGAAGTGAGAGCTCACTTCTCGGGGTTCGGGCGCCTTGCCCACCCGCCACCCAGAGCGCGGAGCGGAATGAAGACTCACTTCTCGGGGTTCGGGCACCTTGCCCACCCACCACCCCCCACCCTCCCACGGGGCGGGGAACGGTATCGAGGAATCTCGCGCGTGATCGTGCCGCCTTCGTGACGGTTTCGCCACGGGCGCGATCGACGTAACAAGCGGGCGACGGCCATCGGCCGGTGAGTAGCATGCGGCCGTGCCGCGCGAAAGCCTCTCAGCATCGGAAGCGCGCCGAATTGCGCTGGCAGCCCAGGGATTCGACAGGCCGAGGCCGGATGGACGCATCGATCTGCGCCACCTGCGCGGAGCGATCGGGCGGCTCGGTCTACTTCAGCTCGATTTCGTTAACGTCGTGGTGCCGGCGCACTACCAGGTGCTCTTCTCGCGTCTCGGTCCGTACGACAGGTCGCTGCTCGACCGGCTCGCCTACCGGCGCCACGAGCTCACCGAGCAGTGGGCGCACGAGGCCTCGCTCGTCCCGGTTGCGCTCTGGCCGCACCTGGCGCACCGGCGAGAGGACCATCCGCCGCGCCCCTGGAGATTGGACGGCTTTCTCGACCAGCACCCGGGCTACGTCGACTCGGTGCTCGCCGAGATCGACCGCCGCGGCCCGCTCGCCGCCGAGGATCTGACCGTTCCCGACGGAGTCTCGCGGCGCCTCGACGGCTCCTGGTACGGAACGGTTCCGCGGGCGCTGCTCGAGAACCTGTTCGGGCGGGGCCTGCTCGCGGTCGCCGAGCGCCGGGCGAACATGGCCCGCGTCTTCGACCGCTCCGAGCGCCTGATTCCGCTCGAGCAGCACGGGCGCAGCGTCACCCGAGAGGAAGCCCAGCGTGAGCTGGTACGCATCGCCGCGCGCGCCCACGGCGTCGCAACCGCCGCCGACCTGGCCGACTACTTCCGCCTGCGCGTCGGCGAGGCGCAGCCTCGCATCGCCGAGCTGGTGGAGAGCGGGGAGCTGCGCGAGGTCTCGATCGAGGGCTGGCGCGGGCCCGCTTATCTACAGCGCGAGGCACGGCTACCGCGCCGCCTCGAGGCCGCTTCGCTCATCTCGCCTTTCGATCCGCTCGTCTGGACGCGCAAGCGCAGCGAGCGCCTGTTCGGCTTCGAATACCGCTTCGAGATCTTCATCCCGCGCGAGCAACGTCGCTGGGGCTGCTACGTCCTTCCCTTCCTGCAAGGCGACCGTCTCGTCGCCCGCGTCGACCTTAAGGCCGATCGCCCGAGTGGGCGCCTGCTCGTGCTGGCGACGCACTACGAGCCTGGCGCCGATCGCGCCGAGGTGGAGCCCGCGCTGAGCGCGGAGCTAGAGACGATGGCTTCGTGGCTCGGTCTCGAGGCGGTCGTCCACACGGCCGACCCTTCGCTATCGTGAGCCTGCCGAGCCCCCGTAGCTCAGTGGATAGAGCAGTGGTTTCCTAAACCACGTGCGCAGGTCCGATTCCTGCCGGGGGCATTACTTGTGAGACGGCTCGGGAAGCGGGTTTCCGGGGATTTGGAGCTATCGAGTTGGAGCTGCGTTAGGTGAGCCGTCTACCACCCGTCTACCAAGAACGAGGACGAGGATCGTCACCTTCTATTCGCGTAGGGCTCCGACGCGCCGTCCAACGGTCGAATCCCGAATTCAAATACTGAGTCCGTCAGATCGTCACCTCGGACGGTGACGCGTACTCGGACTTCACCGCGAGGAAGCAGGTGATCTGGATGGCGGAAATCGGGCTGACCGTGATGTAACGGCATCTCCCAACTACGATTGCAGAGCATGTAGGCGTCCTCGTCGCCTCGCCGCATCGCGCTCGGCCAAGAGTCGGTTCAGGCGCTCCTGGCGCGGGGTGTCGGTGTCCAACGGTGGGACACCCGCGAGCCTCGCGAGCGCACCCACACGCTCGCCGCGTCGGGCTCCCGCGAGGATCGCCCGGTTCATGGCTGCGTTGTTGTTCACGCAACAAGTGTCCCTCCCGCCGCGGCGTTTCGAAGGCCCGAGCAGCGGCCGAGCATCGAATGCCGCCCCGAGACTCCACCTGGCTCACGCTCGCTTTGCTAGCGATACCAAGCGCAAAGCTACCGGCCGACAGGACGCCCGAGCTTCGTCCAGAGCAGGAGCGAGGTGGACACTGGTTGAGATGACCCCTTTCACGCGAAAGCGGCACTCTTGGACCGCTGGACCGGGCTAGTCGGACGGCTGCTCGTCATCAAACTCGGCACTGACGACACCCGCCCGGAAAGCTCCTGCAACCGTGAAGAGCAAGAACGGTCCGATCACCGGCCGACCGCTCCGCCTAACCTCATGACAGGAGCGCGATCGCCTCCGGGCCGGCTCCCCCTTTGCTTTGTTGGTCAGCAGCGGATTGTCGACATCGGACAAACGCCCGCATCGAGGTCACGCTCGAGCGTCATCGGACTTGCGCCGTCGACTACGCGTTGGTCAGCACCGGTTTCGTTGCAAGAGAGGTCTCAGCTCTACGCGGTCAGCGGCCTCGCTGCTCGTCGATTGGAGGGAAGTCCGATCGGACGAGCGCTCCCCGCATTGGAGCGGCCGCGCGCCTGTGTCAGGCCGGTAGAAATCGCACGCCTTTGCGCCGGTCGAAAATGCACCTCTCGGGGTCCGCGCCGGTTAGGATTCGATCCCTCGGTGCTCGGAGTAGAGTCGTGTTTGGCTATGCCCTGTTCGCAATCAGCGGAGGCTGCTCGCCCGGTTCCGGAGGTCGTTGTCGCCGGTCACGTGTCGCTGGATGTGTTCCCGACGTTGTACGGGCCGGTGAAGATCGAGCCCGGACGACTCGTCGTGGTCGGACCGGCGGTGCTGTCGACGGGTGGCGTGGTGGCGAACACCGGCGTGGCGCTGCACAGGCTTGGCGTTCGCGTGGGGTTGGTCGCCAAGGTCGGCGCGGACATGTTCGGCACGGCCGTGCTCGAATCGCTGGCGCGGCACGGAGGACACCTCGCGGCCGGCATCCTGGTCTGCGCAACGGAGCCGACGAGCTACACGATCGTCATCGCTCCACCAGGCGTGGACCGGAGCTTCCTGCACTGTCCCGGAGCCAACCAAACATTCTCCGCCCAGGACGTCCCGTATGAGAGCCTTACCGGCGTGCGCATGTTTCACTTCGGCTACCCGCCGCTGATGCCACGGATGTACGCGGACGGCGGTGCGCAACTGCGGGCCATGTTCGCGCGAGTGGTCGAGGCGGGGGTGGCGACGGCGCTCGATCTCTGCGAGCCCGATCCCGAGAGCGACGCTGGAAGCGTCGACTGGGTGGAGGTTCTCAGACAGGCACTGCCGTACGTGGACGTGTTCACGCCCAGCATCAGCGAGTTGCTATTCATGTTTGATCGGCCCGCCCACCAGCGACTCCAGGCGGGAGCCCCGCTCGCATCGGTCGCGGATTACTCGCGGCTGGCAGATCTCGGAGGCCAACTGACCACGATGGGGGCCGGAGTTGTAGCGATCAAGCTCGGAGACCAGGGTCTGTATCTCCGGACCACCCCAGACGCCACCCGGATGAGGGCGTTCTGCGAGCGTTTGGGGCTGCGCACCGACGTATGGCTTGATCGAGAGCTGCTTTCGCCGTGCTTTCGGGTGCGGACGGTCAGCGGCACGACCGGCTCGGGCGACGCGACAATCGCCGGGCTGCTGGCGGCGCTGCTGCGGGGCACAGGTCCGTGCGAGGCGGCGACGAGCGCAACCGCTGTGGGTGCCTGCAGCGTGGAGGCGGTCGATCCCACCAGTGGAATCCCGAGCTGGACGCAAGTCACCGAGCGCATCGCGGACGGCTGGCCGCGGCAGCCGGTTGAGATTGAGTTGCCGGCCGACGTCGCAGTTGAGCGCGACGGAACCGGGACAATGGTTCTGCTCCGATGAAGTCGGTTGACGAGAAGCTCGCCGATCTGCAAGCGGACCCGCGCGCACGCGAGCATTCATCCTGGCTGACGCAAAGGACGCCGAGGTGGCCTTCAGCCTGGGGGCTATGGGCACCGATCTGGCGACGCGCCGGCAGCCCGATGACTTCGGGACGATCACTTGGAAAGGAGTACTCCGCGCCATGAAGAGCCTTGACCTCAAGCTCGCTCATATCCACGCCGATCCCGCCAGCGCACGCGACTTCATTCTCGCCGACGCCAAGGACGCCGACATGGCGCGGGGGCTGGCCGCGACGGGCGTGGACCTCGCCAGCGGCCATCCGCGCTCGCTCGCCGACTACCGTGATCAGATGCGCGAGATCGTTCGGCAGGGCCTCGTCGACATCATGTTGATGAGCGTCAGCACGAGCGAGCTGCTGACCGTGAAGGAGGGCCTGTTCGATGGCTCTGACGTGACGCCGGCGGTGCGCGCCAACGACAGCACCGACATCCATTTCGTTGGCGGCGGCGCCTACGCCGAGGGGCCTTCGCTGCCTTTCCGCACTGCGACCGTCGCGCAGATCCGAGGCGCCGGTGGCGTTGACCTCG
>Ga0209540_10003616_pt1 | contig 10463 bp, 7 predicted proteins | sample BarGraIncu01121A_FD_184501 | JGI IMG/M metagenome (GOLD analysis project Ga0209540, IMG submission 184501) | Arctic peat soil microbial communities from Barrow, Alaska - Barrow Graham LP Incubations 011-21A (SPAdes) (version 2) | ecosystem: Environmental > Terrestrial > Soil > Wetlands > Peat... | reverse complement strand
AAAGAAATGCCTTCTATTCGTAAAGAACTTGGAGATTTATTATTACATGTGGTATTCTATGCCCAGATGGGTAGCGAAACCAATGATTTCGATATTTATGATGTTTGTAAATCGCTAAACGAAAAGCTGATTTACCGTCATCCGCATGTGTTTGGCGAAGTGGAGGCCAACAATGCTAAGACGGTAGAGCAAAACTGGGAGCAATTGAAGTTGAAAGAGAAAGGTGGAAATAAAACCGTCCTTTCCGGTGTGCCCGATGCGCTTCCGGCTCTTATCAAAGCGCACCGCATTCAGGACAAAGCCCGCAGTGTGGGTTTCGACTGGGAAGAGCGTGAGCAAGTCTGGGGCAAAGTGCAGGAAGAGATTGATGAGTTCAAAGTGGAAGTTGCGGCAATGGACAAAGACAAAATGGAAGCCGAGTTTGGCGATATGTTGTTCAGTCTGATAAATGCTGCACGACTGTACGATATAAACCCCGAAAATGCGCTGGAACGTACCAATCGCAAGTTTATCAGTCGTTTTAATTACCTGGAATCCAAAACTCTTACTGTAGGAAAGAATCTGAAAGACATGACTTTGGCCGAGATGGATGTGATTTGGGACGAAGCGAAGAAGGAAGAGAGAAAGAACCCCTAACCCCTGAAGGGGAACTTTGAAGATTGGGTTCTATTTAAAATTCATATTGTACTTAAGTAATGGAAACTATATAATGTCGTATTTCTTAATTCTTCCACTTTCGTGTGAATTTGTGAAATTCGTGGTTTAATGATTATTTAAAAACCACGAATTGCACGAATTCCCACAAATTAATTCGAGAAATAATTTGTGGGAATATGAATTGTCACGAATGAATATACGACATTTAATTGTTCGTCCTACTTAATTCTATTCTGTTTAATAAAAATACGACAACAATGGAAGAACATAATCATGAAGAAGACGAAAAAAACGAATCGAAAGAAAGTTTACGGGAACAATTGGGTGTTGATCCGGATGAATTATTGGAAACAGTAGCGAAATTTTCTGAATTATATCGCAAGTTTGTTTTGTTGCAATTTCCATTGACGGCTGACCTGAAGGAAAAACTGAAAGAATTGTTCGAAAAGCAATATCCCGGAATAAAGCCTTATATTCAAATGTGGCATGTAAACTGGGTATTCGAAGCCATGGAAGGAGTTGCCAATACTTTGTCCATACGGTTAGTGGATTTCTTCGAGAAAGTGGAGAAAGGAGAAAATTTTAAGGATGGATTTGATGATTATGATCAATATGTGGAGTTATTCGCTAAACCTTACGAAGCACGTAAAAGGGTGATTGAATACGACAAGTTGAAACTCGACGCCGAAAAGTTGAGGATATATGAACAGGTTGTTGAAGAGTCATATCAGGAGGATTTGATAGGATTCAAACAACTGAACCTGGAGAGGAATGAATTTCTGAATGTTGTACATATGCAGATGCTTCGATATTTTAGTGAACAGACCGAGACATTTACTCCTGATCAATGGTTACATTACGATATCTTAGTAGGGATGAGTTGGGAGGATTATTTTGATGATTGTAAAGAATTAAACTACTATCTGATTAAAAAAAACATGCAGGAATATCCCGGTTTGGATTATGATCATTTTTTATTGAAGCAAAGCGAAAAGTATCGTGAAGAATCAGCGCACAAAAAATCAATTAAAGGAGAATGAGTCTTAATTGAGCCCTAAACTTTTGGAATGTCAACAAAAAACGGATTTTTGAGCTTAAAACTTTTGGAATGTTAGCAAAAAACGGATTTTTGAGCCCAAAACTTTTGGAAATGCCTCAAAAAACAAATTTTTGAGGCTAAAACTTTTGGAATGTTAGCAAAAAACGAAATTTTGAGGCTAAAACTTTTGGAATGTCAACAAAAAACGAATTTTTGAGGCTAAAACTTTTGAATTGTCAACAAAAAACGAATTTTTGAGGCTAAAATTTTTAAAATGTCAAAGAATGACGAATTTTTACGACTAAAAAATTTAATATGTTAGCAAAAAACAAATAAAACCTTAGTTATAATCTGGGATTATAAATAAATTAGTGATGCGAATCAGGAGTTTCGTGCTTACCATTCTATTTATAATGAGTTATTTCCCGTAGGGAATATATATCAATAGAAAATGAAAAACAGATACAACGAATTCCCCGTAGGGGATAAATAGACTAAACTGTGAATGTCCTACGGACAATAAATATGCACATTTGTTTATTCTATGGATATATAAGTCCTACGGACTATTTTCAATGAATCAAAACCATTAACTACCTACAAACCTTAACTGTTAACTATCAATTTTCAACTGTCAACTAAAAAAATGCTTTATCCAGACCATTTCGAACAAAAAATAGCTTTTACCACTATTCGCCAATTGTTGAAAGACAAATGCGTGAGTACTTTGGGTGAAGAAAAAGTAGATGAAATACAATTTTCGTCGGACTATACTGATGTGATGCGCTTACTTAGTCAGACCGACGAGATGCTGCGCGTGCTCACTACCGATGCCGACGAACTGCCTATCGGCGACTTTTACGATGTGCGTCCGGCTTTGTCGCGCGTGCGGGTGGAAGGTCTGTTTCTCGATGAGCTGGAGGTTTTTGATCTTCGGCGGGCGTTGGAAGCTGTCCGGTTGCTGGTTGCTTTTCTGACCAAGCACGAAGCGGAAGTTTATCCACATTTGCATGAGTTGGTGAGTGACGTTGAAACCTTTCCTTTGATTGTCAATCGGATTGATGCCATTCTGAATAAATTCGGGAAGATAAAGGACAATGCTTCGCCTGAGCTTGCCCGGATACGAAAAGATATTTTTCAGGTACAAAGTGGTATTTCACGCACGCTCAATTCCATTCTGCGTCAGGCGCAAGCCGATGGTTATGTGGAAAAAGATGTGGCACCCACCATGCGCGAGGGGCGGTTGGTTATTCCCGTTTCGCCGGCTTTTAAGCGCAAGGTAAACGGTATTGTGCACGATGAGTCGGCCACCGGAAAAACGGTTTTTATAGAACCTCAACAAGTAGTAGAGGCCAACAACCGCGTCAGGGAACTGGAAGGGGAGGAGCGTCGGGAGGTAATGCGTATTCTGGTGGACTTTACCAACTTTGTGCGTCCGTATACCGAATCTATTTTCTCTTCGCAATATTTCCTGGGTCAGATTGATTTTTTGCGCGCCAAGGCTCTTTTCGGCATAGATATCAAAGCTATTAAGCCACGGGTCGACGATTGCTGTCAGCTGGAATGGGCGAAAGCCATTCATCCTTTACTATTCCTTTCGCTCAAAAAACAAGGAAAAGAAATTGTTCCGTTGGATATTACATTAAACGAGAAACAGCGTATTCTGCTTATTTCGGGCCCGAACGCCGGTGGTAAATCGGTCTGCCTGAAAACGGTGGTGCTGCTGCAATACATGCTTCAATGCGGACTGCTGGTGCCGTTGCACGATAGTAGTCGTGCCGGTATTTATGAACGACTGTTTATTGATATTGGCGACGAACAATCTATTGAGAATGATCTTTCCACCTATAGTTCGCATTTGCTGAACATGAAGTTTTTTATCAAAAACAGCAATCCTAAAACTTTGTTGTTGATTGATGAATTTGGAACGGGGACAGAACCTATGATTGGTGGAGCTATTGCGGAAGCCACCCTGGAACGATTCAACCAAAATCTGGCTTTTGGGTTGATAACCACGCACTATACCAACCTGAAGCATTATGCCGAAGATGCCGAAGGTATTGTAAACGGAGCCATGCTGTATGACCGTCAGCACTTGCAACCGCTTTTCCAACTGAGTATTGGTAATCCCGGGAGCTCATTTGCCATTGAAATAGCTCGCAAGATTGGCTTGCCCGAAGACCTGATTGCCGAAGCTGCCGAGAAAGTGGGAGCGGAGCACCTGGATTACGACAAGCACCTGCAGGACATTGTGCGCGACAAACGTTATTGGGAAAACAAACGCCAACAAATTCGTCAGAAAGAGAAGCGGTTGGAAGAAACGCTGGCTAAGTACGAAGAAGAGATGGCTGGTATGGATAAGCAGCGTAAGGAAATTACGAACAAAGCGAAAGATGAAGCCAAAAACTTGTTGAACGAAGCCAATGCTAAGATTGAAAATACCATACGCCAGATAAAAGAGGCCGACGCCGAAAAGGTTCGAACGCAATTGGTAAGAAAGGAGTTGGATGATTTCAAGGCAAAGATAGGCAAAGAAGAAACCCCTAAATCCCCTAAAGGGGACTTGAGGAATGCGAATCCGAAGCTTCAGCTAAACAGAAAGGCAGATACAAAAAAGGCGGAACGAGCTACGTCAAATGCTGAACACGAAACCATGAAAATAGGTTCCAACGTTCGTATGAAAGGACAAACGGCTACCGGAACCATTATTGAAATGCAGGATAAGCAGGCATTGGTGGCTTTCGGTAATCTGAAGTCGACAGTGAAGCTGAACCGGCTGGAAGCTATCAGCAATAATCAGTTAAAGAAGGAAGCACGTAAATACGAATCGCTGGGCAATACGGCTACCGACGAAGTTCGTCAGCGCAAGCTGACGTTTCAGTCGGAAATAGATGTGCGCGGTATGCGTGGCGACGAAGCGTTGCAGGCTGTGATGTATTTTATCGACGATGCCGTGATGGTAGGTGTGGCATCGGTTCGCATCCTGCACGGAACAGGTACCGGTGCGTTGCGCCAGATGATTCGTCAGTATCTTGGAACCACTCACGGCATCCGGACGTATCGCGACGAACATATCCAGTTTGGTGGTGCCGGTGTTACGGTGGTGGAGTTTGAGTGAGGATCCCTGTTTTCGAATGTGGAAGATGGTTTATACTTTTTGTTCTAATTTAGTCAGGTAGTTTCGTTTTGTATTATAGTTCAATAAGTAGGCTCTTTTGCAAGGTTCATTCAGAAAAGAGTTAGACAATAAAGATTCGACTTTGGGCTGCTTTTCTAAAAAAGGAGCTATCAATTTCTCTATACGATTTTCAGCAATTCCTATTCTTCTTCCAAACTCAATAAAATCAGTTTTATGTGCATGACCTGTTATTCTAGACTTTCCGGACTTATATGAATCGGCAAATAATCCTTTGTCTAAAGCAAAATCAGTGTCGTCCACGTGCAATCTGGTGTTGATTAAGTCGTAGGCCGGACTGAGTATATAATCACCTGCGGGAGTTTCTAATAGTGAAAAGTTCTTGAGGTGCGCGTCTCCGTTGCTAAACAGATAATTGAAAAGGATTAATGAAAAATATCTCTCGATTTCAATACGCCAGGCTGGGACATATTTTTGTATCAGATAACCCAATTCTTCGTAACTATAATTGTATTTAAAATTTGCACCTGCATTATCTTTTGTTTTGCCGGCCAGCGTTGCAAAATCTTCTTTGCCCCATTTCTTTCCGTCGGGTTTTACATCAAATCGTTTTGTTATATAAGCTGGCGTTCCGTCTTTGAAAAATATCAGGGCATTTGCAGCTGTTTTTAGTCCATAAACCTGAGAGGCAATTTGCATGGTCAGGTGCTCGTTTGCCGGAACCTGATCTACTTTCTTTAAGTCGCGCGGTATAGGTTTTAAGATATATGTTCCATGTTCACCTTCTTTGGTCAGTCTGAGAATATTCTTTTCGAGTATAAGACTAATTTTTTCCTGAACTCCCGAGATGGATATGCGTTTGCGATTTTCCATGAACATTTCTTCAACAGATTCATCCAGTCTTGGTTGCTCGTAAGGTAAAACATGACTCACTTTTTTGTTATTGAATACATTCCGCAGGCAGCCGGGACTGTAGGTCTTGAAACCTTCAGCCAATGTTCCCGGGCAACAATTTATCTTTTCTAAGTCCATTTATAATAATGCTTTTACGGTTATAGCTCCAATTGTATCGAATTGAGCTGTTTGCATTAATAACCCGAAGTGGTCATCTTCATCTATTTTCCATTGGAGACTTTGTAATTTTCGGTTTACTCCTTCGCTCAGCATGTTGAAAAATAAAGGAAATAAGTACTCGGATCTGTATTCTTTTTGTGTTTTGGGTAACGTTAAGCTAATAGATGGCATATCGGGATCGTTATAATAATCATCATCATAACGAAACACATAGCTTCCGGGGTTTTCTTCTGATAAGATACCCGCCAAAAACTCATTTCGGTAAACTGCCGCTTTTCTCATTTATTTTTTCACTTCAAGTTTCATCTCAAGTCCTAAAACATCTGCTAATTTGCTGATAGAATTCAATGTCGGATTTCCTTTTCCGCTTTCGATGGCTTTCAGGGTTCTTAGACTCACAGTTGCAACTTCTGCCAGATAGTCCATCGAAATCCCGAGTTCTTCACGCCTTTGTTTAATCGTTTGGGCCAGATTCATCTTATTATTATATATTATTATCCGTATTTGTGCAATATATTGCCTTTTGAGTACAAATATAGTAGTTGTTTTTGAAATAATTCAATATTGGTGTAATATATTGCACCGATTAACGCTAAACGATGTGTAAATCCATGAAATTAGAATAAAAGTGTAATCTATTACACTAATGGTAGGTGTAAAAACAGAGAGAATCCATTTAGTAATTCTAAATGGATTCTTCCTTAGTCTGTTATCTTACAGTTAGTGTAGTGCGGTTTATTTCTTGTCCAACTGTCCGAAAACCTTTTTCAATAAATCGTTTACACGGGCTGACGGATTGCTTCTGATTGCTTTTTCTTCGTCGGCTACCTTTATAAAAAGTGCATCCAGCGCTTTTTCAGTAACATAGTTTTCCATGTCAACATTCACTGTTTTCATGCCGTAGATGGAGCCAGCTGTGGTTTTGGCAACTTTGTTGTAGCCGGAACTTAAGGTATTCCATGTCTCAGTGGTGGATGCATTGGCCACCAATGGTTTGTCGAGCGATGTCTTTACTTTGGGAGCAAAAGCAGCTTTCAATTGTGAGTAGGTGGTCTTGCGCAGGTATTCGGTGGCGGCATTATTGTTTCCAAATAAAATACCGACAGCATCAGTAACACTCATATTGGTAATGGCCGTTTTAAATATAGGAGTAGCTTCTTTTACAGCGTCTTCGGCTGTACGATTCATGGCAAGTACCGTTTTGTCTACTAAGCCCTGACCGCCCGGAACCATCTTGATGTTCTTCATGATTGGTTGCGCTTCAGGTGGTAAAAGTAATTTCAGCGCTTCATTTTTATAAAACCCATTTTCAGCTCCAAGATTTGCTACAGCTTTTTCTATACCTACTGTGAGCGAATTTTTCAGACCAGCTACGTTTTCGGTGTTTGATACTGATTTAGTAGAGGTGCCGGATAGCGATGTTGGAAGTTTAGAGACGATTTGTTTAAATTGACCACACACTGAGATACTCAGGCCAAGTGAGGCGAGTAAGATTAGTTTTTTCATTTGATTTTTTGTGTTTACTTTTGCATTTACTTTTGACAAAAATACTACTTTTTTGCCGGATATAATTCAACGCTAATTATGTCTCTTTATTTCGAACAATTTTGAATTTGAGGCGTTAATAAGGGTATAAAATCAATCATTATAAAACAAATTTTATAATTAAAACAAAGATGAGTAAAATTGAAAAAATCGTTGCCCGCGAAATACTTGACTCGCGCGGAAACCCCACTGTAGAAGTAGATGTTTTGTTAGAGTCAGGTGTCATTGGGCGTGCTGCGGTTCCTTCTGGAGCTTCAACCGGAGAAAACGAAGCTATTGAATTACGCGATGGTGATAAAAGTCGCTATTTGGGTAAGGGTGTTCAAAAAGCTGTTGCCAATGTGAATAACATTCTGGGCCCTGCATTAATTGGTGTCAGTGCTTTGCAACAACGTGCCATCGACAAATTGCTGATTCAGTTGGATGGAACGAAAACAAAATCGAATCTGGGTGCCAATGCTATTCTTGGTGTTTCGTTGGCAGTAGCTAAAGCTGCAGCATCGTATCTGGATTTGCCTTTGTACCGCTACATTGGTGGTGTAAATACTTTCGTATTACCCGTCCCAATGATGAACATTATCAACGGTGGCTCGCACTCCGATGCACCTATTGCTTTTCAGGAATTTATGATTCGTCCCGTTGGTGCAGTTTCTTTTAAAGAAGGCTTGCGTACCGGTGCCGAAGTATTCCATTCGTTGAAAAAGGTACTTCACGATCGTCATCTCAGCACGGCTGTAGGCGATGAAGGTGGTTTTGCTCCAACACTTAAAGGAACGGAAGATGCACTGGAATCAATCATTACTGCCATCGAAAAAGCCGGTTACAAAGCTGGAAAAGATGTGACTATCGGTTTGGACTGTGCTTCTTCAGAATTTTACAAAGATGGCATTTATGATTATTCAAAATTTGAAGGACCTACCGGTGTTAAGCGTACTTCTGCTCAGCAGGTTGATTATTTGGCAGAGTTGGTAAGCAAATATCCGATTGATTCTATTGAAGATGGTATGAGCGAAGGCGACTGGGATGGCTGGAAATTATTGACCGATAAACTGGGCAGCAAAATTCAGTTGGTAGGCGATGATTTATTTGTAACCAATGTTGATTATCTGAAAAAAGGTATTGATTTAGGCTGTGCCAATTCTATTCTGATTAAAGTAAATCAAATCGGTACCTTGTCCGAAACATTGGATGCCATTGAAATGGCTCACCGTGCCGGTTATACCTCGGTTACTTCGCACCGCTCGGGCGAAACCGAAGATGCTACCATTGCCGACATTGCTGTTGCAACTAACTCAGGACAAATCAAAACGGGTTCGCTAAGTCGTTCCGATCGTATGGCTAAGTATAATCAGTTGCTTCGTATCGAAGAAGAATTAGGTGACTTAGCCGTTTACGGTTATAAAAAATAAACCCTCTAAATTTCCTGCCGGAAATTTAAATACTTAAATGAAGCCACCTGACAAAAGGGTGGCTTTTTTTTGTCCGACTTTTTCAGTTTTTTTTACGAACAGATTCTTCTCCGTTAATGCGCGTTAAGCTCAAAAAAATGAAGGTTAATTATATTCAAATATCTATTCGAATTTAATTTTCAGGAATGACTTTTGATTATTTTCGCAATAGAAACATGCTGTTTAGCGTAATGAAGAAATAAAGCTATAACCAAATTATTAATTTAAATTGAAAAATATGAATGCAACAAAAAGAATGAAAACGCTCGGCTTTTTCGGTTTAGTCGTTGCGGTAAGTGTGGCGACAAATCTGACTACTAATTTAGTTTCGCAAAAGCGGGACAGTTTAAATTCGTCGGAGACTCAACTTCCGGTTACCTATGCTAAATTTGCTCATGCGGCTCATGCAATGGAAACTGATTTTACAGTTGCCGCCGAATTAAGCATACATGCAGTGGTTCATGTAAAAACCAAAACGCCAATGAAGGTTCAGCAGTTTGGAGGGTTTCAAAACGATCCGCTTTTTGATTACTTCTTCGGGCGACCTCAGCAAAATCCCAGATCGAAAAAGGATGACGATACTCCGATGCAGGAAGGTGTTGGTTCCGGTGTAATCATTACCAATGATGGTTATATCGTAACGAATAATCATGTTGTGGATGGTTCTTCGGAGATTGAAGTAACGCTGAATGATAAGCGTACGTTTAAAGCAAAATTGATTGGAGCAGATCCCAACACCGATATTGCTTTGATTAAAATAGATGCAGAAAAACTGCCGGTGATTGCATTCGGCAATTCTGATTCGCTGAAAGTGGGTGAGTGGGTATTGGCGGTTGGTAATCCGTTCAATCTGACTTCTACTGTTACTGCTGGTATTGTGAGTGCCAAGGCGCGTAATATCAATATTATTAATACCAAAATGCCGATTGAATCGTTTATTCAAACCGATGCAGCTGTAAATCCGGGAAATAGTGGAGGAGCTTTGGTAAATACGAGAGGTGAATTGGTAGGTATCAATGCAGCGATTGCTTCTCAAACAGGTTCCTATGCCGGTTACGCTTTTGCAATTCCGGTGAGCATTGTTCAGAAAGTGGTCTCTGATATTCGTCAGTATGGTGTGGTACAGCGTGCGTTGTTGGGAGTAAAAATCAAAGACATTGACAGTAAGTTGGCTAAAGAGAAAAAATTGAAAACACTGGAAGGTGCTTATGTCGAAGAAGTCAATAATCAGAGCGCTGCAAAAAGTGCCGGAATAAAAGAAGGAGATGTTATCAATAACGTAAATGGAGTACCTGTGAAATCGCGAGCTGAGGTGCAAGAGCAAGTTGGTCGTTACCGCCCCGGCGATAAAATAACTGTTACTGTTGTAAGAGGCGATTCGGAAGAAAAACTGAAAGTTGAACTGAAAAACAGTCAGGGCAATTACGGAGTTGTATCATCGCAGGATAGTAAAGACTTGCTTGGAGCAACCTTTAAAGATGTTGATGCTAAGATAAAAGATAAATTAGATCTTGATTCTGGCGTTGAAATAAAATCGTTGACAAAAGGTAAATTGGCCGATCCG
>Ga0209540_10003614_pt1 | contig 10465 bp, 18 predicted proteins | sample BarGraIncu01121A_FD_184501 | JGI IMG/M metagenome (GOLD analysis project Ga0209540, IMG submission 184501) | Arctic peat soil microbial communities from Barrow, Alaska - Barrow Graham LP Incubations 011-21A (SPAdes) (version 2) | ecosystem: Environmental > Terrestrial > Soil > Wetlands > Peat... | reverse complement strand
ACTTATTTAAAAACCGGTGAATATCCTATAAAAGCATAGAAAAATACTCTCACATCATATTCTTGATATGAGAGTATTCTTTTTAAACCTCTTTATTTAAAATGTCCTTGACATAGGATCCACTTTAGTATATAGCTTAGGTCTACCCTCTTTAAAATCTTCTTTAGTTTTTGCAATTGCTTTACCTGTTTGGGTACGTTCAATAATTGTGTTACGCTCCATCTCGGCAACTGCTAATAGTGTGGTTAAAAAAAATTTACCCATACTTGTATTCTCTAGCAGTCCAATATTAATTACATGGACAGATATTCCTTTATTAAATAGATTTTGAACTATACTAATACCCTCTACAGTATTTCTAGCTAATCTATCCAACTTAGTAACCACTAAGGTATCTCCTTGTTTTAAATCATTTATTAATTTATTGAATATAGGTCTATCTGTTGTAGTTCCTGTATACTGTTCTACTCTAATTTCTGCACCATCATATCTATCTAATATATCCCTGGTTTGAATCTCTATGGAATGACCTTCTTTTAATTGCCCTTTTGTACTTACTCTTGCATAGCCTATTATCATGAATCATAACTCCTTTTCATCGCCTTGTTTTGACCATTAGTTCTGACACCACTCAACGCCTTGATTATACGTCAACATTTTGTTGGTGTCAATACTGTTAAGTTATGACATTGAAAATTTATACATTTTCTTATAGGGGGTTGTGTAGTAATGGGACAGAAACGGCAATAGAATTACCATATTAATCCATGATATTTGTAACAAGCATAAGCGTATTCTACGTATACGAGACGGTAAATTAAACGCTCGTTTATTTTACTTTCTCATTGGGTAAATGTAAATAAGAAGATAAGCCATTTGAATAGTAAATAAACTTAGTAAATAATTCATAGTAAATATATCGACTAATTTAACCATTTAATTTACCATATTAATATAGATTACTATGAAGGTATGTTTGAATCATGGCATTTGTGTCGCAGGTTCACTTAAACTTGGAACTATAAATCCTACAAATCTTATAAAAATGTTACAAAGAGGTGGGAAACCAACTATGCTTGGTCGTGCAATGGGCAAACTCGGAGCTGAGGCCATTGCAACCAATAGATAAAAAGCTATTTGGTAAGAAACGGTAATTCTATTGCCGTTTCTGTCCAGTTACTACACAACCCCCTTATACATTAGAGTTATAGCCACTATTTAATATTAAAAATAAAAAGAGCAGAAATTTCTGCTCTTGATGACCCAATATAAGAATATCATTATTTTCTGTGCTTATTCCGGTTTTCTGTTCCATTACTACACAGCCCCTTAATAGAAAAACATGATAATATTCAGGAAATGTTAGATTGGTACAATAAGCAAAGAAACGTCATAGAAGTGGATTTAAAAGAGCTAAAAATAAATAGTGATAAATTGCATGGGGATATAAAAACTACTATTGTGAGGTTATATACGGATGTCTGGGAACAATTCAGAGTGTTTATGAATGAATACAGTGAGTTTAAATCTATGGATTTAATAAGTATGTCCTTAGTTGAATATATGGAGCGGTACAAAAAACGTTAACAAATCATTATAAATACAGGACAAGAGGAATGGAAGTGGTCAATTAATATAGTAAAAACATTTGTATATTAATTGACAAGGTGTCCGTTGCTCTTGTCCTTTCTTTTATTTGGTATTCAAAATGTAATATAGACCTTATTTGAACTATTCCATTCTATTCCACATCGGACATATTAAAAAATATAATATTCCTAATATTATTAAGGAAACTATCATATTCATAATTGCAGCTAATACAGAATGTGGGGAAGTTATAAAACCTGATATTATTGAAATCAAGTTAACAGCTGTATATAAGTACGCTCCCAATTTTTTCCACTTAAATATAAGTATAAGACCTATAAGTTGAATTAAACTTAAAATCGTTGTTCCTAATACATAGGAATTAATTAATCCTTCGGATTCTCTTGAACTTGTATATATAAATTGTAGTGTACTTAAACTATATATTACGATTAATACCAATAAAGCTGAGGTTAACCATATTCCCCTTTGTTTGTTGCCCTTGACCATTATTTTTCCTCCTCTTTAATATTTGATTATTAATATTTTTATAAGTATCACACTATATAACATATAAACAATAATAAGATATGTATAGATATATATGTTTATAGTTGAACTTTAAGACGTTGTGTACCCAACATATATAAGGAATTTTTTCCCGCCCCCACGGAAAGGGAGATTGACACTATTAAGGTGTCTAATCAATATAAGTCTGAATCACAACAGTAGCAATTTTATGAACATCTACGCGTAAATCTAAATGTATTTTACGTAGAGGTTCATAAAATTGCTACTGTTATACTTTACGATTCAGAGAAATATTGACTAGACCCCATTAAACAATATACGTTTCAAAAAATATTTTATTGCTTTTATATAGATTTTAATGGTAATATATGTATATAAATACATTATACGAGGAGGAGATTATAAATGAATAAGCGATTTAAAAATTTATTGTCAATATTATTAATTACTGGTTTAGTATTATCTTCAAATCCAACTGCTTTTGCAAGTCAAAACAATAAAGTTGATAAAAACATTCTAAAAGCTGAACAAATTCAATCTACTAAAAAAATTGCTTTACTTGATTCTCAAAAAAAAGAACTTATTAATTGGTTAACAAGTAACGGTGTAGCTAATGCTACTCAAAAGAATCTTTTTAATAAATTAGAGCAAGGTATTATGTGGGATTCGTTAATAAAGGCAAAACCTGTTAAAACAATTGAGTTAGCAGGACATTCCACTAAAAGTATTTATGCGGATGGTTCAATATCAATATCAAGCATAGATTTTAATGATGCTAAATTAAATGATGTGGCATTAAATGCTTCTCAAATACAAAACCTATCGATACAATCCTCAAATACTACCGCTCCAATTGGTACCTATAAAAACATAAAGGTAGCAATGGCTTATGGTTTTTTCAATGCGGATTTTACTGCTAATTTTACGCTTGTAAGAAATGGAATGGATAGAATTGATGCAGTTAATAATAAACACGTTTTAGCTATTTGGCCAGTTAGTTACTCTGAGTTAACTTTAGGGATAACACAAAAATATGAAACAAGAGCACATCATGCACAAGGTACATTATCTGTTATTATAAAGGCCGCAGGTGGTAGTACACAATATAATCTATATATATATGTGGGTAGTGATTTCTATTATAAAATGAATAGTTAAAAGTGGAGGTAAAATTTAAAACTTTTTTGTTCATTTTTAATACTTTTATAGTTTGTGGTGTACTATTATATATAGGGGTCTGTGTATCAATGGAACAGAAAATTACAACTTAATTACATTAAATGGCACTAATTATTGCCTTTTTATCTCGTATTCTAATTGAAATGATTTTTGCGCCACTTTTTTCAGTTGTTAAAAAGGTAGTTTAGATAGTAAACCGACTAAATCTTAATCAAAAGTGTCACAAAAGTCGAGTTTTATGACTCTTTTATATAATTTTAAATTATCCGAATAAGTTTTGAATCAATAACATTAGTTAATTAACTATATTTGGATATTTGTTGTAATTTTCTGTTCTGTTACTACATAGACCCCCTGTACCCCATTAATGTTAATTCGCATCTTTCTACTATGTTGACACAAGTAAACCCATATTGATATTCTGAAAGTAACACAATACCAATTGAGTTACTTTCACATTGAGCCTATTGGCCATTCTTTACTATTATATAATTCATCTTAAATCTCTATTTTATTTTATTGATAATTTCAGTAATTAAATTAAAAGTTTGTTCCATTTCTTGATAGTTATCTATTATTCCGTTAATTTCCAAATATAAAATATTTTCATTAGAATTGTTTCCTTTTCTAATTTCTAGACAGAATAAATCTTGCGAACTTATCAAATTAATAATTTCATCATTTTTAAATAATTCATTTAAAACATTTTTATTATTAGTTCTTAGTATAAATTTATTAAATATTTCATTATTAATTTTTATATTCTCAAGTTTATTTAAATATATAAACGGGGTATATATGCTTCCTTTTTTCCTTAATTTAAAAACAAAATTACTTTTTGTAACATAAGAAGCTGTTACTTGTGTATTTATACCTCGTTTATCATTAGCTCTCCTGTATGCTCTATAACATATAGTATCTTCACCATTTTTTATTTTTATATTTTGATCCTTTATTATATTTCCATTTTCAAATATGCCATTGTTATCCAAAGCAAATTTTCTCCATACAGCAGAACAAGTCCATCCGAATACATCTGATATACTTGACTTATTAATATCCAATATAAAATCACTCCTTGTCAAATTTAGTGTACTTGCTTGTATACCAATTAATTTTGCTCGTTTAAATCATAAATAGAAAATTATTCATTCTCAAGCATTTCATTTTTTCACCTTTAAATATGATATTTTACTCCCAAAGCAACATGATAAAAAGAAAAAAACATAAGCACCTATAAAAAATAAAATTTTATAATTAGGAAATAAAAAGTTTTTGTAATTCAGCCCTACAAATATCGCTGTCAATCCTACACAAATATTTCTCAAGGAAATTATTTGTGTAGGATTCAGTTTACCCAAAAATGTTTGATATTGATTTTCCGTATTAAGTTGCATCTTATAGACTAAAAGAGAAATAATAATTGATAAATCAACTATAAAAATAATAATCACTATTGGTATATAATAAATTCCCTTGCCAATGTAAATTATAAATATCAAACCAAAAACGAATGTTGATAAAATCATTGAAGCTTTTATCGCCTCTAAAAAACCCTGTGATTGCCTCTCGTCTTTTTTTGTGATACATACTGCTATCAACGGATAACAAACCAGTATAAATACAATTACGGCAACATCGGTAAATACATTAATCATCTGCTAACCCCTCCTCAGTTATCTTAAATACTTCGTCAACACTCTTACCAAAATAGTTTGAAATTTTACAAGCCAATTTTAAAGAAGGGTTAAATGTTCCTCTCTCTATTTCAAGTATTGTACCTCTTGAAACACCTATCTTTTCTGCTAATTTCTCTTGTGTAATCTCATATTCTGCTCTTAAAACCTTTATTTTAGTTTTAAATATTTTTATTTTATCCATTAGCATACACCATTTCCTTTTCAATATAAATTGAATATATTCACAGTATCACATACGATTTTTAATGTCAAGTATACAATACATTTTGTGTTGTATATGCTTCATTTTAAAAAGTTGGTTTATTCATAATAAACAGCATTCAACCTGTCACCAAAGTTAAATGATCTAAAGTAATAAAAACGATTTGATCTTCTGAAAGTAACACAAGTGTAATTGTGTTACTTTCACATTGGGGCTATTGCCTATTCCTTAAAAATTTCATTTTGAATGTAACAGAACGTATTGACTTGTTACGTTCAATGTATTAAAAACACTCAATTTTTTAAAGCCCTACTCAATGGATCTTATATTATCCAATGATTAGAGCTTATCAATATTTAAACCATTTGATTATTTTTTTGAAGTTTGGCATACATAGTTTCCTGCTGCTTCGTTGTGAACTGGAAGTATATTAATGTGTTTGTCACCGATTTATGGCCTAAATAGTATTGCAGCTCTTTTATGTCAATCTCTGATTCCGCCAAGTGAACCGCAGCAGTATGTTTCAAAGTATGAAAATGGTATTTTTCTATATCACTTATTTTAGCTAAATGACAATATTTCTTCATCAAAACGTCTAAAGTTTTTCGAGAGATCGGTTTTTTCTCCTGGCTTAAAAACAAAATTTGTTGATTATCATTGATCTCATTTTGCCTAATATATTTGTTTAAGATCTTAATAGTTTCTAAATCTAATCTTAGGGTGTTATTATTGCTCCCTTTAAGCCTATGGCAATACATTTCACCCCTTGTCCTATTATAATCCTCAAGTTTTATTAATCCAACCTCAGAGGCTCTTAAGGCGCATCTATATGCCACTCTAAAAATAGCCAGATTTCTTAATGAGTGTATGCTATTATCTTTTTCTATAAATCTAAAAACCGTTTTCATTTCCACCTGAGTAAGATATTTTACTTTCTCTTCATTTTCTTTCATCATATTTTAGCACCCCATTTCAAAAGATAGACCTTTTAACTATTATGTCTATATTTGAAATGCCATGTTAGCCATTTATAATTCAAGCACTAATCCACTTTCATAAAAGTATAATGGCATAAGCTGGACATTACATTGAATAAATATTATTAAAGTGATCTATATTTGAGTAATAAATAATTCTTTCAAAATAAAAGTAATTGGAGATAATACCTTTTTTATTTAATTTATTTGATAATTATAAAATATATATTAATGTTTGGGATCTATATTAATACTAATTGATTCTGTAAATAAAAAGAAATTTTATAGTGATATAAAGGTGAATTTTACTTTTTTCTACAAAATATAAAGGAAAATTATGAATGTTTGTTGAATTATGTAAAGATAGCGTGTTATAACTGCTAATATGTTAACTTTACATAATGTCTATAATCGGAAGTTGAAAAATAAAAAGTTAACGGGGATATGTCGAACCTGTAAAATATGGTTCAGTATCAACTGAGATTGTCTGACATCTTCCAAAAATTTAGGCAGTTTTTGCTGCTAAATAATACTTAGTGGCTATTCACCGCTTATGAATTGAATAGCTTTCAATATATAAATTGATAATATATTTAGGAGGAAAATTATGACTAAAGAGTATAATTTATACCAAATTGATTCATTCACTAAGGAGAAATTTGCAGGAAATCCAGCTGGAGTAATAACAAATGCTGATGGATTAACTCCAGATGAAATGCAGAAAATAGCTAGGGAACTTAATAATTCTGAAACAGCTTTTATTCTATCATCAAATAATAATGGGTATGATGTTCACATACGGTTTTTCACTCCAACAAATGAAGTACCAATTTGCGGGCATGCAACTATAGCAGCTCACTATGCACGTTCTATTGAAAATAAGCTTGTTACTTCTAGGGTTTATCATAAAACTGGTGCCGGAATTTTACCTGTTGATATAGTAAAAGAAAATGGTGATTATAAAATCATTATGACACAAGGGAAAATTGAATTTGGAGCAATTATTGATGAAATAAATATAAAAAATGTTATATTGGCGCTAAATATAAGTAGTAAAGATTTATTAGAAGATTATCCAATACAGATAGTTTCGACAGGTCATTCTAAGGTTATGATTGGTATAAAAAGCATTGAAACTTTAAACAAAATGAAACCAAATTATGATGCACTTTCTAAATTGAGCAACGATATTAAGTGCAATGGTTATTATGTTTTCACAGTTAATTCTCAGGATACCGATATTTTAGTACATGGCAGAATGTTTGCTCCTGCAATAGGCATTAATGAAGATCCTGTAACTGGTAATGCGAATGGTCCTTTGGGTGCATATCTGGTTCATCACAAATTGGTTAATCATAATAATTCTTTATTTAGATTCAAAGCTAAACAGGGTGAAGCTATAAACCGACCAGGGATTATCAACGTTGAGGTAAAAATAGAAAATAAAGAACCTGTAGAAGTTAAAATTTCAGGAAATGCTATAATAGCGTTTAAGTCCAATTTATCATTAGAATGATTATCCTAAATAACAATCAATTTAGATAACATGGTATAAAGTATTTGTTTTGATATTTACTAATCTAGTATTAATATAAGGATGGGAAAATAGTATATTTAAGTGAATATTTATGTCGCAATCGTTAATAACATAAGGAATAATACAGAAAATTTACATATGAAAAGAAGTCTTAAAATGGATTCAGTAATGTCATGTATATTAAATCGTAGAAGTATTCGGGCATATACTTCAAAAGAAGTAAGTAAAGATGCTGTTATGCAAATATTAACTGCGGCTAATGGGCTCCATCTGGTAACAATATGCAACATTGGAGGTTCTCTGTAGTAAAGAAATGATAAAAAAATATCTTCCCTTAGTGTATAGCATAATTGGGTGGAAAATACCCCTTGTTTGATAGCAGTCTTTCCAGATACCAAATCTTTAGACGATAAAATTCCAAGCATTTACTTGAAACATTTTCAATCAATAGGATCAGCGATACAAAATATGCTACTTGATGCACATGAACTTGGTTTAGGGACTTGCTGGATTGGAGAAATATTAAAAAATGAAGATAAGGTGCGAGGATTATTAGGAGTAATCGAAGGTAATGATACTGTATTAGAATCTTATAAAAGATATGTTATAATTTATTGAAGAGATAAATAGTAATTTGAACAGTAGTTTGAAATAAATAAAATTTATATAATTAGGAGAAATTATAAAATGAAAAGTACTAATATCTATGCTATCCATGGTTATACATCTTCCAGCCAAGCAGAATGGTTTCCATGGCTGAAAGAACAGTTTAAAAATAGTCCTGTTAAAATTGATATTCCCAATATGCCTGATTCCGGGGATCCACATCTTGAACCTTGGCTTAAGCATCTTCGTAAAAATGTTTTGAATATTGATGAAAATACGATATTTATCGGTCATAGTCTTGGATGTGTTACGGTACTGCGCTATATTCTCGAAAAAAACATAAAAATTAAAGGTGCAATATTTGTTTCAGGTTTTATAAATGAAAATCCGATGGATGAACAAACAGAAGGCCTTCAAGAATTTGTAGATGGATCACTTGACATTGCAAGAATAAAAAGTCTAATTTCATCAAGAATTGTTATTACTGCAACAGATGATGATATTGTTCCAACCGAAGCAACACAAAAATTAGCCAAAGCGTTAGATGCAAATCTTATTATTCTTTCATCAGGAAAACATTTTATTGCTCGTGATGGATATACTGATTTTCCTGTTTTATTGAATGAAATCCAGAAATTGATTAACAATTAATATTCTCATTGTAATTTTTTTTATTGCCGTTACTATATTCATAATGATAGAATTAACATTATCTGTGGTGTTAAAATTCCAATTTATAGGTGATTTCTTTGTTTTTTTATATTTAATAACTAAGCTATTAACAATGTGAAAGTAACACAATACCAATTGAGTTACTTTCACATTGAGGATATTAGCCATTATTTAAGCAGTGTAAATATACTCTATTTTTAAAACAGCTAAATAACAAACTTTGACTGTATAACTTACTTACGTAATTCATCCTTCATAAAATTAATTAATTTTTCTTTAATAGGATTGCCATATGTCTCTAAATTTTTTTCTCGATCAATAGGTGTGTCCTTTAGAACATGATTCATGCCATCTATAATAGGAGTTACTTTTTATAGAGCCATCAGCACTAATACAGTTCCTATCAGTTGGACCTGAACCTGCAATAATTAGAACCACGGGTACTGTAGTATCCCTCTTTGGTAAAGTAACGGTTCCATAAATAGTTCCTGTAGATGTTTGTAGTTGAATATCTTCTTCCTTAAACTGATTTATATTTTTTTTGAATATTATTACTAGGAAATACTGCACCAAGAAGTAACATGCTGATAGATACTATAAATGAAATTAATTTTGATTGAATAATCATAGAATCCCCCTTTAGGTATGAGTTATATTTGTTATTTCCTTATTAATTGGCATCAACAATTTTGTGATAAATAATATATGAATATACAATCGGAACAACTATCATTACTGCCAAAATAATTATGAAAGCTATCCCATTAAAAGTTACACCTATAACAGTTAATAATATATTTGCTATTCCTCCTATAACCCACATTGGTCCTGCCATTCTATGAGTTTTCCTCCATACTTCTTCATTTGCTAAAGTCCAAGGAGTTTTTATTCCCACAAAATAGTTATGCTTAAATCTCCCCATAACATTCCCTAGTAAAATAAATAACAATGAACCCATTATCTGTGTAAAATCTGGTGTATTAGCAATAGTGCCTGTGGCTATTAAAAGTGCATATGCTTCCATTCCAAGAAAAAATATAATTAATAGATACTTTAAATATTGGTAAGTTGCCTGAAATGCTTCATAATTTTTTCTTTTTGGATCTATATAAGGTAAAACAATAAATAATAAATACACTCCTAAATTTATCAAAGCTAATCCAAATGCTCCGAAAAATTTACTCCCATACCCATTAATTTGTCCATTTGAATTCCAATGTATAGGTATTCTGTTAGGAAGTGATGGATAGAAATAAACTCCAAGTGCAAATCCTACAAATATAAGAAATCCAAGAAAAAAAGAGAATACATCAACTTTGCTAAATAAAGTTCTTGAGGGAGCATCTTCAAATGGAGCAGAAACAGAAATGGCCCATCTATATGATTTTACCTATAAAGGATGTAACAGCTGTTTTGCATGTAAATTAATAAATGGTAATAGTTATGGGCAGTGTTGCATTAATGATGAAAT
>Ga0209540_10003613_pt1 | contig 10466 bp, 8 predicted proteins | sample BarGraIncu01121A_FD_184501 | JGI IMG/M metagenome (GOLD analysis project Ga0209540, IMG submission 184501) | Arctic peat soil microbial communities from Barrow, Alaska - Barrow Graham LP Incubations 011-21A (SPAdes) (version 2) | ecosystem: Environmental > Terrestrial > Soil > Wetlands > Peat... | reverse complement strand
CTGGGGTGTCTTCGGGGTCCGAGAGAGCGGAAGGGTCGCCGCGATCGGCGCAACCTTCTTCTTCACCGACTTCCAGACCGTCTTCTTCACCACCGGCTCCGGCTGCGGGACATCGTCGCGTGCGGGCAGGGCGACGCGAAGGTCGGCGGGAACCATCGAGTCGATCGCACCGACCAGCTGTGGCCCCCGCTCGTACATGGTGGGCTCGATCGGGTGCTCGAAGCCGTCACGGGTGATGACGACGCGGCCACCGTCGCCGTAGGCGAGCAGCAGCACGATCTCCGCCGCGGGGATGTCGAGGCCGGACTCGTGGTCGTACCGAAGGTGGATGAGGCTTGGCATCACGTACACCGCGCGGCTCGGACAGGCGCTGGACACCGACGCGTGAGCCGCTCGGCCCTCGCCGCGAGCGCGCCCGATCGCCGGCGCGTCGACGAGCATCCCGAACGGGTTGTCCATGTCGCTGCCGGCGGGCAGTCCGACGAGGTGACGGTCCTGGACCCGTACGGCCAGCTCCGCGACCTCGATGGGTGTGACGCTCTCGGCCTTCTTGAGCATGTCCAGCGGAGACAGCGCAGGCAGGCCCAGCAGATCGTCGATGGCGGCGCGCTGAAGGATCTCGAAGTGCTGCGATGGGTCGGAGACTAGGCGGCGCGTCTCGACGACGAGGTCGTCGAGCTCGTGCGGCATGGCGCCCGTACGCACGACGTCGCCGAGGGCGGCCTCGAAGCAGCCGTGGATGAAGTTCGCCGGTGTCTCCTCGGCCGACGCGGTCAACAGGACGGCCGAACGGACGTCGTCGAGGCGCGAGACGTGCGCCCTCACGGGTGGGTCGTTCGGACGCTGCTGGCGCAGTCGCCGGGTCGTGCGTTCGGCCACGACCTTGCCCAGGACGTATGCGACGCGGTCCTCCGTGACGACGCCCAGCAGCCCCACATCGGTGCCCGCGACCTCAGTCACGGCTGGGCGGCGCCTGGTCTGTACGGTCCGGTCCGGCGGGGACCAGCGCTCGTCCGATCCGACGGTCAGCTCGAGACCGTCAGGCACGACGCCGTCGAAGCAGATCGCCATGTTCTCCGCCGTGTACACGACCGAGGTGAACCAGCGCATCGTGCTGCTGTCCAGACGAGCCACCCCGTACTCCGGGAAGCCCGCGAGTCCGTACCCCTGCGCCCCTAGTTCGCGGCGCAGCAGCTGGCCGAAGATGTTGGGCGTACGGGCGAGGGCGGTGCGGGCGGCGGCGATCTGCGCCAGCTGATCGAGGTCGGGCTTGGTGAACCGGCCGATGGCCCACCTCACGCCGTCGGCGAGCTCCTCGGGTGCGGCATGGACGATGAGGCTGGTGTGGAGGCCGCGGACGCTGCCGCTGACGGTGATGCCATCAGGAGGAGCGACACACAGGGCGAGGTCCTTGGCGACGGACAACCAGCCGCGCGTCTCAGGGGTCTCGTCGGCGATGCCGGCGCGGATGATGATCGCCGCGCGCGTCGCGGGGCGCGGCGTTCCGGTCGACCAGGTCGGCACTCCGGTCACGTCGGACCGGATCCACAAGGACTCTTCGCCCACCGCACACACCTCCCGCGCACAGATCGCCCGCCAGGCGCAGTCTGCCGTCCGCGCGGGTGCCCAACCCCGCAACGTGGGATGAGTCTCATGAACCTCGATCAGGGTTCAGGCATGGCACGGCCACGGGCCCCTTGCGGGCACCCGTGGCCGGTGTCAGATGTGTCAGGCCTGGGCTGTCGGGTCAGGACCCTTGAGCGCCGTCCGCCGTGCGTAGTAGTCGTCCACGTCGATGTCGCCGTTCGCCAGTCTCTCGTTGAGCAGCTTGAGCGCGCTGAGGTACGGGTCGGACTCGGGGTTCGGCGCCATCGGCGCGAACGGGGGCATGTGCAGGTTGCCCTTGCGGTACTTCTTCACGAGCACGATCACCAGCGTGACGAGCAGCGCGAGGAAGATGAGGCTGAAAACGCCCTGCATGATGTAGGGCAGCATGCCAAACGAATGGCCGGGCAGTGGATGACGCATAGGTTCCCCTTTTTGCCGCAGACACGGCGCTCATTTGCTGTTCAGTGGACCCTTCACAGAGGGCCGCAACATCCAGTGTGCGCTCTCCGCGGTGCGCTTCCAATACCGGGGGGCTGTGAAGGCTCTATGAGTTCAGCGTACGAACGGTGCGAGGTGCTTGATGAAGTGCTCCTCGATGATCCCGTACAGCTCCTCGTCGTGGGCCTGCCACACCTCGTACAGGCGCGGCTTGAACTCGTCGAGGATCGCGCCGTAGCCGACGTGCAGCACCTGGCGGCTGTCGATGACGTCGAGCAGGGTGGCCAGCTGGGCGTCGGTCGGGTGCGTCGGCACCTTCGCCGGGTCGCACGACAGGTGGTAGCTCTTGCGGTTCTGCTCGAAGCTCTCGATCGACAGCGCCACGATCTCGCGCATGAGGTCGCCGTCATGACGGGCGATGACGCGCAGCGCCTCGGCCCAGCTCGTACCGGCCGTCTTGAGGTGGGCCATGCCGCCGGTCGCCTCGGCGAACAGCGGGTAGGTCGAGTACTTGTCGGAGCCGGAGTGCAGGCTCAGCTTGTACGGGCCGAGGGCCTTGGCGATCTCCGCATGGATCTCGAAGTCCCGCTTGAGCTCGGCGAGGTCGCCGATGTACTCGATGCCCTTTTCGAAGCCGCCCACGAAACGCGGCGCGAAGCTGACGAAGTCCATGCCGAGGCGCTTGAGCTCGGAGACGACCACGACGTGCTCGGCCGGCTTGGTCGGGTAGTCGGTCTCGTCGACCGCGAACTCGACCTCGTGGGTGATGCCGAGGCTCTGCAGGTGGCGGTACAGCTCCATCGCGTTCGCCAGGGAGGGGCCGTACTTCGCCATGGCCCGCAGCACCGACTCCTCGTCGAGGGTGACCGACTCGTGCGCGAGGTCGATGCGGTGGCCGACGTAGGTGCGGAGGAACTTCTCCTGCGAGGAGTCCAGCGACGCCCAGTCGAGCGCGGCCGCCTTGGAGCGGATCGTCGCCTCGTCGGCCGACTCGGCTTCGGGGTCGACGTACTCGTTGGGGTCGAGCGTGTAGAAGACGAAACCTGCCTCGGCGCAGCGGTCGATGTCGGCGGTGGTGTGGAGGTGGTCGGCGTCAGCGCCGACGCCGTCGATCCAGCCCTCCTGGAACGCCCCCCACGTTGCGTCGTCGAGAACGTTGCGTGGCTCGCGATGACAGCGACCCATCTCGCGGATCGACTGCTGAGCGAAGACGGGCTTCAAGCCGCCGCCGACGGCCTTCAAGGCGCGTACGTGTCCGGGCGTGCAGATGCCGAGGCGATCGCCGGTACCGACGGATGTGGCAAGCCCGAAGAGCTGCGGCTTCAGCCACGGCAGACGGTTGCGCAGCTCAAGGGCGTTGTCCGCCGTGACGTCGGCCCTGAGGGTGTCGCCGTCGAGGGTGCCTGCGAAGCCCGTGTAGGCGCTGGCGTCGTCGGCCTTCACCACCAGTTGGCGCCCGGTACCGACCTTCTCCAGCCAGTACTCGACGCCATCTTTCGCGGCGTACGACTGGCGGTACGCCGCAGCGGGCAGGTCCACAAAAGTCATTCGTCTAGCTCCTTGTCGTCAGTGCCTCGGCCACAACCTCCATGTCGGGCGAGGCTTACGGAGAAGAAACTACCTCGGCTCACGCGAGCCCGTAAAGGTTTGCAGTCCGGTTGCAGGATGTGTCCATTTCTTGGTCCCGGAAGCGCTCACGGGACCCCTGAGAACCTTTCCGCGCCGTTCCCTAGTGACGTCAACTGGCTAGGGCTGGTGCGGTTGCGTACGTGCTGCACTGCGCCCTGTATGGGCTAGCGTCGGCGGATGGTCGGGGGTCCTCCCCAGGGGGCTTGGGGCGGATGATGGATCCCCCTAGGCGCTCCGTACAGCACTCACTCTGCCGGTCCAATTCCGCACGCGCGTCCGTCGAGCCAAGCGACGAAGGTCACGGCACGCCCGGCCCGTACGGCTAACTCCCAGATCGTCGGGGCATCGTCGAGCCGGTTGGTGGTGGTTCTGAGAGCCATCTCCGTGGCCTTCGGGGGCTCAAGCCGGTTGTTGGTGGCTATGGACCCTCGGCTGACGCCCGACAACCACCACCATCCGGCTTGAGCGTCCCGCGACGGTCTCACCCCGCTTCATAACCACCACCATGCGGCTCAGAGGCCCAGCGCGCGAGCGATCCGGGCCATCACGATCTCCGGGGAGGTCATGATCTCAATTGCGAGCCAGCGCACGATGCGGTAGCCGAGGTCGCGGAGCAGCTGCTCGCGCCTCTTCTCGCGAACGACCTCTGCAGGGTCCGCGTACTTCGACTTGCCGTCGACCTCTCCCACGAGGTTGTGCCCCGGCCAGTAGAAGTCGGGGTAGAGGGAGCCAGAAGGAGACGCGATGGTCGCCTGGAACTGCGGCACAGGTAGTCCGGAGAGGTAGAGATGGCCCGCGGTCAGGGACTCCGCGGGAGACTCCCGGAGGGGCTCGGTGAGCGTGATCGCAGTGGACAGGCCAGCCGGCCTTCGCGCCCTGGCTGCTTCTTCGAGCAATTCGCGCGCTGCGCCTGCCAGGCGGGGGTTGGCATAGTCCCGCCGCCGGGCATCCGTCACCATCGCCTCGCAGATTCTCCGCGCGGCGCTGTCGAGGAGCACGAGAGCCTCAGGCAGCGGGAGGCCCGCTGCTAGGTCGACGGCGGTTCGGGCGACGGTCGTCACGTCGTACCCCTCGTCGTCGCGCGTCACCTGCGACACCGGGAGCGCCCCGAGATGGTGAACCGCCGGGCCCAGACGGTACCTCGCGTCCTCACCGGACACTGTGACGGACGGTCGAGCCTCATGCCATTCAGCGAAGCCGGGATGTGGCAGCCGCCACGAGACGGCCGCCGACTCGTGGCTCATCACGGCCCCGCGGTGCGCGACCTGTTCCGCGTGGGCTAGGACCAGGTGGCGTGCGGACGGGTCGTCGAGCCAGCGCGACGCCGCGATGTACACGCCCGTACGCACCCTCACCAGCGCTCCCGACGCGACCTGCGTACGGATCATCGCAGGGCTGAACCCGGATGCGAGCAGCATCTCTCGCGAAGCGGGTTGGGTGGGCAGCAGGCAGGGGCGGGGTGTCCTCATCACACCAGCGTGGCGCAGATTCGGTGGCGAGAGCGGGCCCTGGGCCCCCAACTGTGGATAACCCGGCGCGCCGATCCGCCTCAGCTCAGTACCTGGCGGCGCCCCTCGAAGGCGCGGCCGAGGGTGATCTCGTCGGCGTACTCGAGGTCGCCGCCCACGGGCAGGCCTGAGGCCAGCCGGGTCACGGAGACTCCCATCGGGATGAGGAGGCGGGACAGGTACGTGGCAGTCGCCTCGCCCTCGAGGTTCGGGTCGGTGGCGAGGATGACCTCGGTGACCGTGCCGTCCGCCAACCGCTGTACGAGCTCGCGGATGCGCAGGTCGCCCGGGCCGCGGTTGTCGATCGGGCTGATCGACCCGCCGAGCACGTGGTAGCGACCGCGGAACTCGCGGGTGCGCTCGATGGCGACGACGTCCTTGGACTCCTCGACCACGCAGATGCTCGTCTGGTCACGACGCGTGTCACGGCACACCCGGCACAGGTCGTCCGAGGAGATGTTGAAGCAGACCTGGCAGAAGCGGACCTCTGACTTGGCGCGCTTCAACGCCTCGGCGAGGCGCATCACGTCCTCCTCCGGCTGGTCGAGCAGCCAGAACGCGATCCGCTGCGCACCCTTCGGCCCGATGCCGGGAAGGGTCGCCAGCTCGTCAATGAGGTCCTGGACCGGTCCTTCGTACACCTGACCCCTCGCTCAGAAGCCCAGGTCGGGCATCTGCGGCATGAAGGCCTGCTTCACATCGGCTGCCTTCGTGTTCGCGTCACGCATCGCGGCGATGATGAGGTCCGCGAGCGTCTCGGTGTCCTCCGGGTCGCACGCTTCGGGCTTGATGACGAGCCCGACGAGCTCCCCCGTGCCCTTGATGGTCGCGGTGACGAGGCCGCCACCGGCCGTGCCGGTCAGCTCGGTCGTCGCCAGCTTGTCCTGGGCGCTCTGCAGCTGGGACTGCATGGCTGCAGCCTGCGCCATCAGATCGTTGAGGTTGAAGTTCTCCACTCTCGTCCTTTCACTCGTCGTCGATGACCTCAGCATGCAGCATCTCGCGCAGCAAGCTCTCGGCATCCGTGTCGTCTACATCGGGATCGTCGCGTTCACCGACGTCGCTCGCCGCCGGATCAGCGGGCGTGGCCGCCTGGGCCCGCGCACGGGCGAGCAGGTCTGTGTGGGCGGACGAGGCAACCGTGTCAGGCTCCGCGCGCCACTCGTCGGGCGTCGCGTCCGACTCGGCCTGGTCGAGCTCGTCGGCGGAGTCCGGCGAGTCAGCCTCAGTGGGGGCGGCCGCCGGCGCATCCGTGGCATGACCGCCCCGGGCCTCGCTCTCGAGCACCGCGGAGATCGTCAGGTCGGCGCCCATGACTTCGACCAACGCGTCGCGCAGCACGTCGTCGCTGCCGCCCCTGAGGAAGCTGTCGCGGGCGCCGGGGTTGGCGAACGTCAGCACGAGCGTGCCCTCGGACACCTCCGTGACCTGCGCGTGCTGCGAGATCGTCATCCAGGTGAACCGCCGACGGCGCTTGACCTCCTCGAGCACCTCCGGCCACAACCTCCGCACGTCCGTGGCCGCCGGCCCATGGGTGCTGACGCTCGCTGCGGCGGAAGCAGCAGGAGCGGCCGACGGCGCAGGTTCCACCGGAGGAACTGGGGTGGGTACGGATTCCGCCGGAGTGGGCTGGGGCGACGGGCTCGGTACGGACGCGGGCGACGGCTCATCCCGTACGACCCGCAGCGCTGGCCGCGACGGGGCCTGATCAGCGGGACGGGCTTGGTCGCGATCCGACGGCGGAGCCCAGTCGTCCTCGGGCGGCGGCTCGTCGACGGTGCGCCGCCCCTTCCGTACAGTCTCGGCCGGGCGCTCGGCCGCCGCGGGTTTCTCGGCCGGTACGGCCGCTGGCCGCTCCTCAACCCGACCCCACGCGGCCGCCGGCGCATCCGCAACGGGCCCACTGTCCGGCATGCCGAGTCGGCGCTCCAGGCGGTCGAGCCGCGCATGGATGCCGCGGCCGTCGACGTCAGCGCCGGGCAGGAGCACCCTCGCGCACATCAGTTCGAGGTGAAGCCTGGGCGCCGTCGTGCCGCGCATCGCCACCAGGCCTTCGGCGATGACCTCGGCCGCACGGGTCAGCTCGCCGGCCCCGATGCCTGCGGCCTGTACGGCGAGGCGCTCGGCCTGGTCTGCCGCGACATCGATGAGCCCGGACGACGCCGCATCCGGCACCGACGCCACGATCACCAGGTCGCGCAGGCGCCGCAGCAGGTCCTCGGCGAAGCGCCGCGGATCCTGACCGACCTCGATGACCTTGTCGATCGTCGCGAACACGCCCGCGCCGTCACCGGCCGCGAACGCGTCGACGATCTCGTCGAGCAGCGCGTCGGGGGTGAAGCCGAGCAGGGCGACCGACTGGTCGTACGTGACCCCAGCAGGCCCCGCACCGCCGAGCAGCTGGTCGAGGACCGACAGCGAATCTCGTACAGATCCTGCCCCCGCCCGTACGACCAGCGGCAGCACGGACGACTCGATCGCGACGCCCTCGGCATCGCACAGGCGGCGCAGGTAGTCGCTGAGCACGCGCGGCGGGACAAGGCGGAACGGGTAGTGGTGCGTGCGGCTCCGGATCGTGCCGATGACCTTCTCGGGCTCGGTCGTCGCGAAGATGAACTTCACGTGGGGAGGCGGCTCCTCCACGAGTTTGAGCAACGCGTTGAAACCCGCCGTCGTGACCATGTGGGCCTCGTCGACGATGTAGATCTTGTAGCGGCTCTGGACCGGCGCGAAGAACGCCCGCTCACGCAGGTCACGGGCGTCGTCGACGCCGCCGTGGGACGCCGCGTCGATCTCGATGACGTCGATGCTGCCAGGCCCGCCTCGCGCCAGGTCGCGGCACGAGCGACACTCGCCGCACGGCTCCGGGGTCGGGCCGTTCTCGCAGTTCAGCGCCCGCGCCAGAATGCGTGCGCTCGTCGTCTTGCCGCAGCCGCGCGGGCCCGAGAACAGGTACGCATGGTTGACGCGGTTGTTCTCCAACGCGCGCTTGAGGGGCTCCGTCACGTGCTCCTGGCCGATGACGTCAGCGAACGTATCGGGACGGTAGCGCCGGTACAGGGCCAACGGCGGTTCCGGCACCTCCGGGATCGGTGCGGGTGCTGGCTTCGCCACAGCCTTCGCTGAGGGGGCTACAGCCTTCGCCGGGGACGTCTCCTCGACCGGCTCCTGCGGCTCGGCCGCCTCGATCAGCGGTTCCGCGGCAGATTCTGCGGGCGCGTCCAAGAGACTCGGGCCTTCCTGGTCAGAGAAGTCGAGCTCGTCGTACTCGTCATCCACGTCGCACACACTATGCGAGCCGTCCGACAGTCGCTGCGCCAAGGCGCGGACGCGCGCCCTCGGCGGGAGAAGACACGAAGTCGGGAGTCGTCTGCCTCACCACCATCCGCGGTGTGCGAGACGACTCCCGACTCTCGTTCGGTCGAGGTTCGACCCCGGTCGCCGAAGCGACCAACCCCTGCCTTTGAGCCCGTCTTGCGATGACCGCATCCGCCGGCCGGAGCTGAACCCCTCCAACTCAGGCGAAGTGGTCGACCAGTGGCCTACTACACCGGCCTGCGACGGAAACATGGGAGCAGAGCCCCATTCCTTTCCCCCCTTGAGGAACGGTGTGGCCCGCGCCTCGTAGTGCACGCTAACGACCATGCTCCCGGGCGACACCGCCCATGAGATGACTCTCATAGCCTGCGTGGAACGGCACCTCGAACACCCCAGAACAGGCCGATCGCCATGTGATTTCTCTCACGCAGGCTGACTTTCCCAGGACCTGTCGTCACAGTCGTGAGTTATGGAAGCCCTCGTCAACACGGCGCTGTCGACCCCGAGCGACTGCGTCACGCGCTGGCGCAACTTCGGGCATGACCGTCTGTACGTCCGAACCGCGAGCGGCGCCGACCTGGGCTGGTGGAATCTCGCGACCGGCGAGGGCCACGCCCTCGATCCGCAGCAGGCCCCTGAGCTCAAGCGCATCGTGCGCGACTGGCTGCAAAACCAGGGGGTCGGAGCGCAACCCCGTCCCGCACTGCGCCAAGTGACACCCCTCGAGGCCGAAGAGCCGCAGCCCAGGGCGAAACCGCGCCGGGCCGCCGACTATGCCCCGCCTGTACGGACGGTTGTCGAGTCTTCCGCCGATCTGCTCGCCAACCGCGCCGGCGAAGCGCTCATGCGCCGCGAGGTCGCAGAGCTGGCGGCCGGCCGCTCGTCAGGGCGGCGCTTCGCCGACTTCGTCCCGGCGACCTCCAGCTGGGAGGTCGGAGCCGTCGGCGAGCAGCTCGTCGCCGATGAGCTGCGCAGGCTCGCCGCTCAGGATCCGCGCTGGGGGTTCCTCAACTCGATCCCGGTCAACGCCAAGGGCACCGACATCGACCATCTGGTCGTCGGCCCGGGCGGTGTGTTCACCATCAACACGAAGCACCATCGTGACGCCCGGATCTGGGTGGCCGGCGACATGCTCATGGTGAACGGTGAGAAGACCTGGTACGTCCGCAACGCCCGGCACGAGGCGGCGCGTGCGAGCACCCGCCTCGCGGAGGCGACCGGAATCCCGATCAGGGCGTACGGACTCGTCGTACCTGTGAGCGCGGCGTCACTCACCATCAAGGAGGCGCCCGGCGACGTCGTGGTCGTCAACCGCCGACGCCTCGTCTCGTACTTGGCCAGCCTGCCGACCGTCCTCGACAAGGACACCGTGCTGGCGGTCTTCGACGCCGCCCGCGACTGCGGCACCTGGCTGGGCGCCGACGGCTGACCCTTCTTCGTCCGGACACAGAACCGCCGGGCCCTCTCGGAGGTCCGGCGGTTGAATCGCAGGTGCTACATGCTCTGGCCGGGCACGTAGCTCTGCGGCTCCTGCTGGAACGCAGTGCGGCAGTCGTTCGAGCAGAAGTGATAGGTGGTTCCGTCGTACAACTCAGACGGCGACGACTCGGGATCAACGTGCATGCCACACACGGGGCATCGCTCGGAATCAGCCATGCGATCCTCCTCCTCATTGAGTAACCGTCCAGTACCCAGTCGCCGAGGCGCCAAACCAAAGTTGTCCGGCTAACGACGCCCGCAATGGCCCGATAACCCCGACAAACCCATCGGACAGGTCGAGGCGCTGAGTCTGACAACTACACGCGGTAGTGGTTGATCACCGCTTCTGTCTTGGCCTCCTCCACGGCGGCCCGAGCCACCTCGATCGCTTCGGCGTCTTGTTCCACGTCGCCTTGTTCCGTTGGGCCTTCGGTATCCGGCGCGTACAGAGGGTCGGGGACGGGCCGCTTGAACAAGCTCTCCTGG
>Ga0209540_10003612_pt1 | contig 10466 bp, 10 predicted proteins | sample BarGraIncu01121A_FD_184501 | JGI IMG/M metagenome (GOLD analysis project Ga0209540, IMG submission 184501) | Arctic peat soil microbial communities from Barrow, Alaska - Barrow Graham LP Incubations 011-21A (SPAdes) (version 2) | ecosystem: Environmental > Terrestrial > Soil > Wetlands > Peat... | reverse complement strand
AAACAGCCTTTGCGCGGCGGGTCGAGCAATACCGTTGTGGCTTGCGGCGAAAAACGCTTCAGCAATTCCGGCAAAACCGCCTCCACCGCCGAGGCGATGAATTCGCCGTTGCTGATTTTTCGCGCCACCGCGTTGCGCCGCGCCGCCTGGATGGCGCGCTGGTCGTATTCCACGCCGACGAAAGATTCGACCGCATCCGCCAGTTCGATGCCGAAAAAACCGACGCCGCAATACAAGTCCGCCAGATGCCGAGTTGGAGTCCAAGCTTCAGCTTGTTTTGGGGAATGCTGCTGCGAGGCGTCGGAACAAGCTGAAGCTTGAACTCCAGCGCTTCGCAAAAAATCACGCACGGTATCCACGAGTTTCGGCAGCAGGAAAAAATTGTTTTGGAAAAACGAGTCCGGCGGCACGTCCCAGTCTTCCGGCGGCACGCGCAGCACGACTTTGATCCCGCCTTTCGGCGGCGGATGCGCGCGGACCCGCCGGATTTCTTCGTTGAGCACCGGTTCGGCGATTTTGCATTCCTCGATGTCCTCGACCAGGCCGCAGTCCCAGCGCACAAAGCCGATGTTCAGTTTTTGCTCCGGCTTGTTCCACTGGCTGCGAATCATGATGCGATTGCGGTAGCCGTAAGGTTGAGGGCAGGGGATGACCGGCGCGATCCGTGCCTGCTCAAACCCGCCAATGCGCTGAAACAAGTCGGCGATCTGTTTGTGCTTCAATCGAAGCTGTGTGGCGTAATCAACGTGCTGATACTGGCAACCGCCGCATTGGCCGAAATGGCGGCACGCCGGTTCGACACGCTCCGGCGACGGTTGCACGACGCGCAAAAGTTTCGCGCGGACGAAATTCTTTTTAACCCCGGTGATTTCAACCTCGACGACTTCGCCGACGAGCACAAATGGCACGAACACGACCATTGAATTACTGTCGAAAGTCGAAGGTCGAGAGTCGAGGGTTGGGACGTCAGCCGAAACCGCTTCTGCACTCGACTCTCGACTCTCGACTCTCGACACTGCGCTTGCCCGCCCGACGCCTTCACCGCCGAACGCGATGTCTTGAATCGTCAAGGTGAGTTGATCGCCAATTTTGAAAGGCACCCGTTCAGCTTAGAAAGCGGAACGCTCTCAAAAAAGACTTTTCACCGCGCGGGATCGCTTTTTGCGGCGATGGCTTCGGAGAAAATCGCCAGCACTTCCGCGCGGACGACCGCGCCGACCAGCTTGTTTTCCGCCGGATTGTTGACGACGGGCACGTTGCGCAATTCACTTTCCAGCACCGCCGGCAGCGCCTCGAGCAACCGCTGGCCGGGCGTGAGGCATTTCGGCGGCGGACGCATTACGTCATAGGCGATGACGGCGTCCAAATCCTGCGCGGAGTTCAGAAATTCCTTCAAATCCTGCAACGCCACCACGCCGAGCAACCGCTGTCGCGCGTCCACGACCGGCAGAAAATTATTGGAGTTGGTCAAAAAACGGTCGGCGATTTCCCGAAGCGGCGTGCTCTCGCGCACCGGCGTTACCGGCGCGCGCATGAGGTCGCCGATGGTTTGTTCCATGGCCGCGCCGGGGCGGCTGGTTTCCTGGCCGAGCGCCAGGCCCTTGACGCGCAGATGTTCCATGTAAACCGACTCTCCGTGCAATTGCCGCGCCACCAGAATGGAAACCACACAGGCTAGCATCAGCGGCGGCACGAGCGAATAATCCAGGGACAATTCAAAAATCATGATCATCGCCAGCAACGGGGACCGCGTCGTCGCCGCCAGCACCGCGCCCATGCCCACCAGCGCGAACGCGCCCGCCGGCACCCCCGCCGCCGAACCGCCCAGTTGATGCAACGCCGTGCCGAACAGCGCGCCGGCGCTGGCACCGATGAATAATGTTGGCGTGAACACGCCGCCCACCGTGCCCGCGCCGACTGTTGCCGCCGTCGCCACCCATTTTGCCACCAGCAATCCAGCCAGCCACAGGAGCGGGTTCGCCTCGGTCAGGAATTTTTCGTGCAAAATGTCATTGGTCACGGAATAGCCGTTGCCGCAAACGCCCGGAAATCCGACAGCGATGACGCCCACGATCAAACCGGCCAGCGTCAGCCGGAGATAAACCGGCCAGTGGAGTTTGCGAAACTGCTCTTCCCCCAAACGCAGCAGTTTCAGGAACACGGCGCCCACCGCGCCGCAAAGCACGCCCAGCAGCACAAACCACGGCAGTTGCGACAGCGTGGCGGCGGGAAACGGCGGAATTTGATACCACGGCTCAATGCCAAAAAAGTTTCGCGACACCATGGCCGCGATGACCGACGAAAAAACCAGCGGCGCGAAGAGGTTCATCGAAAAATTTCCGAGCACAATCAGCGAAGCGAACACCGCGCCCGCAATTGGCGCGTTGTAAGCCGCCGCGATGCCGGAGGCCGCGCCGCAGCCGACCAGCAATCGCAGCCGGTACGGCGGCCATTTGGCGAGTTGACCGAGTTTCGACGACAGCGTTGCCGCCAGTTGCGTGATGCCGCCCTCCCGCCCGATGGATGCGCCAGTGGCGATGCTGATGATCGCCGAAACGGTTTTCACCAGTTCCGTGCGAAACGGCAGCCGCCCATCGCCGGCGACGACGACTTCGAGCAGGTTGGTTGAACCTTGCGGGCCGACGAACCGCAAGCCCCAATGCAAAATCAGGCCCGCCGCCAGGCCGCCCAAGGTCAGAACCAGAACACGTTCCCAATCATTCAATCGTCCGGCGACTTCCACCGGATCGCCGGGTTGAATGAGGTGAACCGCGTAGTAGAAGAACAGGTTCACCAGGCCGCCAATCACGCCGACCAGCCCGGCCAGCACGAGGTGGAATGCCTCTTCATTGAAGGCCAACTTTTCGCGCCAGCGCAGCGCGCGCCGCCAGTGGCGGTGAAGAAAATCCCGCGCCTTGGTGACCATGCCGCTGTTCATCCACGACTGCACACGGCAAATCTAAACGCGGATTGCAATTTTGACGAGATGGGACTTTGAAGCTTGCGCCCCATTCACTTCTTTTTCAAACCGGCGATGGCGTCCTTCATTTCGTTGAAGTGGAGGTCGGGATTGCCCGAGTCGGTGACATGAACGATTTTGCCGTTCAGGCCGATGAGGAAGCTGACCCGGCGCGCCATTTTCCGGCCCACCACCTGCACGCCGTAAGCATCAACGATTTTGCCGTCGGGATCGGACAGCAGGCGGAAATTCAATTTGTAATCAGCGATGAATTTTTTGTGGCTCTCGGCGGAATCAAAACTGACCCCGATGACTTCAACGTTGTTTGTTTGCAACCCGCCCAGGCGGTCGCGGAAACCGCACGCTTCCTTCGTGCAGCCCGGGGTGTTGTCTTTCGGGTAGAAATAGAGGAGGACGATTTTTTTGCCGATGAGGCTGCCCAGCTTCACCGTCTTCCCGTCCTGGTCCTGGCCGGTGAACAGCGGCGCGGTGTCGCCGGCTTTGGGAATGGCGGCGAAGGTTGTTGTTGCTGAAAAGATGATTCCAGCGACGACGAGCAGGTTTGCGAACCAATTTGTTTTCATGATGAACTATGGGGGTTTTCAAAATTAACGGTCCAAGGAAAATGGGCGTGGTCTCTGGCGACAGCTTTTGGACTGCGCTGGCAGAGCGCAGCGGCGACAGCGCTTTTGACGGATAACTCCAGCCGCCGACTTGTTTTCAAAGCGGCGTCGCGCTTCGCTTGCCGCCGCAGTCCAAAATGTTTCCAAGTTAATGTCATTTTGAAAACACACCCTAGCTTTTTTGCGTTTGCGGAATCTAGCTCATGGCTTGGCGCCGCGCAATTTCACATTCTTCAGCCGCTCGACAAAATCGGTGAAGCCATCGGCCTGGGCTTTCAAACTTCCGGACAATTCGGCGTCCTTCAGCCGGCCCGAGGCGTCGAGCAGATTGTTGATTTGCGGCAGGAAAACGCGCTCCGGATAAAGGTAGGCGTTGCGATAGCCAAAGATGGTTTGGAGCTGCTCCACCGGCCGCAGCGCGCCCCAGATGCCCGCCGCCAGGCCGGTGAAACACACGGGCCGACGCTCAAAGCTCTCGGGGAATTTCAGCATATCAATGAAATACTTCAAAATGCCCGGAATGCCGCCGTTATATTCGGGCGTGACCACGTGCAGCCCGTCGGATTGCAGAACCGCATCCGCAAATGGCTGGAATGATTTCGGTTTTTCGGCATAGGAAGCCGGCGAAAAAATTTCCGGTGGCAGTTGCACGAGGTCGATCACGCGCAACGGCACTTTCAATCCGGCGTAAATTTCTTCGAGCTGTGCGGCAATCTTGCGCGTGTTGCTGCCCGGACGGTTGGTGCCGACGATCATGCTAATCATGGCCGTCAATTTAGCTGATGATGCGCGTTTGGCAAATATTTGATTGTCACTTGCGCGGCCAGCGGCGCAGGCCGTTTTGCAGCCACAGCTTCCACACCATCCAGAACGCCTCGCCCACGATGTGCCCGGACATTTTTGAAGTGCCCTCGGCGCGGTCGGTGAAAACGATGGGCACTTCGGCAATTTTGAATCCCTGCCGCCAGAGCCGGTGCGTCATTTCGATTTGAAAGCTGTAGCCGTTTGACTGGACCGCATCGAGATTGATGGCCTGCAGCGCGCGGCGCCGAAAACACTTGTAACCGCCCGTCGGGTCGGTAAACGGCATGCCGGTGACCCACATCACGTATTTGCCGGCGCTGCGACTCAGCATGAGACGCCGGAGCGGCCAGTTGATGACGCGGATGCCGCCATTGTAACGCGACCCCAGCACGAGGTCGGCATTTTGGGCGGCTTCGAGAAATGCGGGCACGTCGTCCGGGTTGTGCGAGAAATCGCCGTCCATTTCGAAGATGAATTCGTAGCCGCGTTCCAGCGCCCATTTGAATCCGGCAATGTAGGCGCGACCCAAGCCGTTTTTCCCGGCGCGATGCAAAACGTGGATTTCCGGGTGTTTCAAGGCGAGTTCGTCGGCGATTTTGCCCGTGCCGTCCGGCGAATTGTCATCCACCACCAGCATATCCACCGGCACGGGCAGCGACAACAGCCGCTGGGCCATGCGCGCGAGATTTTCCCGCTCGTTGTAGGTCGGTACGATGATGAGAGTCGGATTCATGCTGGCGACGCCGCAGATAATTAAACGGGAAACGCGCCGAAAACAAGCGGGCAATTCGACAAACGGCGGGCAGGGGAGCAACCGGTCCCCGACTTTGATGGCAACAGTGGAGCGCCGATTTCCGATCCGGCGCGTTTCTGCTGGAATCTCAACACCCGCCGGGCCGGAGGCCGGCGCTCCGGGGGCAGTGGCGGGCAGGGCCATCGGTTATGAAGTTTGATTGCCTCATTTTGCCCGTCCCTCTAACCTCAAAGCATGTTCGCTTCGCTGATTTCGGATGCGTTGAATCCTGAATATCTGATTTATCATCCGTGGCTGTTGCTGGTGTTTGCGTTCCAACTCTGGATGTTCGTTGACGCGGTGCGGCGGCAGGAGTGGTTTTGGGCGGTTTTCATCTTCATCGGCTTCGGGTTGTCGGCGGTCCTCTACTACTTTTTCGTCTATCGCGCTGTGCCGTCCGCCACGCGCGGATTTGAACTGCCCGGCGCGCACAGTCGCCGCCGCATACAGGAATTGCAGGCGCAAATTCATCACCTCGACAAGGCGCACCACCACTCGCAACTCGGCGACATTTATTTTCAACAGGGCAAACTCGACCCGGCCGGGGCTTGCTACCGCGCGGCGTTGGAACGTGATCCGCAGGACCTTGACACCCGCGCCCATCTCGGCCAATGCCTGCTTCGCCAGAAACGCGCCGCCGAAGCGCGCCCGCTGCTCGAAGGGGTCATCGCCGAAAATCCGAAACATGATTACGGCTACACGATGATGGCGCTGGCCGAAACGCTGGCCGCGCTCGGTGAAACCGATTCGGCGCTCCAAATGTGGCAGCAGGTCACCGCGGAACATTCCTACGCGCGCGCCAAGGTGCAACTGGCCGGGCTTTACCTCGCCAAAAACCAGCCGGATCTGGCGCGGGCGGAATTGAAGGATGTCGTGGCCGACGACGCGCACGCCCCGGCTTTCCAACGCAAACGCGACCGCGTCTGGGTTCACCGCGCAAAAAGTTTGATGAGGCGTTTGTAGCAGTCCCGCAAGGCGGGATGAGTTCGCTCAAATTTTAACCAAGCCGCTCGCGCCAGTAACCGGGACGCCGCTTCATGTGCATCACGGCGACAATCCAAACGTGTTCGGGTTTTTCCAAAAAAATGACGGCATAGGGAAAGTCGCGGCCGAAATGTCGGCGCGCGGGCGGGTCGAATTTACGGAAACGTTCGGGATCGGCGCAGGCTTCACGAAACAATCGCTCCATCTCACGATAAAAACGCACGCCGAGTTCAGGTGAAATTTCGGAATAATAGCGAACCGCTCCGGCAAATTCCTCGTCCGCTTCGGGATGAAGCGGGAATTTCACAGGCCGGCGATTTTCCGCGCACGCGCCAGCGATTCTTCCAGCGGAACGCCTTTGACTTTTCCTGATTCAATCTCCGCAATGCGCCGGTCAATTTCAGTCTTCCAGGATTCCGCCACTGACGGCTGAATGCCGCCGTGACGCGCGACCATGATGCGGTCAACCAATTCCGCCACCACTTCCGCCGGCATTTCGCGCGTCTCTTCGACAATCTGGTCAAGCGTGATTGGCATGATTCAAGTCTGGCTTACGGAATTGATTTTGACAAGACCGCTTGCGGCGTTTTCATGGCCATAACTTAACCGCCTCGCCGCGTGAATCCAACTTTTCTTTTGCGCGTTCCAAAAATTAGAACGTCGCCAGCGCAAACGCGACCGCGTGTGGGTCCGGCGCGCAAAAAGTTTGATGCGACGTTTGTAGCAGTCCCGCGAGGCGGGATCAGTTCGCTCAAACTTCTGATTGGAAAAATCGCTCTTGACTTCGCGCCGACATGAATCAAATCTCTGGCGTCACTCAACTGGACATGGACAACGGAACCTCAATCGGCAACTTCGGCAGTCCAACTCCCCGCCGAACAAGCGTGGCCGTGGCGCAACTCCGGCGTAGCCAGCATTCGCAAATCATTTCTGCTGCCCACCGACCGACCGCTGCCGGGATGATTGGAACCTTGAAAATGATAGGGCGGGTCAATCCTCTGCCCGACGATTTTGAGTCAATACTACGGACCCCTTTAAGAAAAAAAGGGGCTTGCCCTTGCCAATAAAGGAATTAACCTCAAATCAGACTATGAAAGTGCAACCAATAGCACCTCACTTTTTAGGCTCACTAACGCGCCGCTGTGTTCGGGCGCACAACACACAAAACAAAAAACTAGAAGGAGATCAAAATGGCAGATTCGATAGCAAACGCTAAGACCTCGCTTTCCAGCGAGGAGGTTATTGTTCGAGCGGTTCAGTTTTTTGCGACGGAGAAGTTCCGCACTAGCAGCCAGTCAGGACGTGTGGCTACTTTTGACGGCAGGCCGCCGATTCCGTGGGGGATGTTGTTGCTCACGATTCTTGGCTTCCTGTTTTGCATTGTTCCCGGCGTCATCATGTATATCATGGTGATTCGGAAGATGTATCGATTCCAGAACCTCGTCGTCACAGCCAATCCGTTTGCAGGTGGCACAGAGGTTTCTATTTCGCATCCGTCATGGGCTGCGGCGACAGTCAGACGGTTTATTAGTGTATTGCCGCCGAAGTAAGGCGGCGAGCTTATGCCGAGTGTCGACCACCACAGAGAGCAGTGGTTTGCAGCTTTGCAGCAGCACACCGCCGAGAGCGACAAGAGTTGGAGCACTGCGTTCTGTTTGTCGTTGTTATTCGGATGGCTTGGTGTTGATAGATTCTACCTCGGTTCAGCTTGGCTGGGTTTCATCAAGCTGTTCACGTTTGGTGGATTCTTGTGGTGGTGGATAATTGACATCATCCTGCTTCTCTGCGGTGCAATGAGAGACGGAGAGGGACGAAGATTGAAGAGATGATTCCAAACGTGATGTTCAAGTGCGCTCCAGCGAACCGCTGCTATGCTTCTCCGCTCGGTGTGGTGCGGCATAATGGCTGCCGAAAGGAATAGACCATGGGAGAATGCCTTTCCTGCGGTGCACCCCTCAGTGGCGGTGCTCGTTACATGTTCACCTGCCCTGCATGCACGGGAACCGCCGTGATGGAGGACATCAGAAAGGGCATCAGGGATGTTGGAGAGGGCCAGGAGCGCGCAATGCAGATGATTGCCTCTGGCCTCAGCAATGTGGCAGACAAGGTGTCTGGCGTTGCCGATCAACTATCCACTCTTGCGGGCATCGTGCAAGGCGGCTTTGATGAACTTAATTGGAAATTGCAGCAGCAGACGCAGGTCCTTCTAAGCATAGACCTGACACTCAAGTCTCCGCGTCAGACAAAGGCCAGGGAATTGCGGGAAATGGCCGAGGAACTTAGGCAAAGAGGCGAGTTGGAAAAGGCCGAGAAGTTCTTTTTGGAGTCTCTTGACCAGAACCCCCTTGATTATCGAACCTACATAGGCTTGGCATTCAATTATTTGAGGAAGAGCGATTTCGACAAAGACGAGGAAGTGCGGAAGATAGATTTCGATAAAGCCGAAGAATTTCTGACAAGGAGTTTGCCACACGCGCCGCAGGGCGGGCAAGGCGGGGATGACGATATGGTGGAACTTATCCGCGCCGGGAATGTGATCGGAGCCATCAAACTTCGACGTGAGACGACTAATGAAGGGCTGAAAGAGGCAAGGGCTTACGTTGAGGATCTCGCTGAATCGATGGATTTAGAAGACATGGATGCGCGAGAAGAAACCGTGCAAGTCACCAAGTTTGACTACAAGAGTTTGTCCCATCGGCTCATAGGCCGGATATGCGCTTGCAGAGGTGACTACGGACGCGCCACCGCTGAACTCCGGCTGGCTATCGATCTGTCTCCCGACTACCCAGAGGGTAATTATGATTATGCTCTCTATTGCGTTCAATCGGGGACAACAAGCGTGTGGGAAGAACCGCTTCGCCGCGCCATAACCGCCCAACCTGGTTACTTGAACGTGGCTTGGGTCGAACGGCGATTCGCCCCGGCCCGGCAAGAACTCGAAAGCCTTTTGTCTGGTCTTCTGAACGAAGCGCACCAGAATGCTAACCAGGCGATCCAGGATGCCGAAACCAAGCTTGCCGAAGCCCAATGCGCTGTTGCCGATACGCCGGACGCTGGCAGATATGAACGTCAGGTCAACGAAATCGCCGCCCTCTTAACCATCGCCAAGAGCAACTGGGCCTCCAATGATTACGTCAAGATGCTCAAGACGCTTGCGGACGCAACTCGAGCAGTGACATTGAGTTGCGCGCTTGCACAGCAGCATGCAAAGGAATGTTCGCAGCAGGAGTTGGCCACCCGGATCGCGAAATCCGAGAAGGCTCGTGGCCACGCCGACACAGCCATGACGCTCTCACTTTGGGGTATTTTTTGCTGTGCCCCCTTGGCCATAGCTGGCCTCGTTCTAGGTATTAACGCCCTTTCCGAATTCAAGCAAGGCCAGGATCAGCAAGGCAAAGGTAAGGCAATTGTTGCTGTCCTGATTGGATGCCTCGTTAGTATTATTTTTATTTTAGTGCTATGCTTCGCGATCTTGCAATCGACACAGGGAAAACCTGTAGCTCCGCAATCCTCACCCGGCACGATGAAATCCGGCTTTCCTCCGCGCCAGGGTGCCGTCCCCGACGACGTCAGGAAGGAGGAGGCGATACAAAAAGAACGTATGCTTGCGGAAATGGCTCGCCCAGAAAAAATTAAAAATCAGATAGAGAAAAGCTTAAGAGCCAAAGGTTACGACTTCTTTGCAAGCGGTAGTAGTGACTCTTCCTTCTGCGAATTACAAGACAGCATCTGGGGCTGTGGAAGTTTGCATAATCATCTCGCGGTCGTATACAGTGACGATGGTGGGAAGAACTATACAGTTTTGCATGAGTTCCCTGCGTCGGCTTCAATGGCAAGTCCCATAATCACCTTTGAGGACAAAATGACCGGCTTCTTATCGTTTAATGTCTTCGCAGATGGGTCTCGCCTTTGCAGGACAAGTGACGGGGGAACGACGTGGCAACAGATTCTGACCACTGAAAAAATGGGGCTGATGGTGCCATTGATAGTGCGTATTATAGCGAATGAACAAAACATTGTCGCAGAAGGGGAATGTTTGGGCGACAAATGGAATATAGAATCTCATGACGGCGGAAAATCTTGGGAATCTTGGATATATGTTGGTGGCAACCGAAGAAATGTTGAGACTCACGATGCCGGACAGACATGGCGAGTTGCAGAGGGGAGGCCGCAATCCCCGCTTGGCACGGTGAAATCGGGCCCCCGCGCCGCGCCTCCGGCACAACCGAAATAGGAGGGGTTAAGTAATTCCACAAAGACTGGCGTTGCCCCGATTTGGTGGCCGGCGGCTACGATTTCATTT
>Ga0209540_10003611_pt1 | contig 10470 bp, 8 predicted proteins | sample BarGraIncu01121A_FD_184501 | JGI IMG/M metagenome (GOLD analysis project Ga0209540, IMG submission 184501) | Arctic peat soil microbial communities from Barrow, Alaska - Barrow Graham LP Incubations 011-21A (SPAdes) (version 2) | ecosystem: Environmental > Terrestrial > Soil > Wetlands > Peat... | reverse complement strand
CTATCTCCTTGACGGTGAGCGAGACTTCGGCCGAGTGGCTCCGCTCGTCGTCGAGATCGGCTCTGGCACCGGCGATGCCGTCGTCCAGGGTGCCCAGGCGAGACCCGGCACGAACTTCCTGGCCGTGGAGGTCTATCGCCCGGGTCTGGCCGCGACCGTGGCCAAAATCGTCCGCCACGACCTGACCAACGTCCGGTTGGTGCAGGCCGACGCCGTGCAGGTGCTCAAGCACATGTTGGGGCGGGGGAGCGCTGTCGAGATCTGGGTCTTCTTCGCCGACCCTTGGCACAAGAACCGTCACCACAAGCGGCGGCTGGTCAATCCGGGTTTCGCCGATCTGGCGGCGTCTCGTCTTGCGCTGGGAGGCACGTTGCGGCTGGCGACCGACTGGGCGGACTATGCCAGGCAGATGCGTGACGTCCTTGCCGCGTGTGGCTCGCTGACCAATCCGTATGGCGGACTGGCACCGTCTCATTCGGCGGGTGGCGGAATCTTGGTTGACTCGGTTGACATGGAGACCGGTTTCGCCCCGCGGTTCGAGGGCCGGGTCATGACACGGTTCGAACAGAAGGCGTTGGCGTTGGGTCGTACCATCTACGACCTCGAGCTCCGTCGGGCCTAGCGCGGGTTCATCGGCGTTAGGCTCCCCGGGAAAGCACAGTGTCCTGAACGACGACGCAGTGTCCTGAACGACGACGCAGTGTCCCGAACGACGACGCAGTGTCCCGAACGACGACGCAGTGTCCCGGACAATGGCGTAGGCCCCGGAACGTATGAGGTTCCGGGGCCTACGACTGATCATCGACGGTGATGACCGACAATCTCACGGCGGTCCGCTGACTCTCTCCGCACGCATCACCCGGCGGTTCCAGCAGGCAAGCCTGACTGGGCAAGAACCTCGATCTCCAACCGATCCCGCTCCCGTTTCCGGGGCGTAAGGAGATGTCTACGTGTTCTTCGGGCCGTCCGCAAGGGGTCTGGCACAAGAACTTTTCTTGTATCGGCGTGTCGGGCCGACACGCCGATGTTCGTGCTGGACTGCGAAGATGGATGTATGCCGAGTGCCTTGCCCGAGGGCGAACCCGCTCCGCCGTCCGGGGAGCTTCCCGCGTGCGCGCTGAGGACGTTGGGGTCAGGGCCGTTTGGTGTCTACGTCCACGTCCCTTTCTGTACGGTGCGCTGCGGCTACTGCGACTTCAACACCTACACGTTGACCGAGCTCGGCGTGGACGGTGCCAGTGTCGGGACGTACGCCGACGTTGCCCTGCGCGAGCTCGAGCTGGCCACCCGGGTGCTGGGCCCCAGCGCTCCTGCGGTTGCCACAGTCTTCTTCGGTGGAGGCACCCCGACCGTGTTGGCGGCGAGCGACCTGGTAAGGGTGCTGGCCGGCATACGAACCGGATTTGGCCTGGTCGAGGACGCTGAGGTGACCACCGAGGCCAACCCGGACTCGGTCAGCTCGGCGTCGTTGCAGACACTGGCTGCCGGCGGGTTCACCAGGGTCAGTATCGGCATGCAGTCAGCCGTGCCTCACGTGCTGGCGACACTGGAACGTACCCACGACCCCGTCAACGTGACCAGGGCGGTCGAGGCTGCGAAGTCGGTCGGCCTCAAGGTCAGTGTCGACCTGATCTACGGCACGCCGGGGGAGTCACTGACGGATTGGCGCACGAGCCTGGACGCCGCGATCGACCTCGAGCCGGATCACATCTCGGCCTACGCTCTGGTCGTCGAGGAGGGCACCAAGCTGGGGGCTCAGGTCAGGCGGGGCCAGGTGCCGGCACCTCAGGACGACGACGAGGCCGCCAAGTACGAGCTGGCCGACCAGGTCCTGGGCGCCGCCGGCTATGGCTGGTATGAAGTGAGTAACTGGGCGCGCACGGAAGCCGACCGGTGCCGACACAACGAGGGCTACTGGTCCGACGGTGACTGGTGGGGCGTGGGACCTGGCGCACACAGTCACGTCGGCGGTGTCAGATGGTGGAACGTCAAGCACCCCAACGCTTTTGCCGCCCGGCTTAACGCCGGGCTCTCGCCGGCAGCCGGCCGTGAGCTGCTTACCGTCGAGCAGCGTTACGACGAGCGGGTGCTGCTCGGGATCCGGCTGGTGGGCGGGCTGGCGATCGACGGCCTGCGCCCTGACGGTGCGATGGCCGTCGCGAGTCTTATTGCGGAGGGCTTGGTCGACGGGCCGAGCGCACTGCGGCCGCGCCGGGTCGTCCTGACCCTGCGCGGCCGCCTGCTCGCGGACACCGTGGTGCGCCGTCTGCTGGGGTTCTAGGTGATGGAGTTCTTTGGTGATGAAGCCTAGGTGACCATCTGGGGAATCATCGGGTAGGTGTACTCCTCGCCCTTGTTCGCGGCCATCGCGGCAATGATGCTGAACACCACCACACAGATCCCCACAGCGGGCAGCAGGATGAAGCCGATGAGCGCGAGCGTCAGCAGACCTGCTACGAAGTAGGCGATCGCCATGACGATCTGGAAGTTGAGCGCCTGCGTCGCGTGGCGACGGACGAAGGGGTCGCGGTCCTTGTACATCAGGTAGATCACCAGAGAAGGGACGAAGGAAAAGAAGATGCCACCGACGTGGGCAAGCGTTGACCACATGCGGGCGTCGCTCGGAGAGACCGGCGCCTGTGCCGGCTGGCCGTATGCCGGTGCCTGGCTGTATGCCGGTGCCTGGCTGTATGCCGGTGCCTGGCTGTATGCCGGTGGCGGTGCCTGACCAGGTGGCGGTGCCTGACCAGGTGGCGGTGGCGGTGGAGTCGGCTGCCCGGAGTACGGCTGCTGCCCACCCTCAGCGGGTTGGTCTTGCGGGTTCTCAGTCATGACAAGCCCCTCCTGGACGTCGAGCACTAAAGTACGCCTCATAAAATCTATCGCTCAGAGGCCATCTCGTCGAGATTCTTGACACCGAGTATTTTGTGTCATTCTTCGTCATTCCTCCGTCGCAACACTGAGCCTGTGGCTGTTACTCCTTTGCCGTGACACTGATGTCTATGCCCGTTGTCACCCTGAGCCGTTGTTTGTCACTGCTGCGTCGTCACGCTGAGGTCCATGTTCGTTGTCACCCTGAGCCATTGTTCGTTACTCCTGCGTCGTCACGCTGATGTCTATGTTCGTTGTCATTCTGAGCCCATTGTTCGTTACTCCTGCGTCGTAACGAAGTCAATCAGCTCCTCGACACTGGCCAGCAGGGTCGGCTCGAGGTCGGCATAGGTGTGCACGGTCGCCAGAATGCGCTTCCAGGCATGGGCGATGTCGGTCTGGGTCTCGTGCGGCCAGCCCAGCGCGGCGACGATGCCGTGCTTCCAGGACTGCCCGCGGCGGATCACCGGCCAGCTCTCCAGGCCCAGGCGCTCGGGTCGCACCGACTGCCACACATCGACGTAGGGGTGGCCAAGGATTGTGACGTATGGCGCGTAGCGGCGCAGTGCGCGCGCCTCCTGGACCAGCTTGGTCTCCTTGGTGCCGGGGACGAGGTGGTCGACGAGCACCCCGAGGCGTCGACCGGGTGCCGGCTGGAAGTCACGGATGACGGCAGCGAGATCGTCGACGCCGTCAAGCATCTCGACGACGACTCCCTCGATCCGCAGATCGTCGCCCCAGACCTTCTCGACGAGCTCGGCGTCGTGTTTGCCTTCGACGAAGATGCGTGATCCTGAGGCCACCCTGGCCCGGGCGCCCTCGACGGCCCTGGATCCACTGGGGGTCCGAGACGTGGCGGCCCTGGCCCGCTGGGCGGCTGCGTGGGCGTCCGCGGTTGGCTGGGTCAGGATGACCGGTGCGCCGTCCAGCAGAAACCCGGGTCCCAGCGGGAAGCCCTTGCTGCGTCCGCGACGGTCCTCAAGGTGGACGACCTGCATGCCCCCGGCCTTCTCCACCGTGACCACAGCACCGCACCAGCCGGTCTCGACATCCTCGACCACCAGCCCCGACTCGGCCTCGACCTCACGGGCTCGTCCGCCCTTTGGGGCGCGCCAGTCACCGGAAAGGACGTCGAAGCCGTATCGGTTGTCCATCTGGGCATCGTAGACTTAGCACTCTAGAACGCGGAGTGCCAACGCGCCGTAGGACGATACCCGGCGACCTTGGACACGACTGACACGACCGGACCAATGAGACAGGAGGTGGGCGGATGCCCGACGAACGCAGGCTGGCAGTGCTGGATGCCATCGTCAAGGACTACGTGAAGACCTCCGAACCGGTCGGCTCCAAGGCGCTGCTGGAACGCCACCGTCTCGGTGTCTCTGCGGCGACCGTGCGCAACGACATGGCAGCCCTCGAGGACGAGGGCCTGATCTCGGCTCCGCACACGAGTGCCGGGCGGGTCCCCACCGATGCCGGCTACCGGGTGTTCGTCGACCGGCTCAGCGAGCTGAAACCGATGAGTGGCCCGGAACGGACGGCTATCTCGACGTTTCTCCAGGGGGCGGTTGATCTCGATGACGTTGTGGACCGAACCGTCCGTCTGCTGGCTTCGCTGACCCATCAGGTGGCGGTCATGCAGTATCCGTCGCTGACCCGATCCTCGGTGCGTCATGTCGAGCTGTTGCCGATGGGCGCCAACCGCCTCATGGTCGTGCTCATCCTCAACACCGGTCGGGTCGAACAGCGGGTGCTCGAGTCGTCCCGCAACCTGTTGGCCGCCGACGGAGAGCAGTTCATCGCCGACCTGAGGTCGCGGCTCAACGCTGAGACCAGCGGGCATCAGCTCATCGAGGCAGCCTCGCGGTTGCAGTCCCTACCCGACAACTTCGTGCCGGCCGACCGCGATCTCGTGCGTGCGGTCGTCCGTTCGCTGGACGACGCCCTGGTCGAGGAACGCGAGGAGCGTGTGGTTCTGGCCGGGACGTCGAACCTCATGCGCTTCGGCACCGATTTCCCGCTCACCATCGGACCTGTGCTCGAAGCCCTCGAGGAACACGTCGTTCTGCTGAAGCTTCTCGCGACCATGAGCAACGAGGGCGATGTGGTGGCGGTCCGCATCGGGCACGAGAACCCGCACGTGGGGCTGAGCGCCACGTCTGTGGTCAGCACCGGCTACGGCACCGGCAGAGAAGTCGTGGCTGGGCTCGGGGTGCTCGGACCGACCCGCATGGACTATCCGACGACGATGGCGTCGGTGCGAGCGGTGGCCCGTTACGTCTCAGAAATACTCGCCCCATAACTCTGGCAACGACATGACTCGGGCCAACTCCACGATCAACTGGCGCAAGGACACTCTTTGAACAACTACTACGAGGATCTGGGCGTTGCACGTGACGCTCGCACCGAAGACATCAAGCGCGCCTACCACCGGCTTGCTCGCAAGCTGCACCCCGATGTCAACTCCCATGACGGAGCCGAAGAGGAGTTCAAGAAGGTCTCTCAGGCGTATGACGTGCTGTCCGATCCCGCGAAGCGCCGGGCCTACGATGCCGGCTCGGACCCCTACGGCGGCGCGAATGCGAACTCCGGCCAGGGCTTCTCGTTCAGCGACGTCATGGACGCTTTCTTCGGCCAGGCAGCCAGTGGCGCCGGACGTGGGCCCCGCTCGCGGCAGCGTCGGGGTCAGGACGCCCTGATCCAGCTCGAGGTGGATCTCTCGCAGGCAGTCTTCGGTGCCGAACGAGAGCTGACGATGGACACTGCGGTTGTCTGCGGCACCTGCGCGGGCAGCGGGTCGCAGCCGGGCACCGGTACGCGCAGCTGTGACGTCTGTGGCGGGAGAGGCGAGATTCGTCAGGTCCAGCGGTCCTTCCTCGGCCAGGTCATGACCTCCCGCACGTGCTCTGCATGTCAGGGCATCGGCACCGTCATTGCCAACCCCTGCTTCGAGTGTTCGGGCGAGGGTCGGGTTCGCACCCGCCGCAACCTCAAGCTCCGTGTCCCGGCCGGCGTCGACACCGGCACCCGGATCCAGCTCCCGGGTGAGGGCGAGGTCGGTTCAGGAGGGGGACCGGCGGGCGACCTGTATGTCGAGGTGGTCGTCACCCCGCATGAGACCTACCAGCGCCGAGGGGATGACCTGCACTGCTCGGTCGAGCTCCCGATGACCGCAGCGGCCCTGGGCGCGACCATCAAGCTCGACACCTTCGACGGGATGATCGACCTTGAGATCAAGCCGGGCACTCAGCCGGGCGACATCATGACGCTCAAGGCCAAGGGCGTCACTCACCTGAGGGGGACCGGACGCGGTGACCTCCTGATTCACGCTGCAATTCAGACGCCGACCAAGCTCACGTCCGAGCAGGAGGAGATGTTGCGCCAGTTCGCAGTTTCGCGGGGCGAGGAACGGCCCGAAGGCCAGCTCACGCTGGCCTCACAAGGTCTGTTCGGCAAGCTGCGCGACGCGTTCCTGGGCAAGTAGACCAGAGAGGTCATCGACGTGACCGCTCCCCTCTTCTTCGTATCTATGGATCAGCTGGCAGGGGCCACGGCCGGCTCTGAGCTCATCCTGGATGGTCCTGAGGGACGTCATGGCGCGACGGTGAAGCGGATCGGCGTCGGCGAGCAGGTTCTGCTCACTGATGGGGTTGGCCATCGAGGCGACGCTGTTGTCGAGAGCGTCGGTGTGGGGACTCTGCGACTGCGACTGCGGGCGATAACGCAGGAACGGCAACCGGATCCGCGCTTCGTACTGATTCAGGCGCTGGCCAAGGGCGATCGTGACGAGCAGGCCATCGAGGCTGCGACTGAGCTGGGGGTTGACGAGGTGGTTCCCTGGCAGGCCGCCCGCAGCATCGTGATCTGGCGCGGCGAGCGGGCGGTCAGGTCTCTGCGTAAGTGGGAGTCGGTTGTTCTGGCCGCGACCAAGCAGTCGCGGCGGACTCGCGTTCCGTTGGTGAGTGAGTCCGCAGACCGCGCGGCCGTCACGGCGCGGATCGGGGCGGCGGCGCTCGCTCTCGTCCTGCACGAGGACGCACAGCAGTCGCTGGCTGGACTCGAGCTGCCCCGGTCCGGGGACGTTGTGGTCATCGTCGGTCCCGAGGGCGGGGTCTCTCCGGACGAGCTGAGCGCGTTCCTCGGTGCGGGAGCGGTGGCCGTGCGCCTGGGGCCCAACGTCCTGCGCTCATCCAGTGCCGGACCGGCGGCACTCGCGGTGATGAGTGCCGCCGGTCGCTGGCGCTGACGTCTAGTGCGTTGATGTCTACTGTGCTGCCGTCTACTTCGCTGCCGTCTACTTCGCTGGCGTCTACTTCACGCTGAACGGTCTTGACGTCTCGGCGACAAGCTTGCCGTCCTGCATGCTCACCTCGGACATCCGGAAGGTGTAGTTGCCAGCGGCGAGAACCCCCAGGTTCACATGCCAGGTGCCTCGCGTCGGGCACCCGCTTGAGGCCGTGGCCACACCGGACTTGACGGTCGTCCCGTTCTGCTTCAGCTGCCACTGCGTGGTGCCTTCGAAGGAGCAGGACTGCCCCGCGGCCACCACCGTTGCACCCGCCGGGTACACGTGGTTTCGCACCGGGGTGATTATCCAGATCGGCGCCAACACCTCATACTGCAAATCCGGTGGCGGGCGGTTGTAGGTCTGGGTGGTGGGGTAGGTCCCGAACAGTTTCGGCGAGCCGTTCGCGACGACGAACTTCACCGGAGTCGTTCCTTGGCCGATGGCCGCCTGCGCGGTCCAGACGAGCTCCTGCACCGCGAGCTTGGTCTGCGCGGCCGTGAAGCCGCTCGCACCCGGGCCGCTGAGGGTGATGGTGATCAGGCTCGGCGTCACCGTAACGTCCGTGACCGAAGTACCGGACCACGGTTGCACGTAGGGCTCGTAGTTGGTGAACGGCTGGGCGTTCATCGCCACGGCCACGGCGGCCTTGGCCTTCTGAGCCCGGGTGGCCCCGACCGGCACGGCGGTCGGGACGAACTCTCGGTAGAGGCCGAACTGGTCGGCGGCGGCGGTGTTGGCGCCGACGAAGTATGCAGGCAGGGCCAGCTGGGTGGTGGCACCGGCCACCAGGACTCTCGACATAGGGCACGAGGCGTCGGCCTGCCTGGCGAGATGACCTGCATGTTTCCCGCGCGTAAGGGTTGTTCTCATGCCGTTAGTGTGTTATAATTTTTATGGTGTTTCGGGCTGGTGAAGGATGGGGAACGATGGCGATCATGACGGCCCAACACCCCCTTGCCCTTGTGCCCGCCGGCGCCCAGCAGATCGGCGAGGCAGTAGCTCTGGTGCAAGACGAGGACGGCGGCCGGGTCTTCATCCGCGGTGAGCTTGTCTTCGCCTGGGACACCGGCGACGAGCTCGGCCGCCGGCTCGCGGCGGTGCAGCTGGTACGGATCAAAGCCGCACAGGCCGTGCAGGTCGCGGGTGGGTTCGGCGTCAACACCGAGACCCTGCGGCGCTGGCAGGGCGTCGTGACCGACGCCGGGGTGGGCGCCCTGGCCCCGGACAAGCGTGGCCCCAAAGGACCCTCACGGTTGACCCACGAGCTGGTTGCCGACATCGCGGCACGCCGGCGCGCAGGGGCATCCTTGCGGACGATCGCCAAAGCGGTCGGGGTGTCCGCGGCCAGCGTCCGGCGAGTTCTGCCCAAGGCAGAGCCGGCACCGGCCAAGACCGAGCCCGCCGCCCAGACCGAGCCCTACCAGGAGGCTGACCTGCCGGTCCTGCCGGACCCGGCCGACCGCTGCGGAGAACGAAACGCCGCACGGTGGGGACAGCTGAGCGCCGCACCGCCGATGTTCGAACCGGCCGCGCGGATCCCGCTGGCGGGACTACTGCTGGCGATCCCCGCCCTGGAAGCCACCGGCCTGCTGTCTTGTGCGGCAACGGTGTTCGGGGCGCTCCCGAACGGGTTCTACGGCCTGGACACGATGCTGACCGAAGGGGTGCTACGCACCCTGGCCGGTGAGCCCCGCGCCGAAGGCGCCAGCAGGGTCGACCCATTCGCGTTGGGCAGGGTCCTGGGCTTGGACCGGGCCCCGGAGGTCAAGACCATCCGCCGCAAGGTCACCGCCCTGGCCGCCGCCGGCAAAGCCGACGAACTGCTGGCAGCCATCGCCGCCCGCCACGTGGCCCGCCTGGACGCGACAAACCCGGACCTGGCCGCGGTGTTCTACGTCGACGGCCACATCCGCGCCTACCAAGGCACCCGCAAGGTCGCCAAGACCCACCTATCCCGGCTGAAATTCCCTGCGCCCGCAACAGTGGAGACATGGGTGTCCGACGCCGCCGGCGACCCGGTCCTGGTCGTCATGGCCCGGCCCGGAGCCTCGCTGGCCATGGAGCTACGACGGCTCCTGCCCGAGCTGCGGGCTGCGGTGGGCGACCAGCGGCGGGTCCTGGTCGGGTTCGACCGCGGCGGCTGGTCCCCGGCCCTGTTCGCCCACATGCACGCGGCTGGTTTTGACGTGCTGACCTGGCGCAAGGTCCCCGCCGCCGACGTCGCACCCGAGATGTTCACCGACCTGACCTTTCTCGACGACCACGGACGCGGGCACTGCTGGCGGGTCGCAGACACCACCGTGGACCTGCCCACCAGCGAGCACGGGGACACCTTCACCCTGCGGCAGGTCACTCTCGAAGTGGCCAATACCAAGGCCGGCAGGGACAAAGACGGGCCGGACTCGACACGTCAGATCCACATCCTGACCACCCGCACCGACCTGCCCCCCGGCGAGGTCATCTACCGGATGGGCTCCAGGTGGCGCCAGGAGAACTACTTCCGTTACGCCCGGATGCACTTCGACCTCGACTCCCATGACGCCTACGCCACCACCGACGACGACCCGGACCGGATGGTCCCCAACCCCGCCAAGAAGAAAGCCCACAAACGGGTCCTGACCGCAAGGGCCGGCTACGAACGGGCCCTGGCCCGCACCGACGCGGCGCTACTCGCGACCCACCCCATCACCTCGGGGGAAACCGTGCTGATCACCAACCACGAACACGACGCCATCACAGCCGACCTGCGCGGCGCCGAAGCTGACCTGGACGGCGCCCAAGCCGCACACCGTGCGGTCCCCACCCGCCTGCCACTTGCCCAGGTCAACCCTGGCCAGCAGGTCCTAGATATCCAGACCAAGCTGATCACCCACGCCATCCGCATGGCAGCGTTCAACATCGACACCGCCCTGGCCCGAGCGGTACGGGTGTACACCGGCTACGCCCGCGCCGACGACGAAGCCCACAACCTGGCCCGCCAGGCACTGAGCGGCAGCGGCGACATCGACCCCCAAAATGGTGTCCTGACCGTGCGACTGGATCCCCTGCCCACCCAACGCGCCACCACCGCGGTCACCGAGCTGTGTGAACACCTCACCGCTACCCAGACCAGGTACCCCGGAACCGACCTCGTCCTACGCTACGAGGTCAAAACCCGGCCCTGACCCCGCATCGACTATGACGCCATGTCCGGAGTCCTGGAGTCACGAACTCACCGTGAAGAATCACGCCGTCGCTGGGCGGGATGTAGGAAGAGCACGACCTCGCTGCACCGTCGCCGCCCGACACCCTTCGTGGACGCTGGTTGGCGA
>Ga0209540_10003607_pt1 | contig 10477 bp, 13 predicted proteins | sample BarGraIncu01121A_FD_184501 | JGI IMG/M metagenome (GOLD analysis project Ga0209540, IMG submission 184501) | Arctic peat soil microbial communities from Barrow, Alaska - Barrow Graham LP Incubations 011-21A (SPAdes) (version 2) | ecosystem: Environmental > Terrestrial > Soil > Wetlands > Peat... | reverse complement strand
CAGGTGACCAATCCTGCAGGTCTGGCGCATATGTTTCATCGTTCCCTGCTGATCTAATGGAGATGCAGCGGGTATCGCCGATGGTCAATAGCGTCAGGAACGACTCAGGTCACCTGCTCGATCCAGTTCTGGCGTTTCGCTATGACCTTTAGGGATGTGTCACAGGCTTCTGGGGCGTTCTTTGCGACCGCTCGTGTGTAAGATCGTATATCTCCTCCACGAGATTTCTAATAACCTTCTTTAAGATATGCGGTCTATCTGCTCCTGCTATTAACCTCTGGATAATTTATCATTAACACCTCCATCCTAGCCAACTGCGTAACCAGCCGATATTGCATCCTCTGGTTTACACGCGGATGGCAAATGCTCAAATACAGGGTGAAATACTAGAATATACCCCTGTGTCGCACGTTCGGGGTGGTCTAATAAAAGATCTGTCGCGAATCACTTTGCCGCCTGTAGCGTTATTGACTGATATCATGATCGGAGAACCAATGGGAAATTTGAAATCAAAGATTTGGATAGATCTTGACAATTCTCCGCACGTGCTTTTTTTCGCTCCAATAATTTCCGAATTGGAACGCAGAGGGCATCGCGTATGGGTAACGTCCCGTGATAGGTTTCAACTCCGTGAATTAGCCACCATGCACAACATCCCTCATGTCATGGTTGGCAGGGATTATGGGAAAAATAAATTTATCAAAGTCTCGGGATTGCTGTACAGAGCGTTCCAACTGGTGCCATTAGTATTGCGAGATAAACCGACCATTGCTCTCTCTCATGGTTCAAGATCACAGGTGATCGCTTCAAAAATAGCAGGTATCCCCTCGGTAATGATGATTGATTATGAATTTGTCAGGCTACATTTCCCGTTTCTTCGTTACGACAATATCTTCATCCCAGATGCCATACCTGAAAAATCGATCAGAGCAAAATGTGACAACATTTGGAGATATCCCGGTATAAAAGAAGATGTTTATGCCCCGAGATTTGAGCCTACGGAGGGAATTCTCGATGAATTGGGCATAAGTCCAGATAAGATTGTCGTGACCATACGACCGCCAGCGACCAACGCCCATTACCATAACGTCAAAAGTGAAAGTATTTTTAGGGACGTTGTCCCGTTCGTGGCAGAAGATCCGCGCACAGTCATTGTTATGCTGCCGCGCAACGAGGAACAGGTCAGGGATATCAGGGGGACATGGCAGGGGTTAGTGGAGACGAACAAGCTAATTATCCCCAATAACGTACTAAACGGTCTCAACCTCATCTGGCACTCAGATTTAGTAGTAAGCGGTGGCGGCACGATGATCCGAGAAGCGGCAGCATTGGGAGTGCCTTCATACAGCATATTTTTGGGTGAGACCGGTTGCATCGACCGGCACCTCGCCGAAACTGGCCGTTTGAAACTTGTAGCAAGCTCCGCAGATTTTCTAACGACGATAAAGCTCAAAAAATGGAACCATCAAGATAACTTGGGTCTTCGGTCAGACAAAACACTTGGCTGTATTGTGGACAAGTTGGAAAACGTGCTAATGCTGCAAAAGTATCCTCACCACTAACGGCGACTCGTTGGGGATACCGGATCGCCTTGATGCAGATTCTGTCTCATGGATGGAGATGTGGCCGGTGTCGCCGCTCGTCAATAGCCCAAGGAACGAGTCGGCTGATCTCGTTACTCCGGTAGAGAACGCCGCCACTATTCTCGATACTGGTTGTCCGAATGTCCAAAACAGGAGCGAGATCTACGACTTCAGTTGATCGATGGCGGTGATCAGCGGATGGGCGCTCCACTGGAAAAAACTATTTTGTATTTTCTGTAAGTATGATATGTTTGTATCAGCCTGTTTCCGAAAGAGTAAACTTGGAAGAAATTCCAAAGACACAAAGCTGACGGACCCGTTATCTCGCAGTAACAGGTAGCCGAGCTACCGAAGAAACAGGTGCATTTATTAAAAAAGGCCACCCATTGTTATTGACGATGGGTGGCCTTTCCTATTACCCGCTACTCTGGATCTCGAATCGATCCCGTCTAATCGTCAATCGCGGTAACTACTGATGGCTTTCTCTATCTCCGCCAGCATCTCTTCCGTGTTCTCCATCCGGTGTCCACCAGTTTCAAAGATGACGACCTTTGCATTCCCAGTGAAAAACTCTACAGCGAATTTGGGATCGACCACGGTGTCGTCTTTGCACACGAGTAGGGTAACCGGCAACGATGGTTCCCGAGTCGGTGGTTCTCCGTAGTAATTGAGAGATGGGTTGAGAAGGATGCAGCCCGAGGCGTTCAGTTGTGATGCCCATTTCAATGCCCAGTAGCCACCGAGGGAGCTACCGATTATATACAGCACCCTGTTATGGAGGAAGGGAATCCGTCCAAATAATCCTTGAAGAAATCATCGATCTCCTCGAATGATCTCTCCTTGGGTCTGTAGTCTGGAACCGACACTATCGACTCAGGAAACCTGTCTTGTATCTCCTGAGCCTTGGCAGAGTTCTTCGGATCTGACTCTTTCCCATGGATGAATATGATGTTCACGAATTGGTTCCTCCGAGCCGCAGCATACGGTTTCTCACCTTGACGGTCAAGTGGCATGTCGGAAGTCGCTCATCTATGTCCATAGGCTGAAGATGCAATGTACTGCGACTTTGTCGCAAGGGAGGGAAAGTTCTATGCCGAGCAACCTGTTGTGCTGGTACGGGGCATTCTCGGGAGGATTCCAAGGCGGAATTGAGGTTCTGGTCCGTCTCTCCAACGGTCAACAGTTCCAAGAACGATTCAGTACACCTTTTCAATTGAGAAGGGTCTTTTCAAATTGCAGCCCCATCCCCTTGTCCGTCACCCTGACCACCTTCGCTTTGGCGTTGATGGGGGTGTCGCAGATAGTGAACTTCACCACGTCATTCAATTCCGTCTGCTTGATTGCCGTCACAAAGGCTCCTTCCATGCTTACGTTTTCCAGTTCACCTTCGATGCTCTGATCCTCTAGGTTTATGTTGGCTTTTGCATGCATGGCCAGTCTTGCACAATTTCTTTTCTCCCCGTTCATTGGCTTTCCTTCGATCTTATTACTCGGTTCTCAAGGACGGTAAGTCGTCCCGCCGGTTACCCAACCTCGTCAAGGGTTGCTGGGAGCGTCGTTTGGTATCACAACTTATCTGAACCCAACCTTCTGATCTGCGGAAAGCGACTACCTCGTTTTCTCGAATCAAGTGCTCAAGCGTGTCGCCGGTGACATCCCCGATTTCACCATTTGCCAATATTACTTGTATTCCCATTCTGACATACTCCTTGTTATCGCCATTCCGAAACTATGACCCACTTCCCGAGCATTAAATAACGTTTCGTTGGTCGATGATAGCCCAAACCGCCGGTCGTGGTCAACGCAATACAGATTAATTCAAAAGCGCCATGGGTATCATTAATCACTCAACTGCCCTCGATCTCGATCCCAGCTAACGGAGCCGATATCTTTGAAGAAAAACCCATCTCTTGCGCTTCCAACTTCATTAGGCTTCTTTGGGGTAGTCTACGTTGCAAGACAGGAAGTCTGAAAATGAAAAAGCCCCTGTATTTCTACAGAGGCGTAATCTGTTTTGCCCGTCGTCAATAAGCTCGACGTGCTAAAGACTGCAACCTTCCTTGCAGTGCGATACAGGGCGAATACGAAATCTAGAAGTCCACATGGGCGTAACCTCCTCTCTGTTATATGGTAGTCAACGCATCTACCGTGCCATAAATAGCCTGAGTGCTCTTCGAACGTAAATCTCCGATTGTATGACGTAAAAGTCAAAAGAGAGCTTCGTGGAACGGGGGGACCGTCAACAGAATCCACCATTTCCAACATAACACCGGGAAAGTGGATTCAGGATTGCTGCCCACGGCTTCCATGTCTGGCCTGTACCGGGAGATGGTCTTGGGGCATGCTGGCGAGGTTACTTGTGTGGAGGGGGCAGGATGTGTGCGGTGAGACGGGTGCTGTGGGAAGGTCGGGTGCGCCGGATGCCGAGCAGTAGGGGGGAGAGCGTTCCCCCACCGTGCTGCCGCAGTGAGCTTGCGCCTCGGCATCGTCACCGGGGATATCGGAAAGATTTGTGTGGGCCAATATCGCTGTTGCATATGTATGGAAACCTGTTATGGTCTTGGATGTCCGGGGGAAGTCCCGGATCATATCTTTCAAAAAGAAATCAGGAGGAAGTACGCGATGACGAAGGGGACGGTGAAATGGTTCAACGATGCCAAGGGGTTTGGTTTTCTTCAACAGGACGGTGGTGAAGATGTTTTCTGCCACTTCTCCGCAATCACCGGCGACGGATTCAAATCCTTGGCTGAAGGTGATAACGTCACTTTTGACGTCGTTAAGGGACCGAAAGGGCTTCAGGCTGCGAATGTAACCAGAGTGTGAAATCAGACCATGTCGGAGCAGAACAGCCCCTGAGAAATCGGGGGCTGTTCTGTCTCTTGATGCTGAATCCGAACCACCTCGGTCCGCCTTCCTTTACGTCAACCTGAAGCGCATTGGCATGGCTATCTCGTCTTCTGGGTTGGCATACCCGGTACATCAGCCACGTCCTAGCGACTTGTTCAATGGCAACACAGGCGACGATGGTAACTGGCAGGGGAGCGGTACCGTACTTCTGATTGATGATGAAGACACGATCCTTGGTATCACAAGCGAGATGCTTCGGGCGTTGGGATTCAACGTTATTACTGCCATTGATGGCAAGCTAGGTCTTGACCTTTTTCTTGCTAATCAGGAGAGTATAACCTGCGCTATCCTTGACCTTACCACGCCGCACCTAGACGGCGAACAGACGTTCCGGGCACTGCGACAAATAAAATCCGACATCAAGGTGATAATGTCCAGCGGCTATAATGAACAAGAGGTTACTCAGAAATTCATAGGCAAGGGTTTGGCCGGTTTCATCCAGAAACCGTACAATCTGTCAACACTTAGAGAAACCATGCGCCAGAGTCTGGCCCCCAATCGCCCGGAGTGAGGGTGAAATCGACGTTGGTATCAACTACGGTGGAAAGATCATAGATCTCATTGATATTAAAAAAGTAGGCGGCCAGCCCCCCCTTTTCTATGTCTACTCGTATGGCCCTACGTGTCCAGATAGGGTCTAAGATGATCTGTCGGGCCGTCAATTTAATCGAATCCCGACCCTGATTCTTACGCATTTCCCACCCCTGGCTGACGTCAGGTTAGGGGTACTTCAATCTGACAGTGGAAAGCTTTAGGGTACTCGTCCTCCCTGTTCCTGTAACACGGGGAAGGAATTCAAAGCGTGAAATAGAATGTTGCTCCCTTACCGGGTTCCCCCTCGGCCCATATCCGCCCTCCGTGCCGCTGGATGATCCGCTCCACGGTGGCCAGGCCTATGCCGAAACCTTTGAACTCTTCGGCGCCAGGGAGGCGCTGGAAGGGTATGAAGAGCTGGCCCGCATCCGCCATATCGAATCCTTTGCCATTGTCCCGGACAAAATAAGCCTGTTTGCCGTTTATCTCCGTTGCACCGAATTCAATGACCGCCTCCTCCTTACTGCCGGTCCGCTTTCCTTGGGCTACATGCCTCACATTCCCAGCGGAGAAGCCGTTGCCCGCACCGAGGCACCGCGGGGAGAGCTGATCTATTACCTGCGCACCAACGGCAGCGACCGGCCGGAGCGGATCAAATGGCGCGTGCCGAGCTATCCGAATTGGGAGGGCTTGCATTGTCAGGACCGCTCTTTATTCAGGCCCCTAGATTCACCCGGTGACACGGGTGGTCCCCCTCCGTTTGATCATGTGGGGACAACTTCTGCAGACAGCCTCGTGTCGCAGTTTTAGAATAAAGTTGATATTCGTAATAGGCCTTTATAGGCGGCGCTTAATGCGGCAGAATGTTATCGTCGCCGACAAGACAATCGGCTTGGGGAATTTTTGTGGGGGTGTCATGGTAAGAAAAAAAGTTCATGTAATTAGCAAGTTAGAACGAGGCCAAAAGATAGAGACTCGGCAAGGAGTTGACGCGCAAACAGAACCCGGGGCAAGAGACGAGGTACGCCGGCTGCTCCATGGACTTGAGGCCAACCAGCTCGAAATGCAGGCCCTGAATGAGGAGCTCGGCAGATCCCGGGCCGAAGTGGAATCGGTGCTCGAGATGTATGCCGACTTTTACGACTATGCTCCAGTGGGTTATCTGGCCCTCGACCGCGAAGGAACCATACGCAACATCAACCGCACCGGTTCCAGGCTTCTAGGGCTTGAATGTTCTCGCCTGAATGGCCAGCAGTTACAGCTCTTTATCGCCGAAGCGTGCCGTCCGATCCTTACGACCTTTCTCCACAAGGTCTTTACGAGCCTCAGCCAAGAGACCTGTGAGGTAATCCTCTTAAGGGGCGGGGTATCGCAGGTCAGCGTGCAAATCGAGGCAGTATCTGCAGCGTCAGGTATGGAATGCCGTATTGCGTTGATTGACGTCAGCGACCGCAAGCGGGCCGAGGATGCGTTCAAAAAGGTGGAGGAGGCAGCCGTTGAGGCGCTCCAGAAGGTGGAAGAGGCAGTGATTGAGGCGCTCCAGAAGGTGGAGGAAACCGAAGAGCTACCTCCAGGGGCTGAAGAAACGACCGGTGAATCGCATCAAAGACTTGAAGAAACGGCCACGGAGGCGCGCAGGAAGGTGGAGAAAGCTACCAGTGAGGCGCGTCAGAAGGTTACAGATGCAGCCAAGGCTGCAGAGGCGCTTCAGCGCGGGGAAGGATCCGCCGACTTATCCTTTGGCAGGGTGAAAAAGTTGGCAGAGGTTGCACGCCTGAAAGTGGAAAGTGCAACAGAAGCTGCGTTTCAAAAGGTGAAGGCGACAGCCGATGTGCTGCAAAAGGAGAAAGGGGCGTCCGACCTGCTTCGGCAAGACAAGGTGCTGGCAGAGGCAGCCACTCAGGCTAAAAGCCAGTTTCTTGCAAATATGAGCCACGAACTGCGCACACCGATGACCGGTGTCATCGGCATGCTCGACTTGGCTCTTTCCGGCAATCTCGAGGAGGAGCAGCGGGAATTCATCAGCGCAGCCCATGCATCGGCACACTCCCTGGTTCGAATACTCAACGATATCCTGGACCTGTCAAAAATAGAGAAGGGAAAGCTGTCAATCGAAGTAAATCCGTTCTCGCTGCGAAAGTGCGTGGAAGATACGCTCAGCATCCTTTATCCCGTCGTGAAGATCAAGGGGATCGGCCTCGATTTCACCGTAGCTGCTAATGTACCCCAGGACATGCTCGGCGACCAGACCCGGATAAATCAGATCCTGACGAACTTGGTCGGCAATGCGGTCAAGTTCACTAAACAAGGAAAGGTGGAGGTCCGGGTCTCGGCAGGCGGCGGCATACCCGGTGGTAAGCGGGACGTCACCTTCACCGTCACCGACACCGGGATCGGAATTCCCGACGACAAAAAACACCTCCTTTTCCACTCCTTCAGTCAGGTGGACGATTCACATTCCCGCGGCTATGGCGGCACCGGCCTAGGTCTTGCCATAAGCAAGGAGCTCGTTGAACTCATGGGGGGGGCAATCACGGTCACAAGCAAAGAGGGAACAGGAAGCGCTTTCTCTTTTACCATCCCCTTGGTGGAGAGTATCCGAGAGAGCGGTATTCAAGTCGTGGCCACGCACCACGACACACCACCTGCGCTGGAAGTGAAAAGGGTGCTGCATCTGCTCCTTGCGGAAGACGATACGACCATCCGCGCACTCGTCGGAAAGATGTTAACGGTGGCGAACTACCAGGTTGATTTGGCCGAAAATGGCATGATGGCGGTTCAAATGTGGGAAAAGGGTGCCTATGACCTCATTCTGATGGACGTGCAGATGCCGCTACTCAACGGGTTTGAGGCGACCGGAGTCATACGAGAGAAGGAGCGGGAACGCGGCGGCCACACACCTATCGTAGCCATGACGGCTCACGCTGCGAAAGAGGACGAGCAGCGCTGTCTCGCCGCCGGCATGGACGGCTTTATCTCCAAACCGATCGACTTCAAGAAGAGTCTGCAGGTGATACGGGACACCCTCAGCATAAGCCTCATCGCTGCCTGACTGACATTATCCCAATCTAAACTATTGATAAAAAGTTGATATTCGGTTGCGGCCGGGCAAGGTCGTGTAATCTAGCGGGTGAGACCCCCGCCCTGGAAGGCTGGCCAGCCACCGGGTAGCGAGGCGGACTCTAACGATGATGGTAGCCGAGACAACGCCTGCCCGTAGAACTATCTGCGCCACTTTTCCGGTGAACAAAAAACACCGTACTCAAAACGGAGAAAGGCCACCCATCATCCAATGATGGGTGGCCTTTCTGAATATGCACCTGTTTCTTCGGCAGCTCGGCTACCTGCTATTTTTCAGATAACGGGTCCGTCAGCTTTGCGTCCTTGAAATTTCTTTCAAGTTAACCTTTTCGGAAACAGGCTAAGATAACTATATCGTATCTATAGATGGTGTCAAGCAACTCTTGATGGATGGATCACAGATCCCGGGCCAATGTTTCCCTTTCCTCAGGCTCGGTCCTGGCCTCGTCCAACAGAATCTGAGGGACCTGCCGAGGGGATAACAAACCGACTCTTCCAATAAGAAACCTTCAAGCACTGGCCTTATGCTCTTTTGCAATCCGGTAGACAGACGCAACTCCAATCCCCAGCTGTGAGGCAACACTCTCTTTTGTCTTCCCCTGCCCCAGGCAGTTCCATTATCTCCATGCTCTTACCCTGGCCGTGGGCTCGCGGCCGGTGTACTTCCCCTCCTGCCTCGCCCTGGCTATGCCGTCGGCCTGCCGCTCCAGCATCATCTCGCGCTCGAAGGTCGCTATGGCGCCGAGCATGGTCAGCATCAGCTTGCCGGTGGGGGTGCCAGTATCCAGATCGATGTTTAGTACCTTGAGGGTAACTCTCTTCGCAGTGAGCTTCTCCACGATATCCAGGAGGTGCCTGGTGCTCCTGGCCAAACGGTCGAGCTTGCAGGCGATCACAGTGTCCCCCTCGCGCACGTAATCGAGCAGCTCGGTCCGGGCGGCGTCGCTCGCCTTCTCCCGGTAGATCCGCTCGGCCCCGGCCTTTCCCAGCTGGTCCAGCTGCACCTCAAGCTTCTGATCGTTGGTGCTCACCCTCGCGTATCCGATCTTCGCCATAGGCAGCTCCTTTTGCTATCACCGGGATTTGAGATATTTTGATAATAGCCTATCAAAAGCCGGGAATAAACCCGTATGGCAGGTCCGCCGACCAGGTGCGGGGGCCTATCACGGGGGCACGTGCCCCTGCGATAGCTCCGAAAGCCCTCATACTCATTTATCATTAGGAAAGACGCTCAAAGCACCGTGGAAAACGAAAGGCCCCGAGTTTACCCTGGTGGAGTACAGGGGAATCGGAGCCTTCGCCTGGAGATGGAGAAACCTCCCATAACCAAAGTATGCCCTATGTCTTGAGGCAATCAAGGAACGATTTGACATTGATCGCAGTGTGAGGAAGTTCTCCCCTCGCTGCACCCGCCCGGGTGACATGAATCCCCGGAGCGTGTTGCTAGCCTTGAAGCTCAGCACCGACCTTGCTGAAATGGTGATTTCTTCGCCGGTCTGAGGATTGCGACCGCGGTGATCAGTTTTCTTCCTAACGATGAAACTGCCGAAACCGGATATTTTCAGCGTCTCGCTGTTGGCAATGGTATCCTTGATGATAAAAAACTAGGAGAGTGCATGAGACGGTTGCCGTTCCTGATGCTGGTCTTTTTCTTGTACGGCTGCAGCGTGCATGGGATGTTCGTCAAGCGAAACGGCCTCGCCAGCTACCGCGCCGCCGCCTCCGCACCGGAATCTTCGCGGTGACGGATGGGTACGCCGTCAAAGCGGTCCTGCACAACCACACCAACCTGGGGCACGCGGTGCTCACCCCGCAGGAACTCGTCGCTGTCGCCCGAAGCCGCGGCCTCGCTGCGCTGGCGATTACCGAACACGACAATCTGGAGGTCGCTGGACCGGGATGTTCTGCTTTCGCGACCCCTCCGTGCAGCGCATAGGGTACACCGCCTACTTCGCCCAGATGGCGGAACTGCAGCGGCAAAACTCCGATCTCATTCTCCTCCCAGGGCTGGAGGTTTCCCCGTACGCCTGGTGGAGCGGTTTCCCTCCCTTTCTCCACGACTGGGACGTTCATTTCACCGTGTACAACCTGGAGGATCCCGGCGTCCTAAAGGAGATGCCCATTCCCGGAGACCGGTATGCGGGCTGCTGCAGTTACGAGAGGGGACGCGGCTTGAGGCGCTACCAGGACTTCGTCTCTTACGTTACCGGAGCGGGCGGTTTGGTCTTTCAGGCGCACCCCGAAAGCGTCACGACGCACAAAAAGCCGGCAGCCGTATCGAAGACCCAGCCCCACCCGGAGTACGCCGCCTCTTTGGAAGGGCTGACCGGTTTCGCCGCACTTCCAGCCGGACGCGAGAAGCTGCTGGAGCC
>Ga0209540_10003606_pt1 | contig 10480 bp, 7 predicted proteins | sample BarGraIncu01121A_FD_184501 | JGI IMG/M metagenome (GOLD analysis project Ga0209540, IMG submission 184501) | Arctic peat soil microbial communities from Barrow, Alaska - Barrow Graham LP Incubations 011-21A (SPAdes) (version 2) | ecosystem: Environmental > Terrestrial > Soil > Wetlands > Peat... | reverse complement strand
CTGCTCGGCGCCGGGTTCGGGGAGGGCAAGAGCCACTTGCTCACCCACCTGGGCCAACTCGCGACATCCGCCGGCTTCGTGGTCAGCACCGTGGTGATCAGCAAGGAGACCCCACTGCACGACCCCGCGAAGGTGCTGCGGGCTGCCGTGGAGTCCGCGGTCGCCCCCGACGGCGCCCGCGACGTCGTCGCTGAGGCAGCGGCGGCGTTGGACACAGACGGCCCCGGCTACGCCGAGCTGCTGCGGTGGCTGCGGGGACCCGGCCGGGACTTGAACGAACGGTTCGACGCGACCCTCCTGCTTCACCAGAGGCTCAGCGGCGACGCACCTGGCGCCGACGAGGAGTTCCTCGACTCCATCGTCCGTTTCTGGTCCGGTGACCCGCTGCTGATGCCCGACCTACGCCGCCAGCTCAAGGCCGTCGGCGAGGCCAAGTCGTTCACATTCTCCCCAGTCAAAGTCCGGGACCTGGCCCGACAGCGGCTTCGGTTCCTACCGCGGCTGCTGCGCGCCGGGGGGCACGCCGGCTGGGTAGTGCTCTTCGACGAGGTCGAGCTGATCGGCCGCTACTCGCTGCTGCAACGAGGCCGGTCCTACGCCGAGCTGGCGCGCTGGCTTGACGGGAACCCAGGTGACGAAGGAGAGCCCCTTATCACCGCCGCAGCGATAACAGACGACTTCGAGACGGCTGTCCTGTCCGGCAAGAACGACCGCGAGAGCCTGCCCCGACGGCTACGGGACAAGCAGACCGAGGAATACGCCGAGATGGCCGCCCTAGCGGAAGTGGGGATGCGGCACATCGAGCGCGACCTCCTGCCCCTGGTACCACCCGACCAGGCAGAGCTGGAGCGCGCGTACCGCACCCTGCGCCAACTGCACGGGGGCGCCTACGGGTGGGAGCCGCCAGACGTCCCGGGTCTCGAGCAGCTCGGCGCGACCAGGATGCGCCAATACGTACGGGCCTGGATCAACGAATGGGATCTCGTCCGTCTTGACCCCGGCTACCGACCCATCACGGACGTGCTCGACATACCCGGCAACTACCGAGAACTCGCCGAACTGAACGACGACAGCTCCTAATCAACACCCACCAGCATCCGCTGTGCCAGGCTCTGGCTCGAACGTGAGGACAACCCGGCCGGCATTGACCTCAACCCGACCCTCGAGCGTCTCCGTAAGGTACGGCTTTGCGAAACTGGGTCGGTTGCTTCGCGACATCGGGGTCGCCCGGGTGGCGCTGCACAGTCGCCTCCACGCGGTCGCTCGCTTCGATGCACTCCAAGAGATGGTGCAGGCGTTCGGTGTCCGAGCGGCTCAGATACGCGCCCCTGGCCGAGGGCCTCCTTGGCGGCGTGCAGGGCCGCGCCCTTCCCGGGGAGACGACGTCTGTTGCTGTCCTCGCACGATTTGCGCGCGTCCCTTGTGAGCAACATCAAGTGCAAAGGATCGGTGGGGGATGGTTCGAAGTCGTGGTGCAAGTAGAAGTCGCGTGCGCGCTCGTGCAGCGCGTGGACCAGCAGCGCCCATACCCCGAAGATCTCGGCCGCCTCTGCGGTGCGGGTGATCGCGTCACACAGCAGGTTGCTACCCAGGCTGCGGCCCTGCTCTTTACGGTCAACAGCTAGCCGCCCGAGCAGGACCACCGGAATTGGTTCGGCATCCTCTGGCCGATGCGCCGGCTGTCCTCGAGCCGTGGGACGCTGCCAGTGGCTAAGGCGTAGTACCCGACCACGCGGGCGTCGCGGCAAGTGACAAGGCAACGGGAAGCACCAGTTGCCTGGTTGGTTATTGCCTGGACTTGCGCAGCCTGTCGTCCAGGCTTGGATCGCCGCTATCGAATTCTGCAAGGTCGTCCTCTCTGCCGAGGGGACGCGAGGTCGAGTACCCACTCACTCGACAATCGACTCGCTGGCGAACAGCTTCTCCAGTCTCGGTTTGTACGCGATCGGACGATCCAGCACAGCCAAGAACTCTGTCCATGCCGCGTCGCCGAGCATGAGCAAGCGTTGGTCGACCAGCACGTCGCGCGTGAGACACGATCGCGTCCACGGTGAACTCGATGATGCTGGTGTTGACGGCCGCGTCAGATGATGATGAAGGCGTCACTTTCGGTGACGACATAAGGAGCCGGCGGGGATGCACGGCCGCGCGGGCTGGGGCTCGTCATGGTGTCGCGGCTGTCGTCATGCTGTCGCGGTCTTTGGGGCATGGCTGCACCGCCGTTGTGGGCGGTCAGCCGCTGCGCACCGGCGCGAGAAGCTGCCCGCGGGCGATTATCGCGATGATCTGCCCATGGCGGTGCGATCGGGCCGAGTCTGCGGACGGGTCAGGCGCCGGGAGAAACGGCGATACGACGTACCGCATCGACCAGGACGTCGACCTCCTGGGCGGTGTTGTAGAAGGCGAGCGAGGGACGCACGGTCTGCTCCAGTCCCAGCCGCCGCAGGATCGGCTGCGCACAGTGATGACCTGCACGCACCGCGATGCCCTCTTGGTTCAGGGCCTTGCCGACCGCGATCTCGTCGTGCCCGGCGAGCACGAATGACAGGACACTCGCCTTGTGGTCGGCCGTTCCCACCAGCCGCAACCCGGGGATCTCGGCGAGCCGGGGCGTCGCATACTCAAGCAGGGTGTGCTCATAGGCGGCGATCCGGTCGATCCCGACACGCTCGACATAACGCAGTGCCTCCCCGAGGCCGACCGCGTCGGCGATGTTGCCCGTCCCTGCCTCAAACTTGTTCGGCGGCCCCTGGTAGATGGACCGCTCGAGGGTGACGTCGGCAATCATGTTGCCACCGCCCTGCCACGGCGGCATCTCCTCGAGGACCTCCAAAGTGCCGTAGAGCACGCCGATCCCGGTCGGCCCGAAGATCTTGTGCCCCGAGAACACGAAGAAGTCGGCTCCGAGCGCCCGCACATCGATCGGGATGTGCGGGACGGACTGCGCCCCGTCGATGAGCACGCGCGCGCCGGCACGGTGGGCAAGCTCGATGATCTCCTTGACCGGCGTGACCGTCCCGAGCGCGTTGGACACATGGGTCGCCGCGACGAGCTTGGTCCGGGGACCGAGCAGGGCGGTGAACCCTTCGAGCAGCAGGTTGCCGCGGTCATCGACCGGAGCGACCTTGATGACTGCGCCGCTCTGCTGGGCGAGCATCTGCCACGGCACGATGTTGGCGTGGTGCTCAAGGTGGGTGATGAGGATCTCGTCGCCCTCACCCAGGTGCGTGCGCCCCCAGGACTGCGCGACCAGGTTGATCGCCTCGGTCGTGCCACGCACGAACACGATCTCGGAGTCCTGGGACGCGCCGATGAACCGGCGAACCGTTCCGCGGGCCTCCTCATAGGCGTCGGTGGCCCGAGACGCGAGCTCGTGCGCCCCCCGGTGAATGTTGGAGTTCTCGTGCGCATAGAAGTACGCAAGCCGGTCGATGACCACCTGAGGCTTCTGGGTCGTCGCGGCGTTGTCCAGCCAGACCAACGGTCGCCCGTTGACCGTCTCGCCCAGGATCGGGAAGTCCTTGCGGATCGTCTGCACGTCGAACACCAGGTGCGCGCCCGGCGGAACCACGCCAAGATCCGGCGCCGCGAACCTGTCGGGCTCGCGCACGAAGTAAAACCCCTCCCGCGCACTGGGGACCGCAACAGGGGGGTCCGGCTGCGCTCCGGTGTGCGGCAGCGCCGGTCCCCAGGGCTCGCCTACCCGGCCGAGGTCGGGCAGGCCCGCGAAGTCCAGCTGGTGGGGGAAGAGGCCCGGAGTCAGCGGGTTCGGAGCCGCCGACCGGCGGTCCGCGGCGCGAATGCCGGCACGTTCACCCGGCACCGCCGCCGACGGTGCCGGCGGGGCGAACCCCGGCACGGGCCGCAGCGCGGGTAGCCCGAGCACCCCGGGTGTGCCGAACGTCGGCGGTGAGCCGGCACCAACCGACTCGGGAATCGCCAGGACGTCGAACCCGGCCGCCGTAGGCGCCGGCGGGGAACCGCCCACCGGCACCTCGGAGGTCGGCGCGCCAGGCAGAACGTCAGTCGCTGGGAGCTCGCCATGGTCGCGGCGTTGGCCGATCGAGGAGTAGATCTGCCCGGCCAGCCGGGTCAGCTCTTCCTCAGTGATGGGCAGGCAACCAGCCCCAACGTCAAGGCTCGGCTCACTTGTAGTCATGGAAGGAGTCCACCCGCACGTCCTCGAGAACGCCGAGGGCGTCGTCGGTCAGCACCGCGAGCGAGGAGTACAACGTCACCAGGTACGTCGCGATCGCCGAACGGTTGATCCCCGCGAACCGCACCGACAGCCCCGGAGCCTGCTCGCCGGCCAACCCAGGCTGGAACAAGCCAACAACGCCCTGACGCTCCTCACCCGTGCGGATAAGCAGGAACTTCGTCTTCCCATCCTTGACCGCCACCTTGTCCGACGGGATGATCGGGATACCCCGCCACGTCAGGAACTGCGAACCGAACAGGCTCACAGTCACCGGCGGCACCCCCCGGCGTGTTGCCTCACGCCCGAAGGCCGCCACGCCCAACGGGTGGGTGAGGAAGAAACCCGGGGACTTCCACACCTTCGCGATGAGCCCGTCCAGGTCGTCGGGGGTCGGTGGCCCCGACAGCGTCGAGATCGTCTGCGCGGCGGAGACCTGCGACAACAAGCCGTACTCCGCGCTGTTGATCAGCTGGCTCTCCTGGTGCTCCTTGATCGTCTCGATGGTCAGACGCAGCTGCTGGGTGATCTGGTCGTGCGGACTGGAGTAAAGGTCGGAGACCCGCGTGTGAATGTCCAGGATCGTGGACACGGCCCGCAGGGTGAGCTCGCGCGGGTGGGTCTCATAGTTGACGTAGGTCTGCGGCAACGGCTCCTCGTTGGCCTCACCGACCTGAATCGTCACCCGCTCGGGGTCCACGACGCGGTTGACCCGGTAGATACCCGCCTCCACCGGCACCCAGCTGAGCAGGTGCAACAACCAGCGCGGAGTGATCGTCTCGAGCTGGGGAACGGTCTTGGTCGCATTGGCAAGCTGCCTCGCGGCAAGGTCGCCAAGCGCCTGAGACTCAGTCTTTGAAGTAGCCATCGTCTTCTCTCTGGTTGCTTTTCTATGCCGTGCGTCGCCTCGACGCACGGCAAAACGGGCTAGTGGTGCGCGTGCTCAAAGGATTTGTATCAAAACAGCGCGAACCGAACTCCTCGAGTGAGGGATTCGTCGAGCTCCTTTACCGAATACTTGACTTCCAAATGAGCCACCGCCTGGCGCGAGACCTGCACCGCCCGGGCGAGAGTGGTGAACTCGGCGGGGCCGTCGTCGCTACGAGCGCCGACCAGGGCCCTGCCCTCGTACCCGTGGACCGGGCCGACCGCCGCAGTAACCGTGAACGACCCCTCGGTGCCGCCGGCCGGCAGGGCGACGTAGAACGGCTGGCCCGGCCGCGCAGGACCCCGCAGCTGCCTGCCGTCCTGGTCGACGACCCTGCCCCCGGAGGCTCCGGTGACCCACACATCAGCCGGCCGCTCCCCGTCGATGTGGAACGGTCCGGCCACCCCCGTGCCAGCTTCCGAATCGACGACCGGCGGCCCGGTGATGCTCAGGTTCGGCACCCCCAGAACCTCTGAGGTCGCCCGGTCCAAGAGATATTGATACAGGTGCACCACTTGCGCGCCGTTACGGAACCCCGGAGAGTCGGCAAGCGTGAACCGCACAGCGCGGACCTCGAGCCTGGCGACCGTGTCTGCGCGGCCCCGCAGGACAAGCCGGTAGTAGCGGTACCCCGCCCTACCCGCGGAAGGCACGCTGCCAGACAGGGTCGCCCCGACACCGAGCCCCTTGGTGCGGGCGACCCCGCGGTCTCGACCCGCCTCGCGGTGCGGCACCTCGACCACCGACGAGGACACGTCCCGCCAGGTGTGCCGGTCGCTGGACCTCTGCAGCCGCCAGCCCACGACGGTGGGGGTAGTCCAGGGACCGAGCTCGACGGTGTAGTCGCCGAGCTGAGGACGCCCGTCGAACTCGAACTCCAGGAACGTCTCCCGTCCCGGAACCAACAGGGTGCGCCACGTCTTGCGGGCATCGTCATCCAGGACCGCGCCCGGGCAGGCGCCACCCGCCGACTCGTCGGCCGACACCGCGACGGGCACCGACAGCGGTTGCGTATCCAGGGCCACGCCGTTCGTCAGAGACCAGATCGCCGCCTGCGTCCCGGCAATCGCCTCATGCTCCTTCAGGTCAGCCGAGCCGATCGGAACACCCGCGGCCCGCAGGTCGGCGCTGAGCTCGGCGGTGCCCAGCGTCGGGAAGGAGTGACGCAGGATCCACACGACCTCACCCTGAACCCCAACCCTGGCAGCCTTCGACCCGCTGGCCCAGACCTGGTCCCGGTACCGGGAAGGCACCCGAGGTGCCACGCCTGCATAGTCGATCGAGTACGCAGCGATGTTCGGGTGCAGCCGGACCATGTCAGTGCGCGCCCGGGTTCCGTCGGTGAAGCGGATCACTTCCACCGTGCTCGAGTACGTGCCGCCGAGGTAGCGCGAGAAGGCCGTACTCCCGCCGCAGGACCGGCCCGTCGCCGACGGTCCCGTAGGCACGGAGACCACGACCGCCTGAGCACGCCGATCACGGCGTGCTCCCCGCGCCCTGGCGAGGAGCGGTCTCGGGTACCGACCGGCGTGATCGGAGGGCGACTCACACAGATCGGCACCACCGATCAGGGTCGAGATGTTGGTCATGGCATGTGATCCTTCGACAGAGGGGCAGGACTCACCCTGTCGACCCTTGACGCCTCGGCTCAGATGTCGTGTGCGGCACGACATCGAGCGCTCCGAGGGCTCGATCGGGTCAGGGCGACGGGCGTCGTCCGATCAACAACACCGGCGCATACGGACACAGGACATCGACTGACGACCCCCGACCTGTTTCCGCTGCATGACACGCACTCTAAGCCGGAAACGCCGGTGCGGGGAAGACCGCTTCCAGCATGCGAGACATAACGGCAAGTTATTCACCCAATAACGGCTGATTACCGGAAATGCGTTCCTGTCACGCATCGGTCGAGCGCTCGGGGCGGGCTCCCCACGAGTCCCTTCGGCCCAAGAGACTGACTCCCACCGCGTGGAACGTGGCTTGCGTTCCACGCGGTGAGAGCGATGGGGAGGCCACAAGGGGCGCCGTCACACCCGATCTGCGGCTCGGATCAGCACGTCGCGCAGGATGGCCTCAAGCAGCTCGAACTCCGGGGCCCGGAGGTCAGCGGTGGTGCCAGCTGGAGCCCGACGTCCCCCCGGTCGTCCGCCCGGCAGTACAGACCCGCCTCATACAGCGCAGGGTTGAGGAACGCGCGGATGCGGTCCGCCTCGGCGTCATTGAACCCATGGGATGTCGGTCCCGGGTCTGCTAGTCACGGGTGAGCTCGGTCCCGAAGAAGCACCCCGCACCGCGCACATCACCGACGATCGGGATGTCGTAGAGGCGCTCGAGGGTCCTCTTGAACACCGGACCCTGGGTGCGCACCCGCTCGACCAAACCCTCCCGCGCGAAGATGTCCAGGTTTGCCGGCGGGATCGGCACCGTTGCCGGCTCGATGGTCGGCGGTCTGGTGATGGGTGTGCTCAACCTCGGCCTGGCCAACCTGAGCGTCGACTCGAACTTCATCCAGGTCATCAAAGGCATGGCCCTGCGGTTGGCCGTCGCCTTTGACGTCCTCTCCAAGGTGCAGGGACGCCCGTCGTTCATCGGCATGATGTTGTCAGGTATGCACCGCACCTCTTCACCACCACCTACCTACAGAGGCCACTCCCCCCAACCCGCCGGCAACAACGAGCGGTAAGACCGACAGCGAGATCAAGGTGGATTCGCTTTGACAGCGGCTCGCGAACAAGCAGGACACACTGCGTCTCGGACGAGGTCATTGTCTCGGACTAGGTCATTGATGTGAACCTCATGAGAACCCGTGTCCCTGCCCGCTGAACCTACGATGCCCATGAGGGCGAACAGCGATCGCACTGAAGCGCGGGAGCTCTCAGAGGACGAGCTCGTTTGATCCAAGGTCGAGTTCACCCTTTTCGTGCAACCAGCGCACAGCCTCCGCGACCGCCTGCAGCGAGGTGTAGCGCGGGGCGTATCCCAATAGCCGTCGGGCTTTTTCGATACTCGCGCTCGTACTGCGGGAGATGTGTTCCCAGGTCGCCTCGGCGTCCTCGGGTCTGGTCACCTGCCGGAACGCTTCAAAGGGCACGAAGCGCAGGTCGGCGTCACGGCCGAACCAACCTGCGACAGCCTCCGCGAAGCCGCGGAGGGTGACGGCACGGTCAGAGGCGACGTGAAAGCTCTCCCCCACGGCCACGCTCTGTGTTCTGAGCGCAAGCTCGAATGCTTGCGCGACGTCGCTGGGATGAACATGGTGAAGGGTCTCGAGGCCGAAGTTAGGCAATGTGACGGTCTGGCCGGTTGCCAGACGGGTCCAGACGCCCGGGTCGAGATTGCCGGCAGGATTGATGACGGGCCATCCCGGCCCGCTGATGTGACCAGGGTGAAGGACAACCGATCGCATGCCCCCGATGCGGGTTTCGTGCAACAGTAGCTGCTCGATCGCGGCCTTACCGACCCCGTAGTCTCCGAACGGCCGACGGACCGCATCCTCGGTGACCGGAACCTCGACTGCGGGGCCGTGCACCCAGATGGTCCCGCAATGCAGAAGCAGCTCGATGCGGTCACGCAGAGCATCGACAAGCTGCCGCGCTGACTCGGGTGTGAAGCACACCATGTCGATGACGACATCGGGGCGTAGGTCAGCGACTCTGCCGGCGAACGTACCGGCGGCGTCCTCAGCCTGGCGGTCGGCGATGACTCTCGTGACCTCTTGCCAAGCAGGATGGTTTCGATACGGGGCGTGCTTCCCGCGGCTGATGGCGATGACCTCATGTTTGCCAGCCACCAGGCGCGGGATGAGATATCCGCCTACATGACCTGTTGCACCGATGACGACAACCCGCATTCCCGGCTCCTGTTCGATTGTTCGCACGCTTTCATTGCGCTGCCGCGTGCTGACGATGCTCTGCGCCGCCCAGTGGGGCAAAGAGCAGCCGAGCACCTGCTCGCTGTCCTTGGGGTGCGCTGCGAACGCCCGACGACCTCCTCTGAGACTCCCCTGCTCGGATTGATCGGGGCATCAGCGCCAGGAGTGCTGCGGGCTGTACCCAAGCACGCGGCGCGCCTTCTCGATCGACAGCAACGTGTCATGCTCACCGAGGTCGCCGGTGACCGTCACCTCAGGGAAGACCTCGGCGACAAGGTCGGCGTTGGACCGTGACATGACGGTGTCCGCTGCAGCGATGATGAAGCGGTCGAAACCCGGGGCATCGAGCTCAAGGGCCCGCAGTACGGCCTGGGCGCCGTCCCGTCCGTCGATGTAACCCCAGAGGTTCCATTTCCGCAGCGTCGCATCCGCGTCGAATCCGGGAAACTCCGCGTAGTCCTCCGGGTCCATCACGTTGGAGAAGCGCAGGGCGATGATCTTGAGCGTCGGATCCCAGCGCACGAGCTCAATGGCCATCTGTTCTTCGAGGTGCTTCACGAGCGAGTACACGCTCTCCGGGCGAGCCGGGTACTCCTCGTCGACCGGGATGTAGGGTGGCGGCACGTCGAACGGCAACCCGAGAGTCGTCTCACTCGATGCATACACGATGTTGTCGATGCCGGCCCGGCGAGCAGCCTGGAACACATTGAACGTACTGAGCATGTTGTTGTGAAACGTGGCGACATCGCTCAGGATGCCCGGCGCGGGAATCGCGGCCAGGTGCACCAGCGCGTCATACACCGGCGTCGCGGCCTGATCGGGACCGGCCGAGGGATCGTTCTCGCCGAAGAACGCGTCGACCACCTCGCCGTAGTTCGTCAGGTCGACGCGCACGAAACCCGGGCCACGCTGCCCCGTGACGTCAAGGTTGACCACCTCATGTCCAGCCTGACCCAGCACAGCAACAACCGTGCGACCCAGCTTGCCCGACCCACCCGTGACGGCAATCCTCATCGTCTAGCTCCTCTTGAGTCTCCTGTGCGGCGCACTCCGCCACCAGACCGACGATGGCGCCGATCCGTGTGCTGGCCATTCATGAAGGTCTTGCCGCCGCGATCAGTTGATCGAAGACTGTGTTGAGCCGTTCGTTGACTATCTGCTGATCCGGATTGGCGTCGAACCAGTTGAGGACCTGACGTGCGCCGAGTGCGAAGGGAACCGTGCAGGTGAATTCCGGCACCAACGCCTTGACCTTGCTGTTGTCGAAGACCACCGAATGGGACTTGTCTCCCAGTAGCGATGGCCCGATATCCGGCGCGGCGGCCGCGATGGTGTCCGATGCGATGTGGACCAACTGGGGCGCCGGCGCCCCGGCTGCCTTGGCGAAGATCTCGTAGATCTCGTTCCATGGCAGGTACTCGTCGGAGGTGATGGTGAAGCTGTCCCCGACAGCCTGCGGAAGCCCAAGCAGCCCAACAAGAGC
>Ga0209540_10003602_pt1 | contig 10484 bp, 8 predicted proteins | sample BarGraIncu01121A_FD_184501 | JGI IMG/M metagenome (GOLD analysis project Ga0209540, IMG submission 184501) | Arctic peat soil microbial communities from Barrow, Alaska - Barrow Graham LP Incubations 011-21A (SPAdes) (version 2) | ecosystem: Environmental > Terrestrial > Soil > Wetlands > Peat... | reverse complement strand
CCACATCATACGTCGGGTAGGCGAGAGCGGGGAACGCGACAACGTCGCCAGGTCCGGCGCCGAGCAACGTGGGCAGCCAGGCCACCAGCTCCTTGCTGCCCACCGTCGGCAGGACTCCGTCAGGATTCACATCCGGAACGCCACGACGCCGCACAAACCACGCCGCCACCGCCTCCCGAAGGGCGGGTGTACCCCACGTCTGCGGGTAGCCGTGGGCATCGGCCGCCGCCGTCAGGGCGGCCCTGACAACATCCGGTGTCGGGTCGACCGGTGTTCCCACCGAGAGGTCGACGAGCCCCCCAGCATGAGAACTCGCCCGCTCCTTGTAAGGAGCAAGCGAGTCCCAGGGAAACTCCGGAAGGCTGTGCATCGTCGATTGTCGTGGCTGACCTATCGAGCCCTACTCGTCGTGCGTCTGCGGCGGCAGAGCAGCAACCAGGGGGTGGTCCTTCGGGATCTTGCCGAGCTTTGCGGCGCCGCCCGGGCTACCAAGGTCGTCGAAGAACTCGACGTTGGCCTTGTAGAAGTCCTTCCACTGCTCGGGGGTGTCGTCCTCATAGAAGATGGCCTCGACCGGGCAGACGGGCTCGCAGGCACCGCAGTCGACGCACTCGTCAGGGTGAATGTAGAGCGTGCGCTCACCCTCGTAGATGCAGTCGACGGGACATTCCTCGATACAGGCCTTGTCCTTGACGTCGACGCAAGGCAGAGCGATGACATAAGTCATAGTGGGTGGTCCTCCTGAAGGGCGGCTGCAGACAACACCTAGTATGCCCATTCCCGGACCAGTGTGTACACGGGGCCAGCCAACGAGCCCATCGAGAGAAGTGAAAGCTCCGCCATGACCGACTCAGACCCTGTCAACGGACTCCGGCCCGGAATGCGTGCGGTGGTCCGCCGCCGCATCGAGGGCGGCGTCACCGACGCGTTGGGTGATGTCGTGGCGATAGACGCTGACACAGTCTCGGTCCGGACCCGGCGGGGTGTGCAGGTGATCGACCGGGTCGCTGTCGTGGCAGCCAAGGAGGTCCCACCCAGGCCCGCCCGCCGGGGCGCCCCCCACCTGGCCATCTCGATGCACGACCTGGAACGGATCATGGTCGAGGGATGGCCGCCTCTTGAGCGCGCACAACTGGGTGGCTGGCTCCTGCGGGCCGGGGCCGGGTTCACCGGAAGAGCCAACTCGGTTCTGCCGCTTGACGATCCAGGTGTGTCACTGTCCGAGGCGATCGACCACTGCGAGAGCTGGTACGACCAGCGGGGGCTGCGCCCCCTGTTCGCCCTCTTTGGCCCGGCAGGCTTCGCCGTCGATGACGACCTGCTCGGCCTCGAGCTCCTGGCACGCGGCTACGAGCCGTTTAACAACACCGTGGTTCTTACCGCTGCCACCCGAGCTCTGCCACCCGAGCTCCCCCGTCCCGGGTGCGCCAAGGTGAGGCTCGAGGCCGCCCCCTCGTCTCAATGGTGGGATGCATGGGCCGCTCAGAATGGCCGCACCGACAGTGCCAACACCGAGCACACCAATGCCGCGACCCCCGCGGTCCGGGCCGTGATGAGCGGCTCACCGGATCAGCTCTTCGCCTCGCTGGAGGTCGATGGTGATGTGGCCGGCATCGCGCGAGTCGCCTTCGCGCAGGGTTGGGCGGGGGTATTCGCAGTGCGCGTGGCCCCGGAACATCGGCGCACCGGTATCGCGGTGCAGCTCATGAGCGCGCTTGCCGATGCCTCAGGTTCACGCGGAATACGGTCGACGTATCTGCAGGTGCTGAAAGCCAGCTCGCCGGCCCGGGGCCTCTACGAACAGCTTGGCTTCAGCACCCACCACGAGTACCGCTACCTCGCTAGGTGAGCCACGAGAGCACGGCTACCGATGAGTACACGTCACGTTGCCCTCAGGGACCTCGGGGGTGTTCAGATCACCGTCTTGACCTGGGCGCCGTTCTTCTTGAACATCTGCGACACCGTCACGTCGAAACCGGGCGTCGGCAGCTGCGGCACGCAGCCGCCGATGAGCGCCCAGGATGGTCTTGGGTTGCCTGTCCTTTCGCGGGGCCCCTTGATCGCCCCGACGTCCCTGCCCGGTTCACCCCACCCATCATGCTGACGCACACAACCGAGACCAGTACGGCTCGATTACGGACCATGTCCGGCAATGTCCTTGTGCGCGGTCATGCCAGAGTCCCGTACCGTCCGCGGTAGTACACCAGAGCCGCCCCTGAATGGGGTGCGCTTGTTACCGACACCACCTCTGCGACCACAATGCTGTGGTCGCCGGCCGGGTGCACGGCTGTGGTTCGACACTCGAACGTGGACAGTGCATCGTTCGACAGGGCCACCCCCGTCTTCAGGCCATGGTGATGAGGAATGCGATCGAGCTGACCATGCAGCGGGCGACCTCGTGTTGCCAGCCAGTCAGCAGCCGATCGGTCGCCGCCGGACAGCACGCTGATTCCCCAGAACCCCGCATCGAGCACAGCGTCGTGGAAGCGCCCCTCACGTTCGATGCAGGCGAGCAGCAGCAACGGCTCAAGCGACACGGAGGTCACCGCGCTGGCAGTCATCGCATAGTCAACATCACGGGTCCGCGTGGTCAGCATCACGACGCCCGTGACGAAGCGCCCCATCGCCCGCCGGAAGGTGTCGATGTCCGGCAGGTCTGCGCCCCCACCATCGGGTGGGCTTTTGCTCATCGGTGGCTCCGAGGGCGATTGAACGAGCCATTGCCCAGTAGGCCGTCGGACGGCTTCGCGCCAGGCGTCGCCGGCACGAGTTGGCCGGCGACAGGGTCGAACCTCGCGAAACCTTCACGACCGCTGAGTCGGCTCGCAATGTGGTTGGACAGCGCATAATAGCCCTCGTACACGACGACCTGGGTTGCGTGCTGGGCCAGCGCCCTGCTGTGCATCTCGACCAATGTCGGCTCCTCCACTACGTGAGTGACAGTCTCGTCCGGCACGACCGAGGGTGGATATGGCTCACCCTGTTGCAGGACAACACAGTTCGAGCCATCTGAGACCACCTTGTCATGCAACCACGCGCGGTCCTGCGACGCCCAGCTCGCCGGGGTGAGGATGCAGAAGGCCACCGGCGCAGCCACCCCGCTGGTTTCGGCCTCAGCAGCCAGTACCGACAAAGCTGACATTGTCAGGCGATGGGTCTGGATGTGGTCCGGATGCGCGTAGCCGCCGTGTTCGTCGTAGGTCACCACGACATCCGGCCCCAGTGCTCTGATGTGAGCAGCCACCATGGCTGCCGCCTCGCCGGGGTCGGCCCGGACGAAAGCGTCCGGATGCTCCGCGCTCGCGGTGCCCGCCATGCCCGAGTCCCGATACCGCGAGGCCACACCCCGCTGCAGATCCTCCCCCAGGACCGAATGGGTCACCCCCAGTATCGACATGGCCGCCCGGAGCTCTTCTCTGCGCCACGGCCCGAGGGTGTCATCCCGGTCGGCGCCAAGATGGGCCAGCGCCGGTGGAATCACCTCGCCCTCCTCGCCAAGGGTGCAGGTGAGCAGGTGAACGTCATGGTCGCGGGAGGCATAGCTGGCCATGGTCAGCCCGGTCGTCAGCGTCTCGTCATCGGGGTGCGCGTGAACGAACAACAGCCTCGCCCGCCCGGTGGCATCCTCGAAATCAAGGTCACCGCTCATCGAAGGGACACCGTCGCCAGGTCGACCGTTCCGAAGAGCGCCTGGTTGTCGACGTAGTCCGTCACACCGGCGCCGTGCACGAACACCGACCTCGAGTTGGTCAGAGCAATGGCCGCCACGGTAGCCGCCAGCGCCTGGTCAATGTCCCCCCATGCCTTCTCGCGGCGGGACGTGTCGGGGATCATCGAGGCGGCATCGATCTCGGCACTGACAGCGGGACTGGCGAACCGGCCGTAGTCCTGACCTGACGAGCTGTCACTGAGATTCATCCGGCTGTCGAACAGCGAGGGGATCACGCTGGAGCCCGATGGCCACGGGGCGGACCCCACAGCCCACATCACGTCGTAGTTACGGCTGTTCTGGACAGAGGCGATGTTCGTGAAGTAGTCCTTCTCGATGCCCGCGAGGGTGACCGAGAACCCGGCGTCCTGCCATCCCTGTTGCAGAGCGGCCATGGCATTGTCGGCCGGCGAGCCCTTTCGGTAGGCCACCGTGATCTTGACCGGCATGGTCAGCCCTGATTCCTGTAACAGAGTGTGCGCCCTGGCTGTATCACCACTGAGCGGGACGTTCAAAGGGTTGAAGTCGCGGTAGCTCGGCAGGGACTTGTTGATCATCGCGTACGTGGGTTCTGCAGCTGAGGCTCCACCCAGGGCAGTGACGTATGCCGTCCGGTTCGTTGCAATCGCCAGAGCCTGCCGGACCAGAAGGTTGTTCATCGCCGGCCGGGTGAAGTTGGGCAGCAGATAGTCCACGAACGGCCCACGCGGGTTCGACGACCGGGCAGTGATCGCCGGGTTGGACAGGATGTCGTTCTGGAGAACCTGTGGGGCGGAGTCCGCCGTCACCGCGAGGGAGTCCGAACCCGCATTCGTCATGATCCTGCTGAGCACCGTCCCAACAGGGATCCCTTCCTGGTAGATCAGCTCAGCTGGACGCGCCCTACGGATCGGGTCGGTCCTCTGATGCCACTGCGGGTTGCGCACGAATGTCGCACCCTTTCCCACCCGCCAAGCACCCCTGAGCATGTAGGGACCGTCGGAGAAGATCTCGGTCGCCGACTGGGCACCGCGGTCCTTGTCCGAACGGACCGGGGCGAAAGCCGACAGTGCCACCACCTGGTTGAAGTCCGGCACCGCTCTGGCGAGCTTGAACGTTATGGTCTGGCCGGAGCAGATGACCGCTTTGTCGAACGATTCCTGGCCGGTCTTGACATAGGGGCCGACATAGGTGCTGGAACCGTCGGGGTTGTACGCCACGTCCAGGAAGTCCAGGGCGTAGGTCAGACCACCGGTGATCTGGGTGGTCGCGAAGGTGCGTGATATCCCGTACTTCACGTCGGCGCAGGTGACGGGCTTGCCGTCCTGCCACGTGGCGCCGTCGCGCAAGGTGAAGCTCCACGTCCTGCCCCCGTCGGCAACCTTTCCGGTGTCCGTGGCCAGGTCTGGTGCCAGGGCCGGCAACGTGTCTTGCCGGGTCGCGGGTGCCCACGCCGTCAGGGTCCGCTGGAATACCCGTCCCGCAAACGCCATATCGGCTCCGACGTTGAGCCGTTGCGGGTCCCACGTACCAACGGGTCCCTGACCCAGGACGTACAGAGTCCCCCCTGCCGTTGCCCGGACCGAGGTGGTGGCATCTACCATGGCGACGTTCCCCGGCGAACAGGACGCTGAACCCAAGACAAGACCCAAGCCCATGACGACAGCAGCGCTGTATCTTCTGGCGCGCATTCTGGTGGTAACTCCTCTGGTGGTCGGCCGATGACGCTCGTGGCCGACCCCTCTCGACGCTATAAGAGCGTACCCTCCCCGGGCCGGTGGCCTACAACGTGGTGCAGGTCACCATCTACCACCGAAGCGCCGACCCCTGCCGCCGCGACCGCCCTGGTCTGCGACCTCGTCTACTTCACCGTGGTGTCCACGCCCAGGCTGGCAAGGTCGGGGTAGTCGCCGAGCGCCGGGTTGTCGATCCAGCCCGTCACGCGCGAGCCCCATCCCAGCAAGGACTTCTGCGTGCGCAGCGGGATGTAGGCGACGTCCTTGGCCAGTGTCTCGTCAATGTCGCCCCACATCTGGGCCGCCTTGGTCGGATCGAGTGTGGCGTAAGCCGCATCAATCGACTTGTTTACCGCGTCGTTCTTGTAGTAGCCGTAGTCCGAGCCGGCCGAGGCCGCTGACAAGTTGACACGACTGTCGAATAGCGGCGGGATCACGCTCGAAGCCGACGGCCAGGCGGCAGCCGCGCTGGCCAACGTGAGGTCGTACTCGTTCGCGTTGGCGGGGTTCTGGATGGCGTCGTTGTTGGTGCCGGTGAGATTGTTCAACGTGACGGCGAAACCGCCGGCCTCCCAGCCGGCCTTCAGGGCAGCCGCAGACTTCTGGATGGCCGGGGTGTCACCGTTGTACGCAAAGGTGATCGGATACGGCACCTTGACACCAGCCTGGGTGAGCAACGACCTGGACTTCGACGGGTCCCCAGCATCAGGGGCGTTGAACGCGTTGAACGCCTTGTAACCGGGGACCGCCGGGCTGATGATCGACTGCGCCGCTCTGCCGGCGGCCGTACCCCCCTTGGCGGCCACCCAGCCGTTCTTGTCGGTCGACATCGCCAGAGCCTGACGCACCAGCGGGTTCGTCAACTTCGTGAAGTTGGGCACGAGATAGTCGACGAACGGAGTCTGCACGTTCTCCGAACGGGTACTCATCGCCGGGTTGACGTTGACGTTCGGGCGCAATACCGCCGGGATACTGCGATCAGTGACGGCGAACTGGTCGGTCAACTCGTCGCTGATCAGTCGCTGGGCGATGACCACATCGCTCAGACCCTCGGTGAACACGATCTTGTCCGGAAACGCCCTGCGAATGGTGTCCGTGCCGGCACTCCAGTTCGGGTTGCGGACGAACACGCCGCCCTGGCCCTTGGCCCACGTCCCCGCGAGCTTGTACGGGCCACAGGAGAAGACGGCGAAGTCGGACTTGTCACCCTTGTCCACGCTCGCCCGGTACGGCGCGAAGGCGGGCCTGCTGACGGCCTGGTTGAAGTCACCGACGGGTTTGCTCAGCTTGAATGTGATCGTCTTGCCGTCACAGGTGACAGCCTTGTCATACAGGGCCTGCTTGGCGCCGTCCCTGACGTACGGGCCCTTATACAGGGAGCCACCCCTGGGGTCCGTCGGGATGTCAAGGAACTGGAGGGCGTAGCTAGGACCACCGGTGATCACATTGGTTGCGAAGGTTCGGGACACGCCGTACTTGAGGTCGGCGCAGGTGATATCAGAGCCGTCCTGCCATGTCACGCCGTCCTTGAGCGTGAACTTCCAGGTCTTGCCACCGTCCGAGGCAGTGCCAGTGTCGGTCGCCAGGTCCGCGACCAGCTTCGCTGAAGCCTTGCCGGTCGCGACCGGGTAACTCGTCAGAGTGCGATAGAGCATGCGGGTCTCGTTCGAGATGTCGCGCGCGACAGAGGTCCGCTGGGGGTCCAGGTGGTCGGCGCCTTGATTGGTCAGGTAATAGAGCGTGCCGCCCGCCGTGGCCGGCGCTGCCGTCGCCACACTGCTCGCTGCCGGAGCCGAGGCACCGCCACTGCAACCTGCTGCGGTGAGGGCCACCGCAGCGCCCAAGGCGATGGCTGCATTGCCGCGTCTTCTGCGCGTCATGCCGTTCTCCTGGTTCTTGTCCACCGCGGCGTGCGGTGCCCTTCTGGCCAGCTTCGCCGAACGGGAGACTGATGAGAGTTGCTGGTACGGATCGAACGTGGGTGGCACGCGTCGCGCAGACCGTCCCCGAACAGGCTGGGGCTGGGTACCAACAAGAATATGGCGGGCGGGGAAGGATGAGGTACCTCACCTCGTAGGTCAGGAACGTTGCCCCGTGGTGAGGATGCTGCCAAGCCGGAGCATGGGCGCCGACGCCAACAGCGAGAACTGCTTGCAGGAACCCCCGGAACCATGGGATCCGGGGGTTCCTGTGCGTTGTTCAGGTCACGCTCAGGACTTGGCTGCCGTCTTGGCTCGCGCAGCGGTGCGTGCCCGTTCGTGCTGGGCGAGCACGAGCTTGCGGATGCGGACCGCGACCGGGGTGACCTCGACGCACTCGTCTTCGCGGCAGAACTCCAGCGCCTGCTCGAGACTCAGCTTGCGCGACGGGACCAGACGCTCGAGCACCTCGGATGTGGCGGAACGCACGTTGGTGAGCTTCCGCTCCTTGCAGATGTTGACGTCCATGTCCTCCACCCGGGCGTTCTCACCGACGATCATTCCCTCGTAGACCTCGGTGGTCGGCTCCAGGAACATGGCGCCGCGCTCCTGCAGGTTGAACATCGCGTATGACGTCGCGGCACCTGTGCGGTCGGCCACCAGCGAGCCGTTCTGCCGGGTCTTGAGCTCCCCCACCCACGGTTCATAGTCCTCGAAGACGTGGTTGGCGATACCGGTGCCGCGGGTGTCCGTGAGGAACTCGGTCCGGAAGCCGATGAGCCCGCGCGAAGGGACGACGAACTCCATCCGCACCCAGCCGGTGCCGTGGTTGGTCATCTGCTCCATGCGGCCCTTGCGAACGGCCAGCAGCTGAGTGATCGCACCGAGATACTCCTCGGGCGCATCGATCGTGAGCCGCTCGAACGGCTCATGGATCTTCCCGCCGATCTCGCGGGTGACAACCTGTGGCTTGCCGACCGTCATCTCATAGCCCTCGCGACGCATCTGCTCGACGAGGATGGCCAGCGCCAGCTCACCGCGACCCTGTACCTCCCAGGAGTTGGGGCTTTCGGTTGGCATGACCCTGATCGAGACGTTGCCGACCAGCTCCCGGTCGATGCGGTCCTTGATCAGGCGTGCGGTGACCTTGGTGCCCTTGGTGCGCCCGACCAGAGGGGAGGTGTTGGTACCGATCGTCATCGAGATGGCCGGCTCGTCGACCGTGATCAGTGGCAACGGGATCGGGTTGTCCGGGTCGGTCAGTGTCTCGCCGATGGTGATCTCCGGAATGCCAGCCAGCGCGATGATGTCGCCGGGGCCGGCGCTGTCAACGGGCTTGCGCTCGAGCGCCTCGGTCATCAGCAGCTCGGTGATCTTCACCCGCTCGACAGTGCCGTCGGCGCGGCACCAGGCGGCCTGCTGGCCCTTCTTGATCGTGCCGTTGTAGACGCGACAGAGCGCCAGACGACCGAGGAAGGGCGAGGCGTCCAGGTTGGTGACGTGCGCCTGCAACGGGGCCTCGTCGTCGTAGAGGGGCGCCGGAATGGTCTCCAGGATCGCCGCGAAGAGCGACTCGAGGGTGGTCTCGTCCGGCATGACACCGTTCTCGGGGCGGGTCAGCGACGCGCGCCCGGCCCGGGCCGAGGCGTAGACGATCGGGAAGTCCAGCTGCCCGGATGCCATGGCCGCATCATCGAGCAGGTCCATGAACAGCTCATAGGTCTCGTCGACGACCTCGGCGATGCGGGAGTCGGGGCGATCCACCTTGTTGATGCACAGGATGACCGGCATCTTGGCGGCGAGCGCCTTGCGCAAGACGAAACGCGTCTGCGGCAGTGGTCCCTCGGATGCGTCGACGAGCAGGACGACGCCGTCGACCATGGACAGACCGCGCTCGACCTCACCACCGAAGTCGGCGTGACCGGGGGTGTCGATGATGTTGACGGTGACCCCATCGGGTTGGCCGGCCTTCGCGGCGGCCGGGCCCTTGTATCGCACCGCAGTGTTCTTTGCGAGGATGGTGATGCCCTTCTCGCGCTCAAGATCGCCGGAGTCCATGGCACGCTCGTCCACGTGCTGGTGGGCACCGAAGGCGCCTGACTGCCAGAGCATGGCGTCAACGAGTGTGGTCTTTCCGTGGTCGACGTGGGCGACGATGGCAACGTTGCGGATGTCACCGCGGGTTTGCATGGGCATGGAAGAATTCTCTCAGCAATTGAGTGCGCCCATGACCACCCGCGGTCCAGGGTGCCATGAGCCGTTCGACCCATCAGCCCATCAGCGCAGCCACCGCCGCAATGATCGGGAGATCGGCTGGAAGCCAGCTGACGGCATACAGCTCGGCCTTGGAGAGAACCCGCAGCTGGTCGTGGTCCTCCAGGGGGCGCGGCACACCCGCAGTGATCCGTGCCAGCCACACCTGCATGACGTATTGGTCGCCGAGCGGCCAGGCCCCGGCCACGGGACCTTCCACCTGGACGCCGAGCTCGATCTCGACCCCGAGCTCCTCACGGATCTCGCGCAGGAGCGCATCCTGCGGTTGCTCCCCGGGCTCGACCTTTCCACCGGGAAGCTCCCACCCGCCGGCAAGGTCGGGGGGCTCTGTCCGGCGGCCGGTGAGCAGAGTTGTTGGCACGGTGAGCTCGTCGACGATCGCGGCGCCGACGACGCGCACTGGGGTGCTGATGGGGTTATCCATGATCGCAGGACAGTCTGCCCGCTGTCCGGTGACAACGACGGGTCTGGGATCCGACAAGGGCCGGAGTCCAGAAGTGAGACGAGTCAGACACTTCTCGACAAGCTAGCTCGAGGTTGTCAGGGTTGAGCCATGAGCCGACGGTCAAGCGACGAGGAGATCACCCGGCAGCCGGGCACCCTGCCAGAATGGCGACGCGACGGCGAGACTCTGGTGACCTCATGCGACGCCCCTGACCTTCCCGTTGCGGTGCGGCTGATCGTGAACGCGGCCGATGAGGCCGAGCTGATCAGACATCACCCAGATGCCGACCCGCGCTGGAAGGTCACCCACGGGAGGGCGTCGACCCACTCCGCGGGCGGCCTGACCCAATTCGACATCGATCTGACACACCGGATCTCACAGGCCGCGGCGCGACTGGGAGCCAAACCATTGGAGTGGACGTG
>Ga0209540_10003601_pt1 | contig 10488 bp, 10 predicted proteins | sample BarGraIncu01121A_FD_184501 | JGI IMG/M metagenome (GOLD analysis project Ga0209540, IMG submission 184501) | Arctic peat soil microbial communities from Barrow, Alaska - Barrow Graham LP Incubations 011-21A (SPAdes) (version 2) | ecosystem: Environmental > Terrestrial > Soil > Wetlands > Peat... | reverse complement strand
ACTGGCATCACTAAATGTAATAATTGATGATAAACTGTCAGAGAACTGCAATTCAAAGTCTGCCCTTTTTAAGAAAGAACTTACTCACCATCTGATCTCGGAAGTGAGGGGAGAAGGACTTTTACTAGCTGTTCAGCTTACTGATCCGGCATATATTCAATATGTTATCGCTCATGGTCCGGATTATGGTCTGATTCTTGATTATTTTCTTTTCTGCAGCGACGCTTTCCGGATAGCTCCTCCTTTAATAATCAGTGAAGAGGAGATATCAATTGCCTGCAGCCAGTTGAAGCTGCTTCTTGACGATGCTGAAAAAAACAGTAAGATTAAATGAGAGAACTTTCTTTATACCTTATATTATTTATTTCATTATCGACCGGTATAGCCAGAAGCCAGATACCGGCAAAGGAGACTCCACTCGTGCTTGAAGAACTTTTTAAAAGGCTTGTGGATAATTACGATGACAATGACAGAATCAGGATTAATGATTCAATCAGATTGATAATCGATAGTTATGCCAAATCCGACTCAGTCTTTAGCCACAGGTTATCTAACCTGAGGTTCATGGGTCAGATTATGTCTCCTGATTCTCTTATAAAAATTATTACCTGGAATCTGGTTCTGGAGAATAAGCCGGGCACCTACTTCTGCTATTTCGTTAAAAAACAGGATTCCGGAAAAGAAAACAGAATATACAGATTATCAGCTACTTATAATCAGAACCAGGTTAAGACTGATACTATTTATAATGAGATTGACTGGTATGGGGCATTGTATTACGATTTAAAACCTTTTAAAATTGGGGATAAACACTTTTGGGTGTTATTGGGAATTGATTATGGCAATCCATATATCACCAGGAAGATTATCGAAGTATTAAGTTTCTCAGCTGATAATTCAATAATATTCGGCAGGAAATGGTTTGCTTCGGGAGAGGAGCTAAAATTCCGGGATGTTTTTGAATATGCATCAAACGCGATGATGTCTTTGCGGTTCAGATCTGACAGCACTATCGTTTTTGATCATCTGGTCCCATTCTCACCTGCGATGAAAAATAACCGGCAGTACTATGGTCCGGATTATTCATTTGATGCATACAATTTTGAAAATGGCTTGTGGAGATTGAAAATTAATGTTGACGTGAGAAATAAAGAATAGGCACTATAGTCAATTATAACTATTATGGATAAGAATATTAAAACATATATTTTCTGTTACGACGACCACAGGGGATTCACTGAGGATGTCAGGAAAAGGTTTACTGATTTATCGAGGTACAAAGTAATATCCTTCCAGACCCGCGAGGAATTCATTGGCCACCTTGAAGAAGAAAAAGATCATAACTTTTGCAAGGTTGCAATTCTTGGACTTCACGATACAAAAGAACAGTTCGAAATGATCGATCAGCTTACCAGGGAAATAAAAAGGATCGATCCCCGGACAGGCCTAATCCTGCTTGGTCCACCAGATAAAATGGAAGTGATAAAGAAAACTGTTAAGTTCAATATTGATGCCTATGTTCCCAAAAATGCCAATTCAATCCTTCGTATCCACAATATTGTTAAGAAACTGATTAGTGAACATAATATAGGGATCCTGAGAAAAAGAAGGAATGTTTCAATTTATGTCCTTGTAGGATTTATTCTGCTCTCTGCAATATTGGTCATTATTGCTTTTTTCAAACTTCCGCAGTATTTCTAATATCGTTATGACTATTTGTCAGGACAAAACTAACGGCACACCTTTTGAAAGTGAACCGCAGATTATTCATGTTTAATTATAAAATTACCTGATATGGAAACCGGAAAGATTGGCGTAACAACTGAAAACATATTCCCGATAATAAAAAAATTCCTTTATTCTGATCATGAGATTTTTCTCCGTGAGCTTATCTCAAATGCTGTAGATGCTACACAGAAACTCAGGACAATGGCTACAGTAGGTGATTATAAGGGAGTGATCGGAGATACTACAATCAGGGTATCAGTTGACAAGAAGAAAAAAACAATAAAAGTTTCTGACAGTGGTATTGGTATGACTAAGGAAGAACTCGATAAATACCTCAATCAGATTGCATTTTCAAGTGCTAACGATTTCCTCGATAAGTATAAGGACCAGTCAGGTGCAATAATCGGCCATTTTGGTCTGGGTTTTTACTCTTCATTCATGGTGTCAGATAAGGTTGAAGTTATCACCAAATCATATCAGGATGGTGCTCAGGCAGTTAAATGGAGTTGTGATGGCAGCCCCGAGTTTTCAATTGATGAAGTTGAAAAGGAGAACATCGGCACAGATGTGATATTATATATTGACAAGGAATCAAAAGATTTTCTTGAAGAGAGCAGGATTGAACAGTTATTGAAAAAATACTGCAAATTCCTTCCGGTTGAAATTGCCTTCGGAAAAGAGAAAGAGTGGAAAGACGGAAAATCTGTCGATACGGGTAAAGACAAGATTATCAACAACACCAAACCTGCATGGACACTCAAACCGGCTGATCTTAAAGAAGAAGATTACATGAAATTTTACAGGGAGCTTTATCCCTCAGGCGATGATCCTCTGTTTTATATTCACCTTAATGTTGACTATCCGTTTAAGCTGACAGGGATACTTTATTTCCCCAAGATCAAAAGTAACATAGAGATACAGAAGAACAAGATACAATTATACAGCAACCAGGTATTTGTGACAGATTCTGTGGAAGGCATTGTTCCTGAGTTTCTTACGCTTCTGCATGGAGTTCTCGATTCACCCGATATCCCTCTTAATGTATCAAGAAGTTATCTTCAGAGCGATTCCAATGTAAAGAAGATTTCGAGCCATATAACCAAAAAAGTTGCCGACAGGTTAAATGAGATATTTAAGAATAACAGGGAAGAGTTTGAGAAAAAGTGGGATAACCTTAAACTGTTCATTGAATATGGTATGATAACTGAAGAGAAGTTCTATGAAAAAGCTTCAAAGTTTGCCCTTCTGAAAAATACTGATGATAAGTACTTTACATTTGAAGAGTATGAGAAGATAATCAGGGAAAACCAGACGGATAAAAACAAAACCCTTATATATTTATATTCAACAAACAAAACAGATCAGTTCACCTATATCGACAAAGCGAAAAACAAAGGTTATGATGTCCTGATTCTCGACGGACAGCTTGACGTTCATCTGATTAATCAGCTTGAATCAAAATTAAAGGATACAAGATTTGTAAGAGTCGATTCGGATGTTGTTGATAAACTTATTCAGAAAGAAGAAACACGTGAATCTAAATTATCCAATGAACAGAAAGACGACCTTAAGAGTGTTTTCAATGTCAAGGTTAAAACGAAAGAAATCTATAATGTGGTTTTTGAAACACTCGATGAGAATGAGGCACCTGTAATTATTACACAGTCAGAATTCATGCGCAGGATGAAGGATATGTCGCAAATGGGAGGAGGGATGAACTTTTATGGGGAATTGCCCGATAGTTATAACCTGGTTGTTAATCCAAACCATCAGATTGTAAATAAAATATCAGAAGATCTTCAGATTAAGGAAGGAACAAAACTAGCTGAAAACAATACTGAGAGAAAGAGGATTAAAGAGGAGATTGCCTTTATGGAACAGGAGCATAAGAAGAAGAAAGCAGATGAGATAAGCCAGCTGGAAAAGGATGATCTCGATAAGCTTCGCAAAGAGCTCTCCGGAGTTGAAAATGCCAGGAAAGATATTCTGGAATCATATGGTGCCGGTAATAAGGTAGTTAAACAAGTTATAGATCTTGCATTATTGGCAAACAATATGCTCAGAGGGGAAGAGCTTAGTACTTTTGTGAAGAGGAGTGTGGAGTTACTATAAGTTCAGATAATCAAAGCAATCTCATTCTTTACATAATCAATCGCCGCCCTTGTAGGTTCCTTCTCCAGTTCCATAATTTTCTCCAGAAGCTGTTTACTGAGGGACATCCCTGATGAATTGGCAGGCATTTTTTCAACTTCGCTGTTAATTATTTTGATCATATTTGAGCGTGCATTCCTTACTACTTCCCAGGCTTGCTGGCTCATGTAGATCTGTTGAGACAGGTTATGTTCAAATTCACTCCTGATAGCATTAAGAATTGCTGAATGAAGTTGTTTTGCTGTCATATCTGGTGTGCTTACTCTTACCAAAAGTGATTCCAGGGAGATCCTTTCCAGGAAAAGAACTATTCTTTCGTAAGCCTGAAGTTTAATAGGAGTGACCGTCCGGCTGTTTTGAAGTATCAGCTCCTGTCTTCTCTTATCCTGGTCGTTCCTTATCATATTTCTGAGAAGAACCCATGCAGTGAAGAACACTATAAGTGCGGGAATGGTGATTTTCAGAATATCGGTAAAAGCTTCCATTTTGTTTGATTTTAGTACAAACCTAATTATATTTATTGATTCAGGTACCTGTTTTTTTACGGATCCTTACTTTAACCGTATAGTTCGTAAAGAAATTGGAATTTATTTCTATGAAATTTACCGCGTAGCGGTTACAGTTTTGTAGACAATGATTTATAATGAATATTTCATTTCCCCGTAGGGGATAAAGAATTATCAGCAATTCAAATACTTCTTTAACCCCTACAGGGTATTAGGTAAAATGATAAAATTCCTTTTACAATACTTGATGCCCTACGGGCAATTTGAATTTCATGAATACTTTCTTTGAGTACCATACTTGTCTTCTTTTATTAAATTTTCTTTTTCGATTTTAGTTCATACTTTTATCGTGTCTTTCTTAACGTGGTTACTTTATATTTTTAAAAATGGAATATCTATCCGAAAGAATTAAATCCTTATCAGTTTCCCAGACACTTGCAATGGCCCAGAAGAGCAGGGAATTAAAGGCCAAAGGTATTGATATCATCAGCCTTAGCCTTGGGGAACCTGATTTCAACACTCCTGATTACATTAAAGAAGCAGCCAAGAAGGCGATAGATGATAACTATTCAAAGTATCCTCCCGTACCAGGATATGCTGATCTCCGGGAAGCCATTTCGAAGAAATTCAAAGAAGAGAATGGTATCAGTTATTCCCCTGACCAGATAATTGTATCTGCCGGAGGAAAACACTCTCTGATAAATGTAATTTTGTCAATAGTTAATCCTGGTGATGAGGTTATTATCCTTGCACCATACTGGGTAAGTTATTACGATCAGATAATCATTGCCGAAGGGAAACCTGTTGTGATTAAGGCTAAACTGGAGAACGATTTCAAAATCAGGCCGGAACAGCTTGAAGCTGCAATTACAGCCAAAACCAGATTAATTATTTTCAATTCTCCATCAAATCCCACAGGCATGGTCTATGACCGTAATGAAATGGAGAAGATTGCCAGGATAGTTGAAAAACACGAAGGCCTGTTCATTATTTCCGATGAGATTTATGAGCATATCATTTTTACGGGTGAGCATGTGAGTATGGCCTCTTTTGATTTTATTTATGACAGGGTTATAACAGTTAATGGCGTATCAAAAGGATATGCAATGACAGGCTGGAGGATCGGATATATCGGGGCCCCCTTATGGATTGCAAAAGCGTGTAATAAGTTGCAGGGTCAGTTTACGTCAGGAGTCTGTTCAATCGCCCAGCGGGCAGCACTCGCTGCCATACAGGGCAATGGCGATTCACAAAAAATAATGAGAGCGGCATTTCTTCGCCGGCGTGATCTGATATGCGGATTGTTAAAAGAGATAAAGGGAATTAAAGTGAGTATTCCACAGGGAGCTTTTTACGTAATGCCCGATATAAGCTACTACTTAGGTAAATCGGACGGTGAAACCAGAATCACCACCTCCGATGAACTTGCACTCTACTTACTCGATAAAGCAGAGGTTGCAACTGTAGGTGGAGATGCTTTCGGCTCTCCCGAATGCCTTAGAATTTCTTATGCAACATCCGATGATCTGCTGGTTGAAGCCGTGAAGAGAATAAAAGGGGCTCTGGACAAACTGAAATAGGACTAGTACTTATTATACGATACTGTTTCGTCGGCAGGCTTCCTCCTTTTCTCCTGCGATTCACTCAATGAATAACCTAATGTTATGATCAGCTCAACTCGTTTTGACCTCGGTATAATAAGAATTCTTCTTAACATACTTTCATCAAACCAGCCAATTATGCAGGAGCCTATTCCTTCAGCTTTTGCCTGAAGACAGATGTTTTCAGCGGTAATACCAATATCTATCAGAGAATAATCTTTGTTCTTAATAGTTCCACCGACCCTTGAAGAGAAGTTTGGTTTTTCTCTCACTATAACAAGGAGAACTGGTGCCTGGGCAACAAAACTATTCATACCGGTCAGTTTTGCTGATGCTGCTTCCGCAATTTTCACGATCAGCTCCGGATCAGTAACAATGATAAATTTCCACGGTTGTGCATTACAGGCTGAAGGTGCCATCCTGCCAGCTTCTATTATCCTTTCAAGCTTCTCCTTCTCAACCGGCTTATCACTGTATTTTCTGTCACTCTGACGACTTATAATCAGATCGAGGATGAGTTTTCCATCAATCATTATTAATAATTATTTGGCAATATTTCAAAATAGGCTTCGGGGTGCAGACAGGCCGGACAATTCTTTAGCGGTTTTGTACCGAAATGTATATAACCACATTTCCTGCAATACCAGAATACCTTTTCATCGCGTTGGAATACTTTATCCTGCATCACATTTTCAAGTAGTTTTCTATACCTTTCTTCATGACCCTTCTCTGCTGCAGAGATAGCCTTAAAGGCTGCTGAAATATTCTTAAATCCTTCATCTTCTGCAGTTTTGGCGAATGAAGGATAAAGATCGCTCCACTCTTCATGCTCACCTTCTGCTGCTGCAAAAAGATTATCTTTAGTTGTTCCGGTTTTACCGGCAGGATATGAAGCTGTTATTTCAACCATACCGCCTTCAAGAAACCTGAAAAATCTTTTGGCATGCTGCTGTTCCTGCAGTGCTGTAGCAAGAAAGATTCCGGAAATCTGTTCAAATCCCTCTTCTTTTGCCACCTTAGCTGCAAATTCGTATCGGTTCTTAGCCTGCGATTCTCCGGCGAAAGCCTTAAGCAGGTTTTTTTCTGTAAGTGTTCCTTTTAAACTCTTTTCCATTTCAGAATGCTTATATAAATTATGAATATCAAGAAATTTAAAAATGATCTAACCCACAAGATAATTATAGTAAATATAACTATCTTTATTTTTGAATAATTTCTGGTTGAAATTTGGATAAAACATAATTAATAAAAAAAACGGACATGATAATTGTACTATTGTTTCTAGGAATCATTTTTCTCTTAATCCTGATGGCAGTTTCAATTTATAACAGACTTGTCAGGCTGAGAAATAACAGGGAGCAGGCTTTTGCAGACATTGATGTACAACTGAAGCAAAGGCACGATCTTATACCTCAACTTGTTGACGCGGTAAAAGGTTATATGGGACATGAAAGAGGAGTGCTTACTGAAATTACAGAGGCACGCGCAAATGCTATGAAGGCCACTACTATAAATGAAAAGATAGCAGCAGAAAACAAGTTATCGACTGCACTTGACGGTTTGAAAGTGTCGGTAGAAGCATATCCTGATCTGAAGGCAAGCCAGAACTTTATGGATCTGCAGAATGAGATTTCGGATATAGAAAACAAGATAGCTGCTGCCCGCAGATTCTTTAATTCGGCTACCAAAGAGCTTAATATTGCTACGGAAATGTTCCCTTCGAATCTGATCGCTACGCTGTTTAATTTTAAACGCGAACCTCTGTTTGAACTTGGCGATCAGCGTGCAGCTGCGGAACAACCACCAAAAATCCAGTTCTGACAATATGAGGTATTTTGGTTTGCAAAGCCAGATATGGAGGAATAATACTAATTCTGTATTGTTATTAGCCATGTTTCCTGTTGTCTTTTTCGGATTAACATGGTTGTTCTTTTTTTTCTTATCCTTAAGTTCGGAGGAACATAGATCTATCTACCAGGTTAACCAGAGCTTTCTCACTACTGCTCCTTTTATTATAGTAGGGGTAGTTGTCTGGTTTATAATAGCATGGATTTCTCATTCTTCTATGATAAACTCTGCAACCGATTCAAAACCTCTAGCCAGAAATGAAAATAAACGAGTCTATAATCTTGTCGAGAACCTTTGCATAGCTACAGGTATGTCGGTGCCCAAAATCAATATTATAGAAGATGATTCATTAAATGCCTTTGCAAGCGGATTAAATCCAAAAACATTTACAGTATCTCTTTCAAGGGGCATAATTGAAAAGCTTAATGATGAAGAGCTTGAAGCGGTTATTGCGCACGAGCTTACTCATATCAGGAACCGTGATGTTAGATTACTTATAATCTCAATTGTATTTGTCGGAATCTTCGCATTTATCTCACAGGGATTATTCAGAGTGATCCAGTTTGGAAGGCTTGGAAAAGGCAAGAAGGATGGAGGAGCGGCGATAATTATTGCTCTGGTGCTTGCACTGGTGGGTCTACTTATTTCAACTCTTTTCAGATTTGCCTTATCCAGGAAGCGTGAATATCTCGCAGATGCGGGTTCTGCCGAGCTTACACGGAGACCACTTGCACTCGCATCAGCACTCAGAAAAATATCCGTTGATCCGACAATTGAAGCGGTGAAACGAAAAGATATTGCCCAGATGTTTATTGAGAATCCTCAGGTTGAAGCAAAAAAATCATCTTTTTCTCTTACTTCGTTTTTTGCAACACATCCGCCGATCGAAAAAAGAATTCAGTTGCTGGAACAATTCTGACGGCGCAACAGCATAATGGCATAACGGCGCAGTGGCTGAACTATTTACCACATTTATGCCATAACGCCAAACGCCATAACGCGGTAACGCTTTTAAATAATCAGCCTGCTGTTTTATTTTTTTTACCGAATTTAATAAGTTTTGCCTCTTCTCCTCTCATCAGTCTTCCTATATTCTTTCTGTGTGTTATCAGTAAGGAAATGGAAACCAGTATTGAAAATATTTTAAATATAATTGACGGTGTATCAAAGAAGAGAAAGAGGAAAACGGGAAAAGCTAATCCTGCGGTCATTGATGAGATTGATACAATACCTGTGATAAACAATACGACCAGAAAGATTCCAATACAACAGAGAGTAAGCAATGGTTGTAAAGCCAGAAAAACTCCAAACACACTTGCAACTCCTTTTCCTCCTCTGAAACCGGCAAACAGAGGAAATATATGTCCGATTATGGCTATTACCCCGGTCATAATCTGCAGATCTGTCAGAAGTGCGCTACCCGGATCAGCCAGATGGAAGAAAACCGGCAATATTGCAGCCAGCCATCCTTTGGCAATGTCAATAAGTAAAACCGGAATGCCTGTCTTCCATCCCAGTACCCGTATAGTATTGGTTGTACCTGCATTCCCACTCCCGTGTTCTCTTACATCAATGTTGTGAAATCGTTTTCCAATCCAGACAGCTGCCGGTATTGATCCAAGCAGGTAAGCCAGTACTGCTGCCAGTACCGTATAGAGCATATTCATACTTTTACTTAGTTTTCAGAAGGCAAATATAATAATATTTATAAACCCCTGAACGATCAGATTATTGGGCCATAGCCTGCAAGTATTGCAACCTCATTATTAACTGTGAATTTATTGAAATTATTGATGAACTTCAGTGCCAGGTCAGTTGCTGCAGTATGCCATTTGGATCGTGAGTCCCATACTTTTCCCGGATCAAGAATACTTTCATCCACACCCTGAACCGTTAAAGGGATACTTAAATTAAAAACAGGAATAGCAACAAACTCACTTTCGATAATTGAGCCATCAAGAATCGCATTAATTATCAGCCGTGTAGAAGGCAGGTCAATCCTGTTTCCTATACCATAAGGTCCGCCCATCCATCCCGTATTTACTAACCAGGCTTCAGCATTGTGCATTTTCATTTTTTTTGTAAGCTCGTTGGCATAAATTATGGGATCGAGCATCAGGAAGGCAGCACCAAAACAAGCTGAGAATGATGGTACCGGTTCATCAATACCTCTTTCAGTACCTGCGACTTTTGCAGTATATCCGCTGAGGAAATAATATCGTGTCTGCTCCTCGGTGAGACGACTAACAGGGGGTAAAACGCCAAAAGCATCGGCTGTGAGGAAAATTACTTTTTTAGCATGTCCTGCCTTTGATACAGGTTTTACAATATTATTGATATGGTAAATAGGGTAGGAGACCCTGGTATTTTCTGTTTTTGAGGTATCATTAAAATCTATGGTACCGTCAGATAATACAACAAGGTTTTCGAGAAGGGCGTCGCGCTTTATTGCGTTAAATATATCGGGTTCATTCTTCTTGCTTAACTTGATGCATTTGGCATAACAACCTCCTTCAAAGTTGAAGATACCTTCATCGTCCCAACCATGTTCATCATCACCTACAAGAGCTCTTTCCGGATCGACAGATAGGGTTGTTTTTCCTGTTCCTGAGAGTCCGAAGAATATAGCTGTGTCACCTTTTTTCCCCACATTC
>Ga0209540_10003600_pt1 | contig 10490 bp, 7 predicted proteins | sample BarGraIncu01121A_FD_184501 | JGI IMG/M metagenome (GOLD analysis project Ga0209540, IMG submission 184501) | Arctic peat soil microbial communities from Barrow, Alaska - Barrow Graham LP Incubations 011-21A (SPAdes) (version 2) | ecosystem: Environmental > Terrestrial > Soil > Wetlands > Peat... | reverse complement strand
TGAGTTCCGCTTCTGTTTTTCATGGAAGAATGTTATGTTCTCTGCCGCTTCCTTCAGTGCAACAAGGAATTCCTCTTCCACCTTGCCGTAAGCTGCCTTTATTTCGCTTCTGGTGACCTTCAGGTTATCCTTTGTCACTGCAGGGCTGTCAAACTTGTTTGTATACCTTACAACCGCATCGTCGCCGTTTACCTTTACATCATCAAGAATCCCTTTGACTACTACGTTTACCTCTTCCTGCACCGCATCTTCCCTGTTCTTGATCAGCTCGAGGTATGCCTTTCCCTGATCTGCCTTTACGTCTACAATCCTCATGATTATCCCCCTTTAACCTGCTATCTGGCTGTCCATTGCGGACATTCCGTTTTGAAGCATTGTTACAATGTTTAATATTTCTTCCTTCTTGAGTTTCATGCTTGTTATGTTGACCACAAGCCTTGTGCTTATATCGCACACGTCCTCCAGGATCACCAGGCCGTTCGCCTTTAGGGTGTTTCCTGTCTCCACTATATCGAGTATGGCATCTGACAACCCCAGTATGGGCGCAAGCTCCACGGAACCCTCTATTTTGATTATCTCCACATCTTTACCCTTGCTTCTGAAGAAATTCCTTGCAACGTTAGGGTATTTTGTCGCTATTTTCAGCCTTTTGTAGCCTTCATAAAGGTTTGTGTCGGGGAGTCCCGCAACAGAAAATTTACATCTGCCTGTTTTTAGATCCAGCACTTCATAGTAATTCTTGTTCTGCTCGAGAATAACATCCTTGCCCACTATTCCCATGTCAACAACCCCGTGGTCCACAAAGGTCAGGACATCAGGGCCTTTTGCCAGGACGAAATCTATATTGTTCACGCTGTCATGGAATATCAGCTTCCTGCCCTTATTCAGCAGTTCTTCACAGTCTATGCCGCTTGCCTGGAACAGCTTTATTGCATTTTTTTCTACTCTTCCTTTTGTTATCGCTATCCTGATTGTGTTTCTATTCTTCATAGTCATTCTCGGTCTCCTTAAAAAATTTATCAAGGTATTCTGCGTCAAAGTCCTTGTGGTTCCATTTCTTGCTGTATCTGTACAGCCTGATCTGGTTCTCCTCCAACAAGCTTATTACCATTTTAACGTTTTTGTTCGCAGCGTATTCAAGCGTTTCCTCTTCTGTATCGAACAGGCTCATTTCGCATACATAGCTGTTTTCCCTGAGTATGTTTGACAATAAGAAAGCCTTGTTTGCAAACTCCTCCGTATAGTAGAGCACCATATACTTGTCTTTTTTCGAGTTGGAATAGCCTCTGCTCTGCAGTGCAGCCATAAGGCTGTCGACGTCTATCGCAAAGCCGATTGCCGGCAGGTCCCTTCCAAAAGTCTTTATGAGTTCGTCATATCTGCCCCCGCTCAGGATGTAGCTTCCGGTCCCGAAGGTGAATGCCCTGAAGATTATACCGCTGTAGTAATCCAGATTCTGAACCATCCCAAGGTCTATGGTGATGTAGGAGGCCAGTCCGGCTCTGTCGATCAGCCTGTAGACCTGCATTATATTGTCCAGTGCTTCCATTGCATCCTTGTTGCTTGTAAGCTTGCGCGCTTTGTCGACAACCTCTATCTTCCCGAACAGTTTCGGGATCTCACGGAGTGCTCTCAGTTTATATTCGGAGTAGTCCTTTACCTTTTCCCTCAGATAGTGGTCCAGGGCTATGAAGTTTTTTTCCTCCACGTATCTTCTGATTGTTTCCTTGTATTCAACCTCAACGTTAAGTTCTTCCAGAAGTGACTTAAAAAATTCAGCCTGTCCTATTTCAATCTTGAAGTCCTCAAGACCGCAGTTCCTGAGTGCGTTGATGCCTGTTATTATGAGCTCTGCATCAGCTTTTACGCTGTTGACTCCGATGATTTCTACTCCTGACTGTGTCACCTCGTTGGCTTTACCGAACAAGCTCTCGTTCACCCTGAAAACGTTCGATGTATAACAGAATCTTACAGGAAATGCAGATTCATTAAGTTTTGTTGCTGTGACCCTTGCTATCGGTGTTGTCACGTCAGGCCTAAGGACCATTATCCTTCCATGGTTGTCAAAGAGCTTGTACATCCTCTCCTGGGCTATTGTAGTATGGTCGCCGTTGAAAACGTCATAGAACTCAAGCGTCGGGGTTATTATATCCACAAAGCCGCAGGAGTTGTACGATTCCCTCAGCAGCTCTTCTATCCTTATCTTTTCACTGCACTCATCAAAAAGCAGGTCTTTTGTTCCTTCCGGTATATATCTCATCCAATTCAACATGGCTATCTCCTTTACAGTCAGTTTATATATTTTTTCGATTTATCGATGTATCGATGTATCAATTTACCACGCTAAAGTACTGATTTGTCACAAATAATATTTTAGCAGGATATTCCCAGAAATGCAACAAGTAATTAATCTCTATTATACAATATTTTGGCTGCCTGTAATACAATATATTGCTTTGAATATTAAAAAAAATGCCGGGGGCAAACCCGGCATAAGTTGTCTGATTACATATTGTATTATTTGATGATTACATACCTGATTTCGTTTCTTCCGACACCTCTTTTGAAATTTCCTCCATGACCTCATCTAGAAGCTTGACCACCTCGTCGATTTCAGAAAGAGTTATGTTAAGGGGAGGAAGAAGTCTTATGACATCCTTTCCTGCCGTCGCAACAAGGATCTTGTTCTCAAAGCATTTGCTGCTGAAGGCTTTGACGTCAATATCCATAGCTAACCCGATGAGGAAACCCATACCCTTCACTTCCGTTATGAAAGAATACTTCGATTTCAGTTTGCCAAGCTTCGCCTTGAAATATCTGCTCTTCTCTTCTATCCCCGCGATGATGCCACCATCCACGAGTTCAGTCAGGACCGCAAGAGAAACGGCGCATGCAAGAGGATTACCTCCGAACGTGCTTCCATGATCCCCCGGCTGGAGAACGTTTGCCCTTTCATTTGTCATTACCGCACCAATCGGGAAACCCCCTCCAAGTCCTTTAGCCATTGCAATTACGTCAGGGATCACATTAAAATTCTGATATGCGAAGAGACTGCCAGTTCGTCCAATTCCGCATTGGATCTCGTCGAATATGAGCAGCGCATCGTATTCCTCGCATAGATCCTTCACGCATTGGAGATACTCTGCGCTTGCGGAATTGATCCCGCCCTCTCCCTGGATAGGCTCGATGAGAACTGCGCACACATTCTCGTTCATCTTATCCTTTATATCCTCAAGGTCGTTCATCTTTACGCTCTGGACGCCTCCCATGAGAGGCATATAATCCTTCTGGTACTTATACTGGCCTGTAACAGAAAGAGCTCCTATAGTCCTTCCGTGGAAGGAGTTTTCCATGTGTATGATTGTGTCCTTGGCTTCTCCGCCCTTGACTTTTCCATACTTCCTGCCGACCTTTATTGCCGCTTCCATAGCTTCAGTACCTGAATTGCAGAAGAAAACTGCTTCATGGTCTGACTGGGAGCAAAGCTTCTCTGTAAGCTCTATAGCGTTGGTATTGTAGAAATAATTTGAAATATGGATGACTTTCTTCGCCTGCTCTTCTATGGCTTTTGCAATGACCGGACTGCTGTGTCCCAGGCAATTTACCGCAACGCCTGATACCATGTCCATGTATTCCCTTCCATTGCTGTCGTAGAGCTTGCAGCCGATGCCTTTGTCAAATATCACATTGAATCTTCCATAAGTCTCCATTATATTACCTTTTGTTGACATTTTGCATTTCTCCTCTTTTCATATATTCTTGTTCCCATATTTGACATGATCTCGCGGAGCAGGCTGTGCTTCACGCTCCCGTCCAACAAATGAACATTTTTTGTTCCATTTTCAACAGCTTCGATGCAGCATTCCATTTTTGGTATCATTCCGCCGCTTATGGTGCCGTCATCAATATATTCCTTTATCTCATCTGGTGAAAGATTCGGGATCAATGTGGATTTATCATTGAAATCCCTGTATACACCTTTGACATCAGTCATTATAATGAGCTTTTCTGCGCCTATTGCCGAACTGATTGCTGCAGCCACATAATCAGCATTGATGTTGTATTTGCTGCCTGAGTAATCGCAGCCCACCGGCGATATCACCGGCACCCTGCCGCTTTCCAGAATGCTCAGAAGGAAACTCCTGTTTATGTTGACTACTTCCCCTACAAAGCCGATGTCTATTTTCTCGCCGTTAATATAGGTATATTTCTTTTTCGCCCTTATCAGGTTGCTGTCTCTTCCGCTGAGTCCAACTGCGTTTATTCCCTGCATGCTGATTCCTGCTGAAAGTTCCTTGTTCACATGGCCTGACAGAACCATCTCCGCTATATCCATTGTATCAGAATCGGTTACCCTTAGTCCATTTATGAATTCAGCCACTGAACCGGTTTTTTTCGCCCATCTTGATATGAGAGGGCCCCCTCCGTGAACAACAACGATATTTATACCAGACATTTTCAGGACAGATATATCTTCGAAAAAAGCCTTAGTAGCACTCATATCCTTCATTATGCTTCCGCCGTATTTGATTACGAATGTTTTTCCTTGAAATTTCCTTAAATAGGGCAGGGCATTAAAAGTGATTGGATGCTCCCCTTTAAACATAAGCCACACCAGCCTTACAAAATATTCTTTAAGCATAATTATACTTCTTTTGTTATTATTATGCAACATTTTTTCCATTTTATTTAATAAAGATTGAATATTAAATTCATGTGATGTATAATCAATGTTATATATTTTAGAGAGTTTGAGGTGATAATATGATAAAAGTAGGTATCGTCGGCGCCACAGGCTATGCAGGCGCGCAGCTTGTATGGATTCTGCATAATCATCCGAAAGCCGACATCAAGTTTTTATGTTCAAATTCATATGCAGGCGAAAGTTATTCTGACATTTATAAAAATTTTTCAGGGCACATCTATATAAACTGTATAAGCAATGAGGAAATATACATCCAGCTTGACAGCATCGACGTGCTCTTTCTTGCAATGCCTCACGGCAAATCATTTGAAATCAGCAAAGCAGCCATTTTAAAAGGTATAAAGGTCATCGACCTGGGTGCAGATTTCAGACTTAAAGATGTGACTGAATACGAGGAATGGTACAAGGTCACTCACAATGCGGTTGATCTGCTAAAGGAATCTGTTTACGGTCTTCCTGAGCTCAACAGAGAAAAAATCAAAACTGGAAACCTGATAGCAAACCCTGGATGCTATCCTACTGCCAGCATACTTGCGCTCGCGCCCCTTTTAAAGAAAGATATCATTGATCCCGATTCCATAATCATAGACGCAAAATCGGGAGTAACCGGGGCAGGAAGAAGCGCCGTAACAAATAACCTATACTGCGAATGCAACGACTCCATAAAGGCCTACTCTATAGCGTCACACAGACACACTCCTGAAATCGAGCAGGTCCTTGGAAATGTGAGCGGCAAGGATATTACCTTGACATTCACCCCCCACCTCACTCCGATGAGCAGAGGCATACTTTCTGTCTGCTACGGGAAGCTCAACGACGATTACTCTGAGAGCACCCTTCTCCAGCTGTACAGGGATTTCTACAAGGGTGAATACTTCGTCAAAATCCTTGATACTCCTCCGGAAACAAGATACGTAAAAGGTTCAAATATGTGCCATATCAGCCTTAGGGTAGACAAGCGAACAAAAAGAGTTATCGTAGTTTCTGCCATAGACAACCTGATCAAGGGTGCCGCAGGACAGGCTGTCCAGAATATGAACATCTTGTTCAATCTTAATGAAAACGCCGGGATCGATTTCCCTGCCATGGTGCCTTAAGGAGGACTAGTGTGGATGATTTGAAGAATTACATAATAGACAAGGCCAGCCATGCAAAGGAGGCCTTCAAGAGCCTGAGCAGTGCCGATACGGAACTCAAGAATGCGGCTCTGCTGAAGATGGCGGACACCTTGATGGAAAGCATGGATTACATCCTTGACGCCAACAGCATGGATATTGCGAAGGGCAAGGAAAAAGGCATGTCCAGGGCACTCCTTGACAGGCTTCTCCTGGATGAGTTCAGGGTCAAGAGCATGGCAGAAGGTCTCAGACAGATATCTTCCCTTCAGGATCCTGTGGGAGAAGTCGACAAAATGTGGAAAAGGCCAAACGGCATGACCATAGGGCAAATGAGGGTTCCGCTCGGTGTTATAGCCATCATATATGAAGCAAGGCCCAACGTCACAGTTGACGCTACGGCATTGTGCATTAAATCCGGCAATGCCGTCATCCTGAAAGGCGGTTCTGAGGCCATGGAGAGCAACAAGGCCATCGTTCACGTCATCAGCGGCGCCTGCGAAGCCGCCGGGCTTCCAAAGGGCTGTATAAGCTTTATTGACACCTCTGACCGCGATGCAGTTAATATACTCATGAAATTAAACAAATATGTGGATGTAATCATCCCAAGGGGCAGCGGCAGTCTCATTAACTTTGTTGTTCAAAATTCAACCGTGCCGGTCATACAGACCGGAGAAGGCAACTGCCACATCTTCGTCGACGAGAGCGCTGACATGAAAATGGCCGCCGACATAGTCATAAATGCTAAAACCCAAAGGCCTGGAGTATGCAATGCGGCAGAAACCCTCCTAGTACACAAAGCCGCTGCAGAGGAATTCATACCTGTAATTGCACAGAAATTGTTTGACAGAAATGTGGAGGTCAGAGGCGACAAGAAAACCTTTGACATAATTGAGAAGGCAGGCATTTCAAAGAGCGGGAAGCTTGTGCCTGCAGTTGAAAAAGACTGGGAGACCGAATTCCTCGACCTGATAATCGCAGTCAAAGTTGTTGATTCCATCGATGAGGCCATCGACCACATATACAAATACAGCACAAAGCATTCAGAGGTGATTGTCACCAACGACTATATGAATTCCCAGAGGTTCCTCCGGGTTGTTGATTCCGCGGCTGTCTATGTGAATGCCTCCAGCAGGTTCACAGATGGTTCGGAATTTGGTTTTGGTGGCGAGATCGGCATAAGCACTCAGAAGCTGCATGCAAGAGGCCCTATGGGACTTAGGGAACTGACGACAATAAAATACATCATATACGGCGAAGGTCAGATCAGGAAGTAAAAAAGGGCTGAAGCAAAATCATCAGGATTTTGCTTCAGCCCTTTCAACGTATTCAGAATCAGGATTCTTATTGTCCAGTGCCTACCCTCAGCTTACCTGTCTGGGGCTGGTAAGTGTCTGTGGACAGGAGCTCGCTCTTAATCAGAACCCCATTCTCGTATATCTGCCTGTAGGCTTTGGACTTCATACCGCTTGCCGGCTTTGTTTTCCATATCTCCACCCCTGAGGCAAGGGACGGATCGTTAAAATAATCTGTTGTGGCCGAAATTTTATAGAGCACCTCGGATACGATCTTTACCGTCTGCTCAGGATTGTCTTTTGTACCGTAGAAATTCACTGTTATAGTTCCATTCTTCGTGAAAGCCTCGATATATATAGGTGCGCTTGTCGTATTCTTAAATTTCAGGTCAAAGTCGTTTCCGGATATCGTTGCATCCATGCTTGCTGGAATATAGGCTACCTTCAGAGCGTGAGGATGTCTCTCAATTACTGCGAGGTTCGCCAGCAAAACCGCATTATAAACGGTTGTTGTCGCCTGGCATATTCCGCCAGCCAGCCCATCAACAAGTACCCCATTCACGATTACATGGGCAGTTTTATAACCTTTTTCTTCCGTTCTGTCCCCCAATCCCTTGTTCATCGAAAAAACCTCTCCGGGCCAAAGAATAATTCCGTTTATCGTATCAGCCGCCACTTTGATGTTGCTGCTCCTGTTCACATCTCCTGTATTGAAGGATGTTGTGAAACCCGATATTTTCTCCTTGATCCCCGACCATTTATCAGCAGTTACTTTCGCCATCTCAACGGTTACAGGAACTTTAATCGCATTAAAACCACCCTCGGGCTTTACCGAGGACTCAATTAATGATTTGAGCTGCGCCTCGTCCACCTTCGCTCCGTTGACCTCGGGAGTAATCGTAAATGCTCCGTTGCCCTCGTATCTGAAAGTTGCATCTGCTGTCGTTTTGTTCAGCTCCCCGGCAATCGTGCTTATATAGCTTACGGCAACACCGGTATCTGCCGCAAAGGTCAGAGGGATGCCATACCCCTCTTTCTGCAGCGTTCTCATGTTGAGCATCCTTACTATGAAATTACCTGTCTTTCCGTAATCATATGCTGTCTGGACTGCCTCATCGACATTGTATCGCGCTTTCAGCTCCCTGCCGCTAAGAGCCTGGCTCCAGTCGTTGTATGTGAACCTGAGTTCCATACCGTCGATCTCCTTATCAAGCACTTCCTGAACGGCTTTTTTTGCTTCTTCCTTAGTCATTCCACCTACATTTATGTTCCTTATGGATATGCCTTTGTAGATTCTGCTGTCTAGCGCAGCGTTATTATTTAAAGCCACAGTGCATCCCGTTACAAAAAGTGTTAAAAGAATTGCCAGAGGTATAAAAATCCTGACTGCCTTTTTCATGGCCTATGTCCTCCTTTGAGGTATTTCTACTATTATAACATTTTGGTATTCAGTAGCAAACAAAAAAAATCAGTCGTTGTCTAATCTGCTTTTATTACAGTTTAGCGTCGATCCGTTTCGTGGTATGTCGGTGTTATTTCAAAGGAAAAGCCCTGGATTCTTCCAGAGCTTTTCCTTTTGTTCATATATTGTTCATTATATTCACAGTTTAGAGATGTCCCCGGAGGTCTACCTGAAGTACTGAACTCCTGCCTCAAATATCTTCTGGTCCTTGTTTCCGTGGATGTTCTTGAGGATGTTTTTACCTTGTCTTTCCGAGTGGCCCATTTTTCCGAAGATCCTTCCGTCAGGGCTTGTTATTCCTTCTACTGCATAATCCGAGCCGTTCAGGTTGTAAATAGAGTTGTAGGTAGGATTCCCGTCGAGATCAACATATTGGGTAGCAACCTGTCCGTTCTTTATCAGTTCCTTCATAAGATCTTCACTTATGACGAACCTTCCTTCACCGTGTGAAACCGGGATCGAGTGTACATCGCCAAGATCAATATTTGCAAGCCATGGTGAAAGCTTTGAAACAACCTTTGTGTTAGCTACGTGTGAAACGTGTCTTCCTAACGTGTTGTATGTGAGCGTAGGGCATTCTTCATCTATATCCCTTATCTCGCCGTAAGGCACGAGACCAAGCTTAACCATTGCCTGAAAGCCGTTGCAAACCCCGAGCATAAGACCGTCGCGGTTCTTGATTAGATCCATGACTGCATCCCTGATGCCAGGGTTCCTGAATACAGCTGCGATAAATTTTCCCGATCCGTCCGGTTCGTCTCCAGCGCTGAAGCCTCCAGGAATTATTATTATCTGGGAAGCCTTGATGGCTTTTATCATTTCTTCCAGTGAACTGTTGATGTCGGCTGCTGTGAGGTTCCTGAACACAACTGCCTTTGCATTGGCTCCTGCCCTCTCGAACGCCCTTGCCGAATCGTATTCGCAGTTTGTTCCAGGGAATACAGGTATGAACACATTCGGCTTAGGAACCTTAATGAGAGGAATTCTCTTGTACTCCCCTGCGAATGTGATGTCTGCCATATCAGTCTTGCTTATATCCTTCTTTGAAGGGAATATGCTCTCCAGCGTGCCATCCCATGCAGACTTCATGCTGTCCAGCATTATTTCAGCTCCGTTTACAAATATCGCTTCCTCTTTCTGCGTAGTTCCCAAAACCTTGCAGCTGATTTCATTCAGCTCCTCTAAAGGATCGACGCCTGCTTTCATTTCCACAACTATAGCTCCGTAATCAGGGAAGAAGAGGTCGCTGTTTTCAATGTCTACAGCAAATCGGAAGCCTATCCTGTTACCGAAGGACATCTTGCTTACAGCCTCGCAGAGTCCGCCGCGCTTAACTGTCATCGCCGATATTACTTTGCCGCTGCTTATCAGTCTTGTAAGCGTTGAATATGCTTTCTTAAGGGCTTCAAAGTCTGGAACGCCGTACTCGTCTTTGCCCGCATTTATGAGCATTACGTGGTTTCCGGCATCCTTAAACTCAGGAGAAATTACATTATTCACATCTACCGTGTCAACCGCAAAGGATATAAGCGTAGGAGGAACATTGAGTTCGTTGAATGTTCCTGACATGCTATCCTTTCCGCCGATGGCCGCAATGTTGAATTTCTGCTGTGCATAAAGTCCGCCGAGAAGAGCTGCGAAAGGTTTCCCCCATTTCTCGCTGTCTTTGCCTAGCCTTTCAAAATATTCCTGGAACGTAAGTCTCACTTTGCTGTAATCTCCGCCGCAGGCAACTATTTTTGCCACCGACTCGACAACTGCGTACATTGCTCCGTGGAACGGACTCCATTTTGATATATCAGGGTTGAAGCCGAAAGTCATGATTGTTCCCGTGGTAGTATCCCCGTTGAGCACAGGGAGCTTTGCAACCATACCCTCGGTAGGTGTATCCTGATACTTCCCTCCGAAAGGCA
>Ga0209540_10003598_pt1 | contig 10493 bp, 12 predicted proteins | sample BarGraIncu01121A_FD_184501 | JGI IMG/M metagenome (GOLD analysis project Ga0209540, IMG submission 184501) | Arctic peat soil microbial communities from Barrow, Alaska - Barrow Graham LP Incubations 011-21A (SPAdes) (version 2) | ecosystem: Environmental > Terrestrial > Soil > Wetlands > Peat... | reverse complement strand
CCCTAGGACTCGAGGTCCAGGGGCGCTACAGTGCTCATCCATCGGCGGCTACCAGGCACCGAGCCTGTCATGTTGTCGGCCCGGTGAACCCCATTAGGGACGAAGGTCCCGATGGCCCCACTATCTCAGCGACTTACGCTGTCGTTGCTGTCGCTGTGGAGCTCGCGCGAATCAGATCGCGCGCATCCGGTTGTTGCGGGGGTCGTGGCTGACCTCGGCGATGCCGAGCGCCTCCAGCAGCGGCGGGAGATACATCCCGAACCGGCCACGGTAGCCGTTGCGCAATCCATACCAGCCCCGGACCGGGTTGCCCGATGATCGACCCCACGCCTCGACGGTGCCTGGCGCGGCGGCCTTTTTCTCATCGGCTGCGCCGAGAAGTACCCAGTCACCTTGCTCGACCAACCACACATGCAGGTCGTCGACGGCTTGAAGGTGGTACTTCAAGGTCGTGGAGCCCACCTGACAGACCAAGGCCGGTGGATCGGCCCGCTCGTCTTTGTACATCGTGTACTCCGAGGTGCCCGGCGGGGTCTTGAGCACCCACGGATCCTCCTTGGTTCCAGCAGTCATCTGCTGTCCTTTCGCGATAGCGGCCGGAGACTTCGGTATTCAAGTCTGCCACCCACCCGGTCCCAGAAACCATCTTGCCCCGCACCTGACTCACCCCACACTGCTGGCAACTTGTCGCCCGGGCAGGTCGCCTTGGTGAAGATGGCGTTAACTGGAATGGCGTGGCAGGGCCACTACCTCGACCGACGGCAACACAGTCGGAATCCACCAGCCGTCGTCGAGGCGGCGTAGCCAGCTGCTCGACGCAACTGGTCGAATACCAGGCGTACTACCTTCGTGAACGACCTCGACGAGCCGCCGCCGGCTTAGCCCTGAGGCGACACGTCCTGCGCCGTTTCGAACACAGACGGGCGGGTGGCGTTAGTGCGACTGCCAGGTGGCGACTCGGTCGGCGTTCTGGCGCACCTCGGCCACGACGGTCGGCCAGAGAGCCTCGGGCAGGTCATGTCCGACACCGGAGAGCACGACGAATCTCGCCGCAGGGACGCGCTTGGCGGTATCCCTCCCGGCTGAAACCTTTCCGATGGGGTCCTTGTCGCCGTGGAGAACAAGCGTGGGCTTGTCCAGGTCGCGGAGTTTCGGTCCGTGCCACTGGGCACCAATCTGGCGGCTTTGGGCTTTGGTGTCACGCGGCCCGCTATCGACTTGCCGCTCGATCCACTCCCGGGCGACGGTGTCGTCGAACGGGTAGTCGGGCGAGGCCACGCCGCGGGCGACGGCGAGGCTCGCTTCGATGTCTCCTTCTCGACCTTCTGGGAACTTCATGCATGCGAGCTTCGCGAGCAGCCCGAATCGCAGGTACCGGGCAACCCCGAGCCCTGAGGCGTCGCTGGGGATACCAGCTGAGGAGGCGACGGAGAGCACCCGGTCGGGGTGGCGAAGGGCGATGCGCTGGGCAATGGTGCCACCCATCGAGTGCCCGAAGATGTGCGCCCGTTCCCATCCCAGCGCGTCCATGACCGCGATCGCGTCGTCGGTCATGTCCTCCGAGCTGTACGCGTCTCCCTTCTTGCCGAACAACGCGGCGAAGGGGTTGGAGGTCGAAGTGTCGGGCATGCGCGTGGACTCCCCAGCGTCGCGCTGGTCATAGCGGGCGACTTCGAAGCCCTGGGCGGCGAAGGCCTGGCACAGGCCGAGCGGCCACCAGAACCGCGACGTCCCCAGGCCCATCACGAGGAGTAAGGGCTCATGGGTCGAGTCGATGAGGTGGTCGTAGGCGATGTCAACGGACTCGTTGTGTGCGTACTGGGTCGGAGTCCACGTGTCGGTATGCTGCTCGGTCATCCGTCTCCTCACTGTTAAACTGCGAACGTTGTTCGCTGTTTAGCGTATCGGCTCCGCAAGCTCATCGAGTGAAGGGGTAGAGGATGACAGCGGTGGGGGCGCCGAGTATCTGGCTCCGCCCTGAGCGCGGTTCCCGTGGTCCGACCCCAGGCCTGACTCGCCCAGCGGTCGCAGCAGTTGCCACCGGGCTCGCCGACGCGGAAGGACTGGCCGCAGTCATCATGCGGTCGGTCGCCTCAGCTTTGGGCACGGCGCCTGCCTCGCTGTACCGCGTCATCGAGTCACGCGATGAGCTACTCGAGCTGATGACCGACAGGGTGATTGGTGAGTTCACCTATGGCAGGAAGCTGAGCTGTTCCGGTCCTGAAGGTCTGCTCTCGCTCGCCCGGCAGGCTCGCTCTGTGTATCGGCGCCATCCGTGGATGCTCAACGTCTCAAACGCAGGTCCGGCGCTCGGCCCCAACGCCGTCGAATACCTCGAGCACGCGCTCTCGACGCTCCGCGACCTCCCCATCAGCAGTCAGGAGAAGCTTGAAGCCATCGGCCTCCTGTCCGGGTTGGTCAAACTGATGGTCACGAACGAGAGCGAGCAGCGGCTGGCTGGCCGTCTGCCCGCCGAATGGCAGGCGGCTACCGCCACACACCTGGCCGAGCGAGCGACGGACGGGCGGCATCCCAACCTGGCCGACGTTCTGGCTCGAACCCCGCCTCCGAGCGCATCCACCGAGGACACCCAGTTCGACCGGGTCGTTCTGCGGGTTCTCGTTGGGCTATTGGGTCCAGCTACAGATTAGAAGGTGTGTGCTTGAGCATCCGGCCGTCATGCACCCGCTCATGCGATGAGCGGTCGTGTCCTGTCGATCGTCCATCGTCCCGATATCAGCGGAACGATAACCGGACGCATCGGAACCAAGCCTTCGGGGTCCGTGGGACGGTGGCGGGGCACGTACGAGGTCCTGGCCTGGTGGCGATCAGCTCCTTTGGGTCGATTGGGATGATGATGTCGGGGTGGATGAACATCTGGTCGTGCGCGTATCGGCGAAGGCCGTCCTTCTTGACATGGACGGGGTTCTGGTCGACTCAACCGGACTCGTGGAGAAGCACTGGTCGCAGTGGGCCGAGCGCCGCGGGCTGGACGCCACCGCTGTCCTCCGCTTCGCACACGGATCGCCGTCGCGGGAGGTGGTCGCGCGTTTCGTCCCAGCAGAGGATGTCCTTGTCGAAGCGGCCTGGGTGGACGGCCTGTCCCTTCGCCCCACAGATGAAGTCGCCCTGCCAGGTGCCTATGTCGTGCTGACTCAGCGGGTGCTTCCCGTCGCGGTCGTCACGTCCGCGACGCACGCCATCGCACGACTGCGCTTGACCCGGGCAGGGCTCCCGGTGCCAGCAGTACTGGTCGGTGCCGACGATGTTGCTCGCGGTAAGCCAGACCCGTTGCCCTTCCTTCGTGCAGCGCAGCTGCTCCAGGTCGCAGCGAGCGACTGCGTCGCTGTGGAAGACACACCGGCGGGGCTGGCCTCAATCCGTGCGGCCGGCGCAAAGCCGCTTGCCCTACTGACTACTCACCGAGCTGATGAGTTGTCGGACGCTGTCGCTATCCTGGCTGACCTCCGATCACTGCGTGTCCTTCCTGCCGGTGTTGGCTGGGACAACGTCGAGGATTCCTTGAGATAGCAGGCGGCTTGTCTCTCGGATCGTGGATTCGGCTAGATAGGGATAGACGCTTGCCAGGCATCGTGAGATCTTTGGTATGCACTTGTCAAACTCTTAAGTTTCTGCCAGTTTCAAGTGCTCTGCGACAGCTCGATTGAGGTACCAGCATGTTTTCGAAGACGGCGAGGTTCGAGAGCTTGTTGGAGGCACGCTGGCGGGCATGATCACGAGCTGGAACCCGGCCGCTGAGAAGATGTACGGCTACTCGGCTGCGGAGATCATCGGCAAGCCCGGCAGGCTCCTGATTTCCGAAGATCGAGACGCCGAGATGAACGACGTACTGGCCAGGGTCAAGGATGGCCAGGTTGTTGAGCACTTTGAGACAACGCTTGTCTGAAAGGACGGATCGGTGGTCCCGGTCTCGATCACCATCGCGCCGATCCGCGACGCCGGTCATCGACGCCTCCGTCATCGCCCGCGATAGGACCGAACCGAAGGGGTCTTGCTGACCAACGGGGTGCTGACGACACCTCGGCAGGCTCAGCTCGCGGTCGCCACCGGTGGCTGGATGACAACGAAACGACCGCTATACATGCCCATGCCGCAGCTGTAGTTGTAGGTACCTGCCGACAGCTTGGGCAGCTCGATGACGTTGCGACCCGCTTGGAGCGTGGTCTGGACTCCCAGGTCCTTGGAGATCACGGTCGATGCGCAGGTGAACGGCGCGGTGGACGTCATGACCCAGTGAGTGGGACGTCCGGCGTAGATCACGACGTTGCCGGGGTGGTATCCGTCGCCGTCCTGCGTGCTCTTGATCGTCTGGTCGGTGAGTGTGAGGCTGACGTTGGTGCTGACCGACTGCGGCGGGCGGGTTCCCGCGGTGAAGTCCACGCCGGCCAAGCGCATCGCCGAGGTCGCATTGATGATGGCAAAGCCGACGACGACGACGCCCAAGGTGCGCAGCATGGCGACTTTCTTGGGTCCCTTGAAGAGCGTCGGCGCGCCCGCAACGGCGAACAGCGTGGGCGCTGTACCGATGGCGAAGGTGGCCATGATGGCTCCCGCACTCGCCGGTGACCCTGTGGAGAACGCATAGAGCTGCACGGCCTGGGTGAAGCCGCATGGCAGGAAGAAGGTCGCGGCGCCGGCGATCACCGTCCCGGCGCTTCGGGCTGGGGCGTCGCCGGTGAGCCCCAACCGATCGCCTACGGCGGCCGGAATCGTCGGCGACCATCCAGCGATCCGCGGCGACAGCTCCGTGAGCCGCACGCCGACCACGAGCATGGTGACGGCGACGGCGACCATTAGGGCCATGACGACCGGCCGCGGCATCGATGCGCTTGCCCCAAGGGCACCGAGGGCCGCGCCGAGCAGACCGAATCCGACGATGCGACCAGCCTGGAAGACGAGGTTCGTCTGCCATACCGAGGTTCGGGCCTCAGTGCTCTTCGCGGCGGAGCGTCCGGCGGCGCTTGCCGAGATGGCAAGGACGATGCCACCGACCATCGCCATACACGTGGACACTCCGGCGGCCAGGCCGAGCGCGAAGACGAGCACCAGACCGCCCGTGCTGAGATCGCCGAGTCGCCCGGTGAGGTCGCCCGCACCAACCATCCAGACGAGTACCGCGACGAAGACTGCGGCCACCCCGGCACTGCGCCAGACTTGAGGGTCGCGGTTGAGCCACGCCGAGCGACCGAGCCCGTACCCGAGGCCGCTGATGGTCTTGTCGATAGACGCCCGGCTGACCTGGCTGGTCACCTTGAGGCTCGCTGTGCCCTTGCGGGTGGACGCGGTTGCCGAGATGACACCAGGCAACGTCGTCAGGGCCTTCGCGATGCGTCGCTCACAGGCCGTGCAGGTCATTCCCGCGACGGAGACGGTGATGACCTCCTTCGGGCGGCGAGGCGTGGTGGTCATAGCCCGAAGAGCTCCCAGGCGGCGCGGCCGAGGTCGCCGCTCTCGTCGAGCCGGAGCGCGGACTTTGGTGCGTGCAAGACGCCGGCCACCAGGCGGCGGCTCATCTGGTCGATGACGGCACGATCCTGCTCGGACAGGCTCGGTAGCCGATGCGACAACCATGCCAGCTCGCTGAGTCGGCGCACCTCGGCTGCATCTGTCATCGCCTGGATCGCGGGCAGGAAGTCGCGGGACCGCAGCCACCGGCAGTACTCCCCGCCGGACTCGGTCACCAGTCCCTCGAGCCGGCCGCGAAGTCCGCCGGCCAGCTCGACCTGCGGCCCCCAGGCCAGGTCGTCTATGGACACGAAGCGACCTCCCAACTGGGTCTGGAACGTGTCCGAGACCGCGGCCGGCGAGGAGAGGTCCACCACGGTCGCGCCGCTCTCGACCAGTCGCGCGGAGTCCTGTGGGTGGATCGCCCAGCTGCCGGACACCGCGACTATCGCGCCCACGAACGGTCCGAGGGTGCCATCCGAGGCCCACTCGACCGCTTTGCCCCCGACGCTGCGGGCCAAGGCCAGGGCTCGTTCCGCAGTCCTGTTGGTGATGGTCACCCGTGCTCCGCGTCGGGTTGCTGCCTGGGCGGTCAGCCGGCTCATACTGCCGGCCCCGACGATCAGGATTTGCTGGTCCTCGAGCGATCCGACCACATGCTCAATCTCGTCCAGCGCGACATCGCCCAGTGACCGCCGTGACCCGGCGAACCATCCGTGGGCGCGCCGCCCGGCGTTCAGCGCAACCTGGAACAGACGGTCCAGCACCGGGTCCAAGGGTCGCGCGGCCTGACGCAGGGCGAGGGTCTGGCGGACCTGGTGGAGGACCTGGTCCTCGCCCAGGACCGCACTCTGGAGACCACAGGCAACGCTGATGAGATGGCGTGCCGCGGCGGCGTCTTCCAGGCGCAGCCCTCCAGGTGGTGGCTGGGGGAGCTCGACGTCGCCGAACGCGCCAGGTGCGACGTACAGCTCGACCCGGTGACAGGTGTGCACGAGGATGGTCGAGTCGTGGGCCGGAAGGGCCTCGCATTCGGCGGCGAATGCCTCACGGGCGGCGCTGGGCACCCCCCGGGCGTGAGCGATCAGGGCCAGCACGGTGGTTGTCGGCGCCTCGCACACGGTGGTTATCGCTGCCTCGTCTGAACGGTGCGAGAGCACAGCCGAGGTTGACGACACGGTGATCACGAGCTACTCCCTGCAGATGTATTCTCGGCCAGCTCGGTCTCGTGACCGCTCATCAGGGCGACCAACAGCTGGTCGATGGCCTGGGTCGCTGTCACCAGCAGGTTCGTGGCCTCGACGGTGTCGAGGCCACGGCGTCGGGCCACCTGGGCGAGCTCGCCCAGGAAGAGCATGCGGAAACGGAGGAACGCCTCAACCGTCTCGCGGATCTCCGCGGACCCTCGGGCGGCGACGTGGTGAGGGTGACACTCGACAACAGGACCTAAGTCCTAAGGGAAGCCTACCCTCATCAGGTACCCTTGAAGCATGACGCTTCCGGAGGGCCCGTTGGGTGCAGAGCTGCGGGTGACCGGTGTTCGTCTTCCTGCCGCGCACGCCTTCCGCCTCAATGAGATGGGCATCCGGCTGGGGACGGTCGCCCACGTCACGCAGCATGCGGCGTTCGGCGGGCGGGTTATCGCCGTGGCCGGGTCCAGGTATGCGCTCGACGGAGCAACCGCAGCTCTCATCGACGTCGAGCCCGTGCAGCGCCGCGCGTGAGCAGCTGCCACGGCACTGCCTCCGCGCCGGTACCCGGCCGCTCCACCACCTCGGTGCCGGCCAAGCTGCGGGTCCTGCTTGTCGGCGGACCCAACGTCGGCAAGTCCACCCTGTTCAACGCGCTGACCGGGGCGCGGCAGCGCACCACGAACGCCCCAGGCACCACGGTGGAGCTCGCCACCGGTACGTGGCGAACCGCCGCGGACGGCACGGCGGACTCAGCCGACAGCACGGCGCATTCGGTTACCGAGCGGGCGATCGTCGATCTTCCCGGCAGCTACAGCCTGCTGGCCCGCTCGTCTGACGAACAGGTCACCGCTGACGCTGTGCGGGAGCTTGCGCGGAGCGTGCGCGAGGTGAGTGGCCGGCCGGGGGTCGTGGTCGTCGTCCTGGATGCCACCACCCTCGCCCGGTCGCTCTACCTCCTGGCTCAGGTTGCCGAGACAGGCGTGCCGATTGTCGTCGCTCTTACCATGCTCGACCTCGCCGCGACCGCGACTGACTCGCCCACTGCCGGCGTGGAGTCCGCCACCCTGGTGGCTGCGCTCGCGGCGTCGCTCGGCGTGCCTGTTGTCCCGGTGGACTCACGTAACCGGGCTGCCGGCGGTCTGCGTGCGCTCGCCCGTTCCGTCGACGCCGTCGCCGAGCACCCCCGGCGCGTCACCGGTATCGTCCCGCTCGCCTCGGTGCCCGATCTCGCGCAAGAGCTTGCCCGTGCTGAGATGTTGTTCGCGTGGGTCGAAATGGTCGCCGAGCAGGTCACCGCGTGCTGCGCACCGTCATTGCCTGTCACTGCGCACGGCGGGGCTCCGGCCACCTCCGGCCGGCCCGCGTCTGGGTCCATGCCTGGGGTCTTGCGTCGGCCCCTGCGTCGCACCTTCTCCGACCGGGTCGACGCTGTGCTGCTCAATCCGTGGGCTGGCACACCCGTGTTCCTGGCGGTCGTGTGGTTGCTGTTCGAGTTCACGACCAAGTTCGCGGCGCCGCTGCAGGCGTTCATCGGTCACCTTGTCAATGGGCCGCTGGCCTCGGGTGTCACGTGGCTGCTGGGCCTGTTGGGCCTGGCCAATGGCTGGGTGCAGGGGCTGCTGGTCGACGGTCTGCTCGTCGGTGTTGGCACGGTGCTGACGTTTCTGCCGGTCATGGCAGTCATGTTCGCGGCCCTCGGTGTCCTGGAGGATTCCGGCTACCTGGCGCGGGCCGCCTTCCTCGCCGACCGCGCGATGCGTTCGCTTGGCCTTGACGGGCGCGCCCTGCTACCGCTGATCGTCGGTTTCGGCTGCAACCTGCCGGCCCTCGCAGCCACCCGCACCCTGCCGCACGCCCGTCAACGGCTGCTGACCGGGCTGCTGATCCCGTTGACGTCCTGCTCAGCTCGACTGACAGTCTACGTACTTCTGGCGGGTGCGTTCTTCCCTCAGTACGCTGGCACCGTCATCTTCTCGATGTACCTGGCCAGTGTGTTGTTGGTGCTCTGCGGTGGGCTGCTGCTGCGCCGGACGGTTTTTCGTGACGTGCACGCCGAGCCTTTGATCCTGGTGCTCCCGCCATACCAGCGTCCGCACCTGCGCACTCTGGGGTTGTCGGTCCGGATGCGCGTCGGGGCGTTCGCCACCGGCGCAGGGAAGATCATCGTCGGGACCATGCTCGTCGTCTGGGTGCTCATGGCGCTGCCCGCGACCGGCCAGCACGCCGTTGGCGACGTTCCGGTGGCTGACAGCCTGTACGGTCGCGCGGCGTCGGGCATCGCCCCGGTGCTCGCGCCAGCCGGCTTCGGCAACGACCACGCCTCTGCCGCGCTGATTACGGGCTTCGTGGCCAAGGAGGTCGTCGTCGGCTCCTTCGCGCAGTCCTATGCCGTCGCCGAGCCGGGCGGCTCCGTGCGGCCGGGGAGTCTCGGAGAGGAGTTGCGCGCGTCCTTCGACGAGTCCTCCGGTGGGCACGGTGGAGCGGCGGCGCTGGCATTCATGGTCTTCGTCCTCGCTTACACCCCGTGCGTTGCGGCCCTCGCCGAGCAGCGGCGTCTGTTCGGGTGGCGGCCGACGGCGTCTGCCCTTGCCGCGCAGCTCGCGGGCGCGTGGGTCCTTGCGGTCCTGGTTTTCCAGGTGGGGTCGCGGCTGTGAGCGCGTGGGCCGCGGTGCTCGATGACGTCGGCGCGCGGGGTGGGACCCCGGCTCAGGCCGCGACTCGCCTTGGGTTGTCGATGTCTCTCGTTCAGGCGGTCCTGGACCACGCAGAGCGGTTGGGGGTGGTGGCGGTGGCCGGGCGCGGCTGTGCTTCGGGGTGTCCCAGCGGTGCGGAGATGCCCCCGGCCTGTGCAGGCTGCCCTCTTTCGTACCTTAACCTTGGTTAGTTCGGTCGCCGACGCCTGAAGGGAGTGGTCATGAACGTCGAGAGCGTTCTTCTCGAGATCGACCGCCTCGCGGGCGGTCGACACGCCGACCACACCATCTCCGAGGAGATGCGCACCCACCCGAAGACCCGTCGTGCGTTCGTCACGATCACCTGGTTGCTGGCTGCCGGGCTCTTGCTGGGGCTTGCCGCCGTGGTCGTGGCCGTCGTTCTTCTCTTGCGCGGCGATCAGGTCGCCTGGGTGGTCTGGATGCGCTTGGTCGTCGTGCTCGGCATGACCGTGACGTTGTTCTACTTTGCGTGGCGTGCCCAGGGTGGTTTCTACTGGGCATACTCGCGGCTGAGGCTCTTCAGCAAGATCTTTCCTATCGTCGCTCTCGTGACCGCGGCCATCCCAGGGCTATACCCGTTGTGGATGATCACGGAACAGATCTGCTTCGCTCTCATCCTGCTCGGCATTGCCGACTATCTCTCCACGGATCACATGCGCGAGGCATACGCCAAGCCGCCCAGAGTGCCGAGAGTCCCCAAACGTGTCAACAGGTAGTCATTCAACTGGGCGTCAGTCGACAGAGGGTCGAAGGAGCGGGATGCAGTCTCGACCACAGGTCGTGATCGTCGGCGGCGGGGTCAGCGGTCTGGCGACTGCGCACTACCTACATACCCTCGGCGGCGGCGTGCAGCTGACTCTTGTCGAGAGTGGGCCGAAGCTGGGTGGCAAGGTCGCCAATCAGCAGTTCAGCGGGCATTTGGTCGACACCGGGCCCGATGCCGTGCTGGTGCGCGCGCCGGCGATGGCCGCTCTGCTCGAGGATCTCGGGCTGGGCGACCAGATTGTGGCCCCGGCCTCGCTGGGGGCCCACGTGTGGTCGCGTGGCCAGCTACGCAGGCTCCCGACGGGTACCCTCTTCGGGGTCCCCGACCGTTTGCTGCCGCTGCTGAAGTCGCGCC
>Ga0209540_10003594_pt1 | contig 10502 bp, 5 predicted proteins | sample BarGraIncu01121A_FD_184501 | JGI IMG/M metagenome (GOLD analysis project Ga0209540, IMG submission 184501) | Arctic peat soil microbial communities from Barrow, Alaska - Barrow Graham LP Incubations 011-21A (SPAdes) (version 2) | ecosystem: Environmental > Terrestrial > Soil > Wetlands > Peat... | reverse complement strand
ATCTTATTTTGGTATTGAGCAAGCTGTCTTACAACGGATCGATGTTATAGATTTTGATCGGAATCAAAAAGAGGCGAGGGTCCACTTCATCCCTAACCTGAAGGTCGGGGGATTCGTGACCCTCTGCGCTCCCTAGTAATAAAATATCCTAAAAACTTCGTAGAAGATTGTAAATTCATAACTAACCCCAATTAGATATGTCCCGCATTGCTCATTTTCTTTTCTATGATTTCCTTTGTACGTTGCTTTTCCATGCTCAATTCTATCTTTCACTGAAAAAGGGTGTTTATTATTGTATGAGATAATGATGAGAATTTCCATCAGGAATGTTATGGCTTTCTAGAATATTCGTCTCCGTATAAGTATTGAGTCTCCATATGTTTCGAAACTTCCATAGTTAGAAAGTGTTAAATATCATTAGTCTCAACTAAAAATCTGCATAACAATACTCCAAAAACAACAAGCAGAACTTCAGTGGTCCTTCACACTGAGGTTCTCCCTCTTTCACTTTTATGTTACCAAATCTCCACCAGGGCTTTTTAGCTCTTAGTCTTCATATGCTTTCTGGCCACAGATCATAATTTCGTTATTCTTCCTGCAAAAACCTTGATATATGTCACCTGAAAACAGGTTTGACTTATGTCCTGACTGTTTTATATTGCAGAACGCAATCCCAGGTTAAGTTTTGAATGTGCTTTTTAAAAAGTAATTGTGGATACTGGATAGTGGGATAATTAAAAGAGATTAAATTTAGAGCCAAAAACTTAATTTTAGTGAGGAAAGCCTCAAAGTATAGTCACGATATTGTGAAAGTTGAGTTTTCCTGATAAGTTACCTCGAAATACTGTCTCGCACAATTACCTCACACAAATACTACACAATTATCTCACACATTACCTCACATAATCAATATTTCGTCTTTTCTCAGTTTGTCTTTCACCGGAGTTTAGCTTAATTCTCTGGACAACTTTTTTTAGGATAACATTCTTAACTCCAGTTTAATCTAAAAGGTTTCAGTTTATTTCCAACAAATTTCAATTCATTACCTGACGGATATGATCATATGGCTGACATAATCATAAAAAATGCCTACGTTTTAACGATGGACCCTGGGCTTGGTGACCTTAAAAACGGGGTCGTTGTTATTGAAGACGGGAAAATTACGGAGATCGGGGAAAAGACAAACGAAAGTGCCGAAACCGTTATTGATGCAAAACATTCGGTAGTAATGCCAGGGCTTGTAAATACACATACCCATGCAGCAATGACTCTTTTTCGGGGCTATGCCGACGATATGCAGCTTGCTGAATGGCTTGAGGGATGTATCTGGCCTCTCGAAGCCCGGCTTACGGCAGAAGATGTATATAAAGGCAGCCTGCTTGCCTGCCTGGAGATGATCAGGTCAGGGACTACTTCTTTTGCTGATATGTACTTCTTTATGGACGAAACCGCAAAGGCAGTTGAGCTGTCCGGGCTTCGGGCTTCGCTTTCCCACGGCCTCATCGAACTCTGGAACGAAGAAAAAGGAGAAACTGACCTTAAGGAAGGCAGGCGTTTTGTCCAGGCATGGCAGGGGGCAGCAGGCGGTAGAATAAAAACAATGTACGGGCCTCACGCTCCGAATACATGCTCTGAGGAATTCCTGGCAAAGGTAAGGGAAAAGGCTAGCAGGGACGGAGTCGGAATTCACATACATCTCCTTGAAACTGAAGTTGAATTAAAATCAATGAAAGAAATGTACGGGAAATGTTCGGTACACCTGCTTGAAGATATAGGATTCTTAGGCCCTGATGTACTTGCAGCTCATTGCGTCTGGCTTTCGGACGGCGATATTGAGATTCTGAGAAAAAGAGGAGTCAATGTTTCCCATAACGTAATAAGCAATATGAAACTGGCTGTCGGGGTTGCTCCTGTGCATAAAATGCTCGAAAAAGGCGTAAAGGTCAGCCTTGGCACTGACGGCTGTGCCTCTAACAATAACCTTGATCTCTTTGAGGAAATGAAAACAGCTGCCCTCCTGCACAAAGTGAACACATTTAACCCTGCTGCCCTTCCTGCAAAACAGGTGCTTGAGATGGGGACGATAAATGGTGCAAAGGCTCTTGACACCGAAACAGGCATGTTAAAAGCCGGGAAAAAGGCGGACGTTATAATCCTGGATATGAAAAAACCGCACCTTACTCCCTGTTTCGATATCCGGTCCCATCTTGTATATTCGGCAAAAGGAAGCGATGTCAGGACAACAATCGTAGACGGGAAAGTCCTTATGGATGATTACAGGGTAATGGTACTTGATGAGCAGAAAGTAATGGAAGAAGTTCAAAAAGCTGCAGAAGAGCTTGTATCAAGGGTAAACGCCTGAAGGAAAAGGAATAAAATCAGTGAACCTGGTATAAAGTTTTGCTGGTATGATATTTTAAATATTTAAATAGTAAAGGAACAATAAACATCTGAAACTCTGATAATGATGGGATCACCATGAAAGAACAGGAAATCATAGAGTCCGGAAATATGAAAATTGAATGGGCAAAAAATCACATGCCCGTACTTGCAATCGTCAGGGAGAAATTTGAGAGAGAAAAGCCGCTCAAAGGGCTGAAGATAGGAATGGCCCTGCATGTGGAAGCAAAGACTGCAGTCCTTGTAGAGACTCTGGCTGCAGGCGGTGCAAAAGTAGCAATCGCCGGCTGCAATCCTCTCAGCACTCAGGATGATGTGGCAAGAGCCCTCGATACCTGTGAGAATATAAGCTGTCTTGCGAAATACGGATGCAGCACCAGTGAATATTACGACGCGATCGATGAAGTCCTGAACTTTGAGCCGGACATCACAATCGATGATGGGGCAGACCTTATATTTAAACTGCATAAAGAAAGGACCGACCTGCTCCCGAATATCCGGGGAGGCTGCGAGGAAACAACCACGGGAGTTCACAGGCTTCATGCCATGGAAAAAGACGGAGCCCTGAAAATGCCTGTAATCGCAGTGAACGATGCAATGACCAAATATCTTTTTGATAACCGCTACGGGACAGGACAATCAGCCTGGGATGGGATTAACAGGACTACCAACCTACTGGTTGCAGGCAAAAACGTTGTCGTTGCAGGTTATGGCTGGTGCGGGCGCGGGGTTGCAATGCGGGCTGCAGGTCTTGGGGCAAGTGTGATCGTTACTGAAGTCGACCCGATAAGAGCCCTCGAAGCCAGAATGGACGGGTACAGGGTCATGAAAATGGCCGACGCTGCAAAGTTAGGGGATATTTTTGTTACCACCACCGGAAACCGCGATATTCTTACCTCCGAACATTTCCAGATAATGAAGGACGGTGCAATTCTTGCAAACTCCGGACATTTCAATGTGGAAATAGATATGGAAGCCCTTGCCTCCCTTGCGAAATCAGTCCGAACAGTCAGGCACAATATCAAAGAATACAAGATAGAAGACCGTCACATTAATGTCATAGCCGAAGGTAGGCTTGTCAATCTGGCTGCAGGGGACGGACACCCGGCCGAAGTCATGGATATGAGCTTTGCAAACCAGGCTCTCTGTGTGCGGTATATTGCCGAAAACGAACTCATGGACGGGGTCCACAAAGTGCCTCATATGCTAGACATGTATGTAGCAAAGATAAAACTTGAATCAATGGGCATAAGCATCGATGAACTCACACCGGAACAGGAATGCTACATGAGCGGCTGGGAGTGCGGGACGTAATCCTTAAGGAAGCTAAAGGGCATATTTCCGGGCAATCTTCAGCAATTTTCAAAATTCTGATGCTTTTAATGCAGTGAAATGAATCTATTTCTATCTTTGGAAAAGTGGTGATATTTACTGCAATGCCTGCCTTCGAAAGAGGATGATATTGGAATAAAAGCCCGGAGAAAGTGTAGAATGAAAGGACAATCCAGAAAGTCTGGTATCGAGATTATTGGGGATGTGCCCTGGGGAACACACATTTGTCAATTCTACCAGACAAAAGAAGATTTGATGGAGATTTTGGTCACCTACTTTAAAGCAGGGTTGGAAAATAACGAGTTCTGTCTCTGGGTCACATCACAGCCGGTGGAAGTAGAAGATGCAAAAGATGCCTTAAGAAAGGCTATACCTGATTTTAGTACTTATCTGGAGAAAAGACAAATCGAAATTATCCCTTATACTGACTGGTTTATTAAGGGAGGTATTTTCGATTCGAAGAGGGTATCAAACAGCCGGTTCGAAAAACTCAATAATGCTCTGGACAGTGGTTACGAGGGCATGAGACTTAGCGGGAACACTACCTGGCTGGAAAAAGAAAACTGGAATTATTTCATCGAATTTAAGGAACATACAGATAAAGCTATGGATACCTGCAGGATGATAAACCTGTGCACCTATTTGCTCGATAGGCACAACGCAGCCGAGATAATCGATGTAGTCGTAAACCATCAGTTCGCTTTGATCAAAAGAGAAGGAAAGTGGAAGTGCATAGAAAGCCCCAAACGCAAGCAGGCGGAAGAAGCGCTGCGCGAGGGTGAGGAGCGGTTGCGCTTCGCGCTTGAAACCAGCCACATCGGCGCGTGGGACCTCGACCTGGTGGATCATACCGCCTATCGGTCGATCGAGCACGACCGCATCTTCGGCTACGAGCAACTGCTCCCGCAGTGGACTTACGAGATGTTCCTCGACCACGTGCTACCGGAGGACCGCGCGATGGTGGACGCGAAGTTCCATGAGGCTACGGCCACCCGCAGCGACTGGAATTTCGAGTGCCGCATCCGGCGCGTGTACGGTGCGGTTCGGTGGATTTGGGCGGCTGGGAGGCACAGCGTGGATGCGACCGGAAGCGTGCGCCGGATAGCGGGCATCGTTCAGGACATCACCGAGCGCAAGCAGGCTGGAGAGGCGTTATTGGAGAGCGAGAAGCGGTATCGTACGCTTTTCGACCACAGCATGGATGCTATTGTCCTGACCGATCCCAGCGGTGGTGGAAAAATCCTGTCGGTTAACCCGGCTGCCTGTAGGATGCTTGGATGGTCTGAAGTTGAGCTTATTGGCAAGGGACGCGATATAATGTTTGATCCGGAAGATCCGGCGCTATCCACCTTATTAGATGAACGTGCAAACTCTGGATCAGCAAGAGATCAACTTACTTACAGGCGCAAGGATGGAACCACATTTACTGGAGAAGTAAGTACCGCCTCCTTCACTGATAGTAATGGGGAGTTTCGGACAGTTTCTATCATTAGAGACATCACCAGGCGCAAACAGGCCGAGGAGGCGCTGCGAGAGAGCGAGGAGAAGTACCGCAGCATAGTAGAAACAGCCAATGAAGGTATAATAATAGTTGACGCCGAAGCTAAGATCGCTTATGTCAATAACAAAATGGCTGAGATGTTAGGATACAGTCGGGAAGACATAATTGGCAAATCTCCAAGGGATTTTACCGATGAAGAGGGTAAAACTGTTTTCGAAATGAATCTGAAAAAGAGGCGGCAGGGTATCAATGAGAGCCATGAGTTTAGATTCATAAGTAAAGGTGGTTTACCTTTATGGACTCTTGTAAATTCCAAATCCCTTTTTGATAAGGATGGCAAGTTTATTGGCTCTATGAACATGCTTACCGATATCACTAAGCGAAAAGAAGCAGAGACTAAGCTGAGAGAAACACTCGACAATTTGGAAAGCTCAGTTAAAGAACGTACAGCAGAGCTCGAGAGGGCTTATAAATCGTTGAAAGAAAGCGAAAAGGGTCTTGCTGAAGCCCAAAAAATGGCTCATATTAGAAATTGGGACTGGAACATTGTAACTAATGAAATATACTGTTCTGATGAAGTTTATCGTATTTTTGGATTCAATCCTCAAGAAATAAGCGCGACTTACGACACATTTTTAAGTTACGTGCATCCTGACGATCTGAGCCACATTAATTATGCCAGCATACAAGACTCATTCGGAAGGCCAATTAGCATTGATTTTCGGATTATCTTAGCCACTGGAGAAGAGCGAACAGTCCATGCTCAAACTGAAGTTATTTTTGCTGAGGAAAATAACCCTGTTCGAATAAAGGGAATAATTCAGGACATTACCGAGCGTAAAAAAGCTGAAAAAGCTCTTGAGCTAAGTGAAGAAAGATACCGTATAATAACTGAACAAACAGGACAGCTAGTATACGATTATGATGTGGAAGAAGACGCTGCTGACTGGGCAGGCGATATCAGAGAGCTTACAGGATTTACTCCTGACGAGTTTAGAAGTACGAGTCTAGGTTTCTGGCTGTCTCGTATTCATCCGGAAGATCAAAACATACTCCTGGAAAAATATAGCAAGTCTCTGGTATCCGGAGAAACTTACAGGATGGAGTACCGCTTTAGAAAAAAGAATGGAGAATATATTTATTTCGAAGATAATGGGATCTTCCTGAGAGACAGAAAAGGTAACTCAAACAGAGTTCTTGGGGTAGTTAAAGACATAACAGAAAGAAAGAAGGCAGAAATATTCGTTGCGAATATAGAAACTGCCCGCAAAAAGGAAATCCATCACAGAATCAAGAATAACCTGCAGGTAATTTCTTCCCTTCTTGACCTACAGGCTGAGAAGTTCAGAGACAGAGTGTGTGTTGAGGATTCGGAAGTTCTAAAAGCCTTCAGGGAAAGCCAGGACAGAGTAACGTCAATTGCCCTTATCCATGAAGAACTTCACGAAGGCAAAGGAACCGATGCATTAAACTTCTCACCATACCTGGAGAGGCTTGTTAAGAACCTTTTCCAGACTTATAGACTTGGAAATGCCAGTACCAGCCTGAACATCGAGCTGGAAGAAAACATTTTCTTCGATATGGACATTGCAGTTCCGCTGGGCATAATCATCAACGAACTCGTTTCGAACTCCCTCAAATACGCGTTTCCAGGCAAGGATAAAGGGCTAATTCAAATCAAGCTTTGCAGGGAAAAAGAAGGTCGCAACGGCACCAATTTCATTTTAACAGTCTCGGATAACGGGATTGGTATACCTGAAAGCTTTAATTCGGAAAACTCCAGTTCTCTGGGCTTACAATTAGTTATGATCCTTGTAGACCAGTTAGGGGGCGAGCTTGAATTAAAAAGAGATTCCGGAACTGAATTCGTTATAAGGTTCTCAGTGGCAGAGAGACAATAACTGTTTTTCTCAGGATAACTGCTGCCACTCTCTGTATATTAAACTTAAAGGGGAGCGAAAAAATATGAAGAGATAAATGAAGACTTAATGAAAGATCTCAATTGACATTTTATATAAGTAGATGGACATTAACAGAATTGCTAAACTACAGGTGCCTGATAAAATAAGCTAATTAATAGGGGATTATATGTACTATTGGTGCTTCATTCTTGATTGGCTTGGAAAATGGGGCGTTATTGAAAAATGGGGCAAAATTTTTCGTATTCTGAATCTCTGGAGAAATGGCTTGAATTCCCGACTCTATTTATTTGAAAGAGAAAATCCACGTACATATATCTTTCCAGTAAATTTGCAAAGATTTTTGTATAGAGCCCGCACTTAATAAATAAATTCGCAGTAGATTCACGGGAATATTGGCAGAAAAATAATATCACCATAAACTATTTATACAATAGTTGTAATTAGAGGGATGCACCGGTATAAGAGGTGCTTCCTGATACAGCGGAAAATAGGGTGGAGTACAAAATAGATCTCTAAAAAATTCTTAAGGTGCGAAAGAAAGTGGAAATTAGATGAGATAAGAAATGGGCCCGTAGCTCAGTCCGGCAGAGCGACTGGCTTTTAACCAGTCGGCCTAGGGTTCAAATCCCTACGGGCCCGCTATATTCTTAGCCATGTTTATAATTATACCTGAGGAAACGGCTATTCAAGGGAAATCTGACTAAGTTTTTTGAGGTGCTTTATTTTTGGAGGAAAGGATTTGACAAAATTCAGCCTGCTCGATCATGAGTTGGTCCCCAAGCACGAAATCATGCTTGAGGGCGAGTTAAAGTCTGTTTTAGGCAAATTTTCTATAGAAAAGGAACAACTTCCTAAAATCAAAGTGCAGGATCCTGTTTGTAAAGAAATTGGAGCTGCCATCGGAGATGTAGTAAAAATCACAAGAAAAAGTCAAACTGCAGGGGAGGCAGATTACTATCGACTTGTGATCGAGTAAGCGGGGGGGAAAATGACCGCTTGCAAGATCTGAATTTTTTTTCATGGATGTCTTTTTGAATCCCATGCACCATCGCACGAAAAGACTTAACGACTATATACCGATCTGAGAATCACAGCTTATCTGAGAATCACAGCTTATTGGTTTTCACTTTAATAAAGCAAAGAGGGTGCTATCATCACGTTAGAAAATAGTGTACTATCACAGGCTTATTTTACACGGGACAAGATAGTGCAGCACCATATCGATTCATTTAATAAATTTATAGATTTCGGGCTGCAAAAGATCATAGACGAACAACGAATAATAGAAACTGACATAGAGGACACCTATCTCAAACTGGGCAAGATCAGGGTAGAACATCCGGTAGTAAAGGAGGCAGACGGGGCAATCGAAAAGCTTTACCCGAATGAGGCAAGGCTCAGAAATCTTTCTTACTCAGGCCCCCTCTACCTGGAAATGAGCGTTGTAAAAGACGGGATCGAGTCCGAGGTAATGGAGGCAAAGATAGGGCAGCTTCCAGTTATGGTCAAGTCCAAGATCTGCAACCTTCTCGGGCTCAGCGAGACTGAGAAAATCCGTTATGGAGAAGACCCTCTTGATCCGGGAGGATATTTCATCATCGGCGGCACCGAAAGAGTGGTCATGACCTTAGAAGACCTCGCCCCCAACAAAATTCTTGTTGAGTATGGTGAAAGATACGGTGACCTCATAGAGGTTGCAAAAGTCTTCTCTCAGAAGCGCGGGTACAGGGCACTTGTAATCGTAGAAAGAGGAAGAAAATCCCTGCTTGAGGTTTCCTTCCCTTCGATTTCGGGAAGAGTATTTTTCATTACCCTTATGAGGGCTCTTGGGATCGTAACTGACGAGGACATAGTAAATTCGGTTTCAAGTGATCCTGAGATCATCAAATTCCTGCTGGAAAACCTCGAAGAAGCCGAAGTCGAGTCCCAGGAAGATGCAATCGAGAAGATAGGGGCAAGGGTTGCTGCAGGACAGGCCAAGGAGTACCAGATTAAAAGGGCCAACTATGTCATTGACAGGTATCTTTTCCCACATCTCGGAAACGATCTCAGGGACAGAATTTCAAAGGCTCACTTCCTGGCCCGGATGGCTGAGTCCTGTTTCGAGCTGGCTCTTGGCAAGCGTTCGGAAGACGATAAAGACCACTATTCTAATAAAAGGCTGAAACTTGCAGGAGACCTCATGGAAGACCTCTTCAGGGTATCTTTCAACAGGCTGGCAAGAGATATTAAGTACCAGCTCGAGCGCGCAAATATGAGGAACAGAGAACTGAATGTCGCAACAATTGTCCGGGCAGATGTCCTGACTGACCGCCTGCAGCACCCCCTGGCAACCGGAAACTGGGTTGGGGGAAGAACAGGTGTATCTCAACTCCTGGACAGGAACGACTATATTTCAACTCTTTCTCACCTGCGCCGTGTAATTTCTCCCCTTTCCCGTGCCCAGCCGCACTTTGAAGCCAGAGACCTGCATGCAACCCAGTGGGGAAGGCTCTGTCCTTCGGAAACTCCGGAAGGTCCGAATTGTGGCCTTGTGAAAAATTTTGCCGAAATGGTTGAGCTCTCTACAGGTATAGAGGAAACTGAAAGCATGAAGAAAATACTCTATGACCTGAACGTCGAACGTGTGGTGGTCAGGGTACCGGAAATTCCACTCAAAGTGAGAGAGGTTTTGCTTGACGAGTTCGGAGAAGAGATTATCGAAGAGTATGAAGAGACTCCGGAAGTTGAAAACAAATACAAAGACGATGAATTCTACGAGTATTCAGATATGGACGATGGCGGATCATTCGGTGATTAAGGGGTCGATGTCAGATGACTAAAGCAAAAATATTCATAAACGGAGAGCTTGTCGGGACACATGATAACCCTGTGGAACTCGTAGACGAGCTACGAAAGATGAGACGGCAGGGGTTCATATCCAGGCAAGTCAACATAGCTCTTAACGACAACACCAGGGAAGTAATTATAAACTCCGATATGGGCAGAGCAAGAAGGCCTCTGGTAGTTGTAGAAAACGGAGCTCCCAGGGTAACTGAGGAGCAGATACAAAAACTGAAGAACAAGGAAATCAACTTTGACGACATTGTAAAAGAAGGCTGTGTAGAGTACATGGACGCAGAAGAAGAAGAAAATGCTTACATTGCCCTCTATGAAGCTGATATTACCCCAAGGCACACTCATATGGAAATCAATCCCGAGCTTATTCTCGGGATTTGCACGGGAATGGTCCCTTATCCGGAGCACAATGCATCTCCGCGTAACACAATGGGTGCAGCCATGATCAAGCAGTGTATAGGAGTCTCCACAGCAAACCAGAAGCTAAGACCCGATACCCGTGCCCACGT
>Ga0209540_10003592_pt1 | contig 10510 bp, 9 predicted proteins | sample BarGraIncu01121A_FD_184501 | JGI IMG/M metagenome (GOLD analysis project Ga0209540, IMG submission 184501) | Arctic peat soil microbial communities from Barrow, Alaska - Barrow Graham LP Incubations 011-21A (SPAdes) (version 2) | ecosystem: Environmental > Terrestrial > Soil > Wetlands > Peat... | reverse complement strand
CGGCGCCTGCCGCTGAGTCCAGACGACGCACAGAGGGCACTCTTGGGCGGCCGACAATGGCGTTGGGGGCGAGGCCTGTGACGGTTCTGAGGGACCGGCGGCAAGACGGTGGTAACCTTCATGGTAGGCGGCGGTGCCGCTTCTTCGCGGCGGCAGGGGGTCGACATGGCAAGGCTAAGTCGGTTTCGCAGAGCGATCCGCGAGCTCGGACGAGGCGCGCGCGCTCCCCTGACGGCGATCCTCGAGCGCCAGCTCGAGGAGACCGCCATCGCCTGTAAGCTGGCGCGCGCCGTGGCGGAGGGCAGCGCCGTTCCGAGCGAAGCTCACGAGCAGATGGCCGAGATAGAACACGGAGGCGACATGCTGCGAGGTGAGCTCGTGGGGAGACTCGCGGGAGTGCTGGTCTCGCCCATCGATCGCGAGGATCTCTTCCGTCTCTCGCGCTCGATCGACGACGTGCTTGACAATCTGCGCGACTTCGTGCGCGAGTGCGACCTGTACGAGATTGAAGGCGGCGATTCCTTTCTGGGGATCCTCGACGCCATCGCGAGCGGGGTCGACGACCTGCGCCTCGCCGTGCGGACGATCGCCGGCGACTCGAAAGACACGAGTCAGTCGGCCCTCGCGTCCAAGAAGTCCGCCAACGAGATCCGGCGCCTGTACGACGCTGAGGTGGGACGCCTGTTCACCGGAGAGCTCTCCATGGAAGTGCTCAAGTCCCGCGAACTGCTGAGAAGGCTTGACGTCGTGGGCCTGCGCCTCAACGAGGCCGCCGACGTACTGTCGGATGCGGCCGTCAAACGCCGCGGCTGACAGAGGAGCGCGAGTGATGCGTGAAGACTCGCCGCGCCGGCGCCCGACCAGACGATCTCCGAGAGGCCTGCGATCGACGATCTCGGTCGCGCGCACACCCCCGGACGTCTAGACTTCGGTTTGGTCCTAGACGAAGACCGCAGCGCTCGCCATACTGTGAATACTATGGAACGCGGCGACTGCGAGCGCGTCGCCCGCAGCTGGGTCCGGGGCAAGCGAGTCAGGGGGAGGTGCTCTTGGGAGCAACAGCCACGCCGTCTGGGTGACGGCATTCGAGGGTGATGAGGTCAGCTTGGCTCACCCTCGAGGCAGGGGCGTGCGCGTCGAGGTCGCAGCGCTGCTGGGCCTGAGTGCCGTTGGCCGGATGCGCTTCTGGTCACCAAGAGGCCAGCTCACCATAATCCTAGGGTTTGGAGGGACGATGTTCAGTTTCCGCAAGTTGAGTTTGGCGACAGCGATGGCGGTATCTGCCGCACTGCTGGTCCTGCTTGTGGTTGCCTGCGGTTCGCCGCCGAGCAGCTCCGATTCGACGAGCGCGCCGTCTGGCGCGGCGGCGGCGACGTCGGCGGCGGATCTCGGGGGTATGGATGCGCTCGTCGCGGCGGCAAAGAAGGAAGGGACGCTCAACGTCATCGCCTTGCCCCCGGACTGGGCGAACTACGGAGAGATGATCTCGTCCTTCGAGGCCAAGTACGGGATCAAGATCAACTCGGCTCAGCCCGACGGCACCAGCCAGGACGAGATCAATGCCGCGAAGCAGCTGAAGGGCACCGATCGTGCGCCGGACGTCTTCGACATCGGCGGCAGCGTGGCCCTCGCCAACACCAGCATGTTCGCGCCCTACAAGTCGGCTGAGTGGGACCAGATCGGCGCCGAACTCAAGGATCCAACCGGCCTGTGGACGAGCAACTACACCGGTTACATGTCCATCGGGTACAACGCGGACAAGGTGCCGGGGCCTACGACGATGAACGATCTGCTCAAGTCCGCGTACAAGGGCACGGTCGCCCTGAACGGCGACCCGACGCAGGCCTCGGCGGGTTTCAACGGCGTGGTCATGGCCACGATCGCGAGCGGCGGCACGGCCGACGACTTCGCGCCCGGAGTGGACTTCTTCGCGAAGCTCAACAAGGTCGGCAACCTCTTGCCTGTGGATCCGACGCCGGCCACGATCGCCTCGGGGCAGACGCCGATCGTCATCGACTGGGACTACAACAACGTGGCGCAGACCGCCGCCCTCAAGGGCAAGGTCTCCTGGAAGGTCGTCGTCCCCGCGAACGAAGTGATCGCGGCCTACTACAACGAGGTCATCAACAAGGACGCACCGCACCCCGCCGCAGCTCGCCTGTGGAATGAGTACGTGTTCTCGCCCGAGGGCCAGAACATCTGGCTCAAGGGAGCGGCCCGCCCGGTCCTCATGGACGTGATGACGGCCGACGGAACCATCGACAAGACGGCGCTGGCGGCCCTGCCGGTCGCCGAGGGGACACCGGTCGTGCTCACGCAGAAGCAGATCGAAGCCGGGCAGACCTACCTGCTGGCTAACTGGAGCAAAGCGGTCCAGTGACCCAAGGTGCTGACCTTGGCCTGACCGATGTCGGGGATTGGGACCTCGGCGTGGACCAGAGTCCTCGTCGCGCCCGTCCGGGTGGCGCTCTGAAGTCGCTGAGACCGACGAGTCGCCACCTTGGGGCGGTCCCGTTCTTCGGGTACATCGCGATCTTCCTGCTGTGGCCGACGATCATCGTGATCGTCGGCGCATTTCAGAACGACAGCGGTCAGCTGACTCTCGCGAACGTCACGACTGTCCTCGGGGGCAGCACCTATCTCCAGGCATTCTGGGCTTCTATCAGGCTCTCGGCGGAGACCGCCCTGGCCGGTGGCGTGCTAGGCGCGCTGCTGGCCTGGGCGGTCGCCGAGGGCGACGCCGACGGCGTGTTTCGCCGTCAAGTGGTCGCCATGTCCGGTGTGCTCGCCCAGTTCGGCGGCGTGATGCTCGCCTTCGCGTTCCTGGCCACGTTCGGCTATGCCGGTGTGGTCACGCTGGCGCTGCAACGGGTGGCGGGAGTCGACCCGCTTGCGAGCGGCGGCTGGATCTACAGCTTCACCGGCCTCGCCGTCGTCTACACCTTCTTCCAGATCCCGCTGATGGTCCTCATCTTCCTCCCGGCCGTCGACGGTCTTCAGGTGCAGTGGCGGGAGGCGTCGGACAACCTCGGCGGTGGTTCGTGGGCCTACTGGCGGTATGTCGCCGGTCCGATCCTCTTGCCGAGCTTCGTGGGCGGGCTGCTGCTCCTATTCGTCAGCGCGTTCTCCGCCTATGCGACGGCGGCCGCCCTCATCAGTCAGGGGAGCCCGATCGTGCCCCTGCAGATCCGCACCTTCCTTCAGAGCGAGGTCGTCCTGGGTCGGGCCAACGTGGGCAAGGCCCTGGCGCTCGGCATGGTCGTGGTCGTTGCGGTAGTGATGACATTGTACGCATGGCTGCAGCGAAGGGGCGCAAAATGGCGCGCCTAGCGAAGCGAACGTCCGGCGGTTCACGCCGCCCCCGGTCCCGGACGCTAGTGAGATGGATCGTGCTCGTCGGCGTCGGCGCCTATCTACTCGTGCCCCTCCTATCCATGCTGGACTTCTCGACCCGGGGTGCGGGCTCGAGCCGCACCCTCGAAGCTTGGAAGGCCATCGGCAGCTTCCCCGAGCTGCTTAGTGCGATCGCGGTGTCACTCGAACTCGCGGTGCTCACTGTGGTCGGGATGCTGTGCCTCCTGGTGCCGACGATGGTGTGGGTGCACCTGCGCTTGCCCGGCGTGCGCCGCACGATGGAATTTGTTTGCCTTCTGCCGCTGACGATCCCGGCCATCGTGCTTGTCGTGGGCCTGTCGCCGGTCTTCGCGTGGCTCACCTACTTTTTCGGGGACACTCCGCTGGTGCTGGCGTTCGTCTTTGTCGTCCTTGTTCTGCCGTACGCCTACCGCTCGATCGATGCGGGGTTGCGGGCCGTGGACATAGGGACCCTGTCGGAGGCCGCCCTCGGTCTGGGTGCCTCGTGGTGGGGCGTCCTGTTTCGGATCGTGATACCGAGTATCCGGGGAGCTCTGCTCTCCGCTGCGGTCCTCTCGATCGCGCTCGTCATGGGCGAATACACGATCGCGTCATTGCTCAACTACAACACCCTGCAGGTCGTCCTGTACCAGGTTGGTCTGCGGAACGCCGCGGTGTCCGTCGCGGTGTCGCTGGCAGCCCTCATGTTCGGCTTCGTCTTGCTCTTCGTCGTGTCCTCCGCAGGCTCTCGCCGTCGCAGAGCTGCTCGTGAGGAATCAACCTTGGCGCCCCTAGAAGCGGGCTTGCAGTTGTGACTTCCGAGATGGAAAGGACTGGTGGTTTGGACCGCTCCACCCGATCGGGTGTCGCGCTGCAACTCGTCGATCTGTGCCGGTCTTGGGGAGCCACGCACGCCCTCGATGGGCTGTCCCTGGACATCGCGGCGGGCGAGCTCGTGGCTTTTCTTGGCCCGTCCGGCTGCGGCAAGACCACCGCCCTGAGGATCATCGCAGGGCTGGACGAGGCCGATTCGGGCGAGGTCCTCGTGGATGGCGAGGATATCTCCCGCGTGCGCGCAAGCCGCCGGGGAATGGGCATGGTGCATCAGGCGTACAGTCTGTTCCCCAATATGACGGCACGCGACAACGTCGCCTTCGGGCTGCTAATGCGGAAGGTCGGAAAGGTGGAGCGGCGCCGTCGCGCGAAGGACCTTCTCGATCTCGTCGGCTTGGGACCGTACGCCAGCCGCTACCCCAGTCAGATGTCCGGCGGGCAACAGCAGCGTGTTGCCTTGGCACGGGCCCTGGCCATCGAGCCGAGGGTGCTACTCCTCGATGAGCCGCTGTCCGCGCTCGATGCCAAAGTGCGAGGTGAGCTCCGCGACGAGATCCGTCGTATCCAGCTCGAGGTCGGCACAACGACCGTATTCGTGACCCACGACCAAGAGGAGGCGTTTGCTCTGGCAGACCGGGTCGCGGTGATGCACCTCGGCCGGCTCGAACAGGTGGCACCTCCTACCGAGATCTACCAGAGTCCGCGAACGGCGTTCGTGGCCGAGTTCGTCGGTCTGACCAATCGGCTGTCGGGAGTGGCGAAGGCCGGCATGGTCGACGTGCTCGACAGCCAGGTGCCGTTGCTCGACGGGTCCGCGCAGTCTGGCGACGTGACGGTGCTGGTGCGACCCGAGTCGATACAGGTCACACCGTCTCCTGATGGTACTGCGACGGTGGCTGCACTGAGCTTCCGTGGAGCGATCTGCCTGCTTCGCATCCGGCTTGCCGCCGGGAACGTCGTGCTGGTGCAGGTACCGAGCGCGGAGAGCGCCGAGCTCGCACTCGGCGCTTCCGTGCGCGCGACCATGCGGCCTGTCCACGTTCTCGCCGTGACCCCGGTACCCGGCCGGGACGAACGGTCAGGCGCCGACGAGGGATCGGCGGACTCGCAGGAGGAGGCGGAACGACAAGACTCCTTGAGCGCCACAGGACGGAGTTCGTGAGGACCGCCGGCGTTCCGTGCCGCATCGATCTCGGCAAGCAGGATCCATTTCACCCTGAGCAGGATCGTCGCGAAGGCCCCTGACTTGACGCAGCCTCCCGCCACCCTCGCCCTTTGCACCTCGCGGGTGCCCTGGAGGAGCCGCTTCGTCGTGAGTAGTGCCTTCGGTGCTCGCGAGGGCGCCGGCGGTGGCCGTGTCGAGCGGCGTGCAGGCGAAGCGCACTGTCAATCGATGGAGGCCCCCAGTGAGTGACTCAGACTCGACGAGGCTCGCGGCGCACGCCGAGAGCGCGAACAACCTCGCCGCGGCGGCGCTCGGACCGGAACGCCGCACGGCCGCGCTCGAGCGCTTGGGCACGGAAGTCTTCGATGTGCTGGTCGTCGGCGGTGGCGTCACCGGCTGCGGCGTCGCTCTTGATGCCGCCAGCCGCGGACTGTCTGTGGCCCTCGTTGAGAGGCGCGACTTCGCCGCGGGGACGTCGAGTCGCTCCAGCAAGCTGATCCACGGCGGGCTTCGCTATCTCGAAGGCCTCGATTTCGCGCTGGTGCGCGAGGCGCTCCACGAAAGGCGTCTTCTCGTGGAGAAGATCGCCCCGCATCTTGTCCATCGGACACCCTTCCTGTTTCCTCTGAAGCGCAGAGTGTGGGACCGCGTGTTCATGGGGTCGGGACTGCTCCTCTACGACCTGCTCGCCGGACTCCATCCCGCAATGCCGCGCCACCGGCACCTGTCGCGCGGCGCGTGCCTGCGGGCTGTGCCGGCGCTTCGAGCGACGGCGTTCACGGGAGGCATCCGCTACTACGACGCCCAGGTCGACGACGCGCGGTTCTCCCTGGTGCTGGCGCGTACGGCCGCCTCACTTGGCGCCGTCTGCGCCTCCGCGGTCGGCGTCGTCGCGTTTCTTCACGAGGGCGAAAGCGTCGCTGGAGCCCGGGTCACTGACCTCGAGTCGGGTGCCGAGTTCGACCTTCATGCCCGCACGGTCATCAACGCGACCGGGGTATGGACGACCGAGCTCGAGCGCCTGGCGGGAGTCGCGTCGCCGATGGTGGTTCGGCCCTCAAAAGGCGTGCACGTTGTCGTGCCCAAGGCAAGCATCCGCTCCGACTATGCGCTCATCCTTCCGACAGAGAAGAGCGTGCTCTTCGTGTTGCCTTGGGGCGAGCAGTGGATCATCGGCACGACAGACACGGACTGGGGCTTCGATCTTGACCATCCTGCGGCGAGCCACAGCGACATCCAGTACCTGCTCGATCATGTGAATTCGGTGTTCGAAGAGCCGCTGGCCTTCGACGACATCATCGCCGTGTACGTCGGCCTTCGCCCTCTGCTCGGCGGTACGGCGGAGGAGACTGCCCGGATGTCGCGAAATCACGCGGTCCGGCGGAGCGCGCCGGGTCTCGTCAGTGTGGCCGGAGGCAAGTACACGACGTACCGGCTGATGGCCCGCGATGCCGTCGACGTCGCGGCTCGCGACCTGCCCTTCGCTGTGGACGCCAGCCGCACTGCCGACGTCCCGCTGCTCGGCGCGATCGGGCTGTCCGGCGCCGAGTTCCGCTTGAGCAGACGCCCTGGAGCCGCGGCGCTGTCACCCGACCAGCTGCGCCATCTGCTGGCGCGCTACGGGACCCTGGCAGCGCAGGTCCTCGACCTGGTGGCGGCCGAGCCGGAGCTCGCCACATCCCTCGCCGGCGCCGAGAAGTACGTGTCTGCGGAGGTCGTCTATGCGGCGACGCACGAAGGCGCGCTCCACGTCGACGACGTCCTCACGCGCCGCACCCACATCGCTTTCGAGGTGCCGGATCGAGGACTGCTGGCCGCCGACAGCGTCGCCCGACTCATGGCGCGTGTTCTAGCCTGGGACGAGGCTACGGTCGATCAGGAGATCGCGCACTATAGAGCGCGGCTCGAGGCCGAGCTTGCTGCTCAGGCGATGCTCGATGACGCCGGGGCCAACTCGGCTCGGGCTGAGGTGCGCGACCCGCGTCTCGGCGCGTCGACTATCGCGACCGGGTAGGTGGGCGACGTTTCCGGCCCTGGGCGGGTGCCCACCGCGACCGAGGCGCACGCCGGCACGCTCTCATGGGCGCGACCAGGAGCGTGGCGACTATGGGACTACGCCACCGCGACGCCCTCGCAGATCGTCCGACGCTCAATGACCTGCTATCAAGGGGCAAGGAAGCCGAATGGGATACGTCGCCGAACAAGCCCGGACCACACCGGTGATGCTCGAGACAGAGGTACTCGTCGTCGGGAGCGGTCCCGGAGGGTCTCGCGGCGGCGATCGGCGCCGCGCGCGAGGGAGTTCACACGACTTTGGTGGATCGATACGGGTGTCTTGGCGGCTCTATCTCGCAGGTACGAGTCGAAACCATCGCCTGGTATCGGCACGAAGGCACGATCGACATCGAGGGGATCGGCATCGAGTTTGAACAACACGCAAAGGCCATGGGTGGCACCCAGAAGGAATCCCAGTCTCTGAGCGAGGCTCTGGACACTCGGATCAAGAACCTCTTGTTTGCTGGGCGGGCGCGGTCCGTGGATGCCAAGGCCGCTTTTCGTCGTCATCCTGAACACGTTCACACTGCGTGAGCGCACCACGGCGCGGCAGTGGGTGGGCATCACGTTGTCGTTCGCCGGCATCGCCGCGCTGGCGCACCTTCCGCGAGTGGCAGCGTAGGGCCGCGCTCAGCGCGGCGGTTAGCCCCAGCTTGTCGGTCAGGGCGGACAGCAGGGAGGTGCCCGCGCGCGAGGTCAGGGCGGACTTCTCGGCGCACTTCAACGCGGGGCAGCAGCGTGGTAGCGTTCACCTGCGCGGTGATCCTCTGGAGCGGGGTTTGCGCGGTCTAGTCAACTCGCATTGTCCCTGCTCGGGAGGATCTTTGATTGGCCGTTCGGCGCCGCTCCCAGGGCGCTTCGTGACGAATCCGGGCAAGTGGCCGCTCAGGAAGTCGACGCCTCCGCCATCGACTCCCAGGTGCTGGCGGTGGCCATGCGGGACGACCCCTCCTTGGCACGGTCGCTGCGCATCATGGACGCTCTCGTCCCCTCCACGATCCAGCCGGTCGCCGTGCCGAAGCGAGTCCGGCTCGAGCTGCGTGCCGAGATCCAGACTGTCCTGACGTCAATGCACGAGGACCCAGCCGTGCGCGAGAGCTTGGCGCTCGGCCTCGTGAAGCGGTTCGTGCCGGTCAAGCCTCCGTCCAACGACGACATCCGCAGGATGCTGGAGGCATGTGAGGCCGCAGGGTTCATGCGGATTCAATGACCCACCGCGCAGTCGCTCAGGCGTTGCGTTTCGTAGCGCAAGTTCGAGAGCTGTCGTCGTCGAGGCAGCATCAAGTTCGCACATGGGCTGCGAACGGGCGACTCAGGCCCCTGATAAACGGGCTACAGAGCCTCGAACAGCCGCCTCAGTTCGAGCCGAAGGTTCGAGAGTTGTCCACTAAGGTGCACCAACGTTGTCATTGTCACAACGTTTCTCCTGCTCCGGGCAAGGTTGCGTTGTCCAATCGTTGCCACGCTCTCCGCGCGCAACTTAGGCTTCTTTCGCACCAGTCTGGGGCAGGTCGAGGCGGCTATGCCGATGCTAACGGTCTCCCGCTGGCATTGCTGGCCCCTCGGAAGCAGCGGCCTGCGGCAGCCGTCTCTTGGCCGGCGGGAAGTCAGTCAGTCCGACGAGGTCCGCGCTGACCTGCCACAGGCGGGTCGCGGCGTCGCCGTCGTACGACGCCTTGTTGGAGGTCTGGAGTCTGCCGTTGGCGAAGTACGCACCTGTGACGCCCTCTACCTTCGGCGAAGACGCCAGGTATATCGATGTCGCTGCGCCTTGCTGCGGTGTCTTCATGAACGGTCTCCAGAGCGGGACGAGGACCTTGAAGAACCGCGAGGGATCCTCGGCGCCGAACCCAGTGCGTACCACGCCGGGGTGCAGCACCGTGGCCGTCACGCCGGTGCCTGCCAGGCGGCGGGCCAGCTCGTAGGTGAACATGACACTGGCCAGCTTCGACTGGTTGTAGGCCTTCTGCCCGGAGTATTTACGCTCGCCCTGCAGGTCCTCAAAGTCGATCTTTCCCGTCGACTGGGCGCCTGAGGATACCGTGACGACTCGCGCCGGGGCGCTGGCCTTCAGCCGATCCAGCAGCAGATCGGTGAGCAGGAAAGCGGCCAGATGGTTCACGGCGAAGGTGTGCTCCAGGCCGTCGGCGGTGACGTGGCGGGTGGCCCAGAAGCCACCGACGTTGTTGACCAGCACGTCCAGGCGCCGGTATGCGTCGAGCACCTCTGCGGCGAGGCGGCGCACCTCAGCCTGTGAGGACAGGTCGGCGCCGAAGGCGTCCACCTCCGGATTGCCCGTCGCGCCACGGATGTCGACCGCGGCGGCCTCGACGCGCCTGAGGTCCCGGCCGGTGATGGCCACCCGGGCGCCCAGAGCGGCGAGCCCGACAGCGGTGGCCTTTCCGATGCCGCCGCTGCCGCCGGTAATCAGGACGGCCTTGCCCGCCATGGACTGGGTCTCGTCAAAGATGACCGACTCCTCGTTTCTTCTTCGCTGGGCGCCGGCGGCGTTGCCGGCGCCTCACGCGGTGATGACGAGCTTCCCTTTCGCGTGGCCGGCTTCAAGATACCGGAGAGCCTCGGGGACCTCACGCAAGGGGTAGCGCCTGTCGATGACCGGTCTGACCTTGCGGGCTTCGATGAGCTCCGTCAGGACGACGACATCCTTCTTCCTGAAAGGTTTCCACCACAGGAATCCCATCTTCCTGCTCCCGGCCAGCAAGATCAGTGGCCCGAGGAGCAGGCAGCCGACGATCCGCCTCGTGGAGCCTCCGGCCATGACGTAGACGCCCCCGGGCTTCAACCATTGCTGAACTGCTGCATGTCATGTGCCCTGGCGTTCCTCCCGTCCGGGCAGGGTGCTCCTCACATTGGTTCAGTGGAGGCTGAAGGGCGGGTACCGGTCGGTGACCAGCAAGCTCACGTAGGCCTGCACCCGCAGTCCCCACCTGCCGACCCCGACCACATAGTCGAACAGTCCCCGGGGATAGCGGCCCGTGAAGAGGATGGCGAACCACGCGATGATGATGGCGAAGATGGCGATCACCCCGAGCACGACGAGCACGATGTAGTGGGGGATGGCCAGCAGCCACTTCACCAAAG
>Ga0209540_10003587_pt1 | contig 10518 bp, 4 predicted proteins | sample BarGraIncu01121A_FD_184501 | JGI IMG/M metagenome (GOLD analysis project Ga0209540, IMG submission 184501) | Arctic peat soil microbial communities from Barrow, Alaska - Barrow Graham LP Incubations 011-21A (SPAdes) (version 2) | ecosystem: Environmental > Terrestrial > Soil > Wetlands > Peat... | reverse complement strand
GCTACTATCTCTAATCTTTCTGTTGGTGGTACTTTTCTTTCTGTTGGTTCTACTAATTTAGTTACCAATTTAAATGCTGATTTATTAGATGGCCAACATGCTTCTGCTTTTGAAGTTCCTTTAACTTTTACTAATGGATTAACCAGAACTATCAATGATATCCATTTAGGTGGGGCTTTAACTGAAAATACTCGATTAAATATTGGCTCTACTGAAGCTTTGTATATCCAGTTTGCCACTGGTAATGTCGGTATTGGTACTACTAATCCAACCGAAAAATTAGAAGTTATTGGTAATGTTAAAGCTCAAAAATTTTATGATCAAGACAATCCTCTTTATTATTTAGATCCTTCCAATGCTAGTAGTACCAGTTCTTCTCTTTCTTTAACTACCAGTGGTTCCATTCGTTTTAATTCTGACGTTGGTGGAACTCACATTGTGGCCAGTTCTGCCTCCAGAATTCAAAATTATCCAAATGGTTTACTTCTTGGTGTCAGTACTTCTACTTCTGGTAATATCGTTGGTTGGGATAATAATTTATTTTTAAATGTTTCCGGCAACGTCGGCATTGGCACAACAAATCCACTCGCGCAATTATCTGTTGGTTCAGGAAGCTTGACCGATGTCAGTGTTCCGATACAAATAAGTACGGGCGCTAGCGGAGGAAAATATATTGGTATAAACAAAAATGGAGCTTATGGGCTCTTGGTCGGGTATGATACGGGAAGCATAATAGCCGGTGGTCAAATACGAGAAATGACATCCGACCCCTTGAGCTTTATTGTAAACAATACAACTGTCGCACAGACAATTTTAAGCAACGGTTATGTTGGCATCGGCACTACCAATCCAACTGAAAGATTAGATGTAATTGGTAATATTAAAGCTTCTAAATTTTACGATCAAGATAATCCTCTTTATTTTATTGATCCTGCCAATGCTTCTAATACCAATGCCTCTCTTTCTTTAACTACTAGTGGTTCAATTCGTTTTAATTCCGACATTGGTGGGACTCATATTGTGGCCAGTTCTGCTTCAAGAATTCAAAATTATCCAAATGGTTTACTTCTTGGTGTTAGTACTTCTACTTCTGGTAATATCGCCGGTTGGGATAATAATTTATTTTTAAATGTTTCCGGCAAAGTCGGCATTGGGACTACAGGACCACAGGCAAAATTGGATGTTACTTTCCCTACCTCTACAGGAACGATGTTGCTTCCTACTACCTCAGGAACTACTAATGGAGGTTTGTTAAGTTTAGGTTATTATGATAAAACATGGGCCGGTGTGCAATTAGATTTCGGAGTTTATAATGGTGGTGGTTACCCTGCGTGGATACAGGCGCGTGATCCTACAAATTATGCTACTAATCGAAGTTTATTATTAAATCCAAACGGTGGTTATGTCGGCATTGGAACGACGAATCCGGGAGACAAATTGCAAGTTTCGGGATCAAATGATAATGCGATTGCCTTGTTTCCTTCCAATACTGATTATGGAGGAAGATTGAGGAGCCATGATACAGGAGCCGGAGTTTATACTAGTTTTGACACAAAGACTGCTGGAACTTGGACAAATGATAGATTGACTATTCTCTCATCCAATGGCTTCGTCGGTATCGGGACGACAAATCCGGGAGTAAGATTGGTGAATAGTGGAGCTGCTAACGCAACATCTTCAACACTTGGTTCAGGAAACATAGGCGCAAACGCCATATTATCAAACAATGGTTTGTATGGATTATATACAGGCGTGTCTGATAATGGAAATGTTTGGCAACAGGTACAAAGGAATGATACTGGAACGTCTGTCTATAATTTATTGTTAAATCCAAACGGTGGCAACGTCGGCATCGGAACTACTAGTCCAAGTCAAAAATTAGAAGTCGCCGGAAATGCACTTCTTAATTTGGCAACCTCCAAATTATATATTGGTGCAACAACGAAATATGTTGGTGCTGGTCGAAATAATGATATGTCTTTTATAAATAACTCTGCTACATGGACAAGAATTAGTGGTGCATCGGGCCTTCAATTTTGGGGTAATGGTCTGGGTGATAGTGCCGATGGACCTCAAATGAACCTTAGTACTACTGGTCAACTAGATGTTACTTCTGCTGCTGGTGCTGGCGGTTATGTTTCTTCTGGCAACTATGCTGGTACTGGTAGCGCCGCCTGGTTTCCAAGTGGTATTTATGCAAATGCTGCTAATAATTGGATATATGGAGCTACTCATTTCAACTCAACTGTAGGCGGCATATCCACCCTTAATGCTACTACCCTTGACGCAAGTGGCTATGTCTATGGCGGCGAACTTTGGACTAGGGATAACGTCTATCTAGGTTATATGGGTAATTGGCTTTCTAACCTTTTCAACCAAAATGTTAGAACTGATTCTGAACCAACTTTTTCTGGTCTTGTTCTTGGTAGTGCATTACATGGAGCCAATCGACCTGTCGATTGGGGTGATATTAATGCTGGTGGTTATGCTGGAAATAACTATTATGCCTACAGATCCATGTGTACAAATAACAACAGTGGTTCTTGTGATGGAGCTAGTGGTGTCGTTTTAGGTATAGGTAATGGTTCCGCCTTTACCAACTTTCCCTCCTCTGGGTCTTCATTTGTTGGTAGCAGACTTACTGTAAAAGAGAGAATATATGTAGGAAATGGTGCTGACGGTTGGATAGCTTTAACAGACGATGAATCACCAAATGGTGTAAAATATGTCCACGCCAATAGTAACGCAATTGGTTTTGTTGGTGGTGGCGGTAGTTGGATATTTAACGTCTCCGAAGGTGGTAGGGCGGAAGCTATGGGAATGATGACTGCCATGGGATTCAATGGCAGACAAGGTATATACAATGGCGCTAGCGGTAGTTATATGAATACTGCTTGGACTGGTGGTTGTATTCAACAATGGGTTGATGCTACTAATATGGGTAATCTTATGTGCCCTTCTGATGAAAGAATTAAGAAAAATATTAAATCTATGACTGATTTAGCCAGTCTTGAGGCTATTAATAAATTAAATCCGGTTACTTTTAACTGGAAAAATCCAGCTGAAACTACTACTGACCAATACGGTTTTATTGCCCAAGAAGTTCAAAAAATCTTTCCCGATTTAGTTGTAAACACTGGCATGATAACTCCAGACACTCCAGATGGTATGTTAAGAATTGAATACAACGGTTTTATTCCAGTTGCTATTAAAGGTATTCAACAATTAGATGCTAATATAACCGAAATAGGAAACGATCTTTCTCTAACTTCTACTGGTGAAGTATCTGTTAACTATAATGTTTCCGATGATATTCTCGCTTCTCTTGGTTATGACGGAGCTAAAAATGAAATTGAATCTGCTACTTATTCTTTAACTGACTCCACTGGTGCCATTGTTACCCGTATTTCTCAATTCAGCGAAATTGCTTCCGCTAAAATCAAAGCTAGTTTAATTTCCGCTACTAATATCGTTACTAAAAATCTAATTGCTGAAAAAATAAACACTAAAGAATTAATTTCTCCAAAAGCCAACATTGACCAATTAACTACCACCGATATTCAAACCACTTCCATTACCACCGAAAAACTAACATCTACAGAAATAATTGCTGACAATGCAACTATTTCTGGCACTCTCTATGCTGACAATATTATTTCCAAAGAAGGTTCCTTTGGCGATTTAATGGCTCAAAAAGTTGGCGCTGTTAGAGATGAACTTAAAAAATTAATCACCGACAATGAAGCTTCTTCATCGGCCATTACTGGTACTTCTATTGCTTCCTTAACCTCTGATTGGAGTATGAATATTGCCAGTGATTCAGCCAAAATTGAAGGCGATTTATCTATTAGCAATAATCTTGTTATTGGCGCTAAATTATTAGTTAACGGCGACACTCAACTTGCCAATGCCTTTATTACTGGTACCTTCTCAGCTGGTGAAGTCTCTATTAAAGACAACTTTATTCAAACCACCAATACTGCCCTCTACATCCAACCTTCCAATTCTGGTTCCATTCATATGATGGGCGACACCCTAGTTATTGCTGAAAATGGTGAAGTTCAAATCAATGGCAATCTTGCCGTTTCCGGTTCCCTCTTTGCTAATTTAATTACTGCCAGTGAAATCCAAACTCAAAAACTTACCGCCACTGAAATTAATTCCAATCAAGTAAAAATTGCCACCGATAGTGCTCAAACCATTATTGCTGATCCTGGATTTGCCGCTCTCGCCACTTCCTCTGCTAATTTAACTAGTAATGCTACTGCTGGAACAGCTACTCTTCCTGCTGGTAAAACTGAAATTGTGATTAATAATAATAAAATTACTAGCAATTCTATGGTTTACATTACTCCAGTTGGTTCTACTAAAAACCAAGTTCCTTACATTAAAGCTAAAGTAATTTCTGCATCAGAATCTTACTTCACTATCGCTCTTGATAACCCACTAGATCAAGATATCGAGATTAATTGGTGGATTATTAATTAAAAAAATATAAACTTAAACCATGGCTCAACCACTTACTTCCGACCAAATTAACCAATTAGAATCCCTCGGCATTGACGTTAAAAAAAGTCCAACAGAAAATTTAAAACCAAAAAAACTGACATCTGAGAACCGAAATCTGAAATCTAAAGTATTTCCATTACTTTCTATTTCTGGTCTAACCATTTTGTCTTTCTCTGGTCTTCTTTTATTAAAAAGCAAAACTAATAATTCTGCTTTGCAAAATTCATCTGACATCCGAAATCTGCCATCTGACATCTCTGTCACCCCTACCCAGGTACCTAAATCTATCCAACATTATCTTTTAACCTCACAACAGTATTTTTCTCAGGCCTTACAATCTCAAAAAGACCAAACTTCAACCATCGATTTATTAAATAATTCTATTCTCGCCGCCACTTCTGCTATTAAAGAATTCCCTAAAGATTATCGTGGTTATCTTCAACGAGCCCAAATTTATCAAAGTTTAGTCGATTCTAAACCAGAATTTTTATCTCAAGCCATTTCTGATTTAAACACTTCCTACAAACTAAATTCTAATTCCTCTGAAATTACTCACCTCTTAGCTTCTCTTTATGCTAAAAAAGGTGATATTCAAAATACTCTCGCCTTTCTTAACCAAACTATTATTATTGAACCAACCAAAGCTCAAAATTTTTACGATTTAGCCAAAATTCAACAACAAGCCGGTCTTCTTCCTCAAGCTCTCCAAACTTATAATCAATTACTTACCTTGGTTTCCGACTCTACTCAAAAAACTCAAATCACTTCAGAAAAATTAGCTCTCGAAAAACTTGTCGCTCAAAATCCAAGTCAATCAAATATCACTACCACTCCTACAACCTCTCCATCCACCAATATTGACACTACACCCAACCTTGACTCTCCTCTGATTCAAGCCTTGGCTGATAGTAGTCTAATTGTGGCTGCTCCAGAAACTGAAAACAAAGTTGAAATTAGCAACCAAACCGAATCCAATTCCCTAGCTGGCAATTCCACTCTTTCATCTGGTCAAAAACAAATAGTTATTACCAATACCAATATTTCTTCTACTTCCCAAGTCTATGTAACTATTACAAAAGGTGGCAAAAACCAAAATCTTCAAGTCTTGAGCAAATCAAATAAATCCTTTACTGTCGGTCTTGATTCCCCAATCAATGAAGATATTGAATTTAAGTGGTGGATTATAAACTAAAAATCCAATTTTCTAAATCGCACAAAAAACCTCCCATTTTGGGAGGTTTTAATTTAAAAACTAAATACTTTAAAGAGTTGGACTTGGTGTTACTTCTATAACTGGAGTCACTTTAGTTGTTGGAACTACAGTTTCCACTGGTGTCTCCACTACTTGCTTAGGTTGTTCAATTGTTTGTGATGGAGTTGTCTCTGCATTAGTTTGTTGAGTTGTTTTTTGACTCTCTGCTTTTTTAGCATTAGCTGCAGTTTGTTCTTGTTTCCAAGTTTCTAATTCTTTGGAAGCTGTTTCATAATCAGCCGAACTAGAATCAACCAACGTTAAAGCTTGTTGTAATCTGGATACTGCTGCATCAAGTTTATTTAATTTCTTGGCGGCATAAGCCCAGTTATACCAAGCATTAGCATAATTTTGTTTATCTTTTACTGCTTCTTCAAAACCTCTTTCAGCTGAATCGTATTGTTCAGCTGCATAAAATAATCCACCCATATTTAAATTAGTGACTGGATCAACTGGATTTAAAATTAATGTCTGTTGATAAGCTTGTAAACTCCAATCAGCTGCGCCATCAACCACCCCCACTAAAGATCTGTAAAGTGAAGCTAAATTAGACCAATAAATAGCATTATTTTCTTCTAAAGATACGGCCGATTTTGCTTCTCTAACTGCCTGTTGCACTAGAGTTGAAGCTTTTTGTTTATTTTCATCAGTTACATCTTTTTCACTTAAAATATTTTGTGCTAAAGCTAAATTAGTTTGGGAATAGACTTCATGATAATAAGCATAATTAGGGTTCATTCCAATCGCTTTTATTTGTAAATTGTAGGTTCCATTGCCATCATTTGTCGAAGCTGCTACTAATGAATTTCTAAAATAGAAATCCCCTAAAAACATTCTGAAATACCAAAATCCTCCAAAACCAATTCCGACTAACAACACCACACTTAAAAGATAAGGCATTATATTAAAGTCTTTTTCGCCCACTTTTAATATTGGTTTTGCTTCTTTAATTTTAAAAACTTCTTCAGTTGATAATAACCAACCTAATAAAAAGAGAGTTATTACATTTAAAGGTAAAAATAAACAAATTAAAATTAAAGCACTAATCTGCCAAAATTTGACTAATTTTTTAGACTTTACCCAGACAAAAATAGAATATATTGCCCAGATTAGACCAATCAAACCCAATTCTGTCCAAATATGTAATATTCCCAAAGAAGATAATGAAAAAGTGTTTGACCAAGCTTGAGTTAAATTAAAACTAGCTGGTTTAAATAAATTAAAAGCTTGAACAAAATTACCAATCCCCATTCCAAAAATTGGACTATTTTTTAACGATTCAACTGCAATTACCCAAGCACTTTTTAAATCTAAACTTACCCATCCAGTTTTGATTATTTTATAAATATCCAAAGCAAAAATTAATCCAAAAAAAGCGACTGCAGCGGCTTCTTTTATATAGTCTGTTATTTCAATTTTTTCTCTAATTTTAATTGTTAATCTTTTTGCCCATTCTCCAACCAAAAATAATAATAAAACCACTTCTGAAAATAAAGAACCAACTAAAGACCAATTGGCACTTATCGACACTAAAGTATTCTTTTTAGGAATTAATAATGGCAAACTGTTACTTGGTAACACAAAAACTATTAATGAAACTATCCCCGCTACTATTCCTGAAATTGTTAAGGCAATAATTCCTTTGTTAAATTCTTCCTTATCAGCTATTTGTAACCAAATAAAAAACCAGATAAATATTGAAACTAGTGTTCCAAAACCCATAGTTCCCATTAAAGATCTCATTTGGACTCCGGCTCCTAATCTAATAAACGAAATTGCTCCAAAAATTACTGCTATTAAAAATAACCAAAAAACTTTATTAGTCTTAATTACTTTTTCTTTGGCAGTTAATAAATTGATTATCCATAAAATCAAGCCAATAAAAGCTGAAATCATTAAAAACCATTCTTTCCCGAAGGAAAATCCATCAGCTAAGATAGGAATAAAGACAATCGGAAATAAAAACAAAATAAAGCGAGCGTAGTATCTTAAAATCTTATTCATAATATGAGCATAACAAAAGCCATTTTTTTTGACAATCAATCAAATCGCTTTTTTTCCGCACATTTCTCGCTTTCAACCTATTACTTCAACACACTCAACGGATTAATATTTCCATTTGGACCTTTAATTTCAAAATGCAAATGAGTTCCAGTTGATCTTCCAGTACTTCCCATAGTTCCCAATTTTTGTCCTTGACTTACTTTTTGACCAGCCTTCACTACTACTGAACCATTTAACATATGACCATATAAAGTTTGATAACCATTCCCATGATTAATAACTACATAATTACCATAACCACCCGCATTCCAACCAGCTGTTGTGACTGTTCCACCCTGAGATGCCACAATTGGTGGATTACTTCGGTTAGCAATATCATCAGCCTGATGGTACCAAGAGAATTTCTGAGTAATCATTCCTGATGTTGGCCACATAAAGTTCCCTTCTCCTACTACTCCAGCAATTGGGGCCACAGTTTGAGTCGCATATTTTTTAGTATCAATTATTGTTTCTGATGGTTTAATTCCGTCTGGGATAATTAAATCTTGACCAGCACTTAAGGCAAAAGTTTCATCGTTAGAAAATGTGTTAAAAGGATAATCAATGATGTTCTGAGCATCAACTTGATAAGCTTTAGCGATACTATAAATTGTTTCTCCTCTTTTTACTTTATAACTCACCCCAGTCACGGGCAAAATTCTTAAAATTTGTTTTGGTTTAATTGCATCGACCGATTTTAGGCTGTTTTCCCACATAATCGTATCGATACTAATTCCGAATTTTAGGGCAATTGACGAAACTGTATCTCCTTCTACAACTCGATATTCTGTAATTTCTCCTTTTGGTAAATCTGAAATCAAAGTATTAGCTGCCTGACTTTCTGCCGCCATTATTAAATAATTACTTCCTGTACTGGCATCATTAGCATTATTGTTTATTAGGTCTTCTAATTTAGAAGAAAAAATAATTATTGCAAATGAAAATAAAGCCATTGTGACATTAATAAATGTCTGAGAAAATCTTCCTCTTTGTCGATACATCGATTTAGTCGTTACATTCTTTAATAAACCTATCCAACCTAGAAATCTGTTTCCAAACCCATTCAAAAATTTTCCTTGAACGGCCAAAAAATCCTTGATTAACTCAAGTTCATCTTTAATAAAATCTAGAATATTAGACATAACCTTTCTATTATACCAATTTATGACGTCTTTTAAAAAAATTTTACTTCTTCCCTATCTTAGCCATGAATTCCGCATTATTTTTAGTTTTAGTCATTTGTTCAATAATCATTTCAGCCGCATCATTCTTTTCCCCTAAAGCATCAAACATTCTTCTAATTGAAATAATTTTCGCTAAAGCTGGTGGATCTAACAACAAATCCTCTCTTCTGGTTCCAGATTTTAAAACATCAAAGGCTGGAAAAATTCTTCTTTCTGCTAAATTTCTTTCCAATCTTAATTCCATATTTCCAGTTCCCTTAAATTCTTCAAAAATCAAATCATCCATTTTTGAACCAGTATCGACTAATGCAGTTCCAATAATTGTCAATGAACCACCATCCTCAATTTTTCTTGCCGCTCCAAAAAATCTTTTTGAAGGATACAAGGCAGCTGGATCAAAACCACCAGACAAAGTTCTTCCTGAGGTTGGAATAGCTAAATTGTAAGCTCTAGCTAATCTAGTAATTGAGTCAAATACTATGACCACATCTCTACCTAATTCCACTAATCTTTTTGCTCTTTCCATCGCAATTTCTGCCGCTCTAGTTTGTTCTTCTGGTTTTTGATCAAAAGAAGACGCAATTACTTCACCTTTAATAAATCTTTGCATATCTGTCACTTCTTCTGGTCTTTCTCCCACCAAAACTGCCATTAAATGAGCTTCTGGATAATTTATGGAAACCCCAGCTGCAATTTCTTTCAATAAAGTAGTTTTACCCGCTTTAGGTGGTGACACTACCATTCCTCTTTGACCAAACCCAATTGGAGAAAATAAATCGATAATTCTAGTTGAAATAATGTCTGAATCAGTTTCTAATTTAACCTGTTTTTGTGGATAAATTGGCACTAAATCTTTAAAATCAGGTCGTCTAAAAGCCTTTTCTAATTCCATATCATTAATTTGATCAATTCTTGTCATCGCCCAATATTTTTCATTTTCTTTTGGAGCTTTAGCCAATCCAGTCACCATATCCCCTGCTCGTAAACCATAATTTTTTATTTGCATTGAGCCAATAAAAGCATCTTTAAAGGTTGGAGAAAAATGTGGTCTAATAAAACCCTGACCGTCTTGCATTACTTCTAATACCCCAATTATTGGTTCCGAAGGAGCTTGAATTGGTTGATTATAATGAACTTGTGGTCGAGGTTGTTGTTGTTGTTGTTGTTGTTGTTGTGGCATTGATCTAACTGGTTGTTGAACCGGTCTCATTGCTTGATTTGATTGAACTGATTGACTTATTGGTCGAACAAAACTAACCGCGTTATTATCCTTAGGTTTAATTTCTTCAACTTTAATTTCTTCGATTTTAGGTTCAGTTTTAACTTCACTAACAATTGGTTTATCAATTGAAATCTCCTCAGTAGGAGTAGACACAACAGGTAAATCGGTTAACACGACATCATCGGTTTTTTTCTTTGGCATGTTTTATATAAAAATAATAAAAATAAACTAATTTGGGTAAATAAAATGAATTGAAAACACGGTCTTGAACGGGAAATTTCTTTAATTCAAAGTAATTCTATCTATTT
>Ga0209540_10003586_pt1 | contig 10521 bp, 8 predicted proteins | sample BarGraIncu01121A_FD_184501 | JGI IMG/M metagenome (GOLD analysis project Ga0209540, IMG submission 184501) | Arctic peat soil microbial communities from Barrow, Alaska - Barrow Graham LP Incubations 011-21A (SPAdes) (version 2) | ecosystem: Environmental > Terrestrial > Soil > Wetlands > Peat... | reverse complement strand
ATGCTTCAGTCTTTGTTCACCCATCCGCCGTCGATAACAGTCCGAACAGCCTCTGTGAGGCCATGATGGTTGGTACACCATGTATAGCATCCTATGTCGGAGGGGTACCCTCAATAATCAAAGAAGATAAAGAATGCTTGATGTTTCCAACTGGAGATGCATATGCATTGGCTGGCCAAATAATTCGACTACTTGAAGATAGAACATTAGCCATAAGATTATCGCAAAATGCTCGGACTTCCGCTCAGCGCAGGCACGATCCAAAGCGGGTAGCGGAAAGAATGATCGAAATATACCGCAGTATTATTCGCAACCCATGAAGACATTAAATAAGGAAACTGACGTTCATTACCCGCGGATTCTTCTCCATGGCTACAGTTTTGATGGCAATACTTGCTATGGCGTGACGACCAACGGCTTGTTCGGCGGCTGGCCAAAAGAAAAGCTCGCTGCCATCGGCGGCATCGAGCATTTCCCTAAGGATAGCGTGATCAATGAATATTATTGCCTGGGGGAGGAAGAAGAGAAATGGATTTTCCCCCTTAGTCTTATTCCCATGTCCGCCCGACGGAAATCGGGTCCGCGATATCCGGAAACTGTTCTTACGCTTCGCAAAACCGGGAATGACAATGATGGTGAACAATCTTCCTCCAAGGATGCCGGGAAAATAAAAAAGGGTTGGCAATGGATAATGGACTGCCTCGATGGCGAAGAACTCTTGCGCAAGCGGAGACTTTCCGCCAAAATGCGCCGCTGGGTAAATGATTTTCAACCGGATGTTATTTACACCATTTTGGGCTCATTGAATAACATTCGATTTGCCAATTCCCTGGCCGATTTAACCGGGGCTTCCCTAGCAGTACATATTATGGATGACTGGCCCACTACGCTTCATACAAAAGGTATTTTTTCCATATCATTGAGAAAAAAAATGCTTCGAGAATTCCGGGCCATTCTTGAACGTGCTTCCGTTCGCCTGGCTATTTCGCAAGCCATGTGTGATGAGTATAAAAAAAGGTATGACCTCGATTTTCAACCCTTTTATAACCCCATTGATCTGAAGGTCTGGGAGAATGTCTCACGAAATGAATGGACGGCGAGGAAACCTTTTCGTTTTGTTTACACTGGAAGGATCGGAGTGGCCAATGCGCAAAGTTTAAAAGACATGGCCTTGGCGATAAAAAGCTTGCATGGACAGGGATATGACATTTGTCTAGAGATTTACTCGAGCGATTTCCAAAAGCCTGACTTTGCAAATCTTATAGAAAAAAATGTCATTGATCTCCTTCCCCCTGTTTCCCACGATAGAATTCCCGCTTTGCTTGCTAATGCGGATGGCTTGGTTCTGCCTCTGGATTTTGATGAGCAAGCACAAAAATACGCCCGCTTTTCCATTCCAACCAAGGCCTCGGAATATATGGCATCGAGTACGCCAGTTTTGGTTTATGCTCCGGCAAATACAGCCGTTTCTGACTATGCACGGAATGATGGTTGGGGTTATATGGTTTCGAAAAAAAGTAAGGTGGATCTAAAACAAGCCATCCTCCAGTTAATGGGCAACCAAACTCTGCGAAAGCAACTTGGCACACGAGCATACCAATTGGCAATTCGGAATCATGATTCTGAGAAAGTACAAGAAGCATTTCGTCGAACTCTGGCTACTCCTGCCTGTAATAAATTGTGATCAGCAAATGAATTTTTATGTATAAATACAAGTTTTCACCCATAAAAACATTATGTCCGATTTGTCATAGTAAAAAGGCTCATATCCTGTATTCAGTGGACAGTGACCAGGCCGCCCATCTTATATTTAACAAAAAAAAGAATAATCTACAGTTTAACGAACTTAAATCTCAAATTGAAAGTCTTTGGCAAGGGTATCTTTGTGATTTTATACAATGTGACGAATGCCGGTTCTGTTATGCGAATCCATTCATTTCTGGTAATGCGGCATTTTATACGCTTGCTTATGGTATGGAAGCGAAATATCAATCTTGGAAGTGGGATTTTCAAATAACTTATCAAACTATCCAGAAGATGGTTGGGCCGGGTATCCAAAAAAGCACTTATCTTTTAGAGATTGGTGCGGGCAATGGAACTTTTGCAAGGAAAGTGGCTACTAGCTTGCTAGCAAAAGAAAATATTCTTTGCATCGAATATTCAGAATATGGTATGAACGCGATCAATGCTGAAGGAATAAAATGTCTTTCACAAGATGTCAGAGAAATGGATCTTGATCAATTTGGAGGAAAATTCGATATAGTTTGCATGTTTCATGTGCTTGAACATATGGATCAATTAGATGTCTTGTTTGAACATCTCACCAAAGTAACAACTGAGAAGGCTAGTATGTTTGTTGCTGTACCGAATTTCAAACAAAGGGAGTTTTATGATTTACATGGGATTATTGAGGATGTTCCGCCTACGCATATTGGGAGATGGAACTGGCGGTGTTTTGAAATAATTGGGAAACGCCATGGCTGGATGGTTACCGGATATGAAATTGAACCACAAACGTTCATATCAAAAGCATATAGATTTGTATCGTTTCGCTTCACGAGATCCAAATTATCAAGTTGGTTAGATCAGATTCATATGCGTGCCCTGCGAAGGATTGTGAAACTAATCTGTTTTGGTTTCTATACATTGATTTCGCTTCCCGTAATAATTAGCTTGAATTCCAGCGATCTTGGAGTTTCTCAATGGGTACATTTGAAGAAGGGATTGGATGGTAAATGATGAAAGAGTCTTACCCAGATTTTACGATTACTAACATATCGTGGCGGGTTCAAGAATTGATTCTTGAAAAATTAAGATAGAGTAATTTATGGAACAGGATTATCGAAAAAAAATAGTTCTCATAACAAATCAGTCTTTCCCGATTGGATTAGCTGGAACTAACCGAATAATATCGTATTGCAGAGGTTTCCTCCATCATGGGTTTCAACCTGAAGTATATTGTTTCAGACCGACAGAATCATATAATCGTGTTTTTAATAATTCTATTAAGGGCGAACATAAGGGAATCAAATATTCTTATCCAGGTGGGACTACTATCCGGGTGGCTTCCTTTTGGGGAAGGCGGATAAATGATATTTCTGGCATTTTATCTACCTTAAAACTATTGTTTGTAATGTCTAGCAAAAAAGAAATAGAATTTGTAATATTTTATGGCAACAAATTTTGCGCTGAACTTTCTTTCATTTTTCTTATTAGGCTGTTTCGAATAAAAATTTATAAAGAGGAAAGCGAGAATCCTCATGTTTATTTCCGAGATAGCAGGTCTGCTCTTAGTAAAATCTTTAAATGGTTTTATGTCAATAAATTGTACGGGTATTATAGCGGTGTTTTGGTTATGACTCAACCGTTAAGGGATTATTTTTTAGCCAAAGGTATTCCGGATAGGGGAATCCTCGTCGTCCCCCAAACTGTTGATCTTGATCGTTTTGAAAATATATATTTGGATACAAAAAAAGTAGAGTATGAATATATTGCTTATGTAGGCACACTTAGCCAGCAAAAAGATGGGGTCCTGACATTGGTGGAATCATTTTTAATGGTCTCTGCCAGGTTTCCTGAAATTCGCTTATTAATTGCGGGTGAAGGAACACCCAGGGAGAAAGGTGAGTTAACATTGCTTATCAATCAATTGCATCTAAACGAAAAAGTTTATTATCTTGGGCGCATTTCATCTGATGATATTCCTTCTTTTTTTTATCGAGCAAAAGTTCTTGTATCTTGTCGTCCCCAATCAATGCAAAGTGATTTTGGTTTTCCCACGAAAGTGGTGGAGTACTTGGCCAGTGGAAAACCTACCGTTACCACCGCAACCGGCGAGCTTGCTTTTTACTTGAAAGACAGGGTGAATGCCTTTGTGGCAAATATGGCAGAACCGAATATCTTTGGCTCAAAAATGTTGGAAGTTCTTAAAGATTATGATTTCGCCATGAAAGTGGCACGAAATGGAAAAGAGTTGGTGAGAGAGAAATTTAGCCCAATGAAGCAAGCTAAAATAATAATTGACTTTTGTATAGGTTGAGACCTTATGTACATAAAACCTGAAACAAACGATTTTGTGGATATTGAAACACTTTTTAGTAATGGAGAAGAAAGAAATATTTTATTTCTTGCAAAAGTGTACGAGCAACCAAGGTTGTTAAAGGAAAAAATTCGTAAGATTTCTAAAGGAATTTTAGATAATGAACAGATCATATCAGGAAAAAAAATATTGCTCAAACCTAATTGGGTGACGCATAACCAAAAAGATAATGACGAAATCTGTTTAAGAACAAATGACAATTTATTACTTGCACTTGTTGAGACAATTCTTGATTGCAAACCTGCTAAAATAACTATTGGAGATGCTCCAATACAGGGTTGTAGTTGGGATAAAATGCTAAGCCAGGATTTTTATAAAAGCATAGAAAGATTAAGTGTTAGCCATTCTATTCCTATTGTGATTAAGGATTTCAGAAGAGTAACTTTTGATCTAAATAAAAATACCTTTACAAAAGAAAGGAACCCTTTTTCTGACTATATTATTTTTGATCTTGGGAAAGAAAGTTGTCTTGAACCAATCAGTTCAACGAAAAGTAATTTCAGAGTAACAAATTATGACCCTGATCGACTCGCAGAGTCACACACTATTGGGAAACACAAATATTGTATAACAAAGGAATTGTTCGATGCTGATGTTGTAATTTCGATTCCCAAGATAAAAGCACATCAAAAAACAGGGATAACCGGAGCTTTAAAAAATATAGTGGGATTAAACGGAGATAAAGATTTTTTGCCACATCACAGGGTAGGCGGTAAAGGATTTGGAGGAGACTGCTATCCCGGGAAAAGCTTTTTCCGCCGGATCTCAGAATACTTTTTAGATTGTGCCAACAGACAGCAAGGGGAAAATATCTATTGGTTTTGGGTTTATTTATCTAAAATTATGTGGAAGTTATCATTCCCTGAAAGTGTTCATCAATTGGCCGCAGGATGGTATGGTAACGACACATGTTGGAGGATGGTAATGGATTTGAACAAAGTTGCCATATATGGAAAAAAAGACGGTACGATTTCCAAAACACCGCAACGTGAACTTTACTCCCTATGTGATGGTATTGTAGGAGGGCAGGGCGACGGTCCCCTTAATCCACAACCACTGCCACTCGGTGTGATTTGCTTTGCAAATAATAGTTCAATGACCGATATTTGCATGGGAACTCTTATGGGTTTCGATATTCAAAAAATATCACTTCTAAAAATAGCCGCACAAAATATAAAACAAAATAATATTACCCTTACCCTAAATGGGCAGCAAACGACACTAAAGAATATTGCGAATATATCAATACAAACATTACCTCCGCCCGGTTGGGTGGATTATCTTAATAAACCATGAAAATAGCTATTCATAATTGTCCCGGAAGTTTTAGTGACCGCTGGATCACTTATTGTCAGGAAAATAATATCCCTTACAAAACAGTAAATTGCTATGCGTCAGATATTATTGGACAGCTTAACGACTCCGACGGACTGATGTGGCATTGGAGTCATGGAGATTACCGTGCCCAGAATTTTGCCCGCCAATTAATAATCTCTATCGAGAAGATGGGGATTAAAGTATTCCCAAGTTTCAATACGTGCTGGCATTTTGATGACAAAGTTGGGCAGAAATACCTGCTTGAAGCAATAAATGCGCCCTTAGCCTCTTCGTATACTTTCTACGATAAGGATGAAGCAATCAAATGGATTGAAAATACCCAGTTCCCAAAAATATTTAAGCTCCGTGGCGGCGCCGGTTCGCAAAATGTAAAACTTATAAAGAATAAAAATGCAGCAAAGAGAGTTGTAAGAAAGGCTTTTGGTAAGGGATTTCCTTTAGTTGATAAAATTTCCGGTTTCAAACAGCGCTTATGGGTATTGAGAAGGGATAAAAACAGTAAAGCTGTAATTCATGTCATAAAAGGATTAATACGATTTGTCTACCCACCAGAAGGGATTGGTTTATTGCCCCGGCAAAAAGGATATATCTATTTTCAAGATTATATTCCCAAAAATGATTTTGATGATAGAGTTGTTATTATTGGCAACAAAGCAATTGCTATCAGAAGATACAACCGGGATGGTGATTTTCGGGCATCAGGAAGTGGATTAATAAAACACAATCATGACTTGTTCGCTTGCAAAACCATTAAAATAGCATTTGATGTTGCAGATCAGATAGGGTCTGAATCATTAGCTTTTGATTTTATTTACGATGAAATTGGAAGTCCTGTGATTGTTGAGATTAGTTATGCTTATGCTATGGGTGCTGCTTATGATAATTGTCCTGGATATTGGGATAAAGATTTGAACTGGCACGAAGATGATGTGGATCCACAGCGTTATATTATTGAAGATTTTATTAACTCGTTGAAATCAAAATAAATATTACTAAAAAATGAGAATTCTTTTCCTTATTGATGGCCTGAATTGCGGCGGCAAAGAACGGCAATTGGTTGAATTGGCTTGTGGATTGAAAAGTCTAGGGAAACTAAGAGCTGATGATTTGGTTGTGGTCACCATGGTGCCTGCAGGTCACTTCGATGCGGTTCTTGAAGAGGAAGGCATTACCGTTCTTCGAGTCATCCGGCGCTTTCAATTCGATCCGTTCATCCCGTTTCGCTTGAAGAAAATTTTCGATGAATTCAAACCGGATATCATTCATAATTTCAGTTTAATGACAACACTCTATTCGATTTTCACTCCTAAGCCAAAAGGAACTAAGATCATTGATGGCAGCATTCGTGATGCTTTTCCGGCAAAAGGATTGAAAGAAAAAATATTTCGGACGATCACTAACCGCTTCAGTGATCTGATCCTAGCCAATTCGAAAGCCGGATTGGATGCGAAGCGAGTACCGAAAAAAAAGAGTCTTGTTCTGTATAATGGTTTTGATTTCAAAAGGATCGAAAACCTTCGTCCAACGCTTGAACTGAGAAAAGAACTCGGAATCGGCCCTGGGCCTGTGGTCGGTATGGTAGCGGGGTTCTCAAAATTCAAGGATTGGGAAACTTATTTTGAAGCGGCAAAACTGGTGCGACAAAAGCGGTCCGCTGTGACTTTCCTGGCGGTTGGTGATGGACCTGCATTAAAAAGATATAAAAGCATTTTTCAGCGAATGCCCGGCATTATTTTTACGGGTAAGCGAAATGATGTAGAGAACCTGGTTCAACTTTGCGATGTGGGAGTCCTATGTTCCAATCCCAAAACTCATCGAGAAGGCATCCCTAACACAGTGATGGAGTACATGGCATTGGGCAAGCCCGTCGTAGTCACAGACGGGGGAGGTATTCGGGAACTCGTCCTTGACGATCAGACCGGGTATATTGTCCCCAATTTAAATCCAAGTGTTATTGCTGACAAGATTCAGATGCTCCTGGATAATCCGAAGATGACTCAAAAAATGGGAATGACCGGACGATTACGGATCAGCGAAATGTTTTCCATTGAGTATGCGATCGATAACCTGTGGGCAATATACCAAAGGCTAACTGTAAAGAAGCATGGATAATGAGAATTGAAAAATGTGTGGGATTAGCGGCATTTTAAAATTCAATTCAGGCGAGAAAGTGGATCGCCGGTCCTTACAGCGCATGGCCGATTCGATAATCCACCGTGGCCCCGATGGCGAAGGTTTTTTTTTGAAAGGCCCCATAGGTTTAGCGCATCGCAGGTTGGCTATAATCGATTTGGAAACAGGAAATCAGCCGATGTTGAGCGACGATGGTAAGCTTGCTCTTGTTTTAAATGGTGAAATTTACAACTATATTGAATTGAGGGAAGAATTGAAAAGCCTTGGCCATTTTTTTAATACCTCCTCCGATACTGAAGTTGTGCTGCGAGCCTACGAACAATGGGGTTTGGACTTTCACGCTCGTCTCAATGGCATGTGGGCCTTAGCTCTTTGGGATGAGCACAAACAGCAACTATTATTATCACGAGATCGTATCGGCGAAAAGCCTTTGCATTATGCCGAATGGAATGGTTCTTTATTGTTTGGATCAGAGATCAAATGCCTGTTGACCGCCGGTATGCCATCGGAAATCAATTTAGAGGTACTTGAGTTATATTTGACTTTTGGATACGTTCCCGCTCCTCATAGCTTTTATAAAAATGTAAAGAAAATAAGGCCTGGTCATTTTCTTTTAGTACATGGAAATAATATTGCAGATAAATGTTATTGGGAAATACCGTCTTGCGATGAAAGAACTATGCGGGGTGATAGAGAGCAGATAGAAGAAGAGTTTGAATCTTTATTAAAGGATTCAGTTAGACTGCGTATGCGAAGTGATGTTGCCTTTGGTGCTTTTCTCAGCGGCGGCCTTGATTCTTCCAGTATTGTGGCGTTGATGTCCGAGGTAAGCAAGCGGCAGGTTGAAACCTTCACCATAGGCTTTGATGAAAAAAATTATGATGAGCGCCCGTTGGCCCGGTTAGTGTCCAAACGGTTTGGTACCGATCATCACGAGAGTAGCGTTACGGCAGCAAGTTTTGAATTCAGCCTTAATCACATTCTTCATCATTTTGATGAACCTTTTGGTGATTCTTCCGCCATCCCCACGGGTCGGGTATCTGATTATGCGCACAGGTATGTAAAGATGGCCTTAAGCGGAGATGGAGGAGATGAAGTGCTCTCTGGTTATAATGCTTATCAGAGCGAGAAGCTTGCAGCTATTTTCCAAAAAATATCCAATCCATTTCGCCCTTTAATCCAGTTTCCCTTTTTACAGGTTGCCCAAGTCGTAAGGGGAAATATGAGGATTAAGTTAAATCAAATTTCTCGAATATTGGCAACTTCATTTCTAGATTTTGAAGATCGGCTGCTAAAGAAGGCTTCCTGGTTTGACCGGGAGAAATTAAAACTGGCATTGGCTTATGTTCATAATCCAATGATAGATGCCAGGGAATTTCTTGGCGATTTTATGAAAAATTGCCCTTTTAATGATGGCTTCTACCGCATGATGTGGTTTAATCTTAAATTCTCTTTGCCCGATGACATGCTGGTCAAGGTGGACCGCATGAGCATGGCACATTCCCTTGAGGTAAGGGTGCCCTTCCTCGATTACCGGCTCGTGGAACTCATGGTCGGTGTACACAAGGATGTGAAGATGCGTGGGTACGAGAGGAAGAGCGTCTTGCGGCGCACCGTGGGTCGAAAACTGCCAAAAGCCCTATTGAAGGCGCCTAAGCAGGGCTTCACTGTGCCCGTCCGGGAGTGGTTCAAGGGGAGCGGCACGGCCCCTTTCCTGGAAGCGCTTGAGAAGCGCCCGCCATTCGGCATCAATCCACGGATGTTGGGCGCAATCATTTCTGAAAATAGGGAGGGAACAGCGGACCACGGCAATTTCTTGTGGATGTGCTGCTTGCTTAAAAGATGGAGTGAGCAGCATCCTCATCCTTGCTAAAATTGATTTCTCGGTAGAACTACGAATGATGGATGAAAATACCGTACAATCCTTTTGGAACGCGCATCCTTGTGGGGAGGGACTTGTCGGCGGCTTAAGTGATGACTATGAGGAATTCTTCAAACGATATGATGCGTTTCGTTATGGAGAAAGCAAGCATCTTCTAGGATGCCTTGACGGCATCGACTTTAAAGAAAAGAGAGTGTTGGAAATCGGCCTCGGCCTCGGCGCAGACGCCGAGCAGATCATCCGTCGTGGCGGCCTTTATAGCGGCGTGGACCTTACCGACCAATCTGTGTCTCGAGTCGCAACACGTTTCGCCATTCGAGGATTGCCCTATGAGCGTCTTGTAGTGGGAAGTGCATGCAACCTTCCTTTCGACACAGCTTCATTTGACATTGTGTTCTCACATGGTGTGTTGCACCACATCCCAGAGATCGGCCTGGCCCAGGCGGAGATTCGCAGGGTACTCAAGCCTAATGGGCGTCTGATCGCAATGTTGTACGCCAAGTACTCGCTAAACTACCTGCTTTCTATCTGCGTCTTAAGGCGAGCCGCGCTGGCTCTCATCTATGCGATGCACCTTGATCCGGGTGGGAAAGTTGGGCAGCACTTGGCAAACGCGCGCGCCAATGGTCTCCGTCGCTACCTTAAGATGGGGAATTTCATCCATAGGAACACGGACGGGCCTCTCAACCCATACAGCAAAGTATACAGCCTCCGGGATGTCCGCCGAGATTTTACAGCTTTTGATGTGCTCTCAGTGCACAAAGAGTTCATGCATGTCCCGCCTCTGCCAGTGTCCTGGTTGCCGCTTAAAGCACTTCTTGGCTGGCACCTATGGGTGGAGATGCGCCTGAAGCCAGAATGATTGATCAAACATGAGAGTCCTAGTAGTTAAGCCCGACCAGTCAAATCCAGGTGGCGTAGCAAACTACTATTCCTTGGTTAAAGAGCACCTTGGGAAAGAAGTTGACTTTTTCATTGTGGGCTCCCGTAGAGGGGAGCATGGTTTCATAGCAATGTGTATCAGAGTTGCTAAGGACACAATGGTTTTCTGGCGGACCCTTAAAATGGG
>Ga0209540_10003582_pt1 | contig 10530 bp, 9 predicted proteins | sample BarGraIncu01121A_FD_184501 | JGI IMG/M metagenome (GOLD analysis project Ga0209540, IMG submission 184501) | Arctic peat soil microbial communities from Barrow, Alaska - Barrow Graham LP Incubations 011-21A (SPAdes) (version 2) | ecosystem: Environmental > Terrestrial > Soil > Wetlands > Peat... | reverse complement strand
CCAATACCCGGCATTAATATTACGAAACACCGAATTTTTATTGAGCAAGGAAAGAATAATAAAAATGAATAAAAGTCCATAACCAGTATAAGTAACCATCATACCTGCCATATCATGATTAACAGAAAGCACTGTACCTTTTTCATCCCGATCGAATGATGACTGATAAAAACGGTAGCCCTTATATTTCAGGATATTGTTCATAAAAATCATGAAAGGCTTCTCAATATTTTCTCTTTTATCAAGAAGAACAACATCACTTTTGTAACCCGAAGGGCTCGAAGAACCGGGATATCTTTCAAGGATAAACTTATTGAGTTTAATTGAGAAAGGAAGCGCTATAGCCTTTGAACCATAGCTGAGTTCAACTGTATTTCCATCTAATTCACTGGATGCGGTTGCAACCTTTTCACCTTCTTTGTCCCAAAGATATAATGTTTCCGATTTCTTGCCGCTTATGAGATGGAATATAAATGCATTCTGCCCTGTAGTCTGTTCTTCAGCTTTTGAACCAACTGCATTTATAATTCCCGATGCCGACATCTGCTGAGGCACAATTTTAATGTCACCCCAGGTTAAAATCTGCATCTTTTTTAATTCAACCTGTTTACCAGGTTCTGTAGAAGTTACCTGCTGTGTCATCATGTTCATCTCTCCGAGATTGAATCTTGACAATACAAAAAATTTGCCCGAGTCCAGAGAAATATTTACGTCAGCAGGTTGTGGTGAGGCGAAACCAAAAGAGATTCCGTCAGAAATTTTTGAGTCACCCTTTTTGAGAGTAAGAGTCTCTGTCGACATCATATTTTTAGTCACAAGAAGTGAAATAATGGGTTCTCCTTCAGGACTTTCAGCGACAACCTCGGAAGCATTTGGGATGATTTTTGCAAGTATCAGTTCATAATTCCGGCCATTGATCTGAAACTCATTTTTATAATTGTCGGCAGAAACAGTGGTTATAGAATATTTATCGCTCCGGCTGTTAATAACAGCTCCATTTTTGTCTTTAACAGAATATCCGATATACTTTTCATTTGAAAAGCATTGTTGCTGTACTTCTCCTTCGCGGATATGCATGGAGCCTTCCCATCCGAAATATCTTGTTATTCCTGCTCCTACAATCATAAGAATGAAGGAAAGGTGAAAAAGGGCAATTGTCAGTTTTTCTTTCCTGAGCAGTCTTAAAATAACTACCTGGCCCACAAGATTCACAGCAAGAAGCAACAGGATCAGTTCAAACCATCTTGTATCATAAACCATGTTATAAGCGGCAGCCGATCCGAAGTCATTTTCAAGAAAAGTAGCAACTGCCATTGCTATAGCAAAGACAATAAACAATACTCCCATTAATAGAGGTGAAAAAAGGAATTTTATGTACTTCATAACATTAAATTTGTTAAAACTATAATTAAACAGACCGAAGTCCGGAGTCGGAAGTCAGAAGTTGATTTATTCACTTTACATTAACATCTGACTATTATTAGCTTTTTTTGCTTCGGACTCCTGACTTCGGACTTCCGACTTTCCAAAACTAACCCTTTAACGAGATATGAACGAGCTTTTCCCTGTCCAGTATCTTTATTTTCGACGAATCAGAATAAATAACGCCGGAAACCTCCAGTTCTTTAAGTATCCTTACGACACATTCTTTGGCCATATTTGTCATTTCGCCCATTTCCTGACGTGACAGAATCATTTCATACTCGTCGCTATGGAACACCTGATCTGATAGATACAATAATGCATCAGCGAGTCTGCCCGGCATTCTTTTTTGTGACAGGTTGACCATCCTGTTAAGTGACCCCAGCGACTTTGCACTGATATCTTCGATGAGGCTCTCTGCAAATGCACCATTAATTCTTACCAGCTGTTTAAAAATATCAAAGCTTATAAAACAGGCCTGAACTGCAGTTATTGCAGAAACAGTATATGTATGTCTGGAATTAACATATGCACCAGGTCCCATTATCAATCTCCCGGGCAAGGCAATGCTCATAATGAAATTTTTCCCGTTTAGTCCCTCAATATATGTTTTTGCCATGCCCGAAGCCAGGAACAGAGCATTTGATGTGGGAGAACCCTGTTTCATCATTATCTCACCAGGTTTAAAAGCAGCTTCATACCTGTTTTCATTTACAAGTTGTAGCTGATCCTTTGTCAGATGCTGAAAGTTTTTCCACCGCCGGGTGCAACTTTCACAACTATTGATTAAATTTACAACAGACATATTTCCGTTTTTAAGGGGGTTAAAAATAAGTTTTTAATAAGACAAGAAACCACAAAGCTAACAAATATCACCCTATTAGTTGATAAATATCAAGCATAGACATTACATCTATCAATAATATATATCGTAAATAGCATATTAACTGTTAATAAGATAACAGAGGTTATTACTAAATTGCAAAACGAATTTTAACTAATAAACCCTATATGAAAAACCTAGTCAGACTATTCTCAGTTTTAATTGCGGCAGGATTCCTGTTTACTTCATGTGAAGGACCAATGGGCCCTCCCGGGAAAGATGCCAATGAGGTTTGTCTTACATGCCATACTTCAGCTAACATGGATACAAAATTGGCTGAATACCACTTATCAAAACATTATTTCGGTACTTCAAGTGCCAGAAATCAAAAGTATTGTGCAAGGTGTCATACAAATGAAGGTTTTCAGGAGATTACCAGCAATGGGAAATTTGTTGTAGCTGCGGAAATAACAGACGGAACAAGGATTACATGTCAAACTTGCCATAAACACAGTGCCTTTGATTTTACAGGCGATACTGTTTCCATGGTTCTCCGGACCACAACACCTATAGCTCTGAATTACAACAATAATGCCACAACCACCGATTTCGGCACAATAAATAATTTATGTTGTACCTGCCACCAGATACGTGGTGTGACTGCTGTGAACTATACAGATGCAGCCGGCAAGGTTCAGACATTTAATCAACTTCCATTCTTTCCTCTTGACAATACACTAGAGAATACAACTGTCAAATTCAAGGTTGGAACTAACTTTTCCGTTCATGATGGAAACCAATCAAATCTTTTTGCAGGGATAAATGGATATGAGTATACAGGCAAAACATATACGAGAACATGGAAGCACTCTGCCAATGCCTGTACCGATTGCCATATGAACGAATATAATCCGGATACCCATACAGGTGGTCATTCGTTGATTGTTAACGAAGATGCATGTACCGCATGCCATCAGGGTGAAGATAAGCTTGCACCAATCAGGACCGAGATAGATGGCAAGAGAATCGAATTGGCTGAATTACTTGTATCAAGAAAAGTATTCAAGAAGAGCATAAGCAATGGGGTTGCATCCTATTCTGCAGAGCCGTCACATGACTTTTACGGAGTTCTTTTCCCAACTACCCAGACCACTACAGTATTCGCTACAGCTCTTGCAAGTTTAAATACTGTTGGTCCAACTTCAGGTATCCTGGTATACGGAAATACTGTTACTCTGGCTACTGATGCTGATTGGGCAAACAGAATAGGCCGTGAATGGAAATACGGTGAATTAGGGGCTGCTTACAATTATGGCTATATTACAAGTGAATTATCTCTGGGCGTTCATAATCATACATATGCATTACAACTGTTACAGAATTCAATTGATTGGTTAAAAGCAAATTAGTTACAGCATTAATCTAACCTGATCCATATTTTACAGGAAAGGTTGTCAGAAATGACAGCCTTTTTTTATTTGAATACCACAAACATAAAACCCAATATGCTTATCATCAGTTTAGAGGAATACTGTTTTGAGAATAGAACCCACTGGCTGTTTCGCGGTCATTTCTATAATGTGATTCTGTTTCGGGAGTAACGCCCCGTGACAAAAATCGACAGAGCACGAAACCGGCAGAATGAGACTCATTTTGAAGGATCTCAAAAAGAAAGGGACATACCTGAGCATGTCCCTTTCTTACTTAATATATTCTTTCCTGAATCTATTTCTTTAATGTTCTCATGTAGTTAACAACATTCCATATATCATTATCTGCTAATTTGCCGTCGTATTTCGGCATTTCGCTTCTGCCGGTTTTGGTTTTATAGAAATGATCCCCATCAGCCTGGCCCTGAAAATCAGCTTTTGAAAAATCACCTGGGAATGTTTTAAGAGACCTGGCTTTTACGCCATCACCCAGACCAGTTTTCCCATGACAGGATGCACAATTCTTTGTATAAAGATCCATTCCGGTTTTGGTGCTTGCGGCACTTTGAGCAATAGGGTTCTTCATTGAAGTGAGGTTAGCCGGTACAACCCATGGCTTGGGCTGTGCTACCATGGTTGCACTAATCATTAAAACTGAAGCGCTGACAAATAATAGTTTCAAAGTTTTCATAAAAATATAGTTTTTAATTAATGGGATATATACAATTTTCGTGCAAAAGTCAGTATTAAATTCTAAAATTATCCTAAGCTATTCGCCAGCCAGGAGATTTATCCTTATAAGACTGATTAAAACAAAGATACGATGATCTTAGATAACGACAAACAAATTTGACATTTATTCTTTAATCCATTTAGGTACTAAATTAAGTTACAGGTAAATAATTGTTAAAGATCCGGAAAAAAACAGTACAGATTCGATAGAGAAATTGTATACATCGAAAGCACTAATAACTATTAAAAATATTTGGGGAAATAGAAAATTAAAGTTACTATTGCTTTTACACTTTTTATTACAGATTTCCTGGGAGTTCTCAACAAATTAGTTCCAAAATCATTTTCAAAACACGGGCTTTCAAGAATAATTTGAACAATTAAGACCAATCACAAAACTCAATTTAGTTTACTAAAGAAGGATTTCTCCAATTAATTAAAATATCTTATTTGAAATACTAATTTAATATGAAGGATAATTTTTACGAAAATATGAAGATATCCATAATTTTAATATCACTTTATCTTGTTCTGGTATATGGCTGCAAAAATAAAGAATCTGACAATACTGAAATAAGTAAAGTAAATACCGCAAAAGAGGAAATTTTAAATCCTGAACAATCGAAGGAATATGCCGTAGAAGCGCCTCCATTCAGCGATGGGATATTTCCCTGCACTGATTGTCATAAAAATTTAACTCCGAATCCTGTAAGAAGGGTATTGAAAGATTGGCACGACGATATTTCTGCTATGTTCAATCATGATAGTGAAAACCGTTGGTGTCTTGACTGCCATGATCTTAAAAACAGAGACTCTTTAAGGCTGGCAAGTGGAAAATTATTAGATTTTAAAGAATCTTATAAACTTTGCGGTCAGTGCCATGGCGAAAAATACAGAGACTGGAAAGTTGGAGTGCATGGGAAGAGAACAGGTGAATGGAACGGGAAAAAAGAATATTTGCTATGCGTTAGTTGTCATAATCCTCACGCACCAAAATTTAAAGAGCTTAAACCGGAGCCTCCGCCAATTAAGGAGGAAGATATTAAATTACTACAATTATCGAATATCCAGCAAAAATGAAAAACACCAATTCAAGAAGATCATTTATAAAAAATATTTCACTGGCAACATTCTCAGGGATTGCACTTTCGGGCTGTAAATCAGGAGTATTTGATAAGTTTCTTCAGGAAAATTTTAAAACTTTATCACAAAAGGAAAAGGATAAAATAATTAAAAATCTGGAGATTAAATACAAAGAAAAGTATGGTAAAGAATTTCATGTATCTGATAAACCAGCCATAGATGGAACGTTATTTGGTTACGCCCTCGACTTATCGAGGTGTGTTGGATGCAGAAGATGTGTCTACGCTTGTGTAAAAGAAAACAATCAATCACGGAACCCCCAGATTCATTGGATAGAGGTGCTTCAAATGGAAAAAGAGAGAGGAATAGATTTTCCGCATTCCACTGCTCAGTATAATCCTGAAAAAGTTCCGGAAAAAGGTTATTTTTATGTACCTATACAATGCCAGCAATGTAAAAACCCACCATGTGTAAAAGTATGTCCGGTAAAAGCTACCTGGCAGGAACCCGATGGTATTACTGTGATTGATTACAATTGGTGCATAGGATGCAGATATTGCATGGCAGCGTGCCCCTATGGAGCAAGACATTTCAATTGGGGTGAACCAAATGTGCCTGTTGAAGAATTAAATACTGAAGTACATTATTTAGGTAACAGGCCAAGAATGAAGGGAGTTGTAGAAAAGTGCACTTTTTGCGTTCAAAGAAGCAGAGTAGGTAAATACCCGGCTTGTGTTGAAATCTGCCCGGTAGGAGCAAGAAAATTTGGGAATCTTTTGGACCCCAACAGCGAAATCAGATACATATTTGAAAATAAAAGGGTCCTTATACTGAAACAGGAACTGAACACACAACCTAAATTCTATTATTTCTTCGGCATCTGAATAATACTTAATCTTAAAGAATGGTTTATATTAGTTAAAATAAATAAACAGAATTTAATATGAATTTTATTCGATTTATAACTGGCAGTATAAAAATAATTTTCAATGGAAGCAAAACATATTATGCCTGGTTGATCTTTTTGTTATTATTAATAATCTGGGGTGGAATTGGTTATTCAAGCCAGTTAACACACGGATTGATTCAAACCCACATGCGGGATTCAGTATCCTGGGGTTTTTATATTGGCAATTTTACATTTCTCGTAGGAGTCGCGGCAGCAGCTGTAATGTTAGTTATCCCTGCTTATATCTATGATTGGAAACCAATCAAGGAAATTGTGATATTTGGTGAGTTACTGGCTGTTTGTGCTGTCTTTATGTGTATTTCTTTCATTGTTGTAGATATTGGAAATCCTCTGAGATTCTGGCATATGCTGCCACTGTTAGGCACAATGAACTTTCCATCTTCTATGCTCTCCTGGGATTTTTTCGTTTTAAACATCTATATATTGATTAATTTATTTGTTGTAACTTATTTATTGTATTGTATTTTTTATAAAAAAGAATACAATAAATCAATAGTCTTGCCACTCGTTTTAATCAGTATTCCTATGGCTGTTGCTATACATACAACAACAGCATTTCTTTATAATGCTTTGCCCGGACGTGTATTCTGGAACAGCGCCTTACTTGCTCCAAGATTTTTAGCATCAGCTTTTTGTTCAGGACCGGCTATTCTTTTGATACTTTTTCAAATACTCAGAAAAACAACCAAATTCGAAATCAAGGATGAGGCTATCTGGAAAATTGCTGAACTTATGGTATATGCAATGTTTATCTACCTCTTTTTTACAATTGCTGAACTTTTTAAAGAGTTCTATTCCGGCACTGAGAATATTCTGTATTGGAAATATTTACTTTTCGGCATAGGGGAACATAAAGAAATCGTCCCTTATAGCTGGTCGTCAATTATTATGGGATGTATCGCCTTTGTACTTTTTCTAATTCCTAAAACCCGGAGAAATTTTCTTACACTGAATATTGGCGCAGTTCTTATTTATGCAAGTGTTTATGTTGAAAAAGGAATTGCTCTAATTATACCAGCATTTACTCCTGATATTTTAGGACAGATTTACGTTTATACACCATCTATGACTGAAATCAGAACAGCAGTAATGATCTTTTCTATTGGATTTTTACTTTTTACCTTCTTTTCAAAAATTGCTATAGCTATTGTGTTTGAAAATTACAATATTGCCAGTTTAAGTCACAGGATGAAGAGCATATAGAGCCACCCGATACGATTCCATGGGGTTGCTCTCATTAAGAGTAAAGCAAAAAAGCAAGTGGCGGCATAAATCTATGCCGCCTCTTGCTTTTCAGGATAATTATTCTTCAATTATTTCTTTAATGTTCTCATATAGTTAACAACGTTCCAGATATCATCATCTGATAACTTTCCTTCATATTTTGGCATATCCCCTCTTCCCGTTTTGGTCATGTAGAAATGTTCTCCGTCAGACTGATTCTGAGATGCTGCTTTAGAAAAATCATTTGGAACTGTTTTAAGTGATTTGGCTTTCGGGCCGTCACCGAGACCAGTTTTTCCATGGCATGCTGCACATGTCTTTGAAAAAATTACCTGTCCTGCCGCAGTGCTGGCATCGCTGACGGCAATCGGGTTCTTCATTGTTTTGAAGTTGGCCGGTACAACCCATGGTTTTGTTTGGGCAGCCAAAGTAGTTGTAAGCAATAAAACTGCAATGCTTGTAAGAAATAGTTTAATAGTTTTCATAAATAAATGTGTTTGATTATAATCTATTATACAAATATCGTGCAAAAATGTTTAAACTCTATATTCTTCTTTAGCTTTCTTCTTAGCTTCAATTCTTATCCTGATAAGACTGATCAAAGCAAAAAGATAATGTCCCCAAACACCTGACAAAAGAATAGAAAGAGTGTAAATCATCCACCTGGGTGCGGTTTTAGTCCAGAGGGCACGGTGTCCGGCTGGAACAATATAGGTCGAAGGCAAACCCCATTTAAGGGTAGTTTTTTTTTCAACATTACCGAACTCAGCATGTTCCTCAAACCTGGCTATAATTGTAATATTGCCCTCTTTGTCACCTGGAAGACTGGCAGGAAATTCGACGGTGGCGGAACCTGACTTATCAAGCGTTGCCTCTCCTATTGGTAAAAGACTGAACATGCGAGGGACATAAAGAGTCACCTTATCACCAGAAATAGGAATTTCTTTTCCTTTTTCCATCTTTTTTGCTTTCAGCCCGATTGTTTTAATGCTGTCAATCTCGGTCAATGTCATAATAAGAGAGACATCTCGTATTAATAGTTCAGAGATACCTGACTCTATTGTATCATTACCGCCAAATTCAGACCTGAAAGGCCATAACCCGTTGTTGTTAATTAAAAAATCGGCTTTATGGTTAAGATTATAAATTGCAACACCCTTATCATCAGTAATGATTTCTGCAAGTCTGACCTTCTTTTCCGGTCCGGAAAAAAAGATGATTTTCATACCCTTAAGGGGAAGCTCCATCCTGTTCCTGGAATATGTAAGAGTAGTTTTAAGAAAACTATTCTCATCATTATCTTTGAAGTACTGAAGCTGAATATACGGACTGATCTTCGGATTCTCATGTGAATAAGATAATATTGAATTCAATGAAAGTAATGATAAAAGTAAGAATGTCGGTGATATATTTTTTTTCATTTCAGTTTTTCTCCCCTACTTCATGATCTCTGTTTTATCCTCTTCCTTCATCTCAGAAATTGAGATAATTGGCGCAATTTTAGATACCAGCATAAAGAGCATTCCGTATACTGAAATCCCCGCCAGTGTGAGTGACCATTCAATCCATGTAGGAGAATACCGTATCCAGTCGGGCCGTGTATCTTGTATCGGAAGAAATGGAGTTTCAAGTGTGGGTATTACAATAATATAGCGGTTCACCCATAGAGCTGTAACAGCTATAACTGCAGCAATGGTTATACTTGGTATTGTGCGGAACCTGGGAAAAGCAATAATTATACATGGAAGTAAGATACCAATGTAGTTAGCGAAAATAAATAATGTAAAATAGTCATGAAAGAGTTTATCAATGAGCATAGAGTCCATTTTTATCGATCCGTACCATTTTGTCAGATAATCGCTGAAAGTAAAATAACCATAAAATGCAGCAATAATCGTAAGAAGCACTCCAAGGTTAACAAAGTGACGTTTTGTAATATATTCCTCCAGATGATATACCTTTCTGTAAATATACATCAGGATTATAAGAAGTCCGGTACCGGAAAAGACTGCGGCAATAACAAAGTAAGGGCCAAAAATAGTTGAATGCCATCCGGGTTGAAGAGTTACGCCAAAAATCCAGGCTAAAACGGAATAGACGATAATAGCAATCGCTATGATCATAGCAGCCATAACATTCCTTGCATTAGATAGTATTTTTTTCTCCTTTTCCGTGCCTGTAAAACCCAGTGAAAGAACTTTATATACTTTCTTTTTCCATGGAGATACATTCAGATCACTATAATCACGAAGAATGGCAAAGTCCTCAATTAATGAGAGATACAAAAATAAAAAGCATCCAACCAGATCGGTGCTTATGGCAATAACATCCCAGGTTATAGGAGATTGGATCCGCGGATACATTACCAGGAAAGGAAGTCTGTCAAGACGGCCAATACAAAAGAAAATGAAAAAAGGACCTATAACCAGTGAGATTACGGTTAGAAGTTCTGCTAATCGTATAACTGGCTTACGCCAGCCAGTATGAAAGAGATGAAGTACACCTGATATAAGTGCGCCTGCATAACTTAACCCCATAAAAAAAATGAAATTTACAATATATAGTCCCCAGACTACATTATCGCGCATCCCGGTAACAATATGACCTTTCGCGATCTGTAGAATCAAAGCATATATCCCAACACAAAAAATCAAAAAGAAAAGCAGGAACGTGATATACCATCTGACCCCTGTTTTCTCTATCTCTGGTGTGAGATCCTGGAGAAGTTGTTTTTCTGTCAGCATAAATTCATAATTACCTAAATAAATTTACCTTGGCCCTGCATTCTTATACCTCCCTTTGATTGATTCATCAGTATCTTCCAATCCGCTTTCGACCGGGAATGA
>Ga0209540_10003581_pt1 | contig 10530 bp, 10 predicted proteins | sample BarGraIncu01121A_FD_184501 | JGI IMG/M metagenome (GOLD analysis project Ga0209540, IMG submission 184501) | Arctic peat soil microbial communities from Barrow, Alaska - Barrow Graham LP Incubations 011-21A (SPAdes) (version 2) | ecosystem: Environmental > Terrestrial > Soil > Wetlands > Peat... | reverse complement strand
TTGCTTTGTTTATTAGGTCTTTTGCCTTGTCTTTACTTCCGACAACTTCGAGTATCATTGACCATGTGCTTGAGTCCAATATTTTGTAATCTTCGGCTACTATAGGATTTGTACCGTGAGCAAGGATTGAGCGATTGCGTTTTTCCATTACATTATCTTTGTTTTTGTCCTGATTGTCCATTGCTTTATATATCACAGGAATTTTACTTGAGGTAAGGCTAAGGAGAGTCATTTGAGCTTTGAGACCAAGTTTATCAGGGAGGTCATAATTCTCAGCAGCGACCTTGAAACGCTGGGAAAGGGTAGCAAGATCTATATCAATGTGCTGTGCAAAAGAAGCGTAATCGGGCTGATTGGGGTCTTTCATTCCGAATTTCTGGAGTTCAATACTTGAGCACATTTCTAGGCAGCGGTAAAGTCTGGCTGTAGCGTCGTCAAACTTTTTCTGTTCAGCACGCCGACGGGCATTGGCATAAAGATCCACCAATCGGTAGGGATCGCAAATGTTCTTTTTATTGACCCAGCATTCCTGAAGTTTTTTCAGGAATTCTATGTTGTTCTCCATGGTCTTTTCGTTCGCTAACTTATAGCCAAAACGCTTGAGTTCCTTTCGGTGGAGATTCTCAAGTCTATCCGCAAGCTTTGTTCTTGCCTCTTCCTCTTTTGAAGAGACTCCCTGAAAGTGGGTACTGTGCAAAAAGGCATCCCAATCTCTGTAGATTTCAATCAATTTCACTATCTTCTGTAACTTGAGGCTGAGTATCGGGTCATTCACAGTGGCTTCAAGCTTTCCACAAAGTTCAAGGGCTGCATCAAAATCATACCTATCAAAATGCCTTTTCAGCATGGAAAGCTCGATGTCCCCATAACACTCATAAGGATTTGCAATTTCCCGGATTGTCCCGCTAAAAGGTATTGGAATTGACATCTTTTCCTCAGCGTGCAAATAAACCATGGGTATTCTGTAAAAAAATGCAAAAGTTGCAACTGAAACTCCCATTACCTTTCTTCCACCAGTAGGGTCTACAAAAACACTTTCCTTATTCTTGACCTTACTCAGAACCTGGTCTTTCAAAATCTGAAAATTCTTTGCTGCATCTATTTCATCAATCCCAACTTTCTCGAACTTAATTCCAAGAGAGACAATATTGTGGTCATTAATTACTTTATCAGCAGTCTTTTCTGACTGTGGCGTATGCAGTAGGATCCCTTTCTTTGGGCGGAGTGCAAGGAACGAAAAGATAATTGGAGCTTCCCTCATACCAACTGTTGTAATCAGGATGTCACACTCCTTTCCATACAACTTCATGTACTTTTTCTCGTAAGGAAATAGATCTTTACCAATGCAATTGAGTTCTCCCACATCAGACGATTCCTTAAACGCCTGGAGTTTTTCACTTACAAATAGCCTGTCCGATTCATTGCTTACCTTTTTTTCTATTTCCTGATATATCCTATTCATTCCCTCACCTTTTTTCTGCCATCTCAATAATCCGCAGGTTTTTTAGCATCCTGTCAAGCTTGCGTGTTGCTTATATGGTATTAATTACTGCAAAAGGGCTTGAGTCAATTATGCTTATCCAAACATTCATAATAATCGAAGATTACTTCAGGTAAATTGCTCGTATAAACTGGCTCATACTTTTCATCGTAAACTTCACTCTGTTTTTCAGTAACGAAATATCCGTTGTGCCATCCCCACCTGCAACTCGCTTTCCGGTAATCACAGGGCTCTTGCCTAAGATCTCGTTTATTTTGTTGAATGCTTTCTCCTCAATGTTATCAAAAGCAATCCACATCGTAAGGGAAGTGCCTTTTGGGATACTGTCGGTTTCAGAGAAATCCTCTTCTGGATATGCATCTGAAACAATGATCCTTGAGCGGTGACTGGTGCTACTTGTTGACCCGAAGATATCATCAATTTCTTTAGCTGTGTACCCGTTTTCGGTTTTAATATACTCATGCCTTAAAAATCCCTTAATCGTGGATCCAGGGATGACAGGAACTCCCATATCCGTAACTGTGGCTTCATCTACACCAGGCATCTGAAAATCGGAAAGAGTATTAACTTTGTACTTGATAACAAGGTTTCCTTCAAAAGGTGACGGATTGTATGCATGATAATATACATCGAAATCCCTTCTTTGGGTTTCATTACCATCGTCTATTTCCTTAAGATAAGATTTTGCACCTTTCAGAAGTTCTGCCTTATCCCATTCTTTTTCATCTATGGTAAAAAGAGACTGAGGATCCTGTTGAAGGATTTTTTTGACAACCTTCACTTCCACAGCATCTGCAAATCCATTTCCTCGAGATGCACTGCCTCCTATATAGCAGCGTTTAGCGTTGAACTCTTCAAGTGCGAGAAGGATCAATCTGACTTCATCTTCACTTGCATTATCAAGAACAATGTTTACATCAAAAGCAGTGTTCGCAGCTACAATTTCTTCGCTGCGCATAAATGTTTTTGGTCTTCCTGTGAAGTCATATTGCTTTTCATAAAAACCGCGATTTTCTTTAAAAACAGTTGCACAGTGAGGGCGCTCTTCAACCATCTCTCCGAAGTTTATATCATCTGAAACTTGTGAATCTCTTACATGTATTTTCGATCCTGCTTCCATTGAACCGAAAATTGAACAAACAACGCAATCAGGGCTCCCGCAAGGGACTTTAACTTCTCGTCCTGCATCACTTCCAACCACAGAAATACAAGCTTTTTTTTCATTGAATGTGCGGATAATCCGTTCCAGGTTACTCCTCAAAACTCCTTTCAGGCTGCTTCCTGGGATGTAAGGAAGAGCTTTCTGAGTACTGGCGTCATATGAAAGCAGCACAGGAGCCTGGGACAGGGAGTATTCTCCTGCATTTTGCCCTCCTCCTATTCGGAAAGGTGTAACCAGATTCAGCTTTGCAGAAATTTCCCACTGGTTCTGAAATACCCCGAAATCATTGCTTTGCATATTTACCACTCTTATCTGCATTAATGTAGTTTGCCCAGTCAGAAACTGCATGCTTTTTCAGACCTTCGTATTCAGGGCTTCCCTCCTGATATTTTACTCCCTCATATTTTCCATTAAAATAATCTTCAGCAGAGATCACATTGAAACTCTTCACATCAATCTCTACTTCCCCAAAGCCCCTGGAAGTAGCATGTCCTATGCTACCTGAGCAGGAATTGAAAAAGTCAAACAGACTTAAAACAGCTCCTAGCTTTGAATACTCGTACTCCTCAAGTCTTGTGTTTTCTATGTTAAGTTTGCTAGGGAATGTAGTCCCCTTGGGAACAACCTCAAGATCAAATTTACTTTTGTCTTTAGCTTTCCTTTTCTGACGATCAATTGCTACCCCATCCCTGATGAGAGTCTTTTTCTTTAATGTAGTGCTGTCTTTGAACCTGATAGAGGAGGCGAGGTCATTTCCCCCAAAGAGTTTGCACACTGCACATACATTACATCCTCCACGGTTGCTTCTGTCAAAAATATCACAGACTTTAACGTCAAGCCCTCTAAGTAGTCTTTCGGTTTCAGTTCTCAAGATCCCCTTCAGGCTGCTGCCTGGAATTATCGGGTATCCCTCCGAATTTTTGATCACTGGGTTATCAACTTCAGCTGGTTCGATTGTGCTATGCCCGCCCACATGCAAATCTGACTTTGTTGTGATTGTGTACTCAAGGATTATCCGATTCTCAAGTTTTTCAAACATCTTACCTGCTCCTGTATTCTCCGTTTGCTTTCCATTTCATAATTTTCCCAACAATATCGGAAGCATTCTCCTCGGCACCCACAGCTTTTAGTTCTGCTCCAATCATTCTTTGAAGTCGTTTTTTTACTTCATTGTCATCTGTTTCTTCTTTGAAAATATAACAAACTGCATCCATTCCCCAATTGTTGTAGCCAATAAGATAGCGAATTTTATCTCTAATTCGTTCAGGATTCGTCTCGGTTGCCTGAACCTTCTGAACTTTTTCAAGTAGAGTATCTAGGAAATCAGATAACTTGCTATCTGAGCGTGGTAAGAAATAAGTTGCACTTTTAATAAAGTGGGTAACTGATGACTGCGGATCTTCAAACTCCCTGAGAGCTTCAGGAAGGTTTTTTATTTTCCCTTTTGATTTTATTTCGTATTTGTCTTTTTTAGAGGGGCTCGGTATGCTTAACATGAGGTCATAAGAATCGAGCACCAGTTCTTTCAACTCTTCACTTTTAAAATCTACAGCCATCCATTTCATCTCCTAAAATTATTTTTAAATCCCTGCTTTTCATCATTTCTTATCGGTTTAGTATTCGCCTGAATCATTGGTTCTATCATGCCCACAATTTTCCCTTTATCGGTGATGCCTTCACAATTCAAAATTTGTTCCAGTTTGTCCCTGTTCTTAACACTGTTTTCGATAATTTTGATGTTCCACAAAGTATACCGCATAAGCTTCTGCACATAATAAAAATCCTGATTACCAATCATCTGGGCAAGGCTTTGTCCAAATTCGATATTTTTCTGAGTTTTTTCGCGGATCTGCTTTTGTGCTTGATGAGGGTTCCGATTCTGGGGAGGAGCTGGTTTGTAATTGCGGACGACTCTAAGGATTTCTGGCAGGTAGTTGGGGAAACCCGCAGCACTCATTACTTTTCGGATCTGGCTTGTGGAATATGCTTCGAGCTTTCCATTTCTTGAGATCATTGCACTTGCAGCCAGTTCCCAGGCGTTCTGGTTAATCTCTGCAATCTCGTTCATATCCTTCCTCCTGTAAAATAGACGTCTCCGTATCCGCTGTTTGTCATCTCCCCTATTCCATATACCTCAAGAGCTGCAAGAACTCCCGGCTGATCATAAACAATTTCTGCACAGCTGCCAGCCCCAATGCAAGGTATTACTTCTGATGCACGATTTCCATCTTTGAGAGACCAGCCCTTTGCAATACCCTCGGAAATCCTTTGCTTCGGATTTCCGTCTGTATATTTAGCTGCAACAGATCCCGAAAAACCCCTTTGCACAAGCGTTTTCTTAATAGCTTCCGAAAATAAGTCCTCTTCAGCTGTTGCTCCAAAACCGATAAAAGAATGATCTCCTTTTCTAAGAATCAATGGAGAATTTGTAACCAGTAAAGTTTCCTTGATTTCTGAGATCTCTGAAGCTCTCTGTTCAATCAGCTCAGATACCGGGATTTCTTTGATATCGGTAAATGCTACACTCCCATATCCCCTTGACCTGAACCCTCCAAGACCTGAAAAGACTCCAGATTCCTTGAGAGCCGTTTTGACATCATCTACAAATTCATCCCCAACCATAACTCGAAACCCAAACCTTGCCTTTGAAGCTATACTTTCAATATGATAAGGGGAAAGTTCAAAGTCCGATCCCGGGCTCGTGTGCCCTTTCCGGGTAATTGGACACTTTGTTTCAATCTGCTTCTTTATACTTCCTTTTTCGAGCATTCCAGTTCTAAAAGAATCTTCCGTAATAGAGCCTGATGCTTTCTTGCCTTCCTGAAGGCATTTGGGGTTACTGCACTCTTTCATTTTGTAACCCATAAGGCTATTACAACCTTTACACCAGCGAAGGACTGCAGGGGATGCAACAGTGAATTTATTATTGTATATCGGATATGCATCTTTGAAAAATATGTTAGTTTTACTCATGTCTAAATCTTCACTGATTGCAAGTTTATCAAAAAGCCCCAGATCGTTAGTATAGAGATGATAACCAAGCATGCCCCTGAGAGTCCTGCCAGGAACGTATTCAAGTGTCCTGAAAAAAGTTCCTCTCATCTTGCCAGTACCCAGATAAAGGGGGGTAAGCGCGGTCATTACTCCTCTGAGCTCAATCACAGGCACCACATCCATTTGCAAAAGGTTCGTAAGAATTCACAAAATCTTCGTAGGAAACTTCTTTCACGGGCTCAAGTTTGAAACTGCCAAGCCCTCTTGAACGCTCCCCTCCAAGCCCGTAATCGACCATTGAATGAAAACATGCTTCCAGAAGTTTTTCTTCGCCTTCACAAAGTTTTTTCGTTATGATGTATCCAGTAAACCTAGTGCCTGCTGGAACGAGTTGAATTCTATGGAGTGCTCCGCTTTTCTTTGAAAGCTTGTTCCTATCAATCGAAACGTGCATTCTCGATACAGACATTGGATTTTTATCTGCTCTGAAATTTGTTAATCTGATTTTTCCTTCCCTATATGCTTTCCCACCTTTTCCGCTGGGAACTCCGAAAATCCTACACACATCACAGCCGTATTCCCCTTTTCTGAGGGCTTCGCAGGTCTTTACCCTTCTGCGGTTCTCTTCGGACACCTCTTTTTCTTCCATATCAAGGTCCCCGGTTATCCAGCAGTCAATTCCCTGAATGCTGCGGAGTATCCTTTCTGCTTCTGTCCGCATCACGCCTTTTACATGGGTTCCAGGGATGACGGGTTTCCCCTCCGCATCTTTCAGATAATCAAGGGTGGAGCCTTTTGAATCCCCATAGGTATGAAAATCTGAATCCGCAACAAGTTCAATTTTCCATATTTTCATTCCTGCACCTCCCCAGCTTCCTTCCTGAGATGAGGTATGATCATTTTTGCTGCCCCCAGAACCTCAGAATTCAGCAAAATGTCTGACATCCATTCACATTCGTTAATGCCAACTCTATCTTTTTTGCGGAAAAGGGACGAATACATAAACTTGATTAAATTCAGTTTTTCTGTATTTGATTCTCCGCAGGTAATGATATCCGAAACCATTGCCCGGTCTTTACCAGCAAGTTCAAAATCAATAATATGATTGAGTTTATTGAGGTTATCAATATCAGGTGTCTTCGAAGCATCGTCAAGTACAAAACAACAGGAATCATTGCCTGGCATAGCAGAACTTATGGCAGTAACTGCTACCGACCCTTTGGGAAGATGAATAATTCCGAATTCATCGGGTGGAGCTCTTTTCCTGAATGCTTCTTTTGCTCTGGATTCCATCTCCCTGGCAGCTTCCAGCAGGAAATATATCGGAAACTTAAAATTCGCAATTGCAATTCCACAGGAGACCGTAACAATGTTGTTTTTGAATAGAGTCCCGTTATGGAACGTCTGCTCAAAAGCAAATCTCTCTGCAATATTGTTGACCAGCAACTGAGAAAATTGAATTGAGCCTCTGGCATTCATTATCATGAGGATATCGTCGCCGCCTGCGTACAGAACATCAAACCCAAGGTAGTCTTTTCCTTCCTCTCTTTGTATCACAAGCTCTCTTTTCTCTTCGCTTTCGAGAAAATCACTAATTGTATTTTTGAGAATCATCTCAAATTCAGAATCGAAGGTATCGCTCTTGTAGGTGTATTCAGCAGGGGTTGTGGTCTGCTGGAACATTCTTCCCATCATATTTCCATCAATCGCAAGCACAGCAATAGAGTCCCCAACATGGCTTAACTGGATTGGAAGCGGCAGTCCGTATGTATTTTTGATGTATTTTTTGCCTGTTTGAGATCTCTGCTTTTTTCCAGTTACTTCTTTTGTTTTACATACCTCGCAAAATCCTCCACTTCTTGCCGGTCGCTTGAAACAGTGATCGCAGATTTTTTCAGGGTCTGTATGAATTTCCCTGAAATGAGATTCATTCTTCTTGGCTTCAAGAAAGTCCTGTGATTTTTCCAGTACCTTATCAAAATTCCCGGCAACGGTGGATAAGGGTTCGCTGAAGCATACAACCGCCGCTTGAAGCCCATTTTTGGATATTTCTTTAATTTCCTGCTTTACTTTTCGTTCCAGCCTGCCCATCATTGCTTCATTATCAGGTATAAATGAGAGTATGTTCCCTCCGCCTGCAAAAAGCACAGCTTCCTCACAGACTTCTTCCGAAATGATCCGTTTTACATAATCGAGGACGTCATCTACTATGTAACTTCCACCCCGGAGCATGTGCAGTTCATTGGCTTCATTGATGAAGCCCTGTATCCCCATGCTATCAAGAGAAAAAATGCCTATACTTCCCGGAATTTCCCATTTATTGCCAAGATACTCAATAGGTCCTCCCTGTACAGTGGAATCTATGAACAGCTGAACACACTGCTCTTCTTCGTTCAGCTGGATGTTTTTTAATACTTTGAAGTCTTTTCCCAGAATTTCAGGTGGAGGAGTTTCAAGGCACTTCAAGTCGCCTGCATCAAAGTTAATTTCATGGGGAAAAATTCGGTCTTTAGAGGTTATTTCAATTTTTCCTTCATGCAATTTGTAGTCCACTTCATAGATTCTATCTGCAGCCGATGCGACAGTGTCAGCCAAACTAATCATCCTTTCAAAAGAAGTCTTGACATCACTGCTGTGATGTCTTGATACCAGAGAAAGAAGGATTTTCTTTAACTCAAATACTTTGACAAGATCAGAATCTGATTTCGACAAAATATTCTCAAGTATCACTTCGGTTTGTTTCTTATGATACTGGAGTGGCTGTCCAGTTCTTGAGGCAGAATAGGATCTTGGTTTCCCAAGATCATGGAGAAGAGCTGCAACTCTTACGAGAGCTATGAAATCCTGTTTATGGAACTCCTTCGAAACGCCATACTCTCCAAGAGACTCATCGATAAAGTTTGGATTCTTCTCCATGTTCTGTAATGCAAGGCAAACAGCTATTCCAGATGTATTTTTCAGGTGATGGAAAAGAGAGCAAACCGGCAGCCTTGAATCCGAACCGATCCTGTTAAGGAATGACAAGAATATAATTTCAAGTATTTCAGTTACTGATATTGTCTTTGATGATTATTTGAGAAAATGGAATCATAGAGCTATCCCAAAGTGAAAACTTGAAGTTATTTTCGAGCTATTCCTAAGCAAAGTGTTCTTTTTATAACTTTCAAATAAAAGATCTGCGACTTTGCTTAACTTTGAAGATTTATTAAATATCTGAATAATTTCCTCGATAAGATTATCCAGAAGTTCATTGTTCTCCTTGGGATATTCAATTATTTTTCTTTTTTTTGTAAACCAGTCAATTACACCTATATTTTCACTCATTTTTCTTCACCTTCCCGACAGTGATAAAGCCCCCCAAACCATATGCTGTGCGTTTGCCTATTTGCAGAGCTTCACCCATTCCAAGAATACGTCCAGTCTCTACTGGGACATTAGAAGTATCGTATTCAATCCAGCCTTCGATACCCGTGAGAGTTATACATTTTTTATACATGTTTATATGCTTATATTCAACAGTGTGAACATCGAAATCAAGAATTTCAGTGTCAAAATTTATTGTACTCTCTGACACATGAAAAGGGTAATTTTCAGGATCGTAGAACTTGGTTACTCTGTTATGAGCTCTTATACAAGAGCGAAGAATCGTGTTAAATGAAGGAATAATCTCAAATATATTATTTCTAATAAGATGAATTGGAGACGCCATCACAATTTTTGTTTTATCTCCGAGCTCAGGGACTCTAAATTCTATATTTTTAGCCTGAATTGACTTTATTTTATAGTTCAAGCCTCCAAAATGAGTTTCTTTTTCTTTAGATTTTATATTGGAGAGGATACTTGGCGCAAACTTTCTTCTTTCTCCATGTACCCTAATGAAACATCGTATGTTATTTTTGTCTTTGAAGGCGAGTAAAGAATAAGGTTTAATCGAATTTTGTTCCTTAAAAACCATAAAATATGGACATTTCAAAGTCTCACTACATTCAGAGCATTCTCTTTTAGGATCACATTTCAGAACAAAACCCAGCCAACCACGAAAAACACTCCCAACAAAACTTGACTTCAATTCCTCTTCCGTTTGAATATCGATTTGTATAACTGAGGATAACATTTATATCAAAGCGAATAAGTATGCACAAACTTATATGTCTTTTCTATTCTTGTTATATTCCATTCCATATGAATTAAAGTTTTTAACAATTAAAAAATAGTTTTAAAAATATATTTAATAATTCTATATAAACAGTACTAATCTATCTCAAAAGTCATATCTTACGAGAAATAGCCAACGATTTCCGAAATATAATAAGCGGTTATCAAACCGGTTTACTATGTTAGCTACATAAGTTAAAACAAGAGTTTGCCGCTTCTGCAGATGGTATCGAGAAATAATTTTTGACCGCATACTTGGATGGACCAATTGCAAGAAGAATTTTTCAATCAATAGATTGCTTCTGTTGAATATGGATTATTCCAAGAAACAATGAAAAAATCCGTCTTAGGTGGATGTTCTGAAATGAATAAGAAATTAACCCGATTTTCCTTGTTTATTAAAAATAATTGGCTTGTCAATGGGATTATCTTTGTAATCATAATTGCTTTCTTCTTTCAGGGAGTTTTAACAAATGTTCTAGTAGCATGGCTTATGTCAAATTTCGGAATTCGCGGCACTACACTCACCTCATTAACAATATGCTTTTTTTTACTGGGCTTTGTAATTATATGGTTCCAAACTGATGAGATTAAGAGAGAAAAATTGAATTACTCCGCCCTGAAGGACGGAGATTCTAATTTTAATCTCATTGTGTTTTAGTTATTTCATTTCGATTCTTGCTGTTCAACATATTTCATAAGGACATCTAACGATACT
>Ga0209540_10003577_pt1 | contig 10531 bp, 8 predicted proteins | sample BarGraIncu01121A_FD_184501 | JGI IMG/M metagenome (GOLD analysis project Ga0209540, IMG submission 184501) | Arctic peat soil microbial communities from Barrow, Alaska - Barrow Graham LP Incubations 011-21A (SPAdes) (version 2) | ecosystem: Environmental > Terrestrial > Soil > Wetlands > Peat... | reverse complement strand
TGAAGGTTGAAGTGAAATTCGGGAATGATTTTATGGACATGGGAACAATGCAATTCCTTGCTGTGCCTTATGCACTCTATGCTCAGAAATCGCTCGAGCCGGGACCGACTGGTGCTAAGGGCGACAAGGGCGATCCTGGAGATCCGGCATCAGATAATCAGACTCTCTCATTTGATGGCAGCAATCTTAAAATTTACAATGGCAATACTGTCAACCTTTCACCCCTGAATATCCCTCATCAGCTTTCTTTAATTGGAGACACTCTTTCAATATTAGGGGGGAATAAGGTTGGCTTAACCAATCAGATACAGGATTTACAGCTCGATATAAATAATAAGCTTAAAATTTCTAAGAATCCTGCCGCAACAGAAATTGATCTCAGCTATTATAAACAAAACCTTACTTATAATTCTGCTTTGGGAATCCTGAGCATATCGAACGGCACCGGAGCTGATATCTCTTCTCTTAAAACTGATGCGATTCAGGATATTCACCTGACTGGGAACCTTCTCACTATAGACAAAAATTCTACCTCTGCAGGAGTGGATCTGAGCAAATACAAAGATAATACTGATAACCAGCAATTAACTTATAACGAGTCGACCAAAGCTCTTTCCATTGACAATGGGAATAGTGTTACTCTTGGGACGATGGTGGCATTCAGAGCTAAGAAACAAATATCGGTTACTGCTTCATCAATGAATGATATAACATTTTTACCTACTACAGTTGAATACAATAATGGATTGGGATATAACTCGATAACCGGAGAATTTTTAACCCCGTTAGATGGAATTTACACTTTCAATATAAATTATTTTTCTGATGGCATTGGAGGATCTCGAAAGCTTACTTTGTATCTCAATTCAGGAGTTTATGAAGACATTGCAGCTGACATTTCACCTATGACTCTCACTTTACGATCACTCACAATGAAGCTTGCAGCAGGCGATATAATAAAACTAGTCATTAATTCAGGTGCCTCTACTCAAACAGGCACCGGTTCATTTTCCGGGTTCAAGGTTTATTAGTCAGATTAAAAAAATCCAGGAACTTACACAGAGTTACACAGAGGAGTCACAGAGCTTCACAGAGAAATTGTTTTAGTGAAACTCTGTGGTTCTCTGTGTATTCTATGAGGCTCTCTGTGTAACCAATAATAGATCTCATATAAATAAGTACATTTGCCAAAACTTGTTTTATGATCAATAACGAACAGATAAAAGACCTTTCGGAACGCCGTGATGCGTTGAGGAGGTATCTTTGACATTGAAGGCAAACTGAACCTAATACAGGAAAAGGAGGAGATATCACAGCAGCCGGGCTTTTGGAACGACCCTAAACAGGCTGAAGAGCTCCTTAGGAACATTTCCCTGCTGAAAAGCTGGACTGCAGATTTTGACAGGGTCTCAACCGGAATAGACGATCTTACAGTGATAAATGATTTCTTCCGTGAGGGAGAAGCAACCGAGCAGGACCTCGATTCACAGTACAACAGCTGCCTGAAGATGATCGAGAACCTCGAGGTCAGGAACATGCTGCGCAAGGATGAGGATCAGCTTGGTGCGATTCTGAAAATCAATTCAGGAGCAGGTGGAACTGAAAGCAACGACTGGGCTGCAATGCTCCTCAGAATGTACCTGCGATGGGCCGAAAGGAATAATTATAAAACAAGGGAACTCGATTTTCAGCCCGGCGATGAGGTCGGAGTAAAATCAGTAATTATCGAAATTGAAGGCGAACAGGCATATGGATACCTGAAAAGTGAAAACGGCGTTCACCGTCTTGTCAGGATCTCACCCTTCAACTCGCAGGGCAAGAGGCAGACAACCTTTGCCTCTGTGTTCGTCTCACCCCTCATCGACGACAATATCGAAATTGAGATCAACCCTTCCGATATCACCTGGGATACTTTCCGGTCAAGCGGGGCAGGCGGCCAGAATGTCAACAAAGTTGAAACGGCAGTAAGGCTGAGGCATCACCCTTCAGGCCTGGTGATCGAAAACCAGGAAACAAGGTCACAGCTTAACAATAAGGAAAATGCCATGAAGATCCTGAAGTCACAATTGTACGAAATTGAACTGCGGAAGAGAATGGATGAGCAGGCAAAAATCGAGGGCGAGAAAAAGAGAATCGAGTGGGGCTCCCAGATCAGGTCATATGTGCTTCAGCCTTATAAAATGGTCAAGGATCTGCGCACAGGGTATGAGACAGGAAACGTTCAGGCAGTTCTGGATGGTGATCTGACAGGTTTCATTAAAGCGTACCTGATGGAATTTGCCGGTAAGTAATCAGACTAATTGATTGTAAATTAAATACATACAATATTATTTTTTGTTTTATTGTGAAAAAGGAAAAATTATTCGGAGAGTTTCCGCCGGTCAGCACAAAAGAGTGGATGGATAAGATCGCTTCAGATCTGAAGGGAGGCGATTTCAATTCAAAGATGATCTGGAAATCAGGGGAGGGTTTTGATGTGATGCCATTCTACAGGCAGGATGACAACGAAAAACTGAAATATATTGATTCGCTCCCGGGATCATTTCCATTTTTAAGAGGAAGCAGAACAACGGGAAATAATTGGAGAATCCGCCAGGATATTGTTGTCACCGATTACCCGGAATCCAACAGGAAGGCTCTCGGTTTGCTGACGAAAGGTGTTGATTCGATTGGATTTATTATTTCAGACCCGGATTCCGTCAGCAGCCATAATTTTGACATCCTTTTGAATGGGATAGACCCGGAAAAGGTTGAGCTGAATTTTTACCCGTTCGGCAAGGCGAAAGAAATTGTTTCAGCTTTTCACGATCATATAAAGAAAAACGGATATGACGCCGGGAAAGTTAAAGGTGCGGTTGAGGCAGACCCGGTTGGCAGACTTATGTACAAGGGAACCCTCTGCATCCCTGTTGAGAAGGGACTCGATTACCTGGCAGAAACAGCTGGGCTTACCATTCCTCTTAATCAATTCCGGGCCATACATATCAAGGCATCAGAATTCAGGAATGCAGGTGCCGGGGTTGTCACAGAGCTGGCATTCGCAATTTCCGCCGGTACCGAATATATGGCACGGCTGGAGATGAGGGGCATAAAACCTGAAATAACGGCTTCAAAGATCAGGTTCTCATTCGGAACCGGTTCAGGTTACTTCATGGAAATTGCAAAGCTGAGGGCTGCACGGCTTCTCTGGGCCGCTGTCATGCGAAAGAATGCTCCCGGAAACAACACTGCTGCAAGAATGGAGATACACAGTGTGACAAACAGGTTGAATAAGTCGCAGTCAGATCCGCATATGAATATTCTCAGGACACAGACTGAGGCAATGGCGGCCATACTTGGAGGGACAGATTCTCTTACTGTCGAGCCTTTTGACATAACATCAGGAAAACCGGGCGAATTCTCCGAAAGAATTGCCCGCAACCAGCAGCTCATACTGAAGGAAGAATCGTACTTTGATAAAGTTGCCGACCCGGCAGGAGGATCTTATTATATTGAGAATCTCACCAGTCTGATTGCCGGTAATGCCTGGAAGCTCTTCATTGAAATAGAAAAAAACGGGGGATTCCTAAAATCCCTGGTCGATGGATTCATCAGTCAGAAAATCAATGAAGATGCAGCAGAGTTGAAAGATGAAACCATAAAGAAAATAATACCTGTCCCTTCATCTTTTGAAACCGGAGGAGAGATACCCGGAAGAAAGTGTATGGAGTACACTTCTAATGATTTATATGCTCTCCCCATTGAACAAGAGAGGCAGCCCGAAAGGGTCAGCGCTGAAAAAGATGGTGAACCATGGGTTACTGCTGAGGGTATTAAAGTTAAAGGTGTTTATGGTGTGCATGATCTTGAAGGTATGGAACATCTGGGATATGCAGCGGGCATCCCGCCATTCCTGAGAGGGCCATATTCCGGAATGTATGTTTTGAAGCCCTGGACTATCAGGCAGTATGCGGGTTTCTCGACTGCAGAGGATTCAAATGCCTTTTACAGGCGTAACCTGGCTGCCGGGCAGACAGGTCTCTCTGTAGCTTTCGACCTGCCTACTCACCGGGGATACGATTCTGACCACGAAAGAGTCATTGGAGATGTAGGCAAGGCGGGAGTCGCAGTTGATTCTATCCTTGATATGAAGATATTGTTCGACCAGATACCGCTGAATAAAATGTCGGTATCGATGACAATGAACGGAGCTGTTCTTCCGGTAATGGCTTTTTATATTGTCACTGCCCTTGAACAGGGGGCAAAGCTGTCGGAACTTAACGGAACTATCCAGAATGATATACTCAAGGAATTCATGGTAAGGAACACATATATTTATCCACCTGAATTCTCAATGAGAATCATTGCAGATATTTTTTCCTACACAACTGCCAACATGCCGAAATTCAATTCGATAAGCATTTCGGGTTACCATATGCAGGAGGCAGGGGCTACCTGCGACATTGAACTGGCATATACTCTTGCTGACGGGCTGGAATACCTCAGGACCGGTATCAGGGCGGGTCTCGATATCGACACTTTTGCTCCACGGCTTTCATTCTTCTGGGCCATCGGGATGAATCATTTTATGGAGATCGCAAAAATGAGAGCTGCCAGGCTTCTGTGGTCGAAGATTGTGAAAGGGTTTAATCCAAAGAACCCTAAATCACTGGCGCTAAGGACACATTGTCAGACATCGGGATGGAGCCTTACCGAGCAGGATCCTTACAATAATGTGGGAAGAACTTGTATCGAAGCGATGGCTGCTGCTCTCGGGCATACCCAGAGTTTGCATACCAATGCGCTGGATGAGGCGCTTGCCCTGCCAACTGATTATTCGGCCAATATTGCAAGGAATACACAGAAATATCTGCAGGATGAGACAGATATCTGCAAAGCTGTAGATCCCTGGGCAGGATCATATTATGTTGAGTCGCTCACCAATGAAATTGCAAATAAGGCATGGGATCTAATAATGGAGATTGAAAGACTCGGGGGGATGGCAAAAGCAATTGAGCTTGGTGTCCCGAAGATGAGGATCGAAGAGGCAGCTGCAAGAACCCAGGCAAAGATAGATTCTGGCGTTCAGACGATTATAGGAACAAACAAATACCGGCCTGACAGCGAAGAGCCTCTCGAGACCCTCGAAGTCGACAATACAGCCGTCAGGGATTCCCAGGTGAAGAGGCTTGAAGCACTTCGCAGAAACCGGAATGAATCAGAATGCCAGGCTGCTCTTGATGCGTTAACCGAATGCGTTAAATCGGGCAGGGGCAACCTTATGGAACTGGCTGTTGAGGCGGCTGCAAAACGGGCCAGCCTTGGAGAAATTTCTTATGCATGTGAAAAAATTGTCGGGAGGTACAAAGCAGTGGTACATACAATATCTGGTGTCTATTCCTCAGAGTATAAGTCTGATAAGGATTATGAAGAAGCAAAGGCACTGGTTGCCAGGTTTGCTGAAAAAGAGGGGCGTCAGCCCAGGATTATGATCGCCAAGATGGGCCAGGATGGTCACGACAGAGGCGCCAAGGTTGTTTCAACAGGCTATGCCGACATCGGGTTCGATGTAGATATAGGTCCCCTCTTCCAGACCCCTGCCGAGGCTGCCAGGCAGGCAGTTGAAAATGATGTCCATGTGCTTGGAGTTTCGAGCCTTGCTGCAGGACACAAGACGCTTGTTCCACAGGTCATTTCGGAACTTAAGAGACTGGGCAGGGAAGATATTCTTGTGATTGCAGGCGGTGTAATTCCCCCTCAGGATTATCAATTTCTCTATGATGCCGGGGTAGCTGCTATTTTCGGTCCCGGAACCTCAGTATCCAAAGCAGCCAGGCAGATCCTCGAGATAATGCTGCATTCATTTGAGCAAGAATGAGTTTAATTGATACAAGATGAAAAAGATCCTGTTTATTATTATCCCGGTTTTCTGTCTGACTTACGGATGCAAAGCAAAAATGCCGCTGGCTGAAACAAAACCTGCAATGGAGCAGCAACCGGTAGCAGAATCATCGTATCTGAAATTCGCCGATCAGACTACGTGGATTCTGGGATATTTTAAGCGCGAGCAGTTGTACCGCACACCGCACTGTGAATGGTATCTGACAGGTTATGATAGTTATAATCCTGATACTTTGGTCGTTAAAAAATTAACAGCACTCGGTGCAGATAATATTGCGATCAAGGTAGTTATGGGAACATGGTGCCCCGACAGCAGGAGAGAAGTGCCAAGGTTTCTTCATATACTCGATCTCTGGAAATTTCCGCCTGAGCGAGTCACTTTCATCGGCGTGGATGATGCAAAGAAATCGCCTGTTGGTGAATATGAAGGCCTTGGAATCCAGAGAGTCCCCACCTTCATCTTCTATAAAAATAATATTGAAGCCGGACGCATCATTGAAAATCCCGCAACGTCTTTAGAGCAGGATATTGTAAATATTCTGACAAGGAATGAAAAATAACAAATAGATTTAATGCCATGGAAGAAGTAAAAAATAACTCAGGACAAAACCTGGGAATAGCTGCCCTGATTACAGCTATATTAACCTTTGTGCTTGCAGTCATTCCCTGTGTGGGGCTGATTGCCATTATCCCGGGGATTGTTGCAATCGTACTTGCATCTGTCGGCCTATCACAGGCTAACAGGAATGATTCACCTCATGGAGTGGCTATTGCCGGACTGATAATCGGGATCATTGCCATAATGATATCATTTTCGCAGATTTTTGTTGCAGGAAAGATCGCACGTCATGCAGATAAATGGCCTAAACAAATAGAGAATATCGTCAATGATGTTCAGGATAATGTCGTCAAGGATCTTGAGGATGCCAATGTTTCGATAAAGGTTGAAAGCAATGGGGATACAATCAAAATTGTCACCACCCCGGATAAGAGGAATAAGGAACAGACCCTGGAGGACCTTGAAAAAGGGAACAGTTCTGCCAATGACACTGTCAAAGTTAAAAAATAGCATCGCGCAGATAAAGCTCAGAAATGAGCCTTACCTGAAAATTAATATTATCCTTGCCGGAGTAATATTGCTGATTATGGCATACTCCGGCATTTTTTCGCCCGAAAAGGATAATTACCCTGTCGTTTGCATTCATGAAAAAATTACAGGTGAGCCGTGTGTTTCATGCGGGCTTTCACACAGTTTTTCATTGATTCTGAGAGGGAGAGTTGATGAGGCTTACCAGTGGAACAGGTATGGGATGAGGGTTTTTCTTTTCTTTGCCGGGCAGCTTATTCTGAGGATCATTTTTTCTCTGCTATATTCAAGATACTCATCAACCCGTAAACAACTGATCCTGTTTGATATAGTTGGATCATCTGTTCTCTTCCTGGTTACTTTCATGCCATTTCTGACCTATATTTTCAAATTTTCCTGATAGTTCCCTAAGGAAAGATTTAACCACAAAAGACACAAAGGATGTCTGAAAGGACTTTTCAGACAATTCGGGTAATAATATCATACAATAGCTGACTCTCAAATCCTTTAGACAGTCCGTATCTGAGGAGCTTTCCTTTCAGATCGTACTGGTTTTTGGACTTGACACTCCGGCGATGAGAGACAATTAAATCACCAAGAGTTCTCCTGTACAATTCATCGTCAATACTTCCCAGTGCGCTCCTGACGATGCCAGCCGGTATCTTTTTCATTTTCAGGTGAGCAGCTATCTTTACCTTTCCCCATTTATTATAATTAAATTTATCTTTTACAAATGCTTCCGCATAGCGGTTCTCATTCAGGAAGTTCTCTTTTATGAGGATCCCGATAACCCTGCCGGCATCATCTTCTGATACTCCCCACGACTCAAGCTTTAACCGTATATCTTCCGGGCAATACTCACGTCGCGAACAAAGTGCCATTGCTTTCGACAGGGATGCCTTATATAGATTTTCCTCAGCCATTTTTAATTCCTGTTATAAACCGTTGTTTTCCATTAATATCATTTATTACTCTAATCTTCGAATATCCGTTAGCAGCAAACAGGTCTGACATTTCCTTTCCAAGAGCTTCATTTATTTCAAAATAGATCTTTCCCTGAGGTGTAAGAATACTGCGGGCAATATTAAGGATAGCGATGTAGAATTTCAGAGGATCGGAATCTGGAACAAAAAGCGCCGAATGAGGTTCAAAGCCAATGACATTTTTCCCCATCAGGCTCATTTCTGACTCACGAACATAGGGAGGATTGCTCACAATGATATCAGCCGGGGGCAAGATGACGGCATGGGGATCAAGCATATCCGACATGATAAACTCAACTGCTGAATTGTTCAGAGCCGCATTTTCCCCGGCTGTTTCCAATGCAGATTCTGAAATATCAGTCCCTTTAACTGCACTGCCTGGCATGTTGACTGCAAGGGCAATTGCAATAGCGCCTGAGCCGGTACCGATATCGAGAAGTGAACCGGCAAATCCCCTGTTTTCTTTGATTATAAGGTCAACCAGTTCTTCAGTTTCCGGCCTTGGTATAAGTGTGGAGCTGTTTACTTTAATGACGCAGTTATAGAAGCTTGTCTCACCGGTAATATACTGAATGGGTTTCCCGGTTTTCAGCTCTTTGCAGATATTCGTAATCTCAGCGGCCTGTTTCCCTGTAACAGGGCTTTCGGGAAATGCAAACATCTGCAACTTTGTGAACTTTAATTTAGTCGTAATGATATTGGCGAAGGCAATTATTTCAGTTTCAGGATAAAGCCCGGATAGTTGCTTTTCGAGGTACAACTTAATATCTTTTATTGTTTGTAACTTGACACCCATTCTTCAAAATTAGCGATTTCATCAGAATGCAGGGGGAAGACGACATAAAATTCATGAGAAGATGCCTCGATTTGGCTCTCTCGGCTGAAGGATTGACCTACCCAAATCCGATGGTAGGATCAGTAATTGTATACAATGGATTGATAATCGGGGAAGGCTACCATCTTAAAGCTGGCGCTCCCCATGCAGAAGAGAATGCGATCTTATCGGTAAAAGACAAAGATCTTCTGAGAAATTCCGTTTTGTACGTAAATCTTGAACCATGCTCACATTTCGGAAGGCGGCCGCCATGTACAGACCTTATTATTTCGAATGGGATAAGGAAGGTGGTCATGGGTACAAAGGATACCAGCGAAAAGGTATCAGGCAAGGGAAAAGAAAAGCTGGAGAGTGCAGGATGCGAGGTAATCATTGGAATTCTGGAGAAAGAGTGCCGTTATTTGAACAGGAGGTTTTTCACCTTTCATGAGAAGAAAAGGCCGTATGTTATTCTGAAATGGGCTCAGAGCAGCGATGGATTTATTGATATTGAACGAGATAAAAAATCTGAACGGAAGCCAACCTGGATAATCGGAAAGGCAGAAAGAGTCCTGGTCCATAAATGGAGGGCGTCTGAACAATCAATTCTTGCGGGAGCAGGGACAATACGTTCAGATAATCCGGACCTTACAGTGAGGGACTGGACCGGGAAAAATCCCTTGAGACTTGTCCTCTCCGGTTCAGGCGATATGGGAGTTGACCAGCCTCTCTTCAGAACAATTGGCACAAATATTGTGTTTACACATAACGCATCTGCCCGGATCCCTGATTCTGAGATTGTGAAATTGGATAAAGGCAGAGATTCTATAGAGCAAGTCGCTGAATATCTGTATAATAAAAACATTCAATCGGTAATTGTGGAAGGGGGGGCGCAGGTGCTGAATAATTTTATCTCGACCGGATTGTGGGATGAGGCAAGGATTTTTTACGGAAATAAGAATTTTATGCAAGGCATTAAGGCACCTGTTATAAAAGGAAAAGTTTATTCAGCGACGAAATTCAGTTCCAGTACTCTTAAGGTAATTTTGAATGAATAAGGCAAGGGTGGTTAAACGGTTGATTATTCGAATAAATATTTATAATTTTGATAGTTAATAGTTTTTCAATTTAGAACTAAAAAAATGAAGAAGCGAGTATTATTTCTGGTATTATCGATGGCTCTCCTGACCATAAGTGCTTATGGACAGAACGGCAAGAAATTTTACAAAGCCGGAAATGAATTTGTAGATAATTTAAAATACGAGGATGCTATAGTGCAATTCACCAGCGCCATCGGGATTGAACCATCAAATACCGACTATTATTATGCAAGAGGCAAGGCCTATATAGCACTTCTCAAAAACAATGAAGCTAAATCAGATTTTGAAAAAGCCATTGTTTTTGAACCGAAGAATGTCGATGCACTTGTCAGCCTTGGAGCAGTCTGCAACAAGATGGGTGACTTTACCAGTGCGCTTGGTTTTCTGAACCGCGCATCCCATGTTGATAAGCGAAATTCCACGGCCTATTCGGAAAAAGTATTGACACTTATAGGGCTTGAGAAATATGATCAGGCCCTCAGGGTATCTGATACTGCCCTGATAATTAAAGACACCCCGATGAATTATTACTGGAGGGGTATTGTTTATACGAAACTGAATAATGACGTTTTAGCGAAGAAAGAGCTTGAGAAATCCATCTCAAAGGATAAAAAGCTGCCTGAACCGAGGCTTGAACTTGCAGAGCTTCTTCTGAAGGCAAATGACG
>Ga0209540_10003575_pt1 | contig 10535 bp, 11 predicted proteins | sample BarGraIncu01121A_FD_184501 | JGI IMG/M metagenome (GOLD analysis project Ga0209540, IMG submission 184501) | Arctic peat soil microbial communities from Barrow, Alaska - Barrow Graham LP Incubations 011-21A (SPAdes) (version 2) | ecosystem: Environmental > Terrestrial > Soil > Wetlands > Peat... | reverse complement strand
GGAATACATCAAATTGCTTTTTCAGACGGTTGAGCGTTGCTTGTTTCTTTCGTTCTTCAAGAGAATCGTTGTAGAGATGTCTGCATGTAGAGAGGGTTCTAATGGACTTAATCTCTGAATTATTGTTAGGATATATTCGGAATCTAAATGCTTTTCTCATACATCTTAGCAACATTTATATTGTTTTGATGCTTTATATGTTTATCTATCCCCTAAAAAAATACGTCTTAGCAACTTGTTTTTCGGGGATAGATTCAACTTATACAAGGGGGTTCGATTCATCCACCGGACAAGTCCGGTAGTATTCTCTACCCCTCTACCCCACGTTATAAACCTTATATCAAATTGAAAGCTCGATCGCAAGTACGATGCTTGCTCCCAGTATGGCAATGGGGGTAACGAACAGCCCGATCTTCAGGAGGTCTGTCATCGTGGTATTCCATCCATACCTGCGGGCGCTTTCAAGCCAGAGTATCCCTGCAAGCGCCCCGAATGTGGTAAAATTGGCGCCAAGATTTGAACCTATGACAAGTGAGTATGCCATTGCTGTATTCATATCAGGGGGCAGGCCTGCCTGCTGGATTATTGATAGCATCATGGCTGTCATGGGGATATTATTCACAAGATTGCACATAAGAGCAGATAGAAGCGAGACAAAATAAGTTGCAACGAAAATGTTATCGCTCAATCCTGAAAATACCATTTCGCCTATCCTGGCATTTACACCGCTTACATCCAGGCTCTTGACCACGATGAAAAGCCCGATTACAAATATCACGACATTCCATGAGACCCTTTTTAACCTGTGAGCTATGCGTCTCTCGGATATCAGGAGGATAAAAGCCCCTCCAAGGGTCACAAAAGAGATGGGGATCCTGTAATAATTCGCGATGCCTCCCAAAATAATGACCCCAAGCAGTACTGCAAGTCCAAGTGTTACAAGAGGTCTATTCTTAATGACAGCTTCGATATCATCTTTCGAGTCGAAAGTTTCAGGGATCTGCTTCCTGAAAATGTAATTCAATAATTGATAATTAACAAAAGCTGCTGCTAATGTGGGGAGGAACATGTATTTAGTGAAACCGAAATAATCCAGCCCGAAACTATCCCCAATCAGGATATTTGTTAGATTCCCGATATAGAGCGGAATTGAAAAAGTATTCGCTGCAAAAAAAGAGGCATACATATAGGGCTTGGGATCGATCCTGGCATTCCTGCAAAATATCAGGATGATGGGAGTTGTAGTCAGGATAACAACATCATTGCCCGCGAAAAGAGCTATGAAGGATACAACAAGATAGGTATAAAAAAAAAGCCTTTGACCGCTGTTATTTGAAGCATTTATCGCTTTTTTTGCGCAATATTCGAAGAAACCATAATCGTCAAGAAGGCTTGAGATCACCATAAGTGTTGCAAGGATTATGACAACATTCCATGTAGTAACAAGAGGCTGCGGCATTTCGGGTGTGGAAATTCCAAGCGCCTCCAGTATCTGGTGTGGTTTAAGCAAAAAAAAGGATGCAAATATTGCACCGATCAGGGCTGCATGCGCTTCATTGATCTTTCCTGGCTTTACAACTATCAGTGCATAGGTTAATAAGAAAACACCAATTGCCAGGATTTGATTCAATTGCGTCTAAATTCGTTCTTCATTGAATTCTTTGCATCCAAGATTGGTTTCATATACATTTTTCTTAATAAGGCCGCAGGAACCATCATATTTTTCCCTATTGCTGCCTTTTACTTTTGTTGAGAAGTATTTGCAATCAACACAATACTTCAAGATTCATCCTCCAGTTTATTTTTAAAAATTCTCATAAATATTTTAGAATATACTATTAACTATAAGCACGGTAAAAATCAATTCCGAGTTTTTTGAGTGGAGTTTACAAACCAAATGCTTCACTAAATTCCAATATATCCTAACCCATTAATAAATGTTACCCATCTGCCGAGGAATTCGATACATCATTTTGTCATCATAATGCCAGCTATTCGTTTAGCTCTGGTTGCAGCCTCCACTGCATCACGTCCGATAATCCTGATCATCGCTTCCTTCCCTACTCCCCCTTTATCATAAATGACATCCGGTATCTTCCCCGCTCTCCTTATAGCATCTGATACACCCCATTCCATGGTGGAAACTCCTTCAGGTTCATCCTCCCTGCTGAAAGACTCAACACTAAAACCCAGTTCCTCACATGCCAGTATCGCTTCCTCTGAATACCTTATGTTGATCGCTGCTCTCATAAAATTATTAAAATGCATCGAGGTCAACACTATCCGCGCTATATGGCTGCTTGCGCCGAATGCGACGCACCCTACAGCATGAGGTGCTTTTTTTAACCTGACGATCCTTCCAGAGACAGCAGCAACATCAAAAACCGAAGATGCATCCTGGATGCCCATAGCAATATTGCAGCCCACCTCAGGGATAAGATCAAAGAATTCCCTGCTGTTTTCGATCAGTAAAAGGGCCTCTGCCACATTTTTCAAAACCTGGTACTTACCAGCTTCAGCCAGTGTGGATCCAAGCTGGTTAACCGGAGAGGCGCCTTTCCCGATCGCAATACTTCTTGATATTGCCTGTTCAACGAATTCCTTTGCAAAACGGGCAGCCTCCGCAAGAGGCATTCCTTTTGCCAGTTGCGCCGTGATGGCTGCAGAGTACGTGCATCCTGAGCCATGGGTGCCGCCTTTTATCAATTTTCCCTCGATAAGGGAGAATTCTTCGTTCGAATAAAGAACATCAGTTCCTTTGAGATGCCCGCCAGTTACAATGACGGCTTTTGCGCCCAGCTCATATATTTTGCGCGCGGCTTTTTGTGCATCCCTTATATCCTTTATCCTGACACCAGTTAGCCTCTGTGCCTCATGGATATTCGGGGTAATTACATCCGTTAGTGGTATTAATTCTTCGATCAAGACCGAAACTGCATCATCAGCGAGCAGCATTCCACCTGCTTCTGCTGATATGACAGGATCTATTACAAGTGGTAGTTTTTCCCTTTTTATGAGTCCGGCAACCATTCGTACAATGTCCGGGGATGACAGCATGCCGGTCTTGGCGTAATCTATTTTTATGTCACTTGTAATGGCATCGAACTGTTCCTTGATAAAATCTATAGGGGTATCTAAAGAATTCAATACGCCTTTTGTATTCTGGGCAGTGAGCGATGTAATTACACAAGTACCATGTACCCCAAGCGCTGAAAATGTCTTTAAGTCAGCAGCTATGCCGGCACCTCCGCCTGAATCAACTCCTGCGATCGTCATTGCTTTTTTCATCATGTAAAGATTGCTGGCATACATTATAATAGTTCCAGTTATCTAATCATAAGTTGTAGGTTCAGATTCGAGAAAACCACAGAGAGCTCAGAGTACACAGAGAAATATCGCAACTCTGTGTTCTCTGCATATTCTGTGGTTGATTATCCATCCCTGAATCAATTTTGCCCAGAATAAATCAAAAAAGTCCTAATAAGTTTACAGATTATCATACTAAGGAGTTTTACAGGTTGAGGTTGCAACACATAAAAGCATGGGAAGATGAGTACAAAAAAAGTATCTGGAAAGGCCATTATTCGCTTGAAATGCTTGATGACATCCAAACAAAAGGACGGCTCCTGGACGCAGGATGCGGAAGTGGTAAATATTCGATTCCACTGAAGATGCGAGGATTTGATGTTGTGGGGATGGATGTTTCACTCAATGCTCTGCGAATGTTAAGTGAAAGCAAAAAATCCCGTGATGCTGGTATTGACATCCTTGCAGGAAATATTTTCCAGTTGCCTTTTAATGCCGGTTCTTTTGATATTGTCTGGTGTTATGGCGTACTGCAGCATCTTTTATTTAAGGAGAGGGAATCTGCCATACGTGAATTCCAGCGTATATTAAGAACTGAAGGGCTCCTGTTCATAGAAGTATTCGGGAAGGATGATATGCGATACGGCGGCATCGAGGTCGAACCTGATACTTTTTCAAGGTCGAACGGGATAGTTTATCATTATTTTATCAAAGATGAGATCGAAGGAATTTTGAGTGGTTTTTCCTGCAGAATCATCGAGATTCGAAAAAAAAAGTGCTTCAAGGGGAAATTTTATACACGGCATATGATTTCTGTTGTTGCGAAGAAAGAGCCAGTCTTTAAATAATTATAAAGCAGAAAGAATGATGATGAAAAATCAAATTGTTCATGTACCCAAAATGAACGATCAAAAAAGAACGAACATAGACCTCAATGATATGCTCCTTAAACTCAAGAGTTTCAAACTTGTTCATTCGATCATCCTTTTTGGATCAAAGGCAAGAGGAACTGAAAACGAAAAGAGCGACATTGATATATGTGTCATTCCAAAACATGATGTTGAAATTACAATTAAAGAGAAAATATCCCTTAACAATTCTGTTCCAGAGAATATCGATATTTCTTTCATAGATGAATTGCCAGTTTATATTCGTAAAAGGATTTTTCTCGAAGGCAGGGTGCTATACACGCAGGACATGTATCATATATTAACACTTTCGAAGATTAATGATCTGGAATATGAACGATATAAAAGGCTCTCCTCGGAGTACCATAAGCATGTAATGGAACGTGTTAGAGCCAAATTGAGATGATAAAATTGGATAATGATAGATTATTGGAAAAGATAGGTGAATTGGAGAACTATCTGAGGGAACTTGAGGAATACCTCCCAAACCAAGAAGAGGATTATCTGAATAATGGTCTCAGGAAACGAGCCTGTGAACGTGCTTTCCAATTGGCAAGTGAGAATTTGCTTGATATCTGCAATTTGATCATATCTGAGAAAGGCTTTGGAATGCCGTCCGATAGTAAAGATAGCATCAGGAAGCTTGCAGAAAATCAAGTATTGCCAGCGTCACTTTCCACCAGGCTTGAAGAACTTGTTGGATTTCGAAATCTTCTTGTTCATCAATATGGTCGCGTGGATGATTCGAGGTCATATTCCTTTCTAACCATGGAATTGAAAGATTTTTATGAATTTATAGAAATAATTGACAGGTATATATCCTGAGTGTTTTTTATCAGAAATATTCCCCGCCAATATTAATATGCTCGCGAACCTAATAAGTAAAAATGGAAGACGCAGTCAGGCAGGTCGAAGATGGAGTCATCCTGGAACTTGATATCTCCGCGGGATCTAAAGAGACCGCGATCAAGGGATACAATCCCTGGCGAAAGCGCATCGAAATAAGACTCTCAGAAAGAGCGCAAAAAGGAAAAGCCAATGCTGAACTCATGTTTTTTCTATCAAATCTTTTCAAAGTCCATTCGAGGGATGTGGAGATAATATCAGGTTCCACGAACAGCAAAAAATCAGTGAAGATCATCCAGGCGAAGGCTGAAGATATTTTGAAAATACTCACCAATGAAAACAAGTGATATCGAAGATAGGGAACGTCTTTTGAGACTTGAAGAGCTTATCCTGGAACTCCAGGAGCTTTCAGACAGCGGAGCAATTATCGTTGTAGAAGGACGAAAAGATTCTGGATCCCTGCGCTTTCTTGGAATAAAAGGAGAAATAAGATTAGCCTCACAACAGCCATTGCTTGAATTCACCGATCTCCTATCCAAAAGCAAAAAAGAGATAATTTTGCTCACAGATTGGGATAATAAAGGGAGTTTAATGGCGCGAAAAATTATGCAGCATCTTTCAAATTATGGTATTTTGCCAAATACTGCCATCAGATCAAAGCTCAGGTCGCTTTCGAAAAAAAGCATAAAAGATATTGAAAGCCTCAATAATTATATCAGCAAGCTGCGGTATGAAATTAATGGTATATCGGAATTTTAGAGAAAGCAATTCCACCTTGTATTAATCCGCATATTCCATAGAATTCTTTTCATTCTCTATCCTGAAAGCCATATATTCTTGGATTATTGTATGGACGACAACTAATATTATCGGTCCAAGGAGCATTCCCTTAGCCCCGAAAATAATAGGGCCTGAAAAAAAACCTATGAATATCGTAAGAGGATTCACATCGGATTGTTTTGATCCTAAATATGGCTGCAAGACCATAGGTAGGAAAATGGTCAATATTACAACACCAAAAGCAAGAACTCCGAATGCTGAAAAGGTATTTCCGGAATAATACATATATGCTGCGGCAGGCACATAGACCATCCAGGTACCAAAAACCGGCAGGAAACCGAATAATCCTGTAAGCACTGCAAGAATAAAAGCATGCGGAACTCCAAAAATAAAATATCCGATCAGGGCTACCACAAACACTATAAATGACATTGTTACGTACGACATAACAAGCACGTCAAAACTTTTCTTGAGCCCTTTCATGATGCTTGATATGAATTGTTCATCCTCTTTTTGCAGAGTAGAAGCATAAGACCTGACAGATTCAACTGCATTATGTCCGTGGCTCATGAAATAATAAGTCGCATACAGGTATATCACAATATCGAGAAGCAACATCGGAATATTTTGTATAAAATCTGAAGCAATCCCCATGCCAATTGAAGTGAGGGACGCTGTTATCTCAGAAGCTCCCACAGGTAAATTAATGTATGTGCCCAATCCTGCTTCTGAAATATAATCGGAAAAAGACGAACTAATCGTTGTTATCTTATCGCCCAGCCCGGCAATATCCCCAAAAATCCCGCCTGCATTTGTTGATATATATGAAAATGCAAATGCAATGGGAAGCGCTATAATAAGCGTCAATATTCCAAGAGTCAGGTGAGATAATAGCTTATAGGACTCAATTCTCTTTACGATCGGTCTTAATATATATGTGGTTATGGCTGCAAGGATCAACGGCGTTATGAACGGGGAGATCATGACTATAGCTATTCCTATTGCTATCAGGAATATTGCGGGATGTGATCTTGAATGAAGCTTGGAGTACAAGGACATGATACCGCTTAGCTATATTGTTTGTTCGATATAAATAGATGTGCATAAATAGAGGCTGTTTCAATTTGTGTTGGTGAATAAAAGTTAAACTCCATTATCATAGTCTGTTTTGCGATCTTTGCGCCCTTTGTGGCTAACGATTCTCACTTGCATTAATTCTCTGTGTGCTCTATGGTTTTTTTCATACCAGAAGTCTAAACTCATATTCCATAAACTATATTGCTTATCGGCACAATCTTTTACAAGGAGATGGCTGTATGAATATGGTAAAAAATAAATTAACATGGAAAATAGGCGGAAAAGCCGGAGAAGGAATTATGGCCACCGGTATTATTTTTTCACAATCATGTTCCCGCGGCGGACTACATGTATATGACATTAACGAATATCCATCTCTTATAAAAGGCGGGCATAACACGTTACAGGTAAGAGTGGAAGACCGGGAGATATTTTCACAGGTCAGGGGAGTGAACATATTAATAGCCCTGAATAAAGAAACAATAGTGCTGCATAAGGATGAGATCGTTGACGGCGGTGGAATAATATGCGACATCACAGATGTGATTGACAAGAAAGAATTAAAGGAGAACGTACGTCTTTATCCGATCCCATTCAACGATATTATAAAGGAGATCAACGCCCAGGCGATCATGAAGAACAATGTCGCCCTTGGAGCTTCAATAGCACTTGTGAATTATGATTTTGAGGTCGTTGCGCAAGTTATAAAAGATACATTCAAACGAAAAGGCGATACAATAATAGATGAGAATACAAGAGCAGCAAAAGCAGGTTATGATTTCATAAAAAAGAATTTCAAGGATGATTTCGAATTTAAGCTTGAAAAAATAGGAGGTCGTGGACGCATGCTCCTAACAGGTAATGATGCCTTATGTATCGGCGCTATCAAAGCGGGATGCAAGTTCTATTCCGCTTATCCCATGACCCCGGCCTCTTCCATTTTGCATTTTCTGGCCGCCCAGGAACGGCGGTTCAATATCGTTGTCAAACATACAGAAGATGAGATTTCGGCCATAAACATGGCGATAGGTGCAGGTTTTGCTGGCGTGAGATCGATGTGCGGGACATCAGGCGGCGGATTCTGTCTTATGACCGAAGGTTACGGCCTTGCAGGGATGTTAGAGGTCCCAATAGTTGTAATACTTTCTATGCGCCCCGGACCCAGCACGGGAATGCCCACATGGTCTGAGCAGGGGGACCTGAAATTCGCGATGAGCGCCTCGCAGGGTGATTTCCCCCGGCCGATACTCATTCCGGGAGACAATGAAGAATGTTTCTCTATGACCATAGAAGCTTTTAATATCGCAGAAAAATACCAGACTCCGGTCATTGTTTTATCAGATAAGAACCTTGCTGAAAGCCATAAGACCACGGATAAATTTGATACCGCAAGGATTTCCATTGATCGGGGTACATACGCTTCTCCATCAGAGCTTGCAGCTTCTCCTGATACGACTTTTTTCAAAAGGTACAGGATTACTGAAAATGGTATCTCACCCAGGACGATACCGGGCACAAAAAAGGGAATATACTCAGCTTCAAGCGATGAGCATGATGAAGAAGGAAATATCACGGAATTAAGTGATAACCGTATAAAAATGATGCAAAAGAGAGCGCGGAAAATGGACGCTCTTGCCAGGGAATTGAAAGAACCTGAATTAAAAGGACCCGCTGACGCAGACGTCACGGTGATTTTTGCAGGCTCAACAAAAGGGCCGGTAAGGGAAGCCATTTTTACTCTTGAAAAAGAAGGAATAAAAGTGAATTATTTACAGATATCATATTTGAATCCCTTCCCTTCTGAAAAAGTGTCAAATGTGATCGATTCAGCAAAAAATATAATTGTGGTCGATAATAATTTCACGGGGCAACTTTGCGATATCATCAGGGAAAAAACAGGGCATATTATTGCCGATAAGATCCTGAAATATGATGGCCGTCCCTTCTATCCCGAAGAAATACACGCTGCAATAAAGGAGGTGGTGTCATATGGTTAAGTTGACAGACCTGAATACGATCGATAGACCAAACTGGTGTCCCGGTTGCGGGGATTTTGGTATCCTGGTGGCGCTAAAAGGGGCTATCGTTGAATTAAATATCGAACCTGAAAATGTCGCTGTGATCTCTGGCATCGGATGTTCCGGAAAAGTGCCTCACTGGATACGGACATACGGCCTGCACGGCATTCATGGCAGGGCGCTTCCTGTAGCATCTGCAACAAAGCTTTGCAATCATGAACTTACGGTTTTCGCCGTAGGCGGCGATGGCGATGGATATGGTATCGGGATGTGCCATTTCATTCATGCCATGCGAAGGAACATCAATATGACCTATATCGTGCACAATAACATGATATACGGGCTTACGACGGGACAGACCTCACCCACAAGCGAAAAAGGGATGAGGACAAAATCAACCCCATCGGGTGTTATCGAAGTGCCTGTTAATCCGATAGCTCTTGCAATATCATCCGGCGCCACATTCGTTGCGCGAAGTTTTGCCGGGGATGTCAAGCATCTCCAGAAAACCATAGTCGATGCCGTGAAACACAGGGGTTTTTCACTTGTTGATGTTTTCCAGCAATGCGTGAGTTTTAACCATGTGAATACATACGACTGGTATAAGCAAAGGGTCTATGATCTTTCGACCGTGGGGCATGATCCTTCGGATAAGATGAAAGCATTTGCGAAAGCGCAGGAATGGGGCGATCATATACCGATCGGAGTTTTTTATAAGATTTTGTCGCCAACGTATGAGGATGAATTGCCGCAGATAAAGGATGTGGCGCTTGTGAAGCAGCCGATCGATAAGATTGATATTGGTGGACTGATGGATGATTTTGTGTGAGGGTTTGATAAAACGTTTAAGAACTTATGGAAATAGGATGTGAAAAAGAAATAAAAAAACTCGAAACAGACATCAATGACTCCGGATATCGCAATAATCAAATCCTGGCATCATCGTCATTCATTGGATCTTCGTATGTTTTTTTGTCTCCTTTTTTTCAAATTAGATGAAAGAGTTATAAATTGTATTCGCTAAACACATCTTACACCTATTGAGGCTTTCTTGGTATTGATTTCATTAGTCAGATTAAATTAAAAAGTACATTACCGCGTACTATTTTAAAATCATTGCATTCAATATATAGTTTCGCTATTAATTTGCCATCAGCGCCTGCTTTTAATTGTTTTACTCGCTCCTGCGAAGTACCTAATATCAAGCTCCCACCTCTCCTCACCTGTTATATCTGAGTTTATACTAATGGTCAGCCTCATAGATATAGTTGTACACTAATATTTCATAGTTTGAATTATATTCATGTCGTTTCCATCGCGGGCAAAAAAGACACACCTTTTACTTTGCATACTTTTTAAATATGTGATATATTTTATCACATTTAATAGAAATAACCAGCATTATAGACACGTTTATTTAATGAGCACCATAAATTCATCGAAATGGCAAAATATATATTTGAACCCTCTCCACGCCTGAAGGCGGGAGATTCCAGAGTTCATATAACCTCTCTGTGGCTCTCATCTTCACAGATTACATCATCCACAGCCTCAGTTATAGTTGCTTCTGATTGAACGGACGATCCGCTCTGTCTCTGGT
>Ga0209540_10003574_pt1 | contig 10535 bp, 7 predicted proteins | sample BarGraIncu01121A_FD_184501 | JGI IMG/M metagenome (GOLD analysis project Ga0209540, IMG submission 184501) | Arctic peat soil microbial communities from Barrow, Alaska - Barrow Graham LP Incubations 011-21A (SPAdes) (version 2) | ecosystem: Environmental > Terrestrial > Soil > Wetlands > Peat... | reverse complement strand
AATTTGTTTTCACTTCGTGCCTGGGAATCGTTGAGCCCGGTAAATTGTTTTCCATCACGGTAGAGAAATTCTATAGGGTTTCTTTTCTGTCAGATATTACCCCGGCATACCAATTGGTAAGGCTTTGTTCATCGGTTTTAAGTGTTTGCACCGCTTCCAGATGAAAAGCGATATGATTGTCAATATCAATGGCTGCAAGGCCTCCTATCTCCAGGCCCCATTTGGCTTGATTGGCACAACCGGACCAGTACCAGTTAACGCCTGGTGTTTTCTTGCCAGCCTTACTTATATAGCTTGGGTCAAAGGCAATAGCAAAACGCCCGCTACCAGAGGATAAAACAAGTTCCTTATTAAATGTTAAGAAATCAAATTGTTTTTCAAATTGTTGTCTGTACCTTTGTTCTTTATGCTTGCCGTAACGAGCCAGTTGTAAGAAGTTAATACGCCCACGAATGGATAAAAACAGTACAAAAGTTTCCAAGATGAAATCTTTTCGCCACTGGTTAATATTTGATAATTTGTCTAACATGCTAATAATAAGCTAGTTATAAGTTTTATGTTCCCTGGTAATCATAACTGTCAAAGATTGCGGTAAATTCTTTAAGATACTTATTTCCATGGACTTAAACTAATTTTTATCCATTTATTTTATTGAAAATCAAACATTTATATTAAAGTTTAACAAACCATTGCTTTCATATAGAGACATTAAATTTACTACCTTGCGACCATGATTTAATGAAATGGAATGTCCTCTCACATTAATCACTTTTCATGCAAGATAATACATTAAAAAACGAATCACTGCTAGTACATAATTTGGCAAAAGGTAATCTTTTGGCATTTAATACTTTATATAAAGAATATAGTGGACGTTTGTATCGTTTTGCATTGGGGTATTTAAAATCTAAAGATGAGGCAGAAGAATTAGTTCAGGAAGTCTTTACAATAATTTGGGAGAAACGGAAAGATCTTAAAGAAGAACTTTCATTTAAATCATTCCTTTTTACAATAGCCTTCAATCTGATCAGGAAGCATTTCAGAACCAAAGCATACATGGCTGAATATTTAAAGACCGGGATGAGTGATTGTCTGGATATGCAGACTTCTCAAAAAATTACTTATGATTCATTGTATCAGTATATAAATGAATTAGTTATTCAATTGCCATCAAAACGTAAAGAAATCTTCATAAAAAGCAGGTTCGAAGGGCACACTATAAAAGAAATTGCCGAAGAATTACAGATCAGCCACAAAACTGTCGAGAATCAATTAACCGATGCTTTAAAATATATCAGGACAAATCTTAACAGGGAAAATATTCCTGTTATTTTATTTTTTGTTCTATTTATTTCATAATAAATCATATAGCATTTTTTTTTTCAATTTCTTCCTTTTTCTCATAGGTGTAAAAGGTCATAAATGGATATATACATTATATTGAATAAAATTTTATGGCTATCTTGAATCTTAAATACAAAAACAGTTATATCTGGCAAAATACTATTAATAGGTTGAGGTTAGTTGGTTAGGGTAAAAAGCAGTTCTCCCTGGTTAGTTGGAGAGCTGCTTTTTTTGATAAGAGTAATAAGACAGAATTAGATTTTAGCATATGTTGGATATTAATTAATGATAGATAAAGAGAATTATTGTATGGCAGGAATTGGGTTTGATAGTGAAAAGATAGATCGTTTTTTCAAAGGTGAGCACTTTGATAAGGATGCATCTTATATTGACGAAGTATTTTGCGATAATAGTAAAGAAAAAGAGTTAAAAAGCCATTTATCTAAACAGTTTGATTCATTAGTTCTTGAGGATGACATTGATAATAAGAATCTTGATCATATCCTCTACAAAATTCATTATGATATTAACACAAAATTATCAGAAAAAAAAACATGGACATTTGATAATATCATAAAATGGCCATTCCGGATAGCTGGTATAATAATGCTTCCTCTGGTAATCCTGATTGGCTTGCAAATGTATAATGAAACCAATCTGAAAAAAGAAGCCTGGGTTGAAATTAAGGCTCCGGCATGGACAAGGGCGCAGTTCACTCTGCCTGATGGTACTTCAGGATGGTTAAACAGCAATTCGAGTGTAAAATATAATGGGAATTTTAGTTCTGATCGCCAGGTAACTCTGAAAGGGGAAGCTTTCTTTGATGTGTTTAAGGATAAAAGCAGACCATTTATAGTAAACACAAATGAAGTTAATGTTAAGGTATTAGGAACGCGGTTTAATATAGCTTCTTATGAAAACGAGAAACATGTTGAGGTTGTTCTCGAAGAAGGGAAGCTTGTATTCAATGACAAGGAAATGAATAAATCATACACGATGAAGCCAAATGACCTTGTTGTTTATGATAAAGCTCTGAAAGATTTTTCGACCACAGAAGTTGAACCACAAAAGTATTTGTCGTGGACAGTTGGAAAGTTGGTATTCAGGAATGATCCGCTTGATGTAATTGCCAGGAGACTAGAAAGGTGGTATGATATTGATGTTGAGGTTAATGGTTGTTTAGCTGAAGACCTCAGGTTGCGCGCGACCTTCGTTGACGAGAGCCTTGAACAAGTTCTCTATTTCTTAAAACGTAGTTTGCCGATAAATTACAGAATTGAAAACCGGAATCTCAAACCAGATGAGACTTATGCAAAAAAGAAGGTGATAATTACACTAAGAACCAAATAATCTGATTTCGAATCTAAAAGATATTTGCCTATGGAACAATCTTTTATAATCTACTACTAGCAAAAACAGGAAAGCGATGGAACCGCTTTCCTGCATGAACTGCTAAGTTACTTTTTTACAAATAACCTAACTAAAAACTTTTCAAAGTTATGAAAAAAAATTTTGATTCATGGGTGTATTCACACCCGGCCCTAAAAAAACTAATCATGGAACTTAAAATTGCATTTTTCATTATTGTAATTAGTGTTTCAAATGTCTTTGCCACTCCTACCTATTCCCAGGTAGCGAAGGTTTCTCTTAACATGGAGAACAAAAGTCTTGAACAGGTAATGGATGAAATAGAAAGTCAGAGTGAGTTTTATTTTATCTTTAATCAGAAACAGATTGATGTCAACAGAGTTGTAAATATTCAGGAAGACAATAAATTGATTACCGATATTCTTCCTGAATTATTCAAAGGGACCAATGTCAATTATACAGTTCTTGATAGGAAAATATTATTAACCACTGATCCCTTGGAGAATAACTTACTTGCTACTGCATCTGTAACTGAACCTCAGCAAAACAGAATTACTGGAACTGCTACCGACAAGAATGGTGCACCTGTTCCTGGTGCTAACGTTGTTGTTACCGGAACGACTCAGGGAGTAATAACCGATTTTGATGGTAAATACAGTATTAATGTTACACCGGGATCAAAAAGCCTGACATTCTCATTTATCGGGATGGTACCCCAGGAAATAGCTATCGGGACATTAACCCAAATCAACGTAACTATGGCTGAGTCGGCAATTGGGCTGGATGAAGTTGTGGTTGTTGGGTATGGTACACAGCGAAGAGAAGAAGTTACCAGTTCAATTGCTACTGTAGTCTCTAAGGACTTTAATAGGGGTGCTGTAAGCCAGTCGCCGTTACAACTTGTACAGGGTAAAATCGCCGGACTGGCAATTTCCCGTGCTTCAGGGGGCGATCCCACGGCAGGAGTTGATATGCAACTCAGAGGTGTATCTACAGTAAGGGGCGATGCCTCTCCTCTGGTAATCATTGACGGAATTCCCGGTGGTAATATGAATACCATTTCACCTGAAGATATTGCTTCAATTAACATCCTGCGTGACGGTTCGGCAGCAGCCATCTATGGAACCAGGGGTAATGCCGGAGTAGTAATAATCACCACCAAGAAAGGAACTGCCGGCCAACAGGTTATAAATTACTCTTCTTACGTGTATACCGAAAGATGGCTTAACAAACCAGAGCTTGTAGATGCAGCAGGCTGGATCCAAATGAAACTTGATTTTCAGAATTCATCAAGCGCTCTCCTGAATAGTAAAGCCAGTTCAATTGTTGATTACGGTGCTAATACTGACTGGTTGGATGAGATTACCAGATCACCCGTCAGTCAAGTTCATAATTTATCCATTTCAGGAGGATCTGAAAATACAACCTATTACGGATCTGTCAATTACCGCGACCTGCAGGGATTTCTTAAAGAGTCGAGCAATAATATCCTGAATGGCAGACTTACAATTACCCATTACGGCTTTAACAAACGCCTTTCTGTTCAGATGAACCTTAGTAATACGTTCAGTAAAGCAATCCCGGTTGATTATAATGCTTACAGACAGGCTATGCAAAGAAATCCAACCCTCCCGGTATATAACTTAGACGGTACATTCAATGAAAATGCCGGATATGACACTTCCAACCCTGTCGGAATGCTTTTACAATATGACCGGGAACAGAAGAATAATGAGGTTTTGGCAAGCACACAGATTTCCTATGAAATAGTGTCAGGACTAAAGTTATCCGCTACAGGTGCTTTGCAAAGATCTGACCAAATCACGGGCTATTTTCAGCATCGCGATGCATTTGCCGCCGTAACTGCAGGAACTAATGGAGAAGCTCAGCGTACTGCCCGAGAGCGTCTCGATCGTACATTTGAATCGAATCTGAGTTACTCAAAACTTTTTGGCGGGGTACATAGCCTAAATGTAATGGCAGGGTATAGTTATCAGGATTTCACAGATGAAGCTTTTGGCGCCAGGAACAGGGATTTTATTACCAATTTTTTCAGCTTTAATAATCTTGGAGCTGGCCTTCAGCTTCCTGATGGTAAATATAATACAGATGATGTCTATAGTAATAAACAGTCCAGCAAGCTGATCGCCTTCTATGGCCGCGTAAACTATAACTTTGATGGCAAATACTTGTTATCAGGCAGTCTGCGTCAGGAAGGATCCACTAGGTTCGGTGTAAACAATAAATGGGGTTTATTCCCAGCTATTTCTGCAGGATGGACAATAAGCCGTGAAAGTTTTATGGCAAATGTTAATTTTGTTGATGAATTAAAACTTAGAGTTGGTTTTGGTATGACCGGTAACCAGGGAATTGGTAATTATCTTTCTCAGCAAATACTTGGTAATAGCGGCGTTATGCTTTACAATGGTAAATGGATACCAGGGTATGCCCCGGCAAGTAATCCTAATCCTGACCTACGCTGGGAGAAAAAAGCTGAAACCAATATTGGTATTGATGCTATATTATTTAATAATAAGTTAAATCTTACATTGGACATTTACCAACGTACCACCAGAGACCTTCTGTATCAATACACTGTGCCTGTTCCTCCAAATCTTTATAATACCATGTGGACAAATATTGGAGAGATGACTAACAAGGGTATTGAGTTTTCCGCTAAGGTGAGCCCTGTAAAGACAAACAAATTTGTATGGGATCTCGATTTTAACGTATCATATAATGTGAATAAGCTTGTATCTCTATCCAACGATACATATCAAACAAAGTATCAGAATCTTCAAAATATTGGTGCACCGGGTTTAAACGATACACCGGCTTTCCGTCTTGAAGAAGGACAACCTATTGGTAATTTTTACGGTTACCAATTTGCAGGGTTTACTCCAGAAGGAGCATGGTTGTTTTGGAATGCAGCACATGACCAGCAGCTTACATTTGCACAAGTAAAACAAGAGGACAAGGCGATTTTAGGCAATGGACTTCCGAAAAGTTATATGGGCCTTACCAACACTTTCAGATATGGTAATTTCGACCTGACAGTATTCTTAAGGGGTGTCTTTGGATTCCAACTGCTGAACACCCAGCGTCTCTTCTATGAAAACCGGGTTATGGTTCCAGTAAACGTTTTGACATCTGCACTTACCAGTCCGGTCATCGCTGATCCTCAATACTCCGATTACTATATTGAAAATGGAGATTTTGTTAAACTTGACAACTTAACTCTGGGATACAATGTACCTTTCAAAGGTAATGTAGTAAAAAGTCTAAGGTTTTATGCAAGTGGGCAGAACCTTTTAGCCATTACCGGGTATAAAGGACAGGATCCGGAAATACGTATCAACGGACTTACTCCCGGAATGGATTACCGGTGGCAATATCCCAGTGTAAAAACCTTTACCTTAGGTGTTAATGTACAATTCTAAAACTTATAAATATGAATAAGCTAATAAAAACAATATATGTACTGGCAGCAATTATTATATTTTCTGCCCCTTCGTGTACTAAACTTGATGAGACTATTTACGACAAAGTTCTTACATCGGATTTTTACAAAACGCAAGATGAAATTATAGCTGCACTGGTACCAGCTTATGGGGACCTTCGCACGCTTATAGATTTAAGAGGAACACACTCCTTGGGGGAATTTAGCACAGATGAAGTTATCTTACCTACCAGGGGACGACATTGGTATGATGGTGGTAACTTTCAGCGTTTCAGTGAACATACATGGACTTCGGAAGTAGCTTATCTCAACAACGGATGGAACGCACAATTCCAGTTGGTAAACCGGTCAAATATGCTTATCTACCAGTTTAGTAAGCTGGACAACATGGATGCAACCCTAAAGGAGTCTTTTACAGCTGAATTAAAGTGCCTCAGAGCTCTGGGCTATTTTTATTTGCTCGATAATTTTGGAAATGTTCCGATTGTTGATCGTTTTGACGTGCCCGCGGGATATCTTCCGGCCAATAATGTCGATTTTACGACTGGGCGCAAGGAAGTTTTTAACTTTGTTGAAAGTGATTTGATTAGCAACGTAGACAAAGTCAGCGCTGATAATAACAGTTCTACTTACGGACGTATGAACAAATGGGCAGCTTATGCATTATTGACAAAATTGTATATAAATGCCCAGGTATGGACCGGCACTGCAAAATGGGATGAAGCGATAACTTACGCTGATAAGATCATTGGGTCCGGAAATTTCATCCTTGAACCAAATTATTTTGCCAATTTTGTATCTCAAAATCAAAATTCAAAGGAAAATATTTTTGCAGTACCATATGATGAATACCGTACCGGAAACGGATGGGGAAGTTATAATACCACAATATGGTATCTGGTAGGTCAGCATTTTACGGGAAATAAAATATTTGGAGTACCCGCATCTGGTACCAGTGGAAGCTGTGCACTTCCATCTCATTACCGTTCATATGATCCGAAAGATATCAGGTTAAAAGGTTGGATGATTGGCCAACAGTACAATAAAGCTACCGGTCAACAAATTTTATGTACTGAAGAAAGTGCACCTCTGCCTTTGGAATATACTATTGATTTTATCAATAGAGTTAATCCAAATGATGGGATAGTTTATGATCATAAAAATGCCCTGGAATATATGGGTGCCCGGTTTGCCAAATATGAAATAAATTATCAAGGCAATGGTATGCCTAATGATTATGCAATGTTTCGGTTAGCAGATATCTTGTTGTTGAAAGCAGAAGCCCTGATGCGTAAAAATAATGGGGTAGCAACACAGACAGCTGTTGACCTTGTAAACCAGGTTCGCCAGCGTGCTTTTGCACCTGCGGATTATGTACCTTTAACTACAGGCACTTTGACTTTGGATCAGCTCCTTAAGGAAAGATCATGGGAGTTATATTTTGAAGGTTGGAGACGTCAGGATCTTGTACGCTGGGGCAAATTTGTTCGTGGGACATGGGAATTTTTCGATCGTTCGGGCGAGAGTGATACGAGGAATGTTTATCCTATTCCACAGCCTCAAATGAATTCGAACACAAATCTTAAACAAAATCCTGGTTATTAATTTTTCAATACACGGGTTTTAGTTTAAAATTGAAAATCAGGAATAACCATGAAATCCTGAGCAAATTAATAATCAATTTATCTAATACGATTTTAAAAATGAAAAAATTGTTAACTAACAGCTTAATACTGTTCACTTTTGCTTTTGGTTCCGGACATGCACAGGAACAGACTTCCAAAACTCTTGAGAAGGTTAAGATGACCCCTGGAATGACAGAGATTATGGATCCAGAAGTGCCAATCGTACAGCCAGGCGTTATAGTTGGAGATGCTCCATCCGACGCAATAATCTTATTTAATGGAACAGATATCAATTCGGAATGGGAAGACAGGCAGGGGAATCCTACAAAGTGGATTGTTGAGAATGGTACATTGATCTGCACACCAAGATCAGGAAGTATTCAAACAAAGCGTAAATTTTCTAATTTTCAGTTGCATATTGAATGGAAGTCACCCACTGAAATAACAGGTGACGGCCAGGGCAGAGGAAATAGTGGTGTATTTTTACAAGGTCTTTATGAAATACAGGTACTTGATGGTTACAATAACCGTACATATCGTAATGGACAGGCAGCCAGTGTTTATAAACAATATGCCCCATTAGTAAACGTGTGCAGAAAACCAGGTGAATGGCAGACATATGATATTATTTACACAGCTCCGACATTTAATAATGATAGCACTACATTCTATACCCCGCCAAGAGTTACAGTTCTGCATAATGGAGTTTTGGTTCAGAATAATGTAAGTATAAGGGGTCCAATGGTCTATATTGGCATTCCTGAATATTTTATTAAGAAGCATGGTGCAGAAAGTTTGGCTCTCCAGGATCATAATAATCCGGTAGCATATAAAAATATCTGGATCAGAGAATTATAAAAATTTATAAATAAATCAATTTATTTCTTTATAAATTTTTCAAATAAATTTAACTAAATATCACATATTATTATGACAACAAGACGTGTATTTTTAAAAAACACTGCAATAACAACTGCAGGATTGACTCTTGTTCCGACATTATCGAGTGCATTAGCAGGTTGTGCTCCGTCAGACAGGATTAATATAGGACTTATAGGCTGCAATGGTATGGGTTTTAGTGACCTGAGAGAATTTCTGAAACATCCTCAGGTAGAATGTATTGCGTTATGTGATGTTGATGAAGGCGTTTTGAATAAACGAGCAGCAGATGTTGAAAAAATCCGTGGGAAGAAACCAGCTAATCTTTATAAAGACTGGCGTAAATTAATCGATAACAAAGATATTAACGTTGTCATAGTAGGAACACCCGATCATTGGCATTGTTTGATGATGGTTGCGGCCTGCGAGGCAGGAAAAGACGTTTATTGCGAAAAGCCGATAGGAAGAACTATCGAAGAATGTAATATTATGATTCGGGCTGCCAAGAAATATAAGAGTATAGTGCAGGTTGGTCAGTGGCAAAGGAGCGATCCTCACTGGCTAAATGCTGTTGATTTTATAAGATCAGGGAAGCTTGGTAAAATAAGGCTTGTTAGAGTTTATTCATACCAGGGATGGAACACTTCGATACCTGTGCTTGCTGATGAGCCTGTACCAGCAGGAGTAGATTATAATATGTGGCTGGGGCCGGCTCCAAATCGCCCATTCAACAGGAATCGTTACCACTTTACATTCCGTTGGTTCTGGGATTATGCCGGAGGACTGATGACTGACTGGGGAGTTCATCTTCTGGATTTTGCATTGTTTGGGATGGATGTCACTACGCCTAAATCTGTAATGGCTATGGGGGGTAAATATGGCTATCCTGATGATGCCTGCGAAACACCAGATAGTTTACAGACTATTTATGAATTCGATGGATTCAATGTAATGTGGGATCATGCTATTGGAATAAACGATGGTGGTTATAAAAGGAATGCTGTATTAGGTTTTGTTGGAGAAAACGGAACTCTTGTTGTAGATCGTCAGGGATGGGAGGTTATTCCTGAAGTTGTTAACAGAACTACTCGTATGGAGGCTGTTCCATGGGTAAAAGGTACCGGTGAAGGCTTGAAAAACCACGTGCAAAATTTTATTGATCACAGACTTAGTCGCGACCCTAAAACCAATGCGAATCCGGATATAGCTGCCCATATAGCAAAATTCTCCGCTGTGGGTAATATAGCATACCGCACAGGTAAAAAGCTTATATGGGATGGCACCAGATTTACAAATGACGAGGATGCCAACAAATACCTGATACCAAGTTACAGAGAACCATGGAATTTACCTAAGGTTTAATTTGTAAAAGGTTCTGTTTTTTTTATATTATTTGTTTGAATTTCATTCAGATCAGGAATATTATTTTTTATTTTCAACAAACTAATATTAAAATAAGCAGGTGCTCAGTTAAATGATTTGTCTTTTAAAGTATAAAAGTTCAAGTTAGTTCTCAATACTGCAAATAATTAACTCAAAGAAGTTTAATGTTGATTTTACACAAAATATGAAATTAAAAGGAAACCACCTCAAGCCTTTTCTCATTGGGAAAACAAAAGTCTGGCTCATCCTTTTGGGTTTGGTAATAGGAATTGTGGCTTTCAGATCAGGTAAAGCTGTAGTTCGTTATACATCTACAGATGCATACTGTACTTCATGTCATATTCACCCGATGGCAGATCAGAGTTGGAAACTGTCGGCACATTTTAATAATCGTACAGGAAATATTGTACATTGTACAGATTGCCATCTTCCTCCTGAAGGTCATGGATATTTGTTGGCAAAAGCAAAACACGGGT
>Ga0209540_10003572_pt1 | contig 10539 bp, 6 predicted proteins | sample BarGraIncu01121A_FD_184501 | JGI IMG/M metagenome (GOLD analysis project Ga0209540, IMG submission 184501) | Arctic peat soil microbial communities from Barrow, Alaska - Barrow Graham LP Incubations 011-21A (SPAdes) (version 2) | ecosystem: Environmental > Terrestrial > Soil > Wetlands > Peat... | reverse complement strand
TTATTTCGCGCAATTGCCCATGCTGAATATATACACGCGGGAGACCATTACAGGGAGTTAAGGCATCTCGATGGTGGATTTGTCGCAAACAGCATGGCAGCTTTCGGGCCGGGCGATTCAAAGAAAAACCTTAAACTAGCTGTCGCTGGCGAGACATTTGAAATTGAGGAAATGTATCCAGCGTATATTGAAGTTGCGAAATTCCAGGGGGAAAAAGGTGCGCAAAGAAGTTTTGAATGGTCTTATGCCTCTGAGAAATTGCACAAACAGCTCTTTGAGAAAGCTTTAGAGTCGGTTAATTCAGGAAAAGACGTTGAACTGGGTCCTATCCAGGTTTGCGAAGTATGCGGATATACTCTTGAAGGAGAAGCCCCCGATAGATGTCCCGTCTGCAACGCATTAAAAGACAAATTTACTGAATTTAAATAAGCGCTGATCTTTATTGGCCAATTCTTACCAGGAAAGTTTTGTCCATTGAAGGGCTCAGATGACTGGCCGCTTTCTGAGGCTTGATAGAGGGTCATTTCTGGGTCACCTTTTTTGAAAAGGGCAAAAAATATACAAAAAACCCACCCAAAAGTAAAAATAAATCTTATCTCTATGTTGATATCAATATTGGATTCTATTTTTCAATATTAGGTTCTACTTTTAATCAAATTAAGAGATATAACTGACTGAACTAAATAGATTCATTAAAAATATTTTTAGAAACATTTAAAACTTTTGAAATCCGAGAGATATCAGGTTCAAGCATATGACTCAAAAGAATGAATACATGCGGTATTTTACAAAACAAAGCTGTTACCCTAACCAGGCAGAAACCATGGAGAAAATAAACTCGGCTCTCCTGCAGGAAAAAATCATACTTTTTGAAGGAGCATGCGGCACAGGCAAGACTCTGAGTGCACTTGCTCCTGCGTTAAGCGTGGGATCAAAACTTAGAAAAACTGTTATTATAGTTACGAATGTGCACCAGCAGATGGTTCAGTTTATAAACGAGGCAAAAGAGATCTCACAAAGTAATAGCATAAAAACAATTGTTCTTAAGGGCAAGACTTCTATGTGCCCTGAAAATCTCGACTATGACGAGTGCAAGCTGAAAGGAGAGAATACATACGATCTTCTTGAGTTTGAAAGGGAAGTTTCTTCAAAGGAGAAAGAGCTTAAAGACGCTTATGAAAAGTACAAGAAGACAAAAGACCCTTCTCTTTTCGCCCTCAGGACCGAGCTTGAAAAGGAAGCCGAAGAAGCTCGGAAAAAGGCTCAATCCTTGAGGAACTATTCTTGCCCGAAACTTTATGAAGTCCTGAGAGTTGAAGGAAACGAGTTTTCCTCCTGGCTTTTTTCCGATGTAAGGAGCCCCGAAGAAATAATGGAATACGCAGAAAACCGGGATATGTGCGGATATGAGCTGCTCAAAAAAGAGCTCAAAAATACCGAACTTTTAATCTGCAATTTCCATCATGTACTCAGTGCCGAAATCTTTATAACTCTCCTTAAGTGGCTTGAACGCGACCCGGAGGATATCATCCTCATCTTTGACGAGGCACATAATATTGAAGCATCTGCCCGCTCTCATTCTTCCGTAATGCTCTCGGAACTCACCATTGAAAAAGCTCTTTCGGAGGTGGGCGAAATTCCTGAGTCTGAAAGCTCTCCAGCACTCGGGAAGGATCCGGTATTCGGGATAGGTTCAGGCTCAGGAAGTGGCATTCCGCTTGACGAGGACTATAAAAACCGGCTCTACGCAAAAAGATTGTTTTCCTGCCTGCTGACAGCTCTGAGAGATACTTATGACTCAAAATTGAAATTCGGAGAAAAGAACAGGCTTGGAAAGGCCTGGCAGGACATCCAGATAAGTGACCCTTATGAGCGCCTTGACGTCCTTAAAGCCCGCTTTTTGCGGGATGTAAAGAAAGAGGGATTTGAAGATGAAGAGAAGGTGCTGACTCAACTGAGGGAAATCGGAGAATTCGGAGGCAGGCTCGAAGCAATCTACGCGGAAAATTATAAAAAAGGGCTTCTTTCTGTTCCCAAACGTTCCCAGATTCGCTATGTTGCCGATTTTCTGTCTTCGTATCTCGTGCTTTCGGACAGACAAAATTATTATCCCATTTTGAACATGCGCAGAGATTTAAAAAGCGATAGGATAGTCGGCAGAATCGAACTATTCACATGCATCCCTAAAAATGTGACCCAGCCTTTACTTGAATCTGTTTATTCGGCAGTTTTAATGTCAGCTACACTTTGTCCCTTCGAGATGATCAAATCCACACTGGGCATCTCAAAGGATGTAGAAGAAATCACCTATGGCATTACATTTCCCCAGGAAAGAAGGCTTACTCTTGCGGTTTCAGTCCCTCCACTTTTTTCGAAAAACCGGGACACCCCTGAAACTCTTGAGGGTTTGAAAGAGGCTCTTTTAGCAGCCGCTGTCGCATCGTCCGGGAATGTAATTATCTATTTCCAGAGCTATGCCGAAGCGCTTCGCTACACCAAACTCCTTGAGCCCGAACTCTCCATCCCGATTTTCCTTGACGAAGTCGGGGTCTCAGCCCAGGAAATCCGGGAGGAATTTTTTAAAATAGGGGAACAGGGGGGAAAAGCACTGCTAATAACCTATATCTGGGGAACATTGAGTGAAGGAGTTGATTTCAGAGACGACCGCGGCAGGACAGTGATTGTAGTAGGGGTGGGATACCCGGCTCTAAACGACAGAATTAAGGCAGTCGAATCTGCATATGATAATGTTTTCGGTTGTGGAGAGGGTTGGGAATGTGCAGTTCAGGTGCCAACAATGAGAAAGGTCAGGCAGGCAATGGGAAGACTAGTCCGTTCCCCGATGGACTTTGGGGTCAGAATCCTGATGGATTCCCGTTACCAGGGCTCCCTGATGCGCAAACTGGGCAAATTCTCGGTCTTTCAATATTTTCCTCCGGAAGAAAGGAAAGAATTTATTGATATTGCTCCAAGGGATGTGGGAAATCTGGTGAGAGAATTTTTTGCGCACATCACGTCGAATGATCAGGAAAAAATAGAATCGAACTCTCCTGCTTCAAGGAGAATTCAATTTGGAAGCCTTTCTGAGAAGCTCTAAACATGCATATCAGCTTCTTTTCTCAACTCTTCAAATATGGCTTTTTGAAAAATGACCTTTTGAAAAACTTTCATTCTTTTTTCTTTTAAGTTTACGCAGTTGGAATATGAATCAATAGATTTTAAACCTTAAACTGTTTGAACTACAACCTTAAACTCTTTAAAGTACAACTTTAAAATTCAAAGCCTTAAATTCAAGGCCAGTTATATTTGATTTTGCTCCTCAACTGCGCGAAGCCTACTTTCTATCAAGATTGGGTAACAAAACCGTATTCTTTCAGTATATTCTGTCCTTCTTTCCCGGTTACGAAATCAAGGAACTTCTGAGCTGTTTCTTTATGATTGGAAGAAGAAACTACGGCTATTGGATATGTAACCGGGGTGCTGACAGACACATTTGTAACTATTTTTATAGTACCCGGTTGTGCACTCTTCGCATCAGTTGCATATACAAAACCTGCATCCACTTCTCCTCTTTCTACATATACAAGTACTTGTTTGACATCTTCACCAGGTATTGTCTTATTTTCAAGCTGACTCCACAAACCCGCTTCAGTCAATGCGGTTTTCGTATATCCGCCTACTGGAACTGTATCTGGATTTCCAATGCCTATTTTCTGAACTTTAGGATCAGTCAGATCTTGTGTGCTAGTTATTTTAAGGGTACTGTTTTCAGGGACAATAAGCACAAGTGAATTGTTAGTAAAGTCTTCTCTTGAACTGTTCATGATGAGTGACTTATTGCCGAGCATGTTCATTTGCTTCTCATCAGCTGAGGCAAAAACATCGACTGGAGCTCCTCCTTCGATTTGCATACGCAAACTGCCTGAACTTCCAAAGTTAAGGCTTACATTAGTTCCAGGATTTTCCTTCTCAAATTGAGCAGCCATATCTGTGAAAGCTTCAGTAAGACTGGCAGCAGCAGAAACTGTTATAGTCTCAGGCACAGTTATTCCTGGAGTTACTGCCGTAACCGGAGTCACTGGTGTAACAGGAGTTACAGTTGCATTCGGAGTTTCGCTTTTATTACCAGCACATCCTATTGCAAGGAATACACCTAACAATACTATCAGAATTATCAGTTCTTTTCTCAATATTTCACCGCCATTTAATATAATTCCGCAATAATTAAATTTTACTTTTCTTAGTCTGATTTGCTAATAATTAAACAGAGATCTGAAATGACAATTTCCGAGATTAAGATTGCGGTAGTTCAGGAAAGAGAGTCGGAAAAAGCAAAATTATTGTGGAAGAAATGGACACAAAACAGGCATTATTATTTTCATTTCTGAACATAGGGAAATACCTTCCATCTTAAATAATCGTTATTGGTAGGATTATTCTGTTCTTTGGCATACAAAAACAAAGCCGCATGATGACGGAAAATCACTCTTCTTTGAAAGGCAAGTTAAAGCTTCGGTGACTTTTTATATTCCTATTTACATTTTTTCCGCAATCACTTGATTTAACATATCTCATTGCTTACTCAAATCCGGGTTTATTTTGGAGAAACTCCTATGACATTAAGTCCTGAAGACATTAAAACAATAGAAAAATACGCCTTACAAAATGCTGTAAAGTACGGGAAAGCTCCCCAGCCTAAAGCTGTAATGGGCAAGGTGATGGGGGAGTACCCTCAACTCAGGTCCGATCCGAATGCGGTGTCTGAGGCTCTTGAATCCATTGTATCCGAAATTGCTAAAGGGAACCCCGAAGCCTGGGAGAGCAGGCTTTCTGAAATCGCTCCAGAGCTTATAAAAGCCCTGAATGTTAAAAAAGAGCCTGGAAAAGGCTTAAAACCCCTTGAGGGGGCGGAAATTGGCAAGGTTGTAATGCGTTTTGCCCCAAACCCCAACGGGCCGGGAACCCTCGGCAGCGCAAGAGGTATGGTGGTTAATTCCGAATATGTGAAAATGTATAGAGGAAAGTTTATCCTGCGTTTCGATGATACCGACCCGGACATAAAAAGGCCGATGCTTGAAGCCTATGAGTGGTATCTTGACGACTTCAGATGGCTTGGGGTTACGCCTGACCAGGTAGTTTATGCTTCTGACCATTTTCCTCTCTACTACGATTATGCAAGAAAGCTCATTGAGATGGGCAAGGCTTATGTCTGTTTCTGTAAGGGAGAAGATTTTAAAGAATTAAAAGATGCCAAAAAGGCCTGCCTTCACAGAGGCGTAAGCCCTGAAGAAAACCTAAGGCACTGGGAGGCTATGCTTGCCGGGGAATACGAAGACCAGCAGGCTGTGTTGAGGATTAGAACCGATATAGATCATAAAGACCCTGCTTTGCGGGACTGGGCAGCATTCAGAATCCGGAAGCTGTCCCATCCCCGCCCTGAAATCGGAAATAAATACATAGTCTGGCCCCTTCTTGATTTTGCAGGCGCGATAGAAGACCATGAGCTGGGCATGACCCATATAATCCGTGGCAAAGACCTTATGGATAGCGAAAAGCGGCAGGGCTATGTCTATAAATACTTCGGCTGGAAGTACCCCCGCACAACCCACTGGGGCAGGGTCAAAATCCACGAATTCGGCAAATTCAGCACAAGCGGTCTCAGAAAAGCTATTGAAGCAGGGGAATATTCCGGCTGGGATGACCCAGGACTGCCCACTATCCGGGCAATCCGCCGCCGCGGGATACAGGCTGAAGCCCTAAAGAAGTTCATGATAGAGATGGGAGTCGGAACAACCGACGTGAGCATAAGCATGGAGTCTTTATATGCCGAAAACCGCAAAATCGTGGACCCTATCGCAAACCGCTATTTCTTTGTCTGGAACCCCGTAGAACTGGAAATTGCAGATTTCGAACCAACAGTTGCAAAGCTTCCGCTCCACCCAACTGACCATGCAAGAGGTATAAGGGAAGTTGCTGTAGGAAATAAGGTGCTTGTCTGCAGGGACGATATAGAAAAGTTGGAAGTGGGCTCTACCCTCCGCTTAAAAGACCTCTGCAATATCGAAATCACTTCCCTTTCTTCGCTCCAGGCAAAAAAATCTTCAACTTCCCTTGAAGACCTCAAAAAAATGAGAGGAAAAATCATCCATTGGGCTCCTGTAGATGGAATTCCCGTGAGAGTACGCGGCCCTGATAGCGATATCGAAGGCATCGGAGAAAATGGGATTTTAGTCGAACTTGATAAGATTGTGCAGTTCGAACGCTTCGGCTTCTGCAGAATTGATTCCGTAGACAGAGAAAAAGTTGTGGCATATTTTACCCACAAATAATTTCCGGGAAGATAGTGGGCAAAAATTGTCCCTTTCTTTTATGTTACTTCCCGTATTTGCTTTGAATTTCCATTCAATCCCCGTCAGAAGCAAAATATTCTGCCTAACATCTTTTCTTCACCTGTTCCGCCTCAGGAAATATGCCGCTCCGGCAGCCAGCACAGCAGTTACCATCCCAGGGCCAGGGGTTTCTTCTGTCGAGGGTTTTTTTGTTCCATTGGTTGCGTTAACAGGGGTTTCTACCGTGGTTTTTATTTTTTCTTTGGCAAGGGTCTGCTCGTATTCAGTGGCAGTGGAATTTAGCTTGTTATCAAGAGTTTTGACCGCGTTTGGAACTTTTGGGAAAAGCGGGAACTTATCCGTTCCTCCGCCTGTTACGTTGTATGAAGAGTCGCAGATCCCGTTGCTGTTTCCATCCACGCAGGTCTGGCTGTAGCCTTTACCTTCAGTATCAGCCCAGAAGTTTCCTCCAATATAAGGGCCTTTGACAATATTCTGCCTGATTACGAGAGGGCTCTGCCAGAGATTATCAGCGTTTATGGTCTTCTCTTCGATGTTTTCGGCGTTTTTGAAGTAATTGTTATAGATAAAGTTCGTGATGCTTCCTTCGAGGGAGATTCCAAAAACGTAGTTATAGGCAATTATGTTGTCCTGTATAGTGTTCGAGTCCGAATTTTCGAGCCTTATTCCCTTTTTGTTCAGGGTAATATTATTGTTACTTATTGTGTTGCTCTGAGAACTAATGAGGAGGATTCCAAATTCTGCTCCCTGAACCCTGTTATTGTTGATATAGCAGTTTTTAGCTCCTGTAAGTGAAATTTGTGCCTTTTCCGAACCCTCAACGCCAAATCCACTGAAAGATACCTTGTTTCCTTCAATTTCGACAGTATTTTTTGCGGGATCAGCTGCCCTGATAACTGTGTCCTCAGGCTTCCTCGAGTCGGACCAGATTCTAACTTGCTTATCAATCTTAAGATTTTCAACATAAGTTCCGGGACCTACGAAAATCGAGTCTTCGGCTTTTGCGGCATCTACTGCGGCCTGTATCGAGGTATAATTCCCCTGTGCTGAAGGGTCTACCTTCAGGCTATCAGCAGAAACGGCAGAGCAGGTGCAGACAATTGCCAGAACGGCTGCAAATGCTGTTATTTTAAAAGCTAGTGAATTCCTTTCTTTTACTTTTCCCATTTTATTTCCTCTTAATTCTCTTCCCATTTTTCAGTTTCTTTCAATTGCTCTTCCTACTTTCAGTTCCTCTTAATATCTCCATATTCTTCCTGCCTTTTTTGCCTTTTCATTTGGTTCTGTCCTTTTAGAAGTGGGTAAGTCTTCTCTTTTTGGATTTAATCTATCTTTCAGAACTACTTATCTCAATATTTTGTCCAAAAAGGGATTTTATTTCAAAGTCGATGTACATATGAGGTAGTTGTTCTGAAAAATTACCCTTAAATAATAGTCCAATTTCCTATGTGGTGAAGGTGATTAATTTTTAACATGTCTTTTATATTAGTTAATATATACTAGTTTAGAACTTCTTTCACATATATTAGTTCGTAACTTACTTCACAGATGTCAGTTCATAACTTATCTTACTTTCAGAGTCGCACTGCTTCGGTTTATAGTAATTTTGAAGCAACGTTCTGAGATTTAAGTTACTGTAAAAGGTTTCATTCAGTTTTCATTTGTGAGTCTGAGATAAAACCTGAAATACATGAAATCCGATAAACTGTAGAATCATAATCATTTTGTTATTGTCTCAACGGAGGCTAAAAATGGATGAGAAAATTGCGCCCCATCTTGAAGAGTTAACCAGGGCGCTTGGAGATATTGAAGAGACTGGGATCCGGGCAGAGTTTGATAAACTTCTTGCTTATCGCGTACCGCCAGATGTTGCAAAAGAAACTATCCTCCGCAAGTTCGGGGGAAAGTGCAAAGTCCTGAAAGTAAAGGACCTTTCAGCTAACCTGAAGAGTTTTGAAATTACTGGCAGGATCCTGGATCTTGGGGAAAAATCGATCAGACCTCAGAACGGAATCACACCTCAGGAAGGAGTTCAGGAAGGATCTTCTAAGCTTTATACCGGAATCCTTGCCGATGATACGGGTTCAGTGTCTTTTTCTTCCTGGAAAGAGCTGCCAGGTTCGATAGGAGATGTAATCAGTATAAGAAATGCCTACACACGCATATGGCAGAACAGGATTAGGCTTTCTATAGGGGAACATTCTCTTGTGTCGAAAGTCTCTGATTCCTCGGTACCCTCCCTCTCGGAACTTTCAGGAAACCAGGCAAAAAAAATAATTGACATCAGCGCTGCTGATTTTTCAGTTAAGGCTGTAGCCAGCGTGCTTCAGCTCACCCACAGGGAAGTTCTGGTGAAGGGGCGCCAGTCCAAGGTAGTTTCAGGCGTGCTTGGGGATGAGACCGGCAGGCTGCCTTTTACAGCCTGGATCGAGCTTCCGGGAATTGATATCGGAAGCATTATCCTAATCGAAGGAGCCCAGATCCGCGTGTTCAGGGGAATGCCTTCGGTGAATATCCTGAGCAGCACAAGAATTTCTCCTGTTAAGCCGGAAGAATCCGAAAAACTTGCCTTCAACTTCGAATCCGCAGGAAGAGACCCTCTTCCTCTTCGAATGGACGAAATAAGCTCAAGAGACAGCATGTTCGACGTAGCTGCAGTTGGTAATTTGATTTCGATCCGGCCGGGCTCAGGAATAATCTCCCGCTGCCCCGAATGCGGACGTGTAATCCAAAAAGCTAGCTGCAGGGTTCACGGCAAAGTAGAAGGCATACGGGACATGCGGATCAAAGCCGTGCTGGACGACGGCACAGGATCTATATCCGTAACGTTTCCCAGGGAACTTGCAGAAGCCATTTACGGAAAAACCCTTGAAGAAGCCGAACAGCTAATGCTTTCCGATGTCTCTAAAGATGCAGTCTATGAGGACCTCAGGCGTTTCCTTACAGGCCGCTGCCTTGCAGTCCGCGGAAATTCCTCAAAGAGCGAGTATGGAACCTTCTTCACAGCTGAAAAAGTGTGGGTACCTGATGACGACCTTGCAGTCAGGGTAGTGGAACTGCTTCACAGGCTTGGGCAGGATGAGGAGGACGGACAGGGCATAGATGCGCAGGACAGAGATGCGCAGGACAGGAACTCACAGCCCTCCAATGGAGGAATTGACCTTGCTTAAGCGGGAAGTTGCAAAAAGGGTTTTTGCAAAGGAACTTGAGGCCTGCAGAGAGCTTGAAAAATCGTCCAGGCTCGATTTCCAGGCAGATGATCCGAAATCCCCCAATCTGCTTATCAGTCCACTTGGGCTTATTCTTCACCGGGTCTTCATTGTCGGAGTAATCACGGAACTCGACAGCATAGGCACACAAAACGACATGTGGAAAGCGCGAATCGTTGACCCTACAGGAGCTTTTACTATATATGCCGGCCAATATCAGTCTGATGCATCCGTTTTCTTTTCAACGGTCCAGATCCCTGCCTTCATTGCCCTCACGGGCAAAGTCCGGATTTACGAACCCGAACCCGAATCGGTTTTTGTCTCTATCCGGGCTGAAGAAGCAAACGCAGTTGACGAAGACATCCGCAACAGGTGGGTTGTGGACACAGCAGAGCAGACAGTTGAGAGGCTTGAAGCCTTTTCTGACGCTCTGGCCAGCGGATATCGCGGAGAAAAACTTAGGGAATACCTCCTGGATAAAGGTGTTTCTCCCGAGCTTGCCGAAGGTATTTCTATTATTCTTGAGCGGGAACGCGCTCCCCAGGAATTTGCAAAACTACTTCGAGCTTCCATCAGGGAAGGTCTCAAGTCCCTTGATTTTGATTCTGAGAATACTGAAGGAGCCAACGCCGACCAGAAAGAATTTGTGCTCGAGCTCCTCAAGGAAATGGGCGGATACAAGGGAGTTGACTATGGAGCTTTTGTGGACGCGGCAGTTTCCAGGGGCATTCCTGAGGAGTATGTGGAAGAAGTTGTCCGCTCCTTCCTCGAAGACGGGCAGTGTTATGAACCAAGGATAGGGATAATCAGGCTGGTTGGTTAATCGTTTTTGGAAAGAATTATTCCTTTTTTAGGCCCTTTGGATTACTGTTGATATCTGCCAACTTACAACACGTTTTATTATTCCTGCTGTTTCTTCTTTTTTGCCAGTGACCGCCCGATATCTGCTCAAAAAGTGAGCATTCGGGCGTGGAGGGAGT